>Ga0210144_1001003_pt1 | contig 12590 bp, 12 predicted proteins | sample Muzzi_PWA_D2_FD_185532 | JGI IMG/M metagenome (GOLD analysis project Ga0210144, IMG submission 185532) | Wetland microbial communities from San Francisco Bay, California, USA, that impact long-term carbon sequestration - Muzzi_PWA_D2 (SPAdes) | ecosystem: Environmental > Aquatic > Marine >...
TACGCTGCCCGATAAACCCCGTGCCGTGACCTTTTCCGATCATGTCGGGTTCGCCGATGTATTGGTCGATCCCCCGGGATTTGTCGGGAAGATAGTCGAAATGATGCTGTGGCCATCCATGCACGGCATAATCCTGCATATAGGCAAATGGTCTTTCACCAAACGAGACGATCCAGCGCGACACGCGGGGGTCAGCCAGTTTCTCTTCGTCAAAGGGAGCGTCGCTATTCCACCAAAGGCTAACATGCGGAGCCTTTTGCCAACCTGCCAAAAGGCCAAGGTCGGCCATCGTCGCAGCACGGAAGCGATAGCGCGCAATCTCTGTCATTCGAGCACTCTAGGTCGCCGCGCAAATCGCCGCCATGAGCCTGGAGCCGTCACCTGAATGTTTCGCTCAGTTTATGGGTCCCGACCCTAGGGGAAGCATTGCCGAATCGGCGAGACTGGAGCAGCCGACCGATTCCGTAGTGAGGCGGATGCCCGACCGACCGAAAGCCCCACCCCGTGCCTGGCAAAGGATGCTTTCCGGCCGCCGGCTCGATCTGATCGATCCCTCGCCGCTCGATGTGGAGATCGAGGACATCGCGCACGGCCTTGCCCGCGTCGCGCGCTGGAACGGACAGACGATCGGCCCCCATGCCTTCTCGGTTGCCCAGCATACCCTCTTGGTCGAGCAGATCGTGCAAATGACCGCGCCCGACCTCGACGCCGAAGGCCGGCTTGCCGTCATGCTGCACGACGCGCCGGAATACGTGATCGGCGACCTCATTTCGCCGTTCAAGGTGCTTCTCGGCGGCGAGTATCGGGCAATCGAACAACGGCTGCTCGACGCGATCCACCGCCGGTTCGGCGTGAGAACGCCGCTCCCCGCCCGGCTCAAGGCCCGAATCAAGGCCGGTGATCGGAGCGCGGCCTACTACGAAGCCACGCGGCTTGCCGGATTCGGGGAAGCAGAGGCATCAAAGTTCTTCGGCCGTCCCCGCGGGATCGATCCCTCCGGCCTCCTCCTCGACCCATGGCCGGCTGCCGTCGCGGAGCGGCGGTTCCTCAAGCGGTTCGGCGCCCTCTCAAAGTCTGTCGGCAGGTGACCAAAGGCTGCAAGCGCCCTAATATGTCGCGAAGAAGAGCCTGATCGGAAAGATAAATGCCTCGCGTCCACGTCTGCCCCCTCTCCCAGGTCGCCGCCACGGTTGCCGTTTCCGGCGCCAGCCACCTCGTCAGCCTGATCAACGACGACACGCCGGTCGTGCGACCGTCGACGATCGCCAGGGAGAACCACCTTTTCCTCGGCATCAACGATATCATCGAGCCGGCCGAGGGGCTGGTTCTCCCCGACGAGAGTCATGTGCGCGAGCTCATCGCCTTCGTGGATTCGTGGGATCGCGCCCGGCCGATGGTGGTCCACTGCTATGCGGGAATCAGCCGGTCGACGGCGGCCGCCTACGTCGCACTTTGCGCCGTGAGGCCGGAGACGAGCGAGCACGAGATCGCGCGGCGGATGCGCGAGGCCTCGCCCTGGGCTTTTCCCAATCCCCTCATCGTCGCCTATGGAGACGAGATCCTCGGACGGGACGGGCGCATGGTCGAGGCGGTCAATGCGATGGGGCGCGGCGAGCTTGCCTTCGAGAGCGTGCCCTTCGCCCTCGGTCTCCACGATTGAGGGCTGCGGCGCATGGCCGATGCCGTGCGGCGTTCCATTGAGATCGGGCTGAACGCCGCCATCGTTGCGGTGGAGGATCAGCAACCGCTTATCCTGGTCGTATCGGCAGACGGCCAGCGGGAGGGTCCGGAGGGGCTTCCGTTCGGACCGTTCGATCCGATCGCCCACCGCACCCTCGAGATGGGCTTGCGCGCCTGGGTCGAGGAGCAGACCGCGCTGAAGCTCGGCTATGTGGAGCAGCTCTACACCTTCGGCGACCGCGGCCGCCACGCCCTGCCCGGCGATCGCGGCCCGCATCTGGTGTCGGTCGGCTATCTGGCCCTGACCCGACCGGATCCGGCAGCCTCCGAAGCTCTCGCCCGGGCCGGCGCCCGATGGCGCCGGTGGTATGATTTCTTTCCCTGGGAAGACTGGCGCGGCGGCCGCCCTGCCCTTCTCGACAAGGGGCTTCTCCCGGCGCTTCGCCGCTGGGCGCGGACACGGTCGGTCGACGGACCGCTGCAGAAGGCTTTGAGCCGGCGCGAACGCGTCCGCCTCGCCTTCGGGTCGGATGGGGAGGGGTGGGACGAGGAGCGGGTGCTCGACCGCTACGAGCTGCTCTACGAAGCTGGTCTCGTCGACGAGGCGGTCCGTGACGGGCGGGCGGCTCCGCGCGACACGCTCCCTCCTCACGTGCGCGGCGCCCCCCTGCGCTTCGACCATCGGCGCATCCTCGCCACCGCCATCTCGCGGCTGAGGGCGAAGCTCAAATACCGGCCGGTGGTGTTCGAGCTGATGGCGCCGGAATTCACGCTGACCGACCTGCAGCTGACGGTGGAGGCCATCTCCGGCCGGCACGTCCACAAGCAGAACTTCCGCCGGCTGGTCGAAGCGGCGACTCTCGTCGAGCCGACCGGCGGGGAGACCCGGCCGAGACGCGGCCGGCCCGCAGCGCTCTTCCGCTTCCGACGCGAGGTGGTCAAGGAACGTCCCGCCCCCGGCCTCCGGGTCGGCTCACGCTCTTGATGTCGGGCGAGCTGCCCTGCGGATTTTCCGCAATTTTATGGAAGTTTTCTCCAGCCGGATTGACGTTTAGTTCATGGATTGCTTGTTCGTCACTTGATATTGGAATTGTGACTGAATTATTAAACCCGTACGACAGCAATACTGCAATGTAAAAATATACAACAACTTGAACGAACTGGAATAATACCTGAGCCGGATCGATGCCGGGAGGATCGCCGAGATGCCGGCGCGCATCGAGACTCGTCAGCCAGTCGCTGGCCTTGCTCCGACCCCCCATTGGCTGGACCTGGCGGGCGCCGATCCGCCGCCTCTGAACCCTTTCGCCATCGACGGCGTCGACGCCGCCGGGTTGTTCCTCCCGGGTTTCGACCGGGGCGCCCTGTCCCGGCTGGTCGACAGGATCGAGCGACGCAACGAAGCCAGGCTCGTCGCCGCGCAGACCGTCGTGGAAGCCCAGTTCGATCGCGTCGACGGTGCGGCAGCATTCTGCAGGGCGGTCGAGCGCACCGTGCAGCGATCCGGCGAGGAACGCCGCGCCGTGCTCGGCGCGCCCGCGACGCGCGCCGCGCTGCGTCTGCTCATGCGTGTAATCGGACGCCCGCGGTCCGAACCCGGCGAAGTGCCGCGCGGGCTACGGGCCCGCATGCGCGACGTCACCCGCCTTCTGGACGACGGAGACCGCAGCGGAGGCCTCAGACGCGACGGGCTGCCCTTTGCGGTTTATCGACACGACCTCGATCCGGTGCTGAAGCTTGCCATCCCGCCGAGCTACCGCTTCAACGACGCGTCCAGGCGCGCGGACGAGCGAAGTGCCTACTCCATCGCCATCTTCGCGGACGTCGCGCTCGCGGCGATCACCCGGATCGCATCCATCTGGCCGGACTTCGTCATCGCACTGCCCAGGCTCGTCCAGGGCATCATCCATCTGCCAAGCGCCGGGTTCCGCAGCTGCTCGGCCGATCGCTACGCCGGGCTGATCATTCTGACCGCTTCCGACGAGACGGTCTTCGGCGTGGAAGAATCGATCATCCACGAATTCGCCCACCAGATCCTCTATTGCGCCGTCGAGCTGGATCCGCTGTTCGTCACGCACCGGAAGACCCGCTACGCGCTGCCGTGGTCGGGATCGCTGCGTGATGCCTACGGCTATTTCCATGCCCTTTTCGTCTATTTCACCCTTGCGGTCTATTTCGACGCCGCCCTCGCCCGGCCCTATCACCAGCGCGACGAGGTGGAGACGCGGCTCAGCCAGGTGCTGACCGGGATATCGAAGGCGCTTCCCGACTTTCGGGGCTACCCCGATTTCACGCCGACCGGGCGTGCGTTCCTCGAAAACCTCGACCGCTGGGCAAGCGGTCTGGTGGCCAGACACGCCCGCCTGGTGGCGCAGTGACGATCGATGAGCAAAGCGGACGAACCGATGCCCAAGCCACCCAAGCCGCCCCGAACCCCCAGGACCCCCAAGCCGCCGCGCTCCAGGGCCGGCGGATCGCGTTCGACCTCGGTAACGCGACACAAGGAAACGACCCGTCGCACCTCCGACGAGCCGCGCTTCCGCGCGTCGACGGTGTTCTACCCGCAGATCGGCGTCGTCATGAGCCAGATCGACGACGAAGCGGTCATCGCCGATCCCCTTCTCCATCGCCATTTCCGGATGAACGGCACCGGCGTGTTTCTGTGGCAGCACGCCATGGAGGGCAGGACCCTCAGCCAGATCGCCGCCGTTCTGGGGAACGAATATGCGATCGAGCAGGACAAGGCACGCGAAGTCGCCGAGGCGTTCCTCGGCGAGCTCGTGGAGAACGGGCTGCTCGTCAACTCGACCAAAAGTTAGTGGCGTACCCCGCGTTCAAGAGGCCCCAAGCAGGAGGAATCTCATGGCCCAGGAATTCATCCGCCCGCAGCTCGAGGAGGTCTTCTCGTTCGGCACGCTCAGCCGGGACACCGAGCAACAGCAACAACAGCAGCAGCAGCAACAGCAGCAGCAGGCCCGGCGGCGGTATCTCAATCTCGACACCATGATGCCCGAGGAGGAGGTCGTCACCCGCCTCGAGACCGAGATCAAGACTATCAACGCGCTGGTGCCGCGCGCCAAGCGGTAGCACCGCGACGCGGGAGGATGCGGCCGGGATGACCCCTCCGCGGCCGTCCCTCCCGCCACCCGGAACCGGTTCGTCATCGCTCGTCAGGTCGCGACATCCGCTCCGTCGCGGCGGTTCGGCGCGTGCATTGCCCCGGCCGCTGCGGCAAGCGACCCTATTGCACTGCATCAGGTCCGCCGTTAGGGAATGCGCCGGCGGGCCCCCGGCTGGAGCGACCAATGGCGAAATGGGTTTACAACTTCGGCGACGGCGAAGCCGAAGGCAGCGCCGAAATGCGTAACCTTCTCGGCGGCAAGGGCGCGAACCTCGCCGAGATGGCGAGCCTCGGGCTTCCGGTGCCGCCCGGCTTCACGCTGACCACCGAGGTCTGCACCCATTTCTACGCCAACGATCGCACCTATCCCGATGATTTGACGGAACAGGTCGCCGAGGCGCTGCGCGAGACCGAGCGCCGCACCGGCCGCAAGTTCGGCGACGAGACGATGCCGCTTCTCGTTTCGGTGCGCTCCGGCGCCCGCGCCTCCATGCCGGGCATGATGGATACGGTTCTGAACCTTGGCCTCAACGACCAGACGGTCGAGGCGCTGGCCGCCGGCGCCGACAAGCGGTTCGCCTACGATTCCTATCGCCGCTTCATCCAGATGTATGCCGACGTGGTGCTCGGCGTCGACGTCCACAATTTCGAGGAGCGGATCGAGGACTTCAAGGACGAGCGCGGCTACACGCTGGACACCGAGCTGAGCGGCGAGGACTGGGCCGAACTGGTGCGCGACTACAAGGTCATCGTCGAGCGCGAGCGCGGCGCGCCCTTCCCGCAGGACCCCGACGACCAGCTGTGGGGGGCGATCGGCGCCGTGTTCGAATCGTGGATGACCCCGCGGGCCGTCACCTATCGCCGCCTGCACAATTTCCCTGAGAGCTGGGGGACGGCGGTCAACGTCCAGGCCATGGTGTTCGGCAATATGGGCGACACCTCCGCCACGGGGGTCGCCTTTACCCGCAATCCTTCGACTGGCGAGAACGCGCTCTACGGCGAATATCTGATCAACGCGCAGGGCGAGGACGTGGTCGCCGGTATCCGGACGCCGCGCGATCTGACGGAAGCCGCGCGCAACGCCTCGGGCTCCGACCAGCCGTCCCTTGAGAAGGCGATGCCGGACGCCTTCTGGGGCTTCCGGACGATCTGCGAGACGCTCGAGCGTCACTATCGCGACATGCAGGACGTCGAGTTCACCATCGAGCGCGGTAAGCTGTGGATCCTGCAAACCCGCAGCGGCAAGCGCACCGGACGCGCGGCCCTCAAGATCGCGGTCGACATGGCCGAGGAAGAACTCATCACCCCCGACCAAGCGGTGCTGATGGTCGACCCGATGTCGCTCGATCAGCTGCTGCACCCGACCATCGATCCCGGCGCCAAGCGCGATCTCATCGGCACCGGCCTGCCCGCTTCACCGGGGGCGGCGTCAGGCGAGATCGTCTTCTCTCCGGACGAGGCGGAAAACGCGAGCGGCCAGGGCAAGAAGGTGATCCTGGTCCGGGTCGAGACCAGCCCGGAAGACATCCACGGCATGCACGCCGCCGAGGCGATCCTCACCACGCGCGGCGGCATGACCAGCCATGCGGCGGTGGTCGCGCGCGGCATGGGCAAGCCGTGTGTGTCCGGCGCGGGAACCATCAAGGTCGACTATCAAAAAGAAACCTTGTCGGCCGGTGGCCGGGTCCTGAAGAAGGGAGACATCATCACCGTCGATGGCGGCACGGGTCAGGTGCTGGCCGGAGCGGTCGCCATGCGGCAGCCGGAGCTCTCCGGCGATTTCGGCAGGCTGATGGAATGGGCGGACCAGGCGCGGCGAATGCGGGTTCGCGCCAATGCCGAGACTCCCGCCGATGCCGAGGCGGCGCGCTCCTTCGGCGCCGAGGGCATCGGGCTTTGCCGCACCGAGCACATGTTCTTCCAGGAAGAGCGCATCGTCGCCATGCGCGAGATGATCCTCGCCGGCGACGAGATCGGCCGCAGGACGGCGCTCGCCAAGCTCCTCCCCATGCAGCGGGCGGACTTCGTCGCCCTCTTCGAGATCATGAAAGGCCTGCCGGTTACCATCCGGCTGCTCGATCCGCCGCTCCATGAGTTCCTTCCCAACACTGACGAAGAGCTGGCCGATGTGGCCAAGGCGATGAACGTGGAACCGGAGAAACTGCGGGAGCGCGCCCTGGCGCTGCACGAGTTCAATCCGATGCTCGGGCACCGCGGCTGCCGCCTCGCCATCTCGTATCCCGAGATCGCCGAGACGCAGGCGCGCGCCATCTTCGAGGCGGCGGCCGACGTCGAGGCGGAAACCGGCGAAACGGTCGAGCCGGAGATCATGGTGCCGCTGGTGGCGACCGTCACCGAGTTGACGCGGGTCCGCAGCCTCATCGAGAAGGCGGCTCATGCGGTCGGCGAAGAGCGCGGCAAACCGCCCACCTATACGGTCGGCACGATGATCGAGCTGCCGCGCGCCGCGCTGCAGGCCGATGCGATCGCGGAGAGCGCCGAGTTCTTTTCTTTCGGCACCAACGACCTGACGCAGACGACGTTCGGATTTTCGCGCGACGACACCTCGACGCTGCTGGCGACCTACACGGCGACCGGCATCCTTCCCGCCGATCCGTTCGTGACGCTCGATCGCGACGGCGTCGGCGAACTGATCCAGATCGCCACCGAGCGCGGCCGCGGGGCGCGACCCGACATCAAGCTCGGCATCTGCGGCGAGCATGGCGGCGACCCGGCGACCATCGGCTTTTGCGAAGAGATCGGGCTCGACTACGTGTCGTGCTCGCCGTTCCGCGTCCCGATCGCGCGCCTCGCCGCGGCGCAGGCGGCGCTGCGGGCGCACACCGATCCCGGTGACGCCGGCGACGGTTAGCGGTTCCTCCGCAACCCTTTCTGACCTTCGGCCTTTGTGTCGATTCCGGTTTTCCGCGTTAACCGCTTTTCAAGGTTAATCCCCCATCACTGGACGGACTTGGGGTGTGTCGCGGTTTGCGGGGCAAGTCTGGCGACACGGTTGCGTGGGTGGAGTAACCGCGTCAATGGCACGATCGACGAGGCGGCCACGGCCGTCAAAGCCGACGATGACCATCCGTCTTTTCGTGGCGGGGCTGGCTTTGGCCTTCTCGACGAACGAACTGGCGAACCGGCTGCCGGAGGCGGGCCGCGGCGCAAACGGCGCCATCGCGGCCGTCGATCTCATCCAGACCGGATCGATCGCTCTCGTCGCCTCATCGGTTCATCAGGTCAATCGCGCACCGAAAGCCGATCTTCTCATCGTCCGCAAGCAGGACATCAGTGCCGGCTATATCAAGACTGTGTCGCTGTTCGATCCCGTCGAATCCGACCCCGCCCTGCCGAGGATGGCCTTTGTGCTGCCCGACAAGCCGAAGAGCGCAGTGGCCAAGGCAGAAGAGCCGGCCGTCGGTCCGGCCGGCAAGGTCGGGGACGAGACCAGTGGCGGCGTGATCGTCGCCTATGCCTCGGCAGCCGAGCCGGTGACCAAGGCGCCATTCGACGCGGTCATCAAGAAGGGATCGCTCGACCCGAACGTGGTCATGCCCAACGCTCCGGCGACCCATGCGTGGGTGAACAACCCGCTGCCGGCGAGCGCCCGATCCGAAAGCGAGCTGAAATGCCTCGCCACCGCGATCTATTTCGAGGCACGCGGCGAGCCGGAAGAAGGGCAGATCGCGGTCGCCCAGGTGGTGCTCAACCGCCTGAAGAACCCCACCTATCCGAACACGATCTGCGGGGTCGTCTATCAGAACAAGAGCCGGCGCTATCGCTGCCAGTTCTCGTTCGCCTGCGACGGACGCAGCGACCGCATCACCGACGCGCGGTCATGGGCAGCCGCGCAGGCGCTGGCCAAGCGCGCGGTCGAGGAGCAGGCGGACACCTTCATCAGCGCCGTGGGGTCCTCGACCCACTACCACGCCACCTACGTGCATCCGCGCTGGGCGAGACGGATGACCGAGACCGACAAGATCGGCCGCCACATCTTCTACAACACCCGCAACGGCGGCTGGAGCTGAGGCCGACCCCGGTCGGAAGATTCGGGCGCGCCAATCCCCTGGAACCACCACGACGACTGGAGGTTCCTTCATGCCGACACCCCAACGCCCCGCAAAGCCTGACTATCGGCCGACGGAAGTCGAGGGAGCGACGGTCAGCGAGCCGACGCCAAATGCGCGCCAGGGCGCTACCGATCAGGGTGTCCGTTACGTTCTGGCGATCGGCACCGGCGCGCTCATCGTGATCTTCGGCATCGTCTATCTGGTCTATTTCGGGATCTGACCCGAGGCACCCCGTTTGCGGGCACCGGCTCACGTCATGGTGACGTCGAGGCCGAGATCGAGCGACGGCGCCGAATGGGTGATCCAGCCCGAGGAGATCATGTCCACCCCCGCCTCGGCGATCGCCGCCACCGTCTCGAGCGTCACATTGCCCGACGCCTCGGCGATCGCGCGTCCGCCGATGACGCCGACCGCCTCGCGAAGTTCGTCCGGGGACATGTTGTCGAGGAGGACGGCGTCGGGACCGCAAGCTATTGCCTCACGGAGTTGATCGAGCGTGTCGACCTCCACCTCGATCTTGACCAGGTGCCCCGCGAAAGCGCGCGCCGCGGCGATCGCTGTGCCGACCCCGCCGGCGACGGCGATGTGGTTGTCCTTGATCAGGACTGCGTCGTCGAGCCCGAACCGATGATTGGACCCGCCGCCGCAGCGCACTGCATATTTCTCGAAGGCGCGCAGCCCGGGCAGGGTCTTCCGCGTGTCGCAGATGCGGGCGCGGGTGTGGGCGACCCTGGCGACCAGGGCGCGAGTGGCAGTGGCGACGCCGGAAAGGTGGCAGAGGAAATTGAGCGCGACCCGCTCGCCGGCGAGGATCGCGCGAGCCGGGCCCTCAAGCTCTGCAACGACGTCGCCTGGCGCCAGCGCGTCGCCGTCTGCCCTGGTGGCGGTAAAGCGAACGGCCGAATCGACTTCGCGGAAGGCGCGCTCCGCCAGCGCCAGGCCGGCGAGCACGCCCGGCTTCCGCGCGGCGATCTCAGCTGTCGCCCGCGCCCCCATCGGAATCGTGGCGTTGGAGGTGATGTCCCCCGCCCGGCCGAGATCCTCCTTCAGCGCCGCGCGCACGGCGTCGGCGACGAGGAAGGACGGCAGAACGGGAAGATCGCTCACGCGCCGCACTCGGAGGGAGCGGGATCGACCTCCGGCTCGGAAGACGTGGCGCCGCGTCCATTGGCAGCATCCGCCGCGATCCGGTCCACCTCTTCCAGCGTGATGAAAGTTCGCCGTCGCCATGCCTCGTCCGGCTCCGGGAAGTCGGCGCGATAGTGGCCGCCGCGGCTCTCCTCGCGCACCAGCGCCGCCGTCGCGATGCACTTGGCGGTGACCAGCATGTTGCGCAGGTGGATCGAACCGGTTTCGCCTTCGAGCTCGGCGATGCCTCGCAGCGCGCGGACCAGGCCCGCGCGGTCGCGCACCACGCCGACGTCGCGCGCCATGATCTCCCGCAGCCCGGCGACCGCTGCATCGCTCGGTGCCGCCGTCCCGTCGTCGTCTGCGGCGGCAGCCGGAGTCATGACCCCCGGCTCGGGAAACCTCTCGATGATGTCGTCGGCGGCACGGGCGGCGAAGACGACTGCCTCGAGCAGCGAGTTCGATGCCAGCCGGTTGGCGCCGTGGGCGCCGGTGGAGGCGGTCTCGCCGCACGCCCACAGGCCGTCGAGCGTCGTGCGCGCCCGCCCGTCGGTGAGCACCCCGCCCATATGGAAATGCTCAGCCGGCGCCACCGGGATCGGCTCGCGCACCGGATCGATGCCGGCCTCGCGGCAGGAGCGATAGACAGTGGGGAACTTCTCGGCGAATTCCTCGCCGATCGCCGCGCGGCAGTCGAGGAAGGCCCCGCGGCCGGCGGCGATCTCGCCGTGGATGGCGCGGGCGACGATGTCGCGGGGGGCGAGCTCGGCAAGGGGATGGACCGCCGCCATGAAGCGCTCGCCGGCGGAATTGATCAGCGTGGCACCCTCGCCACGCAGCGCTTCGGTGGCGAGCGGCGCCGGATCGCGGCCGACGGCGATCGCCGTCGGGTGGAACTGGACGAATTCCGGATCGGCGATCACCGCCCCGGCCCGCGCCGCCATGGCGAGACCGGCGCCCTCCGATTCCGGCGGGTTGGTGGTGACCGCATAGAGATGGCCGATGCCGCCGGTGGCAAGCACGATGGCGCGGGCCGGGAAGAAGCTCGCCTCCCCGCCTCCCCGAGGGCGTGCGATGATCCCGGCCGCGCGGCCTTCTTCGGCGACGATGGTCTCCCCAACATGGCCCTCGATCAGCCGGATCGACGGCGCCTGCCGCACGGCATCGACCAGTGCCGCCATGATCGCCGCGCCGGCCATGTCGCCTTTCACGTGGACGACGCGGCGCTCGCTGTGCGCCGCCTCGCGCGACATCATCAGCTCGCCTTTCAGGTCACAGTCGAAGGGGACGCCGTATTCGAGCAGGTCGTGGACCCGGGCGGCGGCGGCGGCGACCATGATGCGGGCGATCTCTTCGTCGACGGTGCCGGCGCCGGCGGCGATGGTGTCGGCGAGGTGCTTGTCGACCGAGTCGCCGGGCGAGATCGCTGCGGCGATGCCGCCCTGCGCCCAGGCGGAGGAAGCGCCTTCGCCGATCGGCGCCGTCGCCAGAATGCTCACCGGACGCGGCGCCATGCGCAGCGCGCAGAAGAGACCGGCCAGCCCGCCGCCGACGATGACGACGTCGTCGGTCGTTTCCGGACGGATGTCGGCGGGGAGCATGTTCATGGCCATTTCTCCGTCCTCAGCCGAGCCGCTTCGTCATCACGCGGCAACCGACGCCGGGAAACTTTGGCGGCGCCTCGCCGGCATCCTGCCAGCCGGCAGAAAGATAGAAGCGATGGGCAGTTCCCGTGCGCAGGAGCCGGGCTTCGCGCACGCCACGGCCGCGCATCGCCGCCTCCATATGCGCCAGCAGCGCTTTGCTGACACCCTTGAAGCGCGCTTCCGGGTCGACGTAATTGCACTGGATTTCATCGCCGGCGAAGCCGCCGATCCCGACGATCGCCCCTTCTTCTTCGGCGACCGAGATATGGTTGTCGGGATCCCGCAACCACCGCTTTAGCTGGTCCGGGCTGTTGTTCGCGATCCAGTGGCCGATGACGGCTGGGGTCGCCCCCATGATCGGCCTCACAAAGCTGAGTGATGGACGCGACGAAGACTGTACTCATCGCTTCGGCATCGTCGGGAACGGCCTCACGGATCTGCATGACCTTGCCTCCCTCTTCCGCCACCCGGCAAAAGCCGGGATCCACCGCCTCTTCTCTGCCACCAGCACGGCGGCCCGGGCGTTCGTGGATTCCGGCTTCAGCTGGAATGACGGAGACGTTCTTGCTCGGCCTCAGCCTCAGCTCTTCAGGTTGACCATGCGCTCGACGGCAGCCCGCGCGCGATCGGCGACCAGCGGGTCGACCGTCACCTCGTCCTTGAGCTCGACCAGGCTGTCGAGGATCTTCGGCAGGGTGATCCGCTTCATGTGCGGGCAGAGATTGCACGGCCGGATGAAGTCGATGCCGGGCGTCTCTGCTGCGATGTTGGACGCCATGGAGCACTCGGTGACGAGCAGCGCCTTGGCCGGCTTCTTGTCCTTCACCCATTTGATCATGCCCGAGGTCGAGCCGGTGAAGTCCGCCACCTCGATCACTTCCGGCGGGCACTCCGGGTGGGCGATGATCTCGAGGCCGGGGTTGGCCGCCTTGTAGGCGAGCA
>Ga0210144_1001005_pt1 | contig 12578 bp, 11 predicted proteins | sample Muzzi_PWA_D2_FD_185532 | JGI IMG/M metagenome (GOLD analysis project Ga0210144, IMG submission 185532) | Wetland microbial communities from San Francisco Bay, California, USA, that impact long-term carbon sequestration - Muzzi_PWA_D2 (SPAdes) | ecosystem: Environmental > Aquatic > Marine >...
AGTAAAATGAGGCCACAGATCAGGAAATTTCGAAACGTTTTCTTTTCCATGTTTAGTCTGTCCCTCCAAGGATCCCTTTCGGCCGGATGATCAAGACCAATACCAGAATGGTAAAACTGATCAGATTTGCATAGGTTGATCCAAACCAGTTGGTGCCAAAGGCTTCTGCGATGCCAAGCGACAGCCCTCCGATGATCGGACCGAGCATACTGCCCAGCCCGCCGATAATGACTACCACAAATGATTTAAGGGTGAGTTCTCCTCCCATTATCGGACTGATGGGAAAAAGGATAGACCAAAGGGTTCCGGCGGCACCTGCTGCTCCCACACCCAGCCCGAAGGTTATGGCATACGTTCTGGCGACATCCACCCCTGTGAGACGTGCTGCATCAAGATCCTGAGATGTCGCCCGTATCGAACGGCCCAGGTTGGTTCGGTTCAATATGTAAAAAAATATAAGACTGATGACAATGACCAGGAGAAAAGCTATCAGGCGAATGGTTGGAATGGTAACCCAGTTTCCCAAGGAAAAATTTGCAGCACCGTAAGCGACCTTTACTTTTCGAACATCTGCGGTCCAGGAGACCAGGGCGGCGTTATTGATGAAAATTTCAATACCGAAAGCAAGAATCAGGGTGATAAAAGCACTGGCTCGAATGACATAGTTGATTAAATATCTCTGTACTCCGTATCCTAAAACAAAAAGAATCGCCATGGAAAAAACGAGGCTTACAAAGGGGTCTATCCCCAAAATCGTAAAGAGCCAGTAAGTTGTAAAAGCACCGAGCATGATAAATGACCCATGGGCGATATTAATGATGTCCATCACGCCCCATATCAGAGACATTCCTATGGCCATTAGGGCATAAAGACCACCTTTGAGAATACCGTTTACAAGTATTTGAAGCAGCATTGATAAAAACCTTCTACAGGCTATCTACCCCTGCATGAAATTAAGGAAGGATGTTTATTTAGACTGTTTTTCTTAACGCTTAACCCTAAAATGCGTTGCTTTTCCGCATATGAATCTTCCCATGATAAACTTGCCGGTTGAAAAGGGAAGGAATATAGATTCCTCCCCTCTATCAATCGGTTTGATCCATGGGATCGGTACCCAAACTTATTTTCTCATTTTCCAGTCCGGAAAAGGATAGACGGGTTCTTTAACACCATTGGGATAGACCTGGTATATTTCGCCGCCTAATATTTGCAATACAACGCTGGTTCCCTTAATCTGACCGTTGTCGCTGAACTGTACGCGTCCATAAATCGTACTCAGATTTGTAGCGGCAATGGCGGCCCTGACTTTTTCCTTATCCAGTGTTCCCGCCCGTTCAATGGCGTCTTTGAAAATAGCGACATCTGCAATACCGGAGGCGTTGTGATAATCCGGATCATAATTAAATTTTTCTTTAAACAGCTTAACAAATTCCTTTGTATCATTAAAAAGGTATCCGATAAAATTCATTTGAGTGGACCAACTGGCAACACCGTAAATATATTCCGCATCTTTTCCGAGAGATTTTCGAAAATCGGCTTCAGAAGGCCCGACGGTCATGCTGATGAGTTTTGGGCTGACGTTAAGTTCTTTGGCTTGCTGGGTAAAATTAAGCGATTCTTCGGTGTGGCCTGCTACCAAGGCAACCTCTACTCCCGACGCCTTTATTTTGGTGAGGATGGAGTTAAAATCCGTGGCCCCTTCTGCATATTTTTCATGTAAAACCACGTTGAATCCCATTTCGTTTGCCAATTCGCTGGTTCCTTCGGCAACGCTCACATCAAATTTGTCATCCGCATATAAGATTGCGATGGTTTTGGGTGCCGGACTAAATGTTTTCAGCATCTCCAAAGTGGATTTAAAATACTGGCCAGCCGGCGGAAGGGTCCCAAAAATATATTTGTTTCCCCGGCTGAATATTTTCCCGGAAGCGCCGCCGCCTTCAATCATGGGAACTTTGTAACGTTGGGCGATAAGGCTGTCAGGAATGGTGATGCCGCTGGAATAGGGACCCAGTAGGAAATCAACCTTATCTTCGGCAATGAGCTTTTCAACAAGTTTAGAGCTTTTTGTCGGATCACTTTCGTCGTCATAGTAAACGATTTTCAACTGGTATGTATCGTTTCCTACCTTTACTCCTCCTTTTTTGTTGGCCTGTTCAACAGCCATGTCATAGGCATCTCGATAAAGTTTTCCGGACCGACTATTTTTTCCGGTAAAAGATATGGCGCATCCCAGCTTTATCTCTTTTTTTGCTGCCTGGGCAAAATGTCCGAAACTCAACACCAGAGCGACGGTCAAAAACCCATAGAAAAAATTGTTAAGCAATCTCTTCATAATGATTCCTCCTTTTAACTTATTGTGAACTTAGTGTATAAATTAAAAAATATGCCATATTAGAAATTACTATCCATATTGTGGAGTGTCAACAGACAAATTCTGATTTTACTGTAAGAAGTTTTCTGACAAAATAGATGGATAGACTTGATGTCATGCCTCAATAATCCGATTCTGTATGGCAAAACGGGAAAGCTCAGCGTTATTTCGCAAATCGAGTTTTTTGAGCAGGCGTGATCGATACGTATCGACGGTTTTAATACTGATATGGTAGGATTCGGCAATTTCACGATTGGTATGTCCAAGCGCCAGCCGCCTGAGAACCTGAAGTTCCCTCATGGACAGCGAGTCCAGCAAAGATCTTTCGCCGGCACCCCGTGCCACCCGTAATGCCAGCAATTCTGCGGCCTCATCCGTGAGGTATCGATAACCGGCATATACTTTTCGTATCGCTTTTACCAGCTGCTCCGGCGCCGATTTCTTGGTGAGATATCCCATGGCGCCGGCTTCGAAGGCCCGAACAACATATTGTTCTTCTTCATACATGGTCAGGATGATGATCGGTAATTTTGGATAAAAAGACTGAAGCTGGCTGACAACTTCCAATCCATCCATATCCGGCATGGAGATATCGACAACCGCCACATCCGGATGGGTTTTATGGACCTGTTGAATCGCCTTCCTGCCGTCGGCAGCCTCTGCGACCACCTCCATATCTTTACTTTCTTCCACAAGACGGCGCAAGCCGGCTCGAACGATACTATGGTCATCAGCCAGTAAGACCCTGATCATATCCCCCCTCTACCGTGACCATCGACGGGGATCTCCAAATTTACCCGTGTTCCCTTCCCGACAACTGATTGAACATCCAAAACGCCCCTCACAAGGGTCGCACGTTCACGCATGCCCACAAGACCCAGCGCTTCTGCTTCCGATACTTTGCTTGTGATGAATCCGCGGCCATTGTCAATCACGGTTAATTTCAAAATATGTCGTTCGTTTTGCAGAATAACTTCGACCCGGCCTGCAAAGGCATGTCTCGCCACATTGGTCAGCGTTTCCTGGGCAATACGATAAACGGCAGTGGCCACCATGTCTGTGATGTGAGGAATATTGCCGTGCTCAAACACGCACGTAATCCCGGTGCGTCTTTCAAAATCGGCTGTATACCATTCCAAGGCATCCACAAGACCCAGATTATCCAATACTCCCGGACGTAATCTTAGGGCCAAACCACGAACCTCTTCAATGGTTTTATCTATCAGTTCGCACATGGAGGAAACACGTTGGGAAGCTTTGGCATCGGTCTGTTTCAGACGGCTTCTAAGCCATACCGAATCCATGCGCAACGCTGTCAGGACCTGCCCAAGTTCGTCATGCAGCTCCCGGGCAATGGCGGAACGCTCCTTTTCCTGATTGGTCATCATACTGCCGGAAAGGCGTCTGAGCTGGTCGAGAATGCTGCTGATTTCTTTTGTCCGCTGTTCAACCTGCCATTCAAGATCCTTTGAATGGCGGCTGAGTTCTTCTTTGGCTATTTGAAGCGCTTCTTCCGCTCGATTTCGCTCGGTGACGTCAATGGAAACCGCCAGAGATCGAGTGATATTTCCTTTGTTATCCCGATCACCTATGGCGCTGAGCATTACATCAATGATTTCGCCGTTTTTCTTTATAAACTGATACGGTATATCCTTGCAGATGCCGGTCTTAAAAAATGCGGGAAACACGGTCGTTTCAGCAAGATTGCGCGAATTTTCTGTGAAAAATCGGGTAAGCTTTTCCCCGATAACTTCTTGGCGTTCATATCCCATCACTTCCAGCCAATTGTCACTGACGCTGATTAACCGACCTTTAGCGTCAACGGAATGGAGCATGGCGGGGGTGTTGTGATAAATGGAGCGGTATCGCTTTTCGCTCTCTCGCAACGCGCTCTCAAAAAGTTTGCGCTGGACGATTTCATGGCTGGCCTTTCTGTAAAGCAAAAAAACAGCAAATCCTACCAATACACACAATGTCAGAACAATGGGGCCTGTGATCTTGATCAGCGGACCGGAAACAATTTTGGAAACTGCTTTAAGGTTGCGCAGATAAACAACAGTCCATCCCGGATAATTATCCAATGGCAGTCTTTGCATCAGGTATCGATTCCCCGGCAGATCCCTTACATATTTATCTCCCTTCATCTCCAGGCCGATCCATTTCCAGGGCCCCTTGCCAAATTGAAGAGAAACGGAAATCCGGGATTCTTTTTCCGTTGAAAGCTTCCATAATGAGTGAAAAAGCCACTCTTTATAATTAGAAATAAAAATAATACCATCAGGATTAACCACCAGTACGATTTCGTCTGTAAAAGGAGGTAGTTCCTTTTCAACACGCCCGATGGATGCCTTTATGACAACAACTCCCATTGGATGTTTTTGCCCTTTTTTATTCACCGGATGGCTATAATACACCCCTCGTTTGTCAGAGGTTACCCCAAGGGCCAAATACGTTGCGGGCGTCCCCTGGATGGCTTTTTGAAAATATGGACGAAATGAAAAGTTATCTCCGACAAAACTGTCCGGGTCTTTTCGATTGCTGGATGCGATGGTATTCCCGTTCGTGTCCATCAAGTAGCATACATCTGTTTTCAAGCTCGCATTGAAATGGTCAAGCATCGCATTTGCTTTTGCAATGGAGTTGTCATTTGGCTTGGTCAATGCGGCAGTAAATTCATCCATCCCGGCCAGTGTTTTCGACGGTTTTATGTTTTCCGAAAGGAATGAAGACAGATTCTTCTTAATCATTTCTGCATGTGTAGCGGCCTGGCGCTCGACCTCTTGAAATGCCGATTTTTTCAAAGACGAATAATAAAAATATCCTCCGGTTGAAGCGGATAAAAAGGTCAGCAATGAAAGTACCAGCAGAATTAAACGAAGCTTTATATCCTTAATCTTATTTTCCAAGAAAACCGATCCCTTTTTGCACTTCATTATTCTGAAAAACTTGCAGAAACCGGCCATCACCGGAGGACGGAACATGAACGACATGGACAACTGTTTGGTATGATTCAAACTCCGCAGATAAAGATGAGAGTTGGTTGGGGGATTCCTTGAAAAATTCCTCATTAAAGATGGTATCGGTTTGGTCGGGGAAAATGGCCACCGGAGCAATTTGAGCTTCCACAAGATCGTTAAAAAAGTGTGTGCCAAAGGATACTTCGGGCGTGTAATCCTCTCTTGCAAAGGCCACTTCACCCAGTATTAACGTGTGGTTGATATCCTCATAGCCGACACGAACACCAAGATTGATATCGTTGCTTCCCCACCGTCCGGGTCCGAAAAGGGCAAAACGTTTATCTTCAAGGAGCGTGTTTAAGCGGCTGATCACACGGCCGATTGCAAATTTCTCGTCATACGTGGAAAGTCTCCCGTAACATCTCGGGCATACATAAACGACATATTCTATGTCGGGGATGATGGTGCTCGACACCACCTGGGTATTGGTAAAAATAATCTGCTCTTTCGGAAGATCCTTCGGCAACTCCACCTCGCCGATATTCTGACTTACCGCCAGAGAACGACACTGAAGAAGATAAAGATGCTTATCATCCCAGGCAAATTCGATATCCACGGGACGGCCATAGGCCTGCTGAAGTAGCCGGAGCATTTTTTTCATTAAAGAAGGAAAAACGGTTTTGGAAAGCAGGTTTTCAAAGGTCAAACAGTTTCCCGAAGACTTAATCGGCTGTCCTTTAAACAAGGGTGCAGAAAGATGACCGTCCTGATTTACAGAAACAGCCCAGTAGAGATCAGGATGGGATATTTCTTTTAAAAGCGTCATATAGGGGATCGATTCCAATTGACCGGTTTTAAGATTGAGGACATCGATGATCTTTTGGGAGTATTTTATGATCTGTTGAGCCCCTGTTTCAGGACGAAGGGAGGGATGGCTCAGGTGAACCATCCGGGCATAATCCCCACCGGTTCGGTCCACGGCCCGTGTACCAAGACCGAAAACCATTCGCGCAAGTCCGTCTTCCTTCTTTATACGTGACGTCCAGGCATAGGAGCTGTAGGAAAACCCGACACCGGCGGCAAGGGGGAAAAAATAGTCGCCGAATCGGCGACCCACCACTTTTTGTACCAGAACACTCATTTTTTCATCAAAATCGAGCAGCTTGTGATTTCGACGATATAAAATGGGGCCGGGTCCGAATGTGCTCATGTGGACCTGTTTGAGTCCCCAGATAAATTCGTTGAGACGTGTTTGGATATCCCCCTGGTTGGCGACAAAAAAGGAATCATACTTACCGGAAAAAGCATACCCAAAGTTGTCCTCCAAAAAACTGGAAGATCTGAGGATCAGAGGGTGCTCCCCGATTATTTTCAAAAATTTTCGAAAATCCTCAACCGTATCCGGTGGAAAAGACGACCGTTTGAAAAGATCTGAGATATTTTTGTACTCTTCTTCAATCTCTTCGCGGGTTTTGTATTTTTGACTGTGAAATTGGTCGAGATTGTTGTAGTCCAGAAAATCGGAAAAGATGCCGGAACTGAAATAATAAGATTCCGGAATTCTGACATATTGATCTATTTCAGGATCGCCTGAAGTGAGTTTGGGAACGAGAATTTTGTAGGCCAGAAACATACCGGCAGCTTTGCCGCCGATCTTTCCGGGCCGGCGCCGATTCCAGTAAATATTGTCCACCAATTCCTGAATATCCCGGATGGTGATGTGACTTTTAGCGATACCGATAAAAGGCAGCTGGTTGGAAATATAATGGTTGATCAGGGCAACCCTGACGCCCTCGGCTTCATTTGGGGATATATAAAGGTCTCCCATGGGAATCTGACAGAATTCTTTGAGGGCCTGTTTGATCGCTTTTGAAGTCGCCCTTTCCTTGTTGATAACCTTGTTCAGATTCTGGAATCGGTCCTGTTTCCTGGCCAGGTTAATGTGGTTTTCGATTTCCGCCTCATTGAAAAAGCTGGCAAAATAGAGATCAATCAGGATCCTTTTATATTCAGAAATACTTTTCTCAGTAGGATCATGTCCTTCAGCACGAAGTTTTTTCACAGCCTCCTGTTCGATTTCCTCTTCGGTGGTGATCCCTCTTTTGGTCAATGCCGATAGAAAAAGCTTGCGTGTTGAATCGAGAAGATGCGGATAGAATACCAGTTTGGAAAACATGCGGTAGGCCTTGATCAGATTCAGTTCTTTTTGATCTTTAATGATAAACCTCCTTATTAAAGGTGGTCAGATGTCGGGGGGCAGAGGTCGGGGAGCCTCTTTTTTAAAACCCTATCTATCAGCCTCCGGCTCGGAGAGCCTACGCCTTAGAGAGCGCAATGGATAATCTTTTTTGAAAAACGTGTACTGTTCGAGTGGTTTAGGGATCGTTAGAAATAACAGACGCGTTTTTAAATATTTCATGAATAGAAGTTGTTTGTTTTAAGACGAACTCATTGTTATAATATCGACATCTGTTATTTTTTTACGATCCTTTAACCACGAGTTTACACGGTTTGAAAAAAAGTATTTTCCATGGAGCGATTTTAACAAAAAAAATATCCTGACACCTCCTTAATTGTGCTTTCACATAATTTTAGAGTGCTACTATACCCATCCCCTGAGTCTACACGCCTCCGCCACCCTGGCCACCGACACCAGATAAGCGGCCTGACGCATGTTGACTTTCTCTTGAAGGTGCATCTCGTAAACCCCGCTAAAAGCACGGGTCATCTTCTCATTGAGCCGCCGGTGAACTTCTTTTAAATCCCAATAATAATTATAGGTGTTTTGCACCTGTTCAAAGTAGGACACGGTAACCCCGCCGGCATTGGCTAAAAAATCGGGAAGTACGATAACACCGTTATCGTACAGGATGTTGTCCGCACCCGGTGTCGTCGGCCCGTTTGCCAATTCACACAGGATGTTGCACTTTATTTTATGGGCATTTTCTTCTGTAATTACATTTTCCAACGCTGCAGGAAACATTACCGTTACATCGAGTTCCAGCAAGTCTTTATTGGAAATTTCATCGGCATCTGAAAATCCCTTCAAGGTTCCGTTGCCGAGTTTATAGTCGACGAGCTCCCGGGAATCGATCCCTTGGGCGTTATAAACACCGCTTTTGGAGTCCGATGCTGCGACAAGCTTCAGCCCTAAAATTTCTTCACCCAAAAGCGCAGCATATTGACCGGCATTTCCAAAACCCTGTACCGCCATCGTCTTACCCTTTAAATCGATGCCATGAACGTTGGCCGCTTCACGGGTCACATAGATTCCCCCCCTTGCGGTGGCATCTCCTCTTCCCTGAGAACCGCCGAGGGGAAGCGGTTTTCCGGTAATAACGCCCGGGTGTTTTTCACCCATAATGGTTTCGTATTCATCCATCATCCATGCCATAATTTGGGGCGTGGTATACACATCCGGTGCCGGGACGTCCTTGGTAACGCCGAGGGTCCGGGCAATGGCACGGATATAGGCACGGGCAAGGCGTTCCTTTTCCGTTTCCGAAAGTGCTTTGGGATTGCAAATAACCCCTCCTTTACCGCCACCTAAAGGAATATCCACAACGGACGTTTTCCAGGTCATCCATGCTGCCAGGGCACGCACCGTATCAACAGTTTCATCAGGGTGCCACCGGATACCGCCTTTTGCAGGTCCGCGTGCGGTGTTGTAGGCAACCCTGAACGCATGGAAAACTTTTGTTGAACCGTCATCCATTTTCACCGGAAGTATGACTTTTAGTTCGTGCATGGGCCACCGTAGCAATTCGTGCATGGCAGGCTCCAATCCCAGCCTCCGGGCAGCATCATCGAGCTGCTCCTGGGCGATTTTAAAGGGATTAAGGGCATCTTTCATAGCAGGCTCCTTTAAGTTTCTTGGGTTATGGGTTGTCGATGGATCGTCATTCGTTACAGGTTATTTTATATTAACCCATATGAACGTATTATTTCAAGCTCTTAAATATTCGCCTGACAATTCTTGTCAAGTTGTGTTATGTTTAAACCGATCGGTCGGTTTAAAAAAAAGATTATCCATGCAGCGATGATTTAGAAAAACACTCCGACCCATCATATATCTGTTTCTTTCTTAAAGTCTGCTCTTTTATTAACCAGGTTGGGCGGCCGGTTTCCTTTCAGGCCTTCCGCCATATTCATCGCCGCCATCTTTGCCATCCGCAGCCTTGTCTCGATGGAAGCGCTTCCAATGTGGGGTGCCAACACGACGTTCTCTTTCATTTTGATAAGTTCCGGATGAACACTGGGCTCTTCTTCGAACACATCCAGGGCCGCGCCTCTGATTTGACCGGCCTTGATGGCTTCAACCAGGGCTGCTTCGTCCACCACTGGCCCTCTGGCGGTATTAACAAGAATGGCGGTATTTTTCATTTCCTCGAATTCTCGGGTCGAAAACATATGTTTTGTCTTCTCTGTCAAGGGTACGTGAATGCTGATAAAATCACTTATGGCAAGGAGTTCGTTGAATTCTACAAATTCGGCGCCATATTTTTTCTCCGCCCTTTCTTTTCTGGATAAGCTATAGTAAATGACCCGCATGTCAAACCCTTTTCTCGCTCTTTGGGCCATTGCCTGTCCAATGGCACCCATACCGACGATACCCAGAGTTTTTTCGTAGACGTCCACCCCCATGTGAGCCTGCATGAGTTGCCAGTTTTTGAATTTCCCAGCCCTTATGTAATCATCGGCTTCCACGATTTTGCGAGCGGCACAAAGCAGCAAGGCAAAGGTCAAATCCGCTGTTGTCTCCGTCAGCACGCCCGGTGTGTTGGTCACCATAATTCCCCGATGGGTCGCGGCGGCGATATCGATATTGTCATACCCCACGGCAATGTTGGAGATCACTTTAAGAGACGGAAGTTTGTCCATGAGTGCAGAATCAATGCTATCGTTGAGTAAACAGATAAGCCCTGCCTTTCCATGAGCTTTTTTAACCAGTTCCCGAGCAGGAAGAATTCTGTCCGAGTCGTTGATGTCAATGGTATGCTGTTCTTTTATTAATATGTCTATGGCATCCCTGAAAACTTTTCTGGTAATGAAGATCTCAGCCATTTTGTTATAATCTCCTCAATTTTTGCAAATAAGCACAAATCCTACTCTACATTTTGTTATGTGTTCATGGGTGGGCTTCCTCGTATAACGATATTGACGGAGTGGCTTCGTCATTTCAATGGCTTAGCAGTGGGGGAGACCGCGGCTCCCGCATGCTTTTCGCGGGAGAACGCGGAGGGGGCAGGAATGCCACCGCTGCTAAGTCGTTGAAATGATCAGGCACGCAGTCGCCAGAGTGATACGGGGAAGTACACCCGTGAACACGCACATATCGAGGATCTAATTTACTTATTAGTATCTATCTAATCTGAGAGGTCGGGGAGTTTTTCTAAACAACCGCTACATGGATAATCTTTTTTTAAACCGCATGATCACGCCAGAGGCGGATAAAACTCGCGGCAAGGGATTGTAAAGAAAAAACAGGAAACTATCTTTGAAATATCAATAGGTTTTCTGCATCATTTTAAAATTCTTTTAAAGACACGATTTCGGTATGCGCCTGTTTTTTCTAACGATCCCTAAGCCACTCAAACAGCATTCGATTTATAAAAAGATCATCCATTCCGCTATATTCAAGGATTTAGGAGAAAAACTCCCCGACTCCTCATCTAATCTGGCATCCAAAATTCTGACAATGCTATTTGATCGCCAGTTCGAATCGCTGCTCCTTGACGACTTTTCCCCACTGTCGCCCCTTGTGCTGCTCTACGAGTTTAAAATCAAACTTCTCATAGAGGTGTTTGGCGGCATGAAGACCTTCAAAGGTCCAGAGATAAATCCGCTCATAGTTTTTCTTGCGGCAAAAGTCGATGGCCGTTTGGATAAGCAAATTACCGGCACCTTTTCCGCGCAAACTGTCGGACACAACAAACCACCGTAAATGTGCACCCTCGTCTTTGGCATGAATCCCGTCAATGGTGATGGATCCTTCAATGTGACCCTCCAGCGAAACCGTCCAGAAGCCGTCCTGATCTTCGTCATGTCTCCTGATGAATTCAGCCATCTCTGCCGCTACCTTTGATTCAAAAAAGGGGCCGAATCCCCAATGGATATGGTAGTAGGTCCCATGAAGTTCAACCACCCGGCCGATGGAACCGGGAACATAACCGCGCGTTATCTTTATTTCTGACATGTGATTTAAAATTTACCTTTCCAGATTACAATTCAAATCAATTACGATTCCACAATATGTTTTTTATACTGTTTATATATATACTTAAATGTCAAGATGGTAAACACTATGGATGTGATTAAGGCAGTTACGCTAATTGCGACTGTGAATTGTTTGCCGAACAGAATAATGAAAAATGTGCCGTAAACAAATTGAAAAAGCATCCAATACAGTCGCAGAAATGCTAAAAACAAAAAAGGAGAAATGCACCAAAACAAAATGTTCAAACGTTTTTTTTCATTTTGTTCCATCCCAACCTGCTCCCTTTTCAAGTTCGTCGATTCGGCGATAAACATATCAACAAACTCTATACCTGGCAGTGTAATGTGATTGCCGATAATGTCATCGTTTTGTTTACGATCATCGGTAGATTTCTTGGACGAGATCTACAAACCAAGAAGGCTTTTGGACGATAACATAAATTAACATCAGTCCGATAATGGGTATGGGAATCACAACATCAACTATTCCAAGCAGGATTAAAACGAATATGGATTTTGTTCGAATGTTCATTTTTCTAAAAATGTTACACTTTTAAATCGGAAATCACAATATTTGGCGCCTTCCATGATGGTCTGTGTTCTTTTTAATTCGATCTGCGGATTAAATCCCTTTAGGAACGAGAAATCTCTGATACACGAAAGGGTGGATCCCACATCTTTTATCCCCATTTTTTCGTACATTCGGGCATATCCACAATATGTAACATCAAAAAACAATTCGCTGTTTGTTTCTTTGATCATCTTTATTTCTATGGCGCCATCATTGGCCCATACTTCTTTTACGATTTTAGACAATTCGGTCAGAGTGTTTCCTTTATATTCCTTTGCCATCTTTTTCCCTGAGGCTATTGCATCTTCGCTGATGACCTTCCCGGCAATTTTCATTGCTTTTTCATGACCGATTTCTCCTGCAAAACCATAAATCAGGGAAGAAACAATGGGGGCTTGAATTTCTCTTAACTTCTGATGTGTTAGTTTCATTATGGTCTGTCTCCTCTTCACAGATAGTT
>Ga0210144_1001006_pt1 | contig 12569 bp, 14 predicted proteins | sample Muzzi_PWA_D2_FD_185532 | JGI IMG/M metagenome (GOLD analysis project Ga0210144, IMG submission 185532) | Wetland microbial communities from San Francisco Bay, California, USA, that impact long-term carbon sequestration - Muzzi_PWA_D2 (SPAdes) | ecosystem: Environmental > Aquatic > Marine >...
CGGCGCCGAGTACGAGCAGGAGCTGGACGAGCTGAAGGGGAGCGCGATCGAGTGAGCGCGGGCTGCGACCACGGCGACGGCTGCATCACCTGCGGCGACGTCGCCGAGCCGCTGCGGGTCGTCTCGCTCGACGCCGAGCGCGAGCTGGCGCTCTGCGAGGACGGCGCCGGCCGCCGCGAGACGGTCGAGGTCGCCCTGGTCGCCCCGGTCGCCCTCGGCGAGGAGCTGCTGGTCCACGCCGGCACCGCGATCGCCCGGCCGGGGGCACCGCAATGAGGTTCGTCGAGGAGTTCCGCGACGCCGAGCTGGGCGCGGCGCTGGCCGCGCAGATCGCCTCGCTGGCGGAGCCGGGCCGCCACTACAAGCTGATGGAGATCTGCGGCGGCCACACCCACGCGATCTACCGCTACGGCCTCGACGACCTGCTGCCCGACCAGGTCGAGATGGTCCACGGGCCGGGCTGCCCGGTCTGCGTGATCCCGATGGGCCGGGTCGACGACGGGATCGCGATCGCCGCGCGCGACGGCGTCACCCTCGCCTGCTTCGGCGACATGATGCGGGTGCCGGGCTCGGAGCGGACGCTGCTCGAGGCGAAGGCGGGTGGCGCCGACGTCCGCGTCGTCTACTCGCCGCTCGACGCGCTGCGGATCGCCAAGGCGAACCCGGACCGCGAGGTCGTCTTCTTCGCGATCGGCTTCGAGACGACCGCGCCCTCGACCGCGCTGACCCTGCGGCGAGCGAGGGCCGAGGGGGTCGGCAACTTCTCCTGCTTCTGCAATCACGTGACGATCGTGCCGCCGCTGCGGGCGCTGCTCACCTCCCCGGAGCTGAGCCTCGAGGGCTTCGTCGGTCCCGGCCACGTCGCCACCGTGGTCGGCGCGCGGCCCTTCGAGTTCATCCCCACCGAGCACGGCAAGCCGTTCGTCGTCTCCGGCTTCGAGCCGCTCGACGTCCTGCAGTCGATCGAGATGCTGCTGCGCCAGCTGCGCGAGGGGCGCTGCGAGGTCGAGAACCAGTACCGGCGCGTCGTCCCATACGAGGGCAACCCGGCGGCGCTGCGGGCGATGGAGGAGGTCTTCGAGCTGCGCGACCACTTCGAGTGGCGCGGCCTGGGCACGATCGAGCGCAGCGCCCTGCGGCTCTCCGCCGCCTACGCCGAGTTCGACGCCGAGCTGCGCTACGAGCTGCCGGGGGTGCGCGTCGCCGACCCCGAGGCCTGCCAGTGCGGCGAGGTGCTGAAGGGGGCGATCAAGCCCTGGGAGTGCCGGGTGTTCGGCACCGCCTGCACGCCCGAGCACGCGATCGGGACCTGCATGGTCTCCCCTGAGGGCGCCTGCGCCGCCTACTACAACTACGGCCGCTTCGCCCGCGAGAAGGAGCTGGCGTGAGGTCGGAGGAGCGGGTGCTGGGGATCGTCGAGACGGCGCGCGGCAAGCGTCCCCGGTTCAAAGACGAGCTGGTGACGATGGCGCACGGGGCCGGCGGCAAGGCATCGCAGACGCTGATCGAGGGGTTGCTCGCCCCCGCCTTCCGGTCCGCGGCGCTGGACCAGCTGGGCGACGCCGGCGCGGTCGAGGTCGAGGGGCTGGGGCTGGCGGTCACCACCGACAGCTTCGTGGTCAGGCCGATTCGCTTCCCGGGCGGCTCGATCGGCGAGCTGGCCGTCAACGGCACCGTCAACGACCTCGCCGTCTCCGGCGCCCGGCCGCTGGCGCTGACCGTCTCGCTGGTGCTCGAGGAGGGGCTGGAGGCGGACGTGCTGCGGACCGAGGTCGAGGCGATGGCGGCCGCCGCGAGCGCCGCCGGGGTGGAGGTGGTGAGCGGCGACACCAAGGTGGTGGAGCGCGGCCACTGCGACTCGATGTACGTCTGCACGAGCGGGCTTGGCCGCCTCGACCCGCGTGCCGCGCTATCGACCCGGGCGATCGAGCCGGGCGACCGGGTGCTCGTCTCCGGCCCGGTCGGCGCTCACGGCACGGCGATCATGCTGGCCCGCGACGAGCTCGGCCTCGACGCCGAGATCCGCTCCGACACCCGCCCGCTGTGGCCCGCGGTCGAGGCGATGCTCGCGGCGGCCGGCCCGGCGCTGCGCTGCATGCGCGACGCGACCCGCGGCGGCGTCGCCTCGGCGCTCAACGAGCTGGCCCGCGCCTCGGGCGTCGCGCTCGAGGTCGGCGAGAGCGCCGTGCCGGTCCTCCCCGAGGTGGCGGCCGCGGCCGAGCTGCTTGGGATCGACCCGATGTACATCGCCAACGAGGGGGTGCTGGTCGCCTTCGTCGCCCCCGAGGGCGCCGAGGCGGCGCTCGCCGCGCTGCGCACCGCGCGGGGCTGCGAGGCTGCGGCCCAGATCGGCGAGGTGCGCGCCGAGCCCCCCGGGATGGTGATGGTCGACACCGCCTTCGGCGGGCGGCGGGTGATGGACCTGCTGGCCGGCGACCCGTTGCCGAGGATCTGCTGATGGGGGCGGGGCGCTGATGCACGAGCTGGCCCTCTCGCGGGCGATCGTCGACGCGGCGACGCGCCACGCTCAGGGGCGGCCGGTGAGCGCGGTGCACGTCCGGGTCGGCGCGATGCGCCAGGCCGTGCCGGCCTCGCTCGACTTCTGCTTCGGGCTGGCCTCGCGCGACACGGCCTGCGCCGCGGCGCGGCTGGAGATGGAGCCGGTCGCGGCGCTGCTGCGCTGCCCGGACTGCGGCCGGGAGTGGGACCCGGCGCCGCCGCCGCTCGTCGAGCACGGCCGGCTGCCGGGCAACGGACTGCCGGCGCTGCCCAGCTTCGGCTGCCCCTCCTGCGGCGCCGGCGGCGAGGTGGTCGCCGGCGGCGAGCTGGAGGTCGACTGGATCGAGGTCGAGGATGCATAGGACGAAGATCCGCGTCGCCGAGGACGCGCTCGACGCCAACCAGACGATCGCCCGCGCCAACCGCGAGGACTTCGACCGCGCCGGGGTCGCGGTGGTCAACCTGATGAGCGCCCCGGGGGCGGGCAAGACGGCGCTGCTCGAGCGGGCGATCGAGGCGGGGCTGGGGGAGACCAGGATCGGGGTGCTGGAGGGCGACGTGCAGGGCAGCCTCGACGCCGACCGGATCGCCCACCTGCACGTCCCGGTCGCCCAGCTCAACACCGACCCCGGCTTCGGCGGCGAGTGCCACCTCGACGCCAACATGGTCCGCGCGGCGCTCGCCGAGCTGCCGCTGGCAGAGCTCGACCTGCTGGCGATCGAGAACGTCGGCAACCTCGTCTGCCCGGCCGAGTTCCGGGTCGGCGAGGACGCGCGGGCGATGGTCTGCTCGGTCGCCGAGGGCGAGGACAAGCCGCTCAAGTACCCGCTGATGTTCCGCAGCTGCGAGCTGGTCTGCGTCAACAAGATCGACCTCCTTCCTCACATCGACGCCGACCTCGAGCGGCTGCTGGCCAACATCGAGGCGGTCAACCCGGACGCCACCGTGCAGACGATGAGCGCCCGCAGCGGCGAGGGCGTCGAGGCCTGGCGCGAGTGGCTGGCGGCGCTGCCGGGGCGGGTCGTGGCGACGGCCTGAAGCAGCGATGGCGACGGCAACCGGAGGCGCGGACGCTCGGCGCGGCGCCAGCCGCCGGGTCGCCGCCCGGGTGCGCGGCACGGTCCAGGGGGTGGGCTTCCGCCCCTTCGCCTTCCGTCTCGCCGAGGAGCTGAGCCTGGGCGGCTTCGTCCTCAACGACGCCAACGGGGTCGGCCTCGAGGTCGAGGGGGAGCCGGAGCGGGTCGGCGAGTTCCTGCGCCGGCTGGCCGGCGAGGCGCCGTCGCTGGCCACGGTCGAGTCGGTCGAGCCGGTCGAAATCGAGCCCCTCGGCGAGCGCGAGTTCCGCATCCTCAGCTCGGAGCGCGGCGGCGCGCCGCGCGCGCCGGTCTCGGCGGACGCCGCGACCTGCGCGGCTTGCCTGGCCGAGCTGTTCGACCCTGCCGACCGCCGCTACCGCTACCCGTTCGTCAACTGCACCGCGTGCGGCCCGCGCTTCACGATCGTCCGCGCCGTTCCCTACGACCGCCCGGCGACGACGATGGCCGGCTTCGAGATGTGCGCGGCCTGCCGCGCCGAGTATGAGGACCCCCGCGACCGCCGCTTCCACGCCCAGCCCAACGCCTGCCCGGACTGCGGGCCGCGCGCCGAGCTGCTCGAGGCGGCCGGGGGGCGAATCGACCCCGCCCCGCAGCGCGACGCGGTCGCGACCGCGGCGGCGATGCTGGCCGGGGGGGCGATCCTCGCGGTCAAGGGGATCGGCGGCTACCACCTGGCCTGCCGGGCCGCCGACGGGCGCGCCGCCGCCGAGCTGCGCCGCCGCAAGCGCCGCGAGGACAAGCCCTTCGCGCTCCTCGCCGCCGATCTGGGCGCGGCGCGGCGGCTGGTCGAGCTGAGCGCCGCCGAGGAGCGCCTGCTCGACGGGCGCGAGCGGCCGATCGTGCTCGCCCGGCGCCGGGCGAGCGCCGCGGTCGCCGCCGCGGTCGCGCCCGGCTGCGCCGACCTCGGCGTGATGCTGCCCCACTCGCCGCTGCACCACCTGCTGGTGGCCGACGCGGGCGAGCCGCTGGTGCTGACTTCGGGCAACGTCTCCGAGGAGCCGATCGCCTACCGCGACTCCGAAGCGCAGCGGCGGCTCGGCTCGATCGCCGACGCCTTCCTCTGCCACGACCGCCCGATCCAGGTCCGCGCCGAGGACTCGGTGGTGCGCTCGCTCGACCCGGGGACCGGCGCGGCGCCGCTGACGATCAGGCGCTCGCGCGGCTACGCGCCCGAGAGCATCGCGCTGGCGCCCGCGGCGGGGCGGCCGACCCTCGCCTGCGGCGCCGAGCTGAAGTCGACCTTCTGCCTGGCCAGGGGCTCGCGCGCCTGGGTCGGCCCCCACGTCGGCGACCTGCGCAACCTCGAGGCGCTGCGCTCCTTCCGGGACGGCGTCGCGCACTTCGAGCGGCTGTTCGCGCTCGCCCCCGAGCTGGTCGCCCACGATCTCCATCCCGACTACCTCTCGACCCGCTACGCGCTCGAGCGCGATGGCGTCGAGACGCTCGGCGTCCAGCACCACCACGCCCACCTCGCCGCCTGCCTGGCCGAGCACGCCGTCGCCGGCCGCGCCGTCGGGGCGATCTACGACGGCGCCGGCCTCGGGCCCGACGGCACCGTCTGGGGCGGCGAGATCCTGGTCGGCGACGCAGCCGGCTACGAGCGCTTCGGAATGCTGCTCCCGGTGCCGCTGCCGGGCGGCGACGCCGCCGCCCGCGAGCCATGGCGGATGGCCTGCGCCTGGCTGGCGGCGGCCCTCGAGGAGCCCTCGCCGGCGATCCCGCCGGGGCTGGCTGGGGAGGTGGCGCCGGCCGACTGGGAGGCGGTCGCGGCGCTGGCCCGCAGCGGCGTCGCGGCGCCGTCGACCAGCAGCGCCGGGCGCCTCTTCGACGCCGTCGCTGCCCTTGCCGGCTTGCGGTCCCGCAGCGGCTACGAGGGCCAGGCGGCGATGGAGCTGGAGTCCGCGGCCCGGCTCGAGGAGCGCGCCGCCTACCCGCTCGAGCTGGTCGAGCGGGCGGGCACGGGCTCGGGGGCCGCGCTGGTCCTCGACCCGCGCGAGACGATCCGCGCCCTGCTCGCCGATCTCGAGGCGGGCGCGGCCGCCGGTGAGGTCTCCGCTCGCTTCCACAACGCACTCGCAACGGCGACCGCGTCGGCCTGCCTGGCGGCCGCCGAGGCGGAGAGGATCGGCGACGCCGTCCTCTGCGGCGGGGTCTTCCAGAACCGGCTCCTGCTCGAGCGCACCGCCGAGCGCCTGCGTGCCGCCGGGCTGCGCGTCCTGCTCCCCGAGCGGCTCCCCCCGAACGACGGCGGCATCTCCTACGGGCAGGCCGCGGTCGCCGCCGCCAGCGAGCCTCGCCGCTGACCGCGGCGCCGGGGGGAATCCCGCGCTCGGAGCGCGGGTTTTCCCCGATGAAACGGGGCAGACCGTGTCATAGATTCGTGTCGAAGAAACCTAAGCCGGCGACTCCCTGCGGAAAGACCCGGCAGACCATGAGGAGGCGAAATGCCCGCCGCAGCCAAACAGACCAAAGGTGCCGCGGCATCCGAGCACGGCACGGTAGAGAGGACCGCCGAGCTCTCCGAAGAGGTGCTCGAGCAGGTCAAGGGAAGCCAGCAGCAAGCGATCGACGCAGTGCGCAAGTTCATGGAGGCGGTCGACGACGCGCTGCCGCCGCAAAGCGAGGGCCACTCGAGGCGGCAGGACGTGATCGATTCGGCGCTCGAGATGTCGCAGAGGCTGGTTCGGACGCAGTACGACTTCCTGACCAACGTCGTGCACAGCGCCGGCGAGGCGCTGGGGGCGCCGGGCAAGAAGGAGTAACCGGAGCGTCTAGGCTCGCGCCGCCTGCCGCGCGGCGCGACGCCGCTCGGCTTCGAGGCGGCGCTGCTCGTGTTCGACCTGGCGCTTCAGGTCGCGCACGGTGCGCCGCATCTGGCGGCGCACGGTGAGGGCGGCGGCGAGCTCGGTGATCACGCCGGCGATCCCGCCGCCGACCACGCCGTAGGCGAAGCGGAACTCGATCCTGCTGCGGCCCTCGCCGTGCTCGCGGATCCGCCAGCGGCCGCGGTGGTCGACGCCGGTCACCGAGTGCCAGGCGATGTCGAAGGGCTCGCTCCACTCGACCATCTCGATCAGCCCGCCGACCTCGGCAGCGCCGATCCGGACCAGGATCCGGTAGCGGGCGCCGAGCCCGTTGACCCTGTCGCCGACCACCTCCCAGTGGGTGATCCCCGACATGAAGCGCAGGTAGTTCTCGGGGTCGGCCAGGTAGTTCCAGATCGTCTCCGGGGGCGCGGCGACGAGGGTCGACTCGTTGATCCTCATCCGATCACCGGGAAGCGCCGCTCCGCGGCGAGCCCGTCGAGCGCCTCCTGCATCTGGGCGGTCACGTGCGCGTAGATCTCGTCGACGTCCGGGTCGGGACCGAACTCCCGCTCGAGGTCGATCGGCGGCAGGACTTCGATCGTAATTTTCGCCGGCAGCGGCAGGTGACCCGCGAAGTCGCCGACGTTCAGCCCCCAGGGCAGGCCAAGCGAGATCGGCAGGACCTTGAGCCGGACCAGCTTGTCGAGCCGCAGCGTCTTCGCCAGCCTGGTGCCCCGGCTGAGGAAGAGGGCCGTCTCCTGGCCTCCGATCGAAACCACCGGGACGATCGGGACGCCGGCCTCGAGCGCCAGGCGGATGAAGCCCTTGCGGCCGCCGAAGTCGATCTCGTTGCCCCTCCAGCTCGGCCTGTGGGTCTCCCAGTCGCCACCCGGGTAGACGAGCACCGGGGCGCCGGCGGCGAGCGCCTGCTCGGCGTTCTCGTGCGAGGCGCTGATCGTGCCCGATTTGCGCAGCAGATCGCCCGCCACCGGCCAGGCGATCGCGAGGTTGTGGGCGAGCTGGTGGAAGGGCCGCTCGACGCCGAAGTAGGTGGAGAAGGCGAGCGAGAAGATGAAGGTGTCGACGATCACGTTGCCGCCGGAGTGGTTGCCGACCAGTAGGGCGGGACGGTCGGCCGGAACGTTGCCGATGTCGCGCACCTCGGCCCGGAAGTAGAAGGTCGAGATCAGCCAGAGCAGTGGCAGCGCCTCGCGCAGGTAGTCCGGGTCGCGGTCCTCCAGATGGGCGCTGAGGCGATTCGAGACGCGCTCCTCGACGAAGCGCCGCGCCGCCGATCTGATCCCCTTTGGGCGCTCCACGTAGTACATGCGGTGATCCTACGCCGAGCGCGCCATCGTTGCCGGAAAGGACTCCTCGGCCGAGGCGATGAACTCGCGGACCAGCTCGTGGGTCTGCTCGGGCAGCTCGACCTGGGGGACGTGCCCGCACTCCGGCAGCACGACCTGCGAGGCGTCCGGGAGGGCGGCTCCGACGTGGCGGGAGAAGCCCACCGGCACAACCCGGTCCTCGTTGCCCCAGATGAACAGCGCCGGCGGCCGCAGGTTCTTGAGGCGGCTCCAGAAGCCGCTCGGCCCGTCGGGCGACTCGAGGTAGATCTGGCGGGCGGCCGCGTAGAAGGCGATCCGGGCGGCGCGCGAGCGGTGGGTGCGGAGGAACTCGTCGGCGGCGATGTCGGCGACCGCCGGGTCGACCCGCTCCGGACGGGCGATCATCCGCCAGAAGTGGTCGCGGACGTGATGCGGCCGGAGCACCGGTGGCAGCAGGGCCAGCTCGGGGCGCAGGACGCGGACCAGCGGCGCCAGCTCGCGACCGCGCCGGAAGGCCATCGAGGGGGCGAGCAGGCTGAGGCTCCGCACCCGGCTCGGCGCCCGCAGCCCGACCTCCAGCGCGACCCGTCCGCCCAGCGAGTTGCCGACCAGGTCGGCGCGGTCGATCGCCAGGGCGTCCATCAGCCGCAGCACATGGCGGGCGAAGAAGCGCGGGTCGTAGGAGGACAGCGGCTTGGAGGAGGCGCCGAAGCCGGGCAGGTCGATCGCGTGCACGGTGTGGTCGGGCGAGAGGGCCGCGACGGTCTCGTAGAAGGAGCTCTTGGCGCCACCCAGGCCGTGGATCAGGATCGCGCGCTTCGGGCCGTGGCCGGCGGTCAGGCAGGAGATGCGAGCGCCGCGCACCCGCACGTCGTGCACCCGCAGCAGCGGGGCGCGGTCGTCGGGCAGCTTGAACAGGCCCTCGAAGCCGACCGCGACGTCGAGGTCGCCGCGGGCCCAGAGGCGGCGCTCGCGGAACGCGTCGAGCCCGGAGAGCTGCCCCTCGCGCAGCGCCAGCCAGGTGGCGGCGTCGGTGCCGATCGTCACGTCGGGCTCGCCTCGCGGCGAGGTGCGGACCTTGCAGCGGTCGCCGTGCAGCTCGATCTCCCAGCTGCGCCCGATGTCGGAGAGGCGGATCTGGACAGTCGCCTGGCGACCCTCCTCACCGCCCAGGTAGCGCTCCGGAAGCGCGCCGAAGACATCTTCGACCCTTCCCAGCGGGCTGTCGGTCGACGGCTGCTCCATCAGCCGGCACAGACAGTAGTGGCTGACCCGGACCGGGCGTCGTCTGGCGGCGAGGCCTGCGGGGCTAGGGCCGGTTGCGGCCGTAGAGATCGTGCGCTTTGACCCATTCCGAGGCCATGATCGCCCAGCCGAGCGACAGCTCGCCGCAGAGCACCGTGGCCGCGACGATCTCGGCCAGCTTGCGGACCTTCCCGCTGCCGTAGCAGTCGAGCAGCTCCAGGCATTCGCGCTGGGTGGGGAGCCCGGTGCCGCCCCCGTAGGTGCCGACGATCAGCGAGGGGAGCGTGATCGACGCGTAGTAGTCGCCGTTGGGGAGCAGCTCGCTGAAGCCGAGGGCCGCCGAGGACTCGGCGACGTTGGCCGCGTCCTGGCCGGTGGCGATGAACATCGCGGCGATCCCGTTGGCCGACTGGAGGCCGTTGTTGTTGACCCCGGACATGAAGCCGCCGAGGTTCGCGACGTGCCGTATGCGCAGCAGCTTCTCGCCGCTGGTGTGCATCTGCTCCTCGATCAGCGCGGCGGGAATCGTCGCCTCCGCGACGACCCGCTTGCCCCGCGTGCGCAGCACGTTGATCTGGGAGCTCTTCTTGTCGGTGGCGAAGTTCGACTCCAGGTAGAAGTCGCTTATGCCCTCGTAGTTGGAGGTGATCCAGGCGCAGGCCGCGGCGGTCGCCTTGCCCGCGAGGTTCTGGCCCGCGGCGTCGCCCGTCGTGTAGTCGAAGCGGGTGAAGAGGATCCGGCTGGCCGAGTACTGCTCGACGCCGCGCAGCCGGCCGCTTCGCGTGGTGGCCTCGGCGGCTTGCTTGACCTCCGCGAAGTGCTCCGTCAGCCACTCGCCGAACGCCCGTGCCTCGCGGGCGCTGTCGAAGACGAAGGCGGGGGCGCGCTGCATCGCGTCGTCGAGGACCGTCGTCTTCACTCCGCCGGCCTCGCGCAGCGTCTTCATCCCGCGGTTGTAGCTGGCGACCAGGGTGCCCTCGCTGGTTGCCAGGGGAACGTAGAACTCGCCCTGCGCGTGCTCCCCGTCGACCAGCAGCGGGCCGGCGATGCCGATCGGCACCTGCGCGACCCCGGTGAAGTGCTCGACGTTGCCGGGCAGAACCGACGGATCGAAGGAGTGGTGAGAGACGTGCTCCAGTCCGACGCCCGTCTGCTCGCGCAGGAAGGCCCGGCGCGCCTCCGCGGCCTCGGGCGTGTAGTCGTCCTCGCGATCGCGCGGGATCTTCTTGCGCTTCGACTGGGTCGGTGTCATCTCGTCTGTCCTGCCGGGGCCGCGATGCTCCGTACGAATCTACAAGCTCGCTTTCCGGCTGTTACAGCCCCACATCTGGCTGGCCGTCCAGCACGCAGATGATCCGTAGCTTTTCCGGATGCGCGTCGTCGCCGGGAAAGCAAGGATTCGAGTTGCAACTCCGGCAAAGCCCGACAGGGCGACAAAGGCAAGCACGACCGGGGATCCCGACAGGGGTTCGGAAGGGAGTTCAGATGGCACTCGCAGACAAATCGGTGGAGCTATCCGAAGAAGTGTTGGACGAGATCAAAGACGGGCAGGAGACGGCGATCGGCGCCGTTCGCAACTTCGTCGGCAGCGTCGACAAGACGCTCGCTGGGTCGGCAAGCCCCTCGCAGGTCGAGGAAATCGTCGACTCGGCCCTGAAGATGGCCGACAAGCTGGTCGAGACCCAGTACGACTTCCTGAAGAAGGTCGTGCACAGCGCCGGCGAGTCGGTTGGGACCGGCGGGGGCGAGGAGGCGAAGTCGGGATGACCGCGCCCAAGGCCGAGGTCGCCAAGACCGCAGAGGGGGAGAGCAAGGAGCTCTCCGAGCAGTGGATCGAGCTGATCAGGACCGGCCAAGGGACGCTGGCCGAGACGCTGAGCGAGTTCGTCGAGACGGTGGAGAGGGTCGTGCCGGCGCGCGCCGGCCTCGCCAAACAGCGGGAGATCATCAACTCCGGCCTGGAGATGGCACAGGCGATTGCCCGGGCGCAGTACAGCGCCGTCCGCAGCATCGCGCGCAGCGTCGTGGTGGTCAACGTCGAGGTCGACACGGACGTCGACGTAGACGTCGACGTGGCGTCGAAACAGTCGACGAGCTAGCCGAGTCGCACGGTGGGTACCGCCTCGACGTAGCCGGGGCGGTTGCCCGTGCCTGACCTCGCCGCGCCGGCGCCGGACCCCGCCTCGATCTTCCGCGACAGGAAGTTCCTCGCCCTGCTGGTGGTGGCGGCCCTGGTCGGCGTCGTCGCCTCGATCGTCGCCTGGGGCTTCCTCGAGCTCGTCTACTACCTGCAGCAGTGGGCCTTCACCGATCTCCCGGAAGGCCTCGGATTCGACGGCATGCCCCTTTGGTGGCCCCTCCCCGTGCTGGCGCTCGCCGGCCTGATCACCGCCTGGGCGATCGAGCGCCTTCCCGGCCAGGGGGGACATGTTCCCGCCGAGGGCCTCGACCCGGACCCCGTCCAGCCGGTCGAGGTCCCGGGCGTGATCCTGGCGGGCCTCGCCTCGATCGGCCTCGGGACGGTGCTCGGGCCGGAGGCTCCCCTGATCGCGATCGGCAGCGGCCTCGGCATCTTCGTCGCGCAGCGGCTGCGCGGCGCGGCCACGGCGCAGGTCGGCCAGCTTCTGGCTGCCTCGGCGACCTTCGCCGCCCTCGCCTTCCTCTTCGGCTCGCCGATCGTCGCCGCGGTGATCCTGATCGAGGCCGCCGGGCTGGGGGGAGAGAAGCTGCCCTTGGTCCTGGTCCCGGGCCTGCTTGCCTCCGGCATCGGATCCCTGGTCTGGATCGGGATGGGCTCCTGGACGGGCCTCAGCACCGCCGACATCTCGATCAGCCCGCTCGAGCTGGCGTCCTTCCCCAGCCCGACCTTCGTCGACTTCGTCTGGACCGTCGGGCTGGCCGCCGCGATCGCCGTGGGGATGATCGCGATCTTCCGGCTCGCCGGCGAGGCGCGGCGCCTGCTCGTCAGCCGCTCCTACCTGCTGCTGCCGGCCGCCGGCCTGCTGGTCGCGGGCCTGGCGATCGCCTTCTCCAAGGCCGCCGACAAAGGCACCGGCGAGGTGCTCTTCTCGGGCCAGGACGCGCTCGGCCCGCTGGTCGAAGGCGCGGGCGCCTGGTCGCTTGGCGCCCTGGCGCTGCTGATCGGCTTCAAGGGCCTCGCCTACGCGGTGTCGCTGGGAGGGTTTCGCGGCGGCCCGGTGTTCCCGTCGATGTTCCTCGGCGCCGCCGCGGGGCTGATGGCCGCCCAGCTGCCTGGCTTCTCGACGACCCCGGCCGTGGCGGTCGGCATCGGCGCCGCGGTGGTCTCGGTGCTCGGCCTGCCGCTGTCGGGCGCCGTGCTCGGCATCGTCCTCACCGCCTCGGCGGGCCCCGCCGTGGCGCCGCTGGTGATCACCGGGGTCGTGGTCGCCTACCTTGTGAGGATCGCCCTGACGCCTCCGAAGGCCGCGGACCCCGTCTGAGCCGATGCCCGATTCGATCCAAAGCCATCCGGGATCACCGGACGAGCGCGCCGCCGCCGGCAAGGCCGCCCGCGCCGCCGCGCCGCGCTCGAGCCACGGCGAATGGGCGCCCGCCGGCGATCGCCCGGACCC
>Ga0210144_1001008_pt1 | contig 12547 bp, 10 predicted proteins | sample Muzzi_PWA_D2_FD_185532 | JGI IMG/M metagenome (GOLD analysis project Ga0210144, IMG submission 185532) | Wetland microbial communities from San Francisco Bay, California, USA, that impact long-term carbon sequestration - Muzzi_PWA_D2 (SPAdes) | ecosystem: Environmental > Aquatic > Marine >...
GAAACTGGTGTCGAGCAGGGGATCGTAGCCGGCAGCGATTTCCATGCCGTCCCGGAATCCATCGAGATCGGTATCGGCCGACAGCGGATTCAGATCGGTCGCCGGGTCATAGTCCGCGGGATCACTGTTGTAGCTGACCTCGAAGAAATCGCTCAGTCCGTCGCCGTCGAAATCATCATCCAGCAGCGGGTTGGTCCCTATCTGGTTTTCCAGGCCGTCCGACAGTCCGTCGCCGTCGGTATCTTTCTGGAAGTCGCTGCAACCATCGGCATCGACCGGCTGTGCCGGTGCGGTATCCGGGCACAGGTCCGTGGCGTCCGGGACGCCGTCACCGTCTGCATCCAGTTGTGCGGCACTGCAGCCATCGCTGTTCACCGGGTCCGCGGGGGCCGTGCCGGGACACAGGTCGGCGGAATCAGGGACCCCGTCGCCATCGTCATCCAGCGTCGCCAGCGCGGCATCGGCCTGGATCAGGCCGTGGCCGCTGTCGTAATCCACCCCGGCCACGCCCATGTCGATGGCGCTGTCCTGCAGGGCGCTGTAGACGCCATCGGGTGTCAAGGCGGTATCAAACTGGCGCAGCAGCGCCGCCACGCCGGCCGCGTGCGGTGCGGCGGCCGAAGTGCCGAAGAAATTGGGCCAGCCATCAGACTCGTAATCACCGCCGAAGAAGGTATTGTTACCGCCGTTTGGTGCAACAATCTCCGGCTTCTGACGCACGATACTGACCGGGTTGCCGCTGGTGTCGAAATAGATCGGGGTGCCGCCGGCGGAGGAGAAATACTCCAGCAACGGGGGGGTCTGTCCGTAGGCAGGCGTCTGCGAGTAGCGCGCGGCTCCCACGGCAAGGCCGCCGGCCGCATTGGGATGACCGTAGGAGGTCCCGCTGTTGGTGGCGAACTGGTCGAGTGTCATGTCACCGTAGTAGACCAGCTTGACCCGGCCCGGTGCCGGGCCGGCAAAGCGCTCGATGCCGATCTGGTACGTGTCGCTCTGGGTGGGTTTGTTATTGGTTATGGCCACGATCTCGAACGGGTCGCCGCCCAGGTTGTCGCTTGCCGAGGCGCTCGAAAAAGCGCCGCTGGAGCGGTAGATGACCAGGTCCAGGTCGGACGCCGCGCCGGGTGCGCCACTGGCCGAGTAATAGCGGTCCTGCCACTGTAATACGACAATGACCTGGGTGAGCGGGGCGACGGTGACCTGCAACAGGGTGTCGACGCCCGGGCCGGGATCGAAGTCATGGCGTGTGGCCGGGGCATAGTGACCGGCGACGCCGGATTCGACGTAATCCGCCTCGTAGGAATGGCGTTCGTCATTGCCGGCCGCGGAGAAATAGGCCACACCGGCGTCCTTGACTGTGTCGACAGCCTGTGCGATCGGGCCGTCCTGGAACATCGGCTCTGCGTAGTAGATGACGTCGTCGTTGATGACCTGTGCGCCGGCAGCGGCGAGCTCCAGGATGCCGTTGGCGAAATCTGCCGTGCCGTTGAAGGCGCTGTGAAACGCCTGGCTGGCGCCGGGTGCGACGTCATGCACGATCTGCATCATGGCCCGCCCCTCGTCGGTACCGGAGCCACAGCCGGTTTCATCCTGCAGCACGGTGATGCCGGCGGGCAGGTCGTTGGAAGTTACGTCGCCGGCGGCGCCGTTCAGGCAGTTGTAGCTGTCGGACAGTGTGCCGACCGTGATGCCGCTGCCGTCCACCCCGAACGTGGCGCGTGCGGCGGGAGCCTGCAGCGCGTTGTCGCCCTGGCTGGTGACCGCGCCGGTACGTACGCCGGCATAGGCGGGACGGGCCAGTTGCAGCGAACCGAGTGCCGCGGCCCGGCGCAGCGCCGCCAGCGGCAGGTGGCCGGAGATTACATGGCCATAAACGGATGACTGTTGCAGGCCCAGCGCGACAAGCTCATCCCTCAGTGCGGCCGGGTCACCGCTGGCGATGGCATCGATGACCACGCGCTCGTCGTGTACCCTGACCAGGGGCTGCGGCGCACTGAAGGGTTTTCCGTGGGGCGTTGTGCGAGCCTCGTACTGCAGCAGGGTCAGGGCCAGGTCCTGCCCGAGCTTGTGCAGGGGGCCGTCCTTGCCGCGCAGGTCATTGCCCTGCAGCGCCTTGAGCAATTCGAGTCCGAGCGCAGTGGGCGTGCCGTTATCATGGTACAGGGCCGCTTCCTCTCCGGCCATGGCGTTGCCGGCCTGCAGCCCGAGCATCAACACCAGCAGCACTGATGTCCCCAAGCCTCTGTTCCTGGCCTTCATTCTATATATACCTGTACTGGATCGCCAGCTTGTGCGGTCATGCAGGCAGACGATAGCACAGCGTCATGCCTGATGCCTGCTGTTCGGTGGTAGGGGGGGGCGGGCAGGATTCTGCCGATTGTACCTTGGTACAATACTCCCGCCTTGTGGTCACATGCATCATTATTACTGGCAGCGCATTCCTCCTCTCTCCCCTGAAAGTGCGCTGCTGTTTTACCGAGTGCCCGGGCGTGTTTGACGCGATGCGCAGCTTGCACTGAAGCAACTCGCAATCGGCAGGTGCGCCCGGGTAACTCACTCTGCCCCGTGTTCACCATACGATGCGGTCCCATGTCCAGTACAACCCGGTGACGGCTATGGCGGCCGAGCCGGAGATGACGACGCCGCCGCGGTACCATGTCTGGCGTCCGAACCAGAAGCCGATCGTCGCGTAAGCCAGGCTGATGACAGCCAGCTGGCCAAGTTCCACACCGACATTGAAGCTGATCAGGGCGGTCATGAAGGCATCACCCGGCATGCCGAATTCCTGCAATACGCTGGCAAAGCCCATGCCGTGCAGCAGTCCGAATCCGAACACCAGCAACAGGCGGCTCTTGTGCAGCGAGCGCGCGAAGATATTTTCCACGCCGACGTAGGCGATTGACAGGGCAATCAGCGGTTCCACGACCTGTGCGGGCAGCTGGATGATGCCGCGCATCGACAGGCCGAGCGTGAGGGTGTGGGCAACGGTGAACATGGTGACCTGCCACAGCAGCGGCCGTAGTCTGATGCTGAGCAGGAAGATCCCGAGAATGAACAGGATGTGGTCGAGCCCCCCGGGCAGTATGTGTTCGAAACCCGCCACCATGTAGGTTCTGATGGTCTTGATGACCGGCGTGCGGGTGAAAACCTCGGTGAGCGTGAATGGCTCGCTGGGTTCATCCTTGCGCAACCATTGCCAGTCGGACCAGTGCCACTTCTCATTGGTCTCGTCGACCTGTCGTACACGCACGGCGTTGTCGCCGAACTCCTGCGGGTAGTACCAGCTCAGCTGTCTGATATCACGCGCTATCGTACCTTCCAGATAAATCACGCTGATGCGCGGAACCTTCGTGTAGCCCGGCTCGGGGATATTCACGCGGGTAATGGTCATTGCTGCCGGTTGTCCGTCGAACAGCAGCCGGACAGATTCGATAAAACGCTGTTTGAACGGCTCGAATGCGGCTGCCAGTTCGTCGGCCTGCAGCACCCGCAAGTCATCGTAGGCCTCTGCATTCGGGGCTTCCCGGGTGTTCTTGTAGCGTGTGTTGATACCTGTCAGCAAGGCCTCGATACTGGCCCTGACCTCGATGCTGAATGTTCCGTTGGTATTGACGCTGATTTCCACCAGGGCGGGGCGCACGACGTCGGCACGGGCCGGCATACCGGTTGCCAGCAGGACGGCCAGGAGCAGCACCGTGTATACGATGCGGTAACCGGCGCGCGTCATCGACTGCAGACGGCAAATGTATGGAAAAGACTGAATATCAGCATGACCTGAAACACTGAAATGCCAGACCCAACTGTCATTATTTAAAACAGTGTTCTATTATCGGGTCGTCCTTGCGTTACCTGGAACCTGCTATGTATACAGCGCGAAAAGCATGCTGCGCAAGCACAGCTCGCTGGCAGGATCCAATAGTACGTGAACCGTTCAAATGAACACAATGCAGGTGAGCTATGCATAGAATTGATCGTCGTGAGTTTCTCAGGATCCTGGGTTTGAGTGCCGTTGCGGGGAGCGGTTTGATCGGATGCGGCAGAAACGAGAACGGCGCCGGCAGCAGCACACCAGCCGCGCCGGTCGAGGCCGGCGATCCGCTGGCAGGATTTTATGATGTTCCGATGCGCGGCAGCGCGCGCATCCTGCACCTGACCGATATTCATGGCCAGCTGAAGCCGGTGTATTTCCGTGAACCGAACGTCAACCTGGGCATGGGTGACGCCTACGGCAGGCCGCCACATATCGTCGGTCGCAAGTTTCTTGAATTCATGGGTCTGAACCCTGACACCATCGAGTCCTACGCCTATACCTACCTGGATTTTGCAAACGCCGCGCAACAGTACGGCCGTACCGGCGGTTATGCCCATATCAAGACGCTGCTGGACCGGCTCAGGGAGCAGGCCGGTGGACTGGACAATACCCTGACCCTTGACGGTGGCGATCTCTGGCAGGGGTCGGGCACCTCGTTGTGGACGCGCGGCGTGGACATGGTCGAGGCATCCAACCTGCTTGGCCTGGATGTCATGGTCGGCCACTGGGAATTCACCTATCGCGAGGACGAGGTGCTCAGCAACGTGGCGCTGTTCAAGGGCGACTTTATCGGCCAGAACGTGCGAGTGAAGGAGGTTTCCCTGTTTGGCGATGAATACATGACCATGGTCGAGAAATACGACGGTCGGGGTCTGTACAACGAGGACACCGGACATGTATTCCGCCCCTATGTCATCAAGAACGTCGGTGGTGCCCGTATCTGCGTGGTTGGCCAGGCCTTTCCGCGTACCGCCAATGCCAACCCGCAGGAGTTTTTCCCGGACTGGTCCTTCGGGCTGCGCGAAGACGACATGATTGAACTGGTCGAGACGATCCGGGCGGATGAGAAGCCCGATGCCGTCGTGTTGCTGTCGCATAACGGCATGGACGTGGACATGAAGATGGCCGAGCGCGTACCGGGACTGAATGCCGTGTTCGGCGGTCACACCCACGATGGCATTCCCCAGCCGATCATGGTCAGGAATGTCGAAGGCAACACCTGCCTGGTGACCAATGCCGGTTCCAACGGCAAGTTCGTCGGCGTGATGGATTTCGAGTTCGGGGATGCCGGCCTGGATGCCCTGCATTACAGGATGTTGCCGGTGATTTCCGACATGTTGCCGCCTGACAAGGAGATGGAGGCGTACATCAACCAGATGCGCCAGAAGGTTTACGACGGGAATATTATCGAGTCTCGCGTCAAAAAATATTTCTTCAACGAGAAACGCCTGGGCAAGACCTTCGAGGATATCCTCGGCGAGAAACTGGCCATAGCAGACCGCCTGCTGTACCGGCGCGGTAATTTCATGGGTACCTGGGACCAGATACTGTGCAACGCGCTGCGCCATGAGTTCGGTGCCGACGTGGCGATGTCCGCGGGTGTGCGCTGGGGTACCACGACCCTGCAGGGTGACTGGATCACCATGGAAGACGTCATGACACAGTGTTCCATGACCTATGCCGAGACCTATGTAACCGAGATGACCGGCCACGACCTGATGAATATTCTGGAACAGGTCGCGGACAATCTGTTCGATCCGGATCCTTACCTGCAATCAGGTGGCGACATGGTGCGCGTGGGTGGACTGGATTACACCATCGAACCTGCCAGACCGTTGTACGAGCGTATTACCGATGCGCGGCTGGACAATGGTCACGTGATCGAGGCGGATACCGTCTACAAGGTGGCCGGATGGGCATCTGTGAACAATACTCCGAACGGCCGCCTGATGTGGGATGTGGTGCGTGACTATATCCTCGCTGCGAAGGGCGAGGATGATGTGCTGGTGCTGCCGAAGATCAATCATCCGAAGCTGGTCGGTGTGTCGGCCGATCCAGGCATTGCCGATTACCCCGGTGAGATGGCCTGATACGCTACGTTCGACTGCGGGTGACTCACCAGCGCACCGCATGCGGGGTCGTTATTTTCCGTCTGTGATGCCGTAACGCACTCCCGCTCCGGGGGGCTGCAGATACTGATTTTTCACACCGTCCCCGAATGCCCGTGTATATATAAAAAAAGCCCGGCAGGGCCGGGCTTTTGCAGGGCAGTCTGACTGGCTTACTTGCGCGATCCCGGGCCGTTGATTTCAAGGCCGTTACTCATGTAGGCCTCGAAGTATTCCAGCGCGGTGTATTCAGGGCCCTGTGCCTTGTAGGGCTTGGCGCGCACCTGCTTGTTGCAGCCGTCATAGCGGCGATGCAGGGTGCCCAGCTCGCCCCACTTGGAACGATACACCGGGAAATGCGTCACGTGTCCAAGTGCCGGACTGAGCAAGTCGGCACGCACCTTGTTGCCGGCATTGAAAACGTGGCAGTCGGCGCAGGCCATGTTCAGCTGGCCGCGCTTCATGTAGAACTGTTTCTTGCCTGCCTCGTAGATGGCCTGGGCGCGCGGATCATCCGGAACTACAACATTGATTATTTTGCCTCGCGAGGTGTAGTGCATCCACGCTGAGATATCCGCGATGTCCCCCTTCTTGTAGTTCAGCGGCTTTTCCCCGTTCGATTCACGGCAGGTGTTGATGGCAGCCTCCAGTGTGATGACCTTGCCCGTGACCTTGTCGAAGAACGGGTAACGGTTAGCAATGCCTTCGCCGTTGTTCTCGAAGCAGCTGGCATAGGTCTTGCCGTTGGCAAACGGCGTGTTGAACAGCTGCTTGCCTTTTTCCAGGCTCAGTTCGTAGGGCGGAAATTCCTCTATTTCTTCCCACTGTGCGCGGGAGGCGGCATCGATTGAATACACGCCGTTAACGAAGTCCTGGAACGGCGTGTCCGGGAACCGCTTTTCAAAGTATGACCGGAAGGCCTTCAGGTCATCCTCCGGCGTCGCCTGTACCGGAGCCATAAAGGCGCTGCACAGGCCGATAACCAGTGTTGCGGTAAGGAGCTTTTTCATTGAATATTCCCCATTATTTCAGTAGACGGATGTTTACTGCCCTGGGTTACTTGACGTCGGTTTCGTCTGAATCCTTTTCACCCTTGTTGTCGACCCAGCTGAGTCCTACCTTGTCGCCGGCAGCGCCGCCGTTGAAGCTGAATGAAAAGTACGGATTTTTGGAGATTGCTGCCCCCAGGTTTCCGGTCATCACGGCCTTGCCGTTATGCGTGCAAACCACTTCCTGGATGAAATGTGCCGGAATCTTTTCGCCGGTTTTGGAGTCCTTGCGAGTGCCGGTCTCCATCGGGTGACTGACGAGGGCCTTGACCGTGGTCACGCCGTCTTTGGCATTTGCTCTGAGCTTGATGGTGGACATGATTGATCCTCTTTATACGCTGATGCTGTATGTGTGTTCAGTCAGGCCGGTACCTATCCGCCGCAGCCACCGATGGTGACCTTGACTTCCTTTCCGGTGCTGTACAGTTTGCCGCCTGCCTTGACGACAGCCAGTACGCTGGAAGTCTTGCCCATCTTGATACGGGTTGACACGTTGGCGATGGCACCTGTACCCAGTACGAAATTTGCAGTCATCGGGTTCGGGTTTTTCTCGACCACGATGTTGATGGACTCGACACCTTCCATGTCGGTGGAAACGGACACCGGTACCACGGCGCCATTCTCGGCGATGTCGGGTGCCTTGATCTTGACCTTGTCGCTGGCGGTCAGGTCAGAACTGCCCAGCAGGCTGCTCAGGGCGCTGTTGACGTCCTTGGCCTCGAAGGCTTCCTTGGACCATGCGGCCAGAACGCGGCGTGGGGAAAGCAGGCCGGTGCCTGCCGCAACACCCAGGGCGCCCGTCGCAAGGGTACCCTTGAGGAATATTCTGCGTTTCATGCTATTCACTGGAGTATCTCCCGGAAATGATTAGGTTAGAGTGTGTAGACGAACTCGACAATCTGATCGATCTGCTCATCGGTGAGAATATTGTGACGACCAAACGGCGGCATGATGGTATTCGGGTTGCGCACTGTCGGATCGAAGATCTGTGCACGCAGCGCTGCCTTGTCCGGATAACGCAGTTTCATGCTGATCAGGGGTGGCCCGACGTTGCCGGGCAGGTCACCGTCGTCCATGGCATGGCAGGCCAGGCAGTTGCCGAGCTTGCGATCGAAGGCCACAGCCTTGCCCTTGGCCGCAATGGATTCGTCGGCTCCGGCGCTTGCCGGTGCCAGTGCCATTACGCTTGTCATTACAGCCACGGAGCAGGCAGACAAAAGCAGTTTGGAAGCAATTTGCCCCATTTTCTTTTCTCCTGGAATCATGATGGACACCTCTGGGGGTTCATGAACATTCGCTGTTACAGGCCGCGCGGGTGCGTATTCTCGTAGTTGAACTGGGCAACGGCGTCTTCTGCCTCCTCCCTGGCCTTGTTCGCCAGCTTGATGGCAACGTCATTTTCGCCCCTGTCGGCAGCAGCCTGGGCCTCCGCGGCGAACTGCTCGGTATCGCGCCAGATCCAGTTGTTGGCCTTGGCGGCCTTGATTGCGGAATTGGCACCGGCGATTGCGGCAGCGGCTTCCGCGCTGGCCATCGAGGCGGGTGCCTTGGCGGCTTGCTCGGCGCAGCCGGCTGTTGCCAGCCACATAGACAGGAGTGCTGTTGACATAAGCTTGATAGGGAAGCGTGTCTTCATTGAGTCAACTCCGGGTCGTTGTTGAAGGAGATGTAGGTGAGTGCATACAGTGATACGACTGCTTGCAGTGATTAGGGCACTGTTCAGCCAAACCTAGCATTGCCCCAAAAATCCGTCAAGGTATTGTTTATGCTTGTATTAGTATCCTCGGTTATTCTAATTCATCCTCCTTGATCTGTTTTTCCAGGCGTGTACGCTGGGCCTGGATCTTCGCCGCCTGATAGTCGCTGAGGCCGGATACATCGCCGGCCAGCCTGATTTGTTCGACCGCCTTCTTGGTATAACCGTTAAGATAAAAATAGTTTGCCATGGCCATGTGGGTTTGCGCCTCCTGACCGGACAGCCCTGCAGCCTGTGCCAGCTGTTTGAACACCGCAGGTTCTTCCGGATATGAACTGGCTGCTTCCAGTAACAGACCATAGGCCCGGTTGACTTCCTTGCCGGTCATTAGCGTTGCAGCGTAGGGCAGCACGATCGCCAGTTCACCCGGGTACAGCGCCAGGCTGTCGCGGTAAAGCTGTTCGGCAAGTGACAGTTGTCCGGATTTTTGCAGGAGTTCGGCCAGTGCAAGACGGTAGGCCAGACGGTCCGGGTCCTGCTTGTGCAGGCGTTCCATGATCGTCACTGCCTGCGGGTATTGTTCGTTGCTGCCCAGCAGCAGGGCCAGTTCGTAACGTTCTTCGGGAATATCGCCACCGTCCCTGCCGTGATAGCGCTGGAAATCAGCCAGCACCTGTGTCGGGTTCAGGTAGGTGCCCACGCGCAACTTTGCCCGCAGCAGGCGAAAACGCAGGTCATTATCCGGGTGGGCGGCAGGATAGCTTTCCGCGCGGGTAACGGCCTCTGCGATACGGTCGGTGGTGACCGGGTGGGTGCTGAGGAACTCCGGCGGCCGGGTGCCGTACAGCCTGGAATTTTTCTGCAGGCGCTCGAAGAAGCGCGACATGCCGAATGGATTGAAGCCGGCTCCCGCCAGCGTCTGGATGCCGACACGGTCGGCCTCCTGCTCGTTGGCGCGCGTGAAGTTGATCTGGTGCTGCAGGTTGGCCGCCGAGGCGGCGGTCAGCGCGGCGGCGCCGGCCGATCCGTCCTGGGTGCCGATCAGGATGGCGGCCAGGATGGCCGCTGTGGTCGGCAGGCTGAGTTTGCTGGCACTTTCGAATGTACGGGCCAGGTGACGCTGGGTGACGTGCGCAATTTCGTGCGCCAGCACGCCGGCCAGTTCGCTCTCGGATTCAGCCGCCGTAAACAGCCCGACATTGGCGCCGATGTGGCCGCCCGGCCCGGCAAATGCATTGATAGCGCTGTCGTTGACCAGGAAAAAATTGAAGGTAAAACCGGGGCTTTCGCTATGCAGCGTCAGTTTATGCCCAAGCGCCCGGATATAGCTGGTGGCCTCGGGGTCTTCCAGTACCAGATCGGATTGCCGCAACTGGCGCATGAATGCTGCGCCAAGCGCCGCATCCTGCTGCGGGCTGTAGATCTGACCCGAGGTATCCCCGAGGTTGGGCAGGGCATCGGTCTGTCCGAAGACGGGTCCGGCGAGCGCACCTGGCAGCAGCAGGCAGCCGGCGATAATACGTGTCAGGCGGGTCATTTGAACTCTGTGTTGTCCATTCGGGTCGGTGTCAGACAGGTTGCAGGTGGACAGGTTCAGTTATTACCCTGTTCCCGGCGGGTGATCTGGACGCCGGGGCTTGCCTTCCGCGGCGTCTTATCATAAGTTATCGCACCTATTCTAATATATACGCAATGATCCGCTGTGTCGGGTCTGATAATATTGAAAGCAGTACTCAACAGGAGAGACGCGATGGCGGATTTTGATGATGAACTGGATGCAACGGGTCTGAACTGCCCGCTGCCGATCCTGCGTGCAAAGAAGGCGCTCAACGGTATGGAAAGCGGCAAGGTGCTGCGCATTATTGCCACCGACCCGGGTTCGGTAAAGGATTTCGAGGCCTTTGCCAAGCAGACCGGCAATGAGCTGATGTCTTCCACCGAGGAAGGCGGCAAGTTCATGTTCCTGATGCGCAAGGGCTGATCGAACTCACGCTGCGGAACCGATCGAACAAAAAACCCCGGCCTGGTGCCGGGGTTTTTTGTGGTCCGCAAGCGCACCTGCGCGCTACAACTTCCAGTTGACCTGGGCGCTGAGGATGTCCGTGCTGGCCTCGTACGTGCCATCCAGGCGATGGAATCCCTCGTTGTTCGGCCCCAGCGAGCTGTAGGCATCCGTGCTGTTGATCCTCGGGTCGTCGATGAACAGATGGGCGTAGCCGACATCAAACGACACCTTTTTCGACAGGACAACGCCTGCGCCCAGTGTCAGCCAAAAACGATCCTCATCCGGAAGTGATGCCGGCCGGAACAGGGGGCTCGGGACCGGCGACTCGTCGTTGGCGATGCCGCCCCTGAGGGTCAGCGCGTCACTGTAGCGATAGCTGGCGCCAAGCGCGACCCGGAGCGTGTCTTCCCAGTGCAGCGGGATGGAATTGGTGTTGCCGGTCCCGAGTTGCACGACCAGGGTGTCCAGTTCGCTCCATTCGGTCCACAACACGTCCGCCATCACGGTCCAGTCGTCATTCACCCGGTGGGTCGCGCTGACCAGTGCCGTAGCCGGCAGCGTGTCCGAGAGCACCGCCGAGGTATTCGGCTGGCCGCTGAACGTCGATGACAGTGTCCCGTCCAGGTCGACCTTGACCGCGGAGCGGTAGGCCAGGCCGAGGCGGGTGCCGTCCACCGGTTCGAACAGCAGGCCGGCATTGAAACCGTAACCCCAGTCGACCACGTCGACTTCCGCGTGCGAGTCCGGGAAGGTGCCGGGGGGCATGCTGGCGAGCAGGCTGGTGTCCAGTGCGAACAGCAGGCTGAGCCGGACACGCATGGCGCTGACGCCGGCGCCAAGTGACAGGCGGTCATTCACCTTGAATGACAGCATGGGATTGATATTCAGGCCGGCGATTTCGGAATCGATCGCGGAATAGCGGCCGACCCAGTCGCTGTTGTAGCGGGTGGAGAGTCCGAACGGAACGTTGAGCGTTACGCCCGCCTTGACCCGGTCATTGATTTCCATGACATAGGCCGCATGCGGGACGGCAGAGTTGACCCCGCCATTGCCGCCGTCGGTGCCCATAATCGGCGCACCGGCAAACGGTCCGGTGTTGGTGTTGTATGCGGCGCCGGTGGCCGAGCCCGGGGCCTTGCTGAACTCCGATGAGGGCAGGATCAGGTGCGCACCGAAGGAGGCCTGGCGGCCTTCCATCCCGGACATGAGTGCCGGGTTGAAGAAGGCGGTCGACGCGTCATCGGTTGCCGTACCGGCGCCGGCGTAGGCCGTGCCCATGCTGCTGACGCTCTGTTCGATCAGTGCAAAACCGCTGGCTGCGGCCTGGCTCCCGGCCAGTGCCAGGCTGAGTGCAATACCGACCTGAAAACTGCGCGGTGAAGCGGTGCGGTCATGGGCCATCATGGTCTCCTCTCGTGAAGGTGAATGCACGGAAGGATCGGCCGTTCACGCCGACAAGTTTAGACGGGCTTCCCGACGACCCGCCGCTCCCCCCGATAATCGCGCCTACCCTACTGCAGAATGCCCGACAAGACAATACCTTAACCGGGCATGCCTGTATCAGTCCGGCCAGAAAAACCTTAACAGGGCATCCACCCAATCCGGCAGGGATGGTCGGCAATTTCCCCGGTCGATTGTTGCCATCGCCGGCTTACGGGTGATGTGCACATCAATGCATGGTGGTGCCACCGGAGGGTGCGTGATCCAGAGACGGATTTCACAGCAGCGCCGCTCCGGGAAGGAGACGACATGCAAGGGACGCAGATGAGCCTGCCGGCTCGATCGGGTGGTTGGTTGTGCGCAGGGCTGCTGGCCGGACTGCTTACCTGGTCCGCAGCGGTGCCGGCGGTGATCAGGGGAGACGTGGCGCCGTATGGC
>Ga0210144_1001009_pt1 | contig 12538 bp, 10 predicted proteins | sample Muzzi_PWA_D2_FD_185532 | JGI IMG/M metagenome (GOLD analysis project Ga0210144, IMG submission 185532) | Wetland microbial communities from San Francisco Bay, California, USA, that impact long-term carbon sequestration - Muzzi_PWA_D2 (SPAdes) | ecosystem: Environmental > Aquatic > Marine >...
AGGAGGGTCAGTCCCGACAGGGGATCGGCGGCGCCGATGGTGCCGGCGTAGAGTATGCCGGCACAGGCGCTGAAGAAGCCGGAGGCCATCAGACTGTAAAGTCGGGCGCGATCAACCGCGATGCCCGAAAGCCGCGCCACTTCCCGGCCGCGACCGACGAAAAGCAGCCGCCGCCCGGCGGTCGTGTATTCAAAGAAGTACCAGAGGGCAAAACACAGCGCGATGGCGTAGTAGAAGGCAAGCGGGATGCCGAAGAGCCGGCGCACGACGACCCAGTTTACAAGGTCGAAAGAAACGCCGCTCACGGTCATTGATCCGCTGACCCACAGGACGACGCCATTTATGAAGGTTCCGGTGCCGAGCGTGACGATCAGCGAAGGGATCCGGAAAAAGAGGATGAAGGCGGCATTGACGATCCCGGTCACCACTCCGGAGGCAAGGGCAACCGCCATCGCCGCCCAGAGCGGCCATCCGTGCTGGGCGTTGAGCACGGCAAGGAGCATGCCGGAGAGTGTTAGCACGCTGGCGACCGAAAGATCGTAGTCGCCGGCGGTCAGCGGAATGATCAGGGCGAGGGTGAGCACGACGAGAACGGCTTGCGAGCCGAGGATCGTGGTGATGTTTGCCCAAGACAAGAAAGACTCGGGCCGAAGCGCGCCGAAGATCGCACCCAAGACCACGATGCCGGCGACCAGCGCGTAGGCCTCCGCAAACCGGACCCAATCGAACTTGCGCGGCGCGGCAGCAGTGGGTGGTGCTGCCGCCGGCGGTCCTTCGATGCGGTCAGTTTCGGTCATGTCGCCGCCGCCTCTTCTTCCACGATGCCAGCGAGCGAGAGCCCCCTCAGGCACTGTTCGGCGATATTCTCCTTGGTGATTTCCGTTCCTCTCAGCTCCTGAACGATGCGCCCACGAGCAAATATCAAGACACGATCGCAGATTTGCGCAAGCTGTTCATAGTCGGTGCTGGCGCAGAGGACCGACGTCCCCTCCAGCGAGGCGGCGTGCAAGGCCTGGAAGACCGCTTGGCGGGCCCCGACATCGACGCCTTGCGTCGGTTCGTCGAGAAGGAGCAGCTTCGGGCGCTTTTGCAGCCACTTGGCCAGGAGCGCCTTCTGCTGATTGCCGCCGCTAAGGGATCCGAGCTTCATCGCCGGCCGGTTGGGACGAACCTCATAGGCTTGGCAAAGCGCCTCGGCCCGGTCGGTCATCCGCGACCAGTCGAGACCGACCGGGCCAAGGAAATCGCGGAGAACGGGGAGCGTGATGTTGTCGGCGACGGAGAGCGGAGCGACGCCTCCTGCGGTCAGCCGGTCCGCGGGTAGAAGCGTCATCGACGCGGCAAGGGCGGCCGAGGGGACCATCGCGGAAGCGTTCATCCGGTTGCCGTCGAGTTCTATCGTGCCGCTACGCGCCTTCTTTGCACCGAACACCAGATAGGGAATCTCATCCGAGCCGGAGCCGATGAGGCCTGTGAGACCGACGATCTCGCCTTTGCGCAGTTCGATCGAGACATCCTCGGTCGTTGTGCCGGTGAGGCTGCTGATGCGCGCGACGATCGGCGTTTCGGTCAGGTCGCGCGCTTCCGTCTGAAACAGCTTCACTCTCCGGCCGATGATTAGCTCCACGAAGTCGTCTGAGCTGACCTGGCGGGTCTCGAGCGTCCCGGCCACGACGCCATCGCGCAGCACCGTGGCGCGGTCGGTAATCTCCATCACTTCGTCGACATCATGCGAGACGAAGATGACGCTCGTTCCTCCGCGCACGATGCCGCGTACCAGCGCAAACAACTGATCAACGCCGGCTCTGGGCAGGAACGGCGTCGGCTCGTCGAGGACGAGAACGCCCGGCCTGTCGGCGTTGTCGCGAAGACCGATGTCCTCAAAGGCACGGACGATGGCGACGAGCGCCCGCTCCACCTGAGGCAGATCACGAATACGGGCGTCTGGGTCGATCAGGAGGCCGAAACGGTGAAAGGTTTGGCGGGCTCTCTCCCGCTCCCGGCGCCAGTCGATGCGCCATCGATTCTGCGTTGCGAACTGTCCGATTCTCAGGTTCTCAAGCACCGATAGCGACGGCACCAGCGCCAGGTGCTGATGCACAAACGCGAGGCCAAGGCCCAGCGCCGCGCCGGGAGGAATCGGCAGCGGTACGGACTCGCCGTTGACACGGAGTTCGGCGCCGGCTTCGGGCGCGTGAAACCCCGCGAGGATCTTGATCAGTGTCGACTTGCCCGAACCATTCTGGCCGAGCAGCCCATGCACCTCGCCCGGCGCGACATCCAGCGCGACGTCATTCAGGGCCAGTTCGCCACCGAACCGTTTCGAGAAATGACGCAGGGCGAGAGCCGGGGGCGCCCCCGGCTCTCGTTTGTCGTCGTGAGCTATTTCAGCATCCACAGCTTGGCATACCCGTCAACGTGCTGGTCGCCGTAGCCCTGGTCGTAGCCCGCCGGGACGCCCGCAGTTTCGGCGTTCGAGGCGTCGAAGATGAAGAGCGGCACGTAAAGCTCCTTGTCATCCGGCAGGCCGGCGAGATGCCGCATATAGCCGTCGAGGATCGAGCGGGCGATCCAGCCGAGGCTCTCGCCGATGTCCATCTCGACTTCGCCATTGCGGATCGCGTCGATGACGAAGGGCGTGCCGTTGAAGGTGGCGATCTTCACCGACCCTAGCTTGCCGGTGATACGCAGAGCCGGAATCACGAATTGGGACATGCTGTCATAGATGGGAATGATGTAGTTGATCGTCGGGTCCGCGAGCAGCGCCGATTGGACGCTCGGCTGGATCTTGGTCGCCCACTCCGGCACCGGTGCGTTGATGTAGCTGTATTTGCAGCCGTCACCACAGTATTTGGCGAGACCGTCGGTAATGCCCTTGACGAAGGTCGGAGTCGGCACGATCTCGTCCGAGCCGATGATCAGGACGTTCGCCTTGCCGTCGGTCTTGGTTGCGACCCAGGCGGCGAGGATGTCGCCGGCAGTATGATACGGGATCGGCAGCGATAGATCGACGTTGGGGTCCGGCGTCATGTTGGTGTCGTAGAGATGCGACACGAACACCTTGACGCCGGCCTGATGGGCCTGCTGGATCTGTGGGCCGAGTACTGCCGGGTCGACGCCGCCAAGGAAATCGACCGCATCGAAATTGTTGTTGATGGCGTATTCGATGCCCTGCACCCACTGGGTCGGCCGGGCCTGGTTCTCCCATTCGACCACCTCGAAGCCGAGCTGCTTGGCCACGTCGATCATGGCGAGCGTGATGTTCTTGGTGAAGGGATTGGCGCTCGACACGGGGATGGTGAGAATCTTCTTGCCCGCCATCACCTTGCGGGCATCGAAGGGTTCGCCGGGCGGAACGAAGGTCGGCAATGCGGTGTGTGCCTCGACGACGGCCTTGGCGGCATCAAGGTCCCCGGCGGCGAACACCGGTGTTAACCCGAGTCCGAGCGCCAGAGCGATGCTGGCGGCGCCTGCGCTTACTGCGACATGTCTGACCATGGTGTTCTCCTCATTGAGTTCTGGTTCTTGGTTCGCACTTCCCTGCTTAGGAACCCTGAGCTGGTTGAAAGGCCGCCGGCGGCCGGCGCAGATGCCAGTCCGTACGGCTCTGCCAGGCCCTGCCCGCGCGGATGAGAGCGGCCTCGTTCCACCAGCGCGCCTCGAGCAGGACTCCGACAGGCAAGCCGCCGCGGGTGACGCCGCAAGGCAGCGAGAGTCCAGGTATCCCGGCAAGGCCACCGCCATAGGTGAAGCGGGTGGCATGGCGGGTGACATCCTCGAGGTGAATGCCGTCGTCGATCAGCGGCGCCGGATAAGGTGAGGTCGGCATCAACAGGATGTCCGCACGATCGAATATGTCGCGAAGGGTCTTCCGCCAAGCCTCGCGAAAGCGCATCGCCAAAGCATATTCGACGCCGGTCCGGTCGCGGCCCTTGACCATGCGCTCGCGGACCTGCGCCGATATGCGATCGCGCTGGCTGTCGAGGGAGTCGGCGTGGAGAGCGCAGGCATCGCAGAGGATGACGGTGGTCGCGTAGCGGTGGGCGACATCGGCGCCCTCGACGTCGATTTCCACCAAGGTTGCCCCCGCTTCAGCCAGCGCGTCGGCGACGGCACGAACGGCGGACTCCACTTCACGATCGACGTCGGCGAAATAGAAGTTGCGTGGAACCGCGATCGTCAGGCCGGACACATCGTCATCAACATCAAGAATCGCCGTATCCATCCGGTGGTCGACCGAGTCGGGATCCTCCGGGTCGTAGCCGGAGATCGCACAGAGCAGCCGCGCCACGTCCTCGACCCGCCGGGCCATCGGCCCGACCGTGTCGAAGGATTGACTGACCGGCAGGACGCCGCGATTGGAGACCAGACCGTGCGTCGGTCTCAGCCCGGTGACGCCACAGAAACCGGCGGGCACCCGGACCGAGCCGCCGGTGTCGGTGCCAAGCGCGCCGTCAACCAGATCGAGCGCCACGGCTGTCGCCGACCCGCCGCTCGAGCCGCCCGGCACGTGCTCCGGATTCCACGGATTGCGGCATTGTCCGCCGACCTGATCGAGGCAGCGCACGCCGAAGGCGAGTTCCATCATCGCCGCCTTGCCGACGATAATGGCGCCGGCACGATGCAGGCGCTCCACTACCGGAGCGTCGGCATTGGGGACGCGGTCGGCGAAAAGCCGAGAGCCGGCGGCGGTGCGGATGCCGGCGGTGTCGATATTGTCCTTCACCGCAATCGTCATGCCATGGAGAAGGCCAAGCCATCGGCCCTCCAAAGCCGCGGCGTCCACGGCGGCGGCCTGCGAGCGGGCCCCGGCCAAGTCGACGGTGGCGAACGCGCGAAAATCAGGATTGAGATCGTCGATGCGCATCAGCAGCGCCTCGACCCTTTCGCTGGCGGTTCGCGCGGGCGCCATCAGCCGGGTCCAGACCGTGCTGGCGGGGGACCGACCGGGGCGACCGCGCGGCGGGCGCCACCGGCCGAATTGCCGGTCGCACCGACCATCGAGAACGACGGCTTCGGTGAGGACATCACCCGTCGAACTCCGCGTGATGCTCGTGCCACCAATTGGCGATGTCGATCCGCCGGGCGAACCAGACCTTCCCCTTGCTCTGCGCGTATTCGATGAACTCGCGCAGCGCATGGATGCGGCTCGCCTGACCGATCAGCCGAGGATGCAAGCCGAGAGACATCAGGCGCGGGTGGGTTTCGCCCTCGTTCCAGAGCTGGTCGAAGCCGCGCTTGAGGTTGTCGACGAAATCGTTGGGCGAGCCGTAGCTCGGCAGGAGACCGAACTTTCCGTCGTTGTAGGTCATCGAATATGGGATGACGAGGTGACGCTTGCCTTTCACCTCGACGTAGTAGGGCAAGTCGTCGTTGTAGGCGTCGGAATCATAGGCGAACCCGCCTTCTTCGACGATCAGCTCGCGGGTGTTGACCGAAGGTCCGTAGCGGCAATACCAGCCCAGCGGCCGCGTGCCGCAGGTTTCGGTGAACGACGCGATGGCACGGCGGATGTGATCCGCCTCCTCCTCACGGGACAGACGCCACACCTCCTCCCAGCGCCAACCGTGGCTACACGGCTCGTGGCCGGCCTCCTTCAGCCAGCTGGCGACCTCACGGTTCCGCTCGAGGGCGACGGCACAGGCGAAGAAGGTGACCGGGAGCTTGAACTCGGTGAGCAGACGTTCCAGCCGCCAGATGCCGGCGCGTGAGCCATACTCGAACACCGACTCCGCGCAGAGATCGCGGTATTGCGGGTCCATCGCATAGATCACCTCGGTCAGGCCGTCATTGCGGCCGTCGCCGTTGGGGTAGCTGTATTCGGAACCTTCCTCGTAGTTGATGATGATGCTGATGGCGACCCGCGCATCATTTGGCCATTGGACCTTCGGCACGTCCCGTCCGTAGCCGACGAAATCACGTTTTGGCCCCGGAACGTCGACGCCCTTGAAGGGGGTATATGCCATGGCAGGTTCTCCCGGTCTGATCTAGCCGGACGGCGCGGAGACGGTGGCGAGGTAGGCAAGCACCTCATCCACCGGCAGGACGTCGCCGTAGCTACGGTTGATGTCGACGAGGTTCAGCATGTGCGCCGCTGGCAGGCGATCAAAGACCGCCTCCTCAGGCACGATGGTGAAAAAGTTGTACTGCATAGAATCCACAGCCGTTACGCGAATGCAGTTCGATGTGGAGCCGCCGACCAAGATCAAGGTGTCCACCCGCCGATCGATCAGCAGCGCCAGCAGCGGCGTCCCGAAGAAGGCGCTGTATTTCTTCTTTTCGATGACGATTTCGGTAGGGAGAGGTTTCAGCTCATCAACGATTTCGGCTCCGTGCGTGCCGGCAAAATAGAGATTCTCGCCACGACCGACGCCGGCGCCGATCTTGCGGTGAAACATGCCGACGTCGTCATTGACCGGGTCGACGACATAGCGGGTGAAGAACACTGGTATTCCACTCGCGCGCGCCGCCGCGAGCAGCCGCGCCATCTCGTCGGTCGCTGCGAACGCAGTCTCGCCGCAGGCCAGCGGATATTTCTCGGCATTGTCTGGCGCGCCGCGAATGCCGGTCATGTAGTATTGGCAGTCGATGAGGACGAGGGCGGGACGCTTCCCGAACCCTGCCCGCTGCGCCCAGCGACCGCGTTCGATGACGGCGCGGTCCTCGGGGGTCAGCATTTCATCCCACGTCGTGGGCATCTCCTTCACCTCGTTGCGGCACTCTCGCGGAACCGGCCGCGCCGTTTCAAATGACTCCGCGCGCCCTCAGCGCGTCCAACTGGGTTCGATCGATATTGAGCAGGTCGGACAGGATCTCATCGGTATTCTCGCCGAGCTTCGGTCCGGCCCTGTCCACGGCTCCCGGCGTCTGGCTGAGACGCGGAACGACGTTGGCCACGACGATGTCGCCGATACCGTCGACCGGAAGGCGGACCATGTTCTCCCGCGCCGCGAACTGCGGATCCTCGAAGATGTCCTTGATCGAGTTCACCGGGCCGCATGGCACCTGCCCTTCGGCACACATCTTCAGGAGTTCTGCCGCCGGGTACTGACTGGTCCACGCCGCGACGAAATCGTCGACTTCCTTTCGCTCCGCTTCGCGTTTGGTAATCGTGCCCCACCGCCCTGTTCCGCCAAGCTCGGGCTTGCCCATCAGGTCGAGGAGGCGCTGGAAGATCTTGTCGTTGGTGCAGGCGATTGCGACCCACTTGCCGTCCGCGGTCGGATAGTGGGAATGCGGCACCACATTGACCGTTCCGGGGCCCATGCGCTCGCGCACATAGCCACGATAGGCATAGGCTGGCACCAGTTCGTCGAGAATACGGAACACTGATTCGTAGAGCCCGATGTCCACCACCTGGCCCACCCCGGTTCTCTCAGCCACGCGGAGCGCAAGGAGAGCGCCAAGCGCCCCATAGATGCCGGACATGTAGTCGGGAAGCGTGGCGCTTCCGGGTGTCACCGGCGGGCGATCGGGGTAGCCGGCGAGGTAGGAGATGCCGCCAAAGGCGTTTGCGATGCGCCCGAATCCGGGCCGGTCGCGATAGGGCCCGGTCTGGCCGTAGGCCGAGATGCGAACCATCACCAAGGCCGGGTTGAAGGCCTTGAGGACCTCCCACCCGAGCCCCCAGCCTTCAAGCGTGCCAGGCTGGAAGTTCTCGACCAGAACATCCGACTTCGCCACAAGCTTCTTCAAGATGTCGCTGCCTTCCGGCGTGCGCAGATCGAGCGTCAGCGATTTCTTGTTTCGCGACTCCGACAGCCAGGGCAGGCTCATGCCGGTCTCGGTCATTGTCCCGAACTTGCGGAGCGGACAGCCGACCCGGGGAAGCTCAACCTTGATGACTTCTGCGCCGAACTCGCCGAGGACGGTGGCGCAGGTCGGACCGGCGATAAAGGTGGCACAATCGAGGACACGCGTGCCGGCCAGAGGTCTCGTCATAGCGCTGGTCGCCGGCTCGCCCATCAGGTTCTTGCGTCCTGTTGGCGGCTCGTGCGAGCAGCGATCGAGTCGGCCAGCGCAAGGATGCGCTTGGCTTTGTAGACGATCGGATAGTCGACGAAGACGCCGTCTACCGCGATGGAGGCCGAGCCGGCCCGCTCCGCCTCGGCAAATGCGTCGATGATCTTGCGCGCGAAGACAACCTCGTCGGGATCGGGGGCAAACACGCGATTGACGACCGGCACCTGGTCGGGGTGGATGCAGATCCGTCCCCGGTGACCAAGGCCGCGCGAGACGCGGCAATCCTCTTCGAGGGCGGCCTGGTCACGCACCTTAAGGAAGGGGCCGTCGAGCGGCGGTGGCAATCCGGCGGCGCGGGCGTCATAGACGATCTTGGTCCGACCATAGGCCAGGGCAGCGGTCAGATCACCGCGCACGGTCGGCAATCCGAGGTCAGTGCCGAGGTCGCCCGAGCCGAAGACGAGGGTCATGAGGCGCCGACCGCTCGCCGCGATCTCACCCGCCGCGGCGATACCGGCGCAAGTCTCGACGATGGCGATGACTGCAACGGAACCCGGAGCGACGCCGTTGACGTCTTCGGCCTTGGCGATGAGGCGGTCGAGTCGCCGCATGTCCTGCGCCGTTTCCGCCTTGGGCAAGACGACGACGTCAAGCTCCGGACAAACGATGGAAGCAACGTCGCCCGCGGTGAGGCCGGTCTCGAACGCGTTGACGCGCACGGCGCGCAGTACACCGTCGAGCATGACAAGGGCCTCGCGCGCCGATTGACGCGCCGCGATCTTCTGGCTGTCGGCGACCGCATCCTCAAGGTCGAGCACCGCCGCATCCGCGCCAGAGCCGGAGAGGCGGCGGACCTTGCGCGGTTCGTTGGCCGGGCAGAAGAGCAGGCTGCGAAGAAGTGGGGCAGAACTCACGCGTTCCCCCACGGATCCATGACCATCCGGCCAAAGAAATGGCGGCTCTCCATCAGCCGATGCGCTTCGGCCGCCTCGGCAAGCGCAAACGACTTGAAGATCACCGGCTTGAGCTTGCCGGCGGCAACCAGCTCGAGCACCTTCGTCAGGATCGCCTTGGTCGACCGTCCGCAGCCGTGCAGGCTAATGTGCTTGCGGAAGAATTCGATCATGTCGATGTCAACATGCTCGCCGGCATGAGCGCCAACACTGACGATGCGGCCGCCCTGTGCAACGGCCGCGACACAGTCAAGCAGCCGGGCGCCACCAACCATGTCGAACGCCAGGTCGACGCCCAAACCTCCGGTCAGCGCCAGTGCGGCGTCCCCGATGCTGGTCTTCTCATAGTTTAGGACCTCGTCGGCGCCGAGCTCACGGGCGGCGGCGAACTTGCCGTCCGACCCGGTTGTCGCAATCACTCTGGCGCCGGCAAGCTTGGCGATCTGGATGCCCGCCGAGCCCACGCCGCTGCCGGCGGCGTTGATAAGAACAGTCTCTCCGGCCGTGAGCCGCCCGACTTCGATCATCGCCTCCCAGGCCGTGGCGAACGGTATCTGCGCCGCCACCGCCGCCTCCCATGACAGGCCCTCCGGAAGACGGATGGCATTGTTGGCGCGAACCTTCACGAACTGTGCGTAGGTTCCCCAGGTTGTGACGCCGAGCACGCCGGCGTTGAGGCAGATATTCTCCTTGCCGGCAACGCAATTCCGGCAGGTGCCGCAGCTCAGAAGGAAATGCGGCGCAACCCGGTCGCCAACGGCGAAGCCGGTGACACCTTCACCGACCGCCGCGACCTCGCCGGCCGAATCGACGCCCATGACGTGAGGGAAGGACTGCGCGACCCCGAAGATTCCTCGCCTGACATCGGTATCGCAGTGGTTTACGCCGACGGCGCGATTGCGGATCAGGATCTCTCCAATACCGGGCCGGGGTGCTTCAGCCTCTTCCAACCGAAGCCGGTCAACCCCCCCGTATTCCCTGAGAACGACCGCCTGCATTTTCGACGCGACACGCTCCTTGACCGCCCACTGCCATCAAGTCGTAAACGGTTTATGGGCTCATGCCAAGTACGGACATATGCAAACACTCCGGTTTCAACATTGTTCGTACCTATCGGACGAATGAGATTGCTCGAGTCGGACCCGCCATCGGTGACAGGGCGGGCCGTACGGCATTGAGCTCCATGTAAGTAGGCAGCGAGGGTTTGGCTCATGAGAGTTTGATCCCCCCGGAGGCGAACGGGAGCGGCTGAAATGCAAGGGGTATGTTCGTGCAAGAGCGGACAAAATGGTCTTGTCAGACCAATCGAAGCCATTTTAAGTGCGGACTTGTGATCTTGCCGCCGGCGTTTAGTTTCTGGGGAGACTCGATGCCAAGGGTATTGTGCGGCCACATTGCCGGTGCAATTGGAGGGCGTAAGTCGGCAAGCTGCTGCCGCAAAGCGAATGCCGTTCGGTTTTCACGCCATCAGTGAGAGTTCATGAGACCAAAATCGCCGGATCGCCGCCCAACTGGCAAGTCCCCACTTGCGGGAAGGTCCCCGTCGCCGCGCGTCAAGACAAAGCTCAGTCGTGCGGATAAGGGGGGTAAGAAACGGCTCGACGAGGCCAACGGAGCACCAGTCCTACGGCGCAACGACGCTCGGCGCCCGGACCGACCGACGACGACTGCTCCGCTCTATCTGCAGGTGGCGAGTCGCCTCATCGAGGGCATTCAGAGTGGCCTGTTTCCGGTTGGCTCGCTTCTGCCCACCGAGATCGAGCTTTCAGCGCAGCATGGCGTCAGTCGCCAGACAATCCGCCACGCGATCAGCGAGATGCGTCAGAAAGGCCTCGTGTCGGCTCGGAAGGGAGTCGGAACGAGAGTGGAGTCAGTCCGGGCGGCGCGTCGGTTTAACTATTCGGCGCAGTCGGTGGGTGATCTGTTCACCCTTGCAGCCGAGACTGAGATGACGGTTCAGAAGCGGTCGACAATCGTCGCACGCGGGGCCTTGGCCGCTCGTCTCGGCTGTCGGTCCGGCCACCGCTGGCTGCACCTCGCCTGCCGTCGCACCATCGTCAACGAAAGCCGGCCGCTCTGCTGGACCGATATCTTCATCGACGGAAGACTTGCGCGGATTGTTCGGAACCACGACACGTTCCGTTCGGCCGTCTTTGGTCTGATCGAGCGGGAGGCCGGAGAGACGGTGGTCGAGATCCAACAGGAAATTCGGGCAGTCCTTCTCGATGACCTCAACGCCGAGCGACTTAGAGCGGAGAAGCACAGTCCGGCGCTGCAGATCACGCGCCGCTATTTCAGTACAGGCCGGCGTCTGATTCAGGTGTCGGTGAATACGATACCGTCCGATCGTTTCTTCTACTCGGTCGAGATTCTACGCGAAACGAACGCGAGCGAACGGGCGTAGAGGCAACCCAAAGGGAGCTTTTGTCCCGCCGGGGACCGTCATGCATCTGTTCCTGGCTCGATCCTAAGACGGCCTTGGAGTGGACGCCACGAAGCCCAGGAGACGACTTGTCGTTTCATCGACAGCATGCGCCACAAATGCGCCGACCTCGCGATGGGGTGTTCAATTGGTTTGTTCCCGTCCTGAGAGGAAGCCGAAGCCGCAGATCGACCCAAAGAAACACTTGGGAGCGAGGCGAGGTCGCAACGAGAGAACAATCTTGGCTCAGTCGGGAGCCATATCAGTAGGGCCCATCTTCTCCATCATCTGCGAAAGGTCACCGTGGCCACTTCGATGCTCCGGTCGAGGTCGCCGACTGCAATCCCGCTTCGAGCGGCGGCGTCATCAAAAGCCGAGCCGATGTCGGCCAAGCCCCGCTCAGTGCGTCTTGCGCGGCCCGGACCGGCTCTCCACGTCGTTGTCGTCGAGGATTCGCAAGGCCGCGCCGTCGAGGTCGTCGTACTGGTGATTGCGCAAGGACCAGAGGAAGCCGAAGAGCCCGACCAGGCCGAGAAACAAAGCCAGCGGAATGAGATAGACCAGCACCGTCATGCCGCCACCTCGGCCGGGGACGGTGTCGGACGGGCTGTGGACGGGGTCCGAAATGCGCGCGGACGGGCGCGGACGGCGTTGACAGTGACCGTCACCGACGAGACAGACATGGCGACCGCCGCGATCAGCGGCGTCACCACGCCGAACACCGCGAGCGGCACCGCCGCCGCGTTGTAGACGACGGTGAAGACGAGGTTCTGGCTCATCAGCCGCCGGGCCCGGCGCCCGACGTCGAAGGCATCCACCACCGGCCGCAGCCGCTCGCCGAGGAAGACGGAGTCGGCCTGGGCGCGGGTGAGGTCGATGGCGCTGATCGGCGACAACGACACATGCGCCTCGGCCAGGGCCGGCGCGTCGTTCAGCCCGTCGCCGACCATGGCCACCCGGTGACCGTCGGCGGCGAGCGCCTTCAGTGCCGCGATCTTGTCGGCCGGCTTCATGTGGGCCGCATAGGGAATGCCGAGGGCCTCGGCAATCGGTGCAACGGCCGCTTCGACGTCGCCGGACAGGATGCGGCAGTCGTAGCCGCGCGTCTTGAGATCGGCGACCACCTCGCGGGCGTCGGCCTTCAGGGCCTGCCGGATGTCGAAGACGGCCGTCCGTCCACCATGCCGGAACCAGAGGCGGG
>Ga0210144_1001011_pt1 | contig 12526 bp, 10 predicted proteins | sample Muzzi_PWA_D2_FD_185532 | JGI IMG/M metagenome (GOLD analysis project Ga0210144, IMG submission 185532) | Wetland microbial communities from San Francisco Bay, California, USA, that impact long-term carbon sequestration - Muzzi_PWA_D2 (SPAdes) | ecosystem: Environmental > Aquatic > Marine >...
CGGTGGTCAGCGCCGGGTCGTATATGGCCGAATAGTCGATGCCGTCGAAACCCGCCACCGACACGTCGTCAGGAACGCGAAGGCCCGCGTCCTTGAGAGCCTTGATGAAACCAATCGCCAGTTCGTCGCTGGCCGCGAAGACGGCAGTCGGCCGCTTGGCTCCGAGGGCGAGGAAATACTGTGCTGCCTTGGCGCCGGCGATGAGATTGAACTTGCCCGGCCAGATCAGGGCCTCGTCGATCGGGATGCCGGCTGCGGTGAGGGCGTCGCGGTAGCCGCCGAGCCGCTCGCCGGTCTCGACGTTGGTCTCCGGGCCGGCGATGTGGGCGATCCGCCGGTGGCCGACGCTGATCAGATACTCGGTCATCATCCGGGCGGCGTCGCGATTGGCGATCTCGAAAATGGGGAGACCGCTGCCCGGGATATCGTTCGAGATGAGGGTGATCGGCACGTCGCGATCGAGCTGGGCAAAGTCGGCGCCGGGGAGCCGACCGTTGAACAGGAGGACGCCGTCGGCCTGACCGGCCCGCACGAGGCGGTCGTAATGCGCCTCGCGGACCGGGTCGTTGCGGGTGTCGCCGAAGATCACGCCGTAGCCGGCGCGGGTGAGCACCTCTTCCACCGCGTTGATGATGACGTTCCAGAAGGAATGGCCGAGGCCGGGAAGCAGGCACAGCACGATCTTCGTCGACCGCGCCCTGAGGTTACGAGCCGTGGCATTCGGCGTGTAGCCGGTTTCGCCGATGGCAGCGGTGACCCTGGCGCGCGTCTGTTCGGTCACCCGGTCGGGGGCGGTGAGGGCCCGACTCACGGTGGCCGTCGAAACGCCCGCCCGCCTTGCCACATCGAGAATGGTCACGGCACGGCGCGACGCGCGGCGAGGGGTGTCGGTCTCCTGATCCATGGCGTTCGGTTTGTTCTTCAAGGTGCCCGCTGCCTGCCTTATAGCGGGAATGCCCGCCTGATGTAATGTTTACATTACCGCGGCCGGCGAATTTGTTGACATCGGTATTCGACAGGCTAGAATTAATGTAAACGTTTTCACCGGCTGGTCAAGAAAACGATCGGGAGGAGTTGACAAGGGCTAAGCTTCCAATAAAGTCGATGTAAACGATTACAGGCCTCAGCAATTGGGAGGATGGTCTGTACTCGTTGTGTTGCAGTGCAAAAAGCGCTTGTGCTTTTGCAAAAGGGAGGAATGTAATGAAGACTTTCGTAGCACGGTTGCTCGGAGCGACCGCTCTCGCCGCGCTGGTCAGCGGGCCGGCAATGGCCACCGATCTCGAGGTGATCCACTGGTGGACCTCCAAGGGCGAGTCGGCGGCTGTGTCCGAGTTCGCCAAGGCCTTCGACAATGACGGTGCCGGCGATCACTGGATCGACAGCGCCATCGCGCTCGGCCAGACGGCTCGGGCGACGATCATGCAGCGCATTCTGGGCGGCGACCCGCCCGGCGCGGCGCAGTTCAATCCGGGCCGCGAGTACGAGGAGCTGATCAAGAACGACCAGCTGCTTATCCTCGACGACGTTGCGGAGGCCGGTAAGTGGGCCGAGGTGATCCGCCCGCAACGAATTCAGAGCGCCTGTCTGGTCGACGGTCACTGGTACTGCGTACCGGTGAACATCCATTCGTGGCCGTGGGGCTGGTATTCAATAGAGGCGTTTACCAATGCCGGCTTGCCTGAGCCAAGAAACTTCGACGAGTTCGTGGCTGACGCGCCCAAGCTCCAGGAGGCCGGGATCATTCCGCTGGCGATCGGCGGCGACGGCAATGGCTGGCAGATCAAGGGCGCCTTCGACCAGGTGCTCCTAGCAAGCCTGGGCATCGAGAACCGCGACAAGATGTATCGCGACAAGGATGCGACCATTGCCGGCGGGCCGGAGATGCTGAAGGCGCTTGCCGAATTCAAGGCGCTCAAGCAATACACCGATGAAGGCTACGCCAACCGCAACTGGAACGACACCACCAACCTGGTGATCACCAACAAGGCCGGCCTCCAGATCATGGGCGACTGGGCTCGCGGCGAGTTCGCCGCCGCCGGCATGACCGGGGTCAAAGACTTCGGTTGCATGATCGGCCTCAACGAGGACCAGCCGATCGTCAGCACAGACGGCGACGTGATCGTGTTCCCGAAGCAGAACGACCCCGACGTCGAAGCCGCGCAGAAGCGGCTCGCCGCGCTGTTGATCAGCCCGGCGGTGCAGGTTGCCTTCAACAATGCCAAGGGCTCCATGCCGGTCCGCGGCGACGTCGACATGGCGACCGCCGACCCCTGCATGCAAAAGGCGCTGAAGGCAGTGGAGCACCCGGACGAGATCGCCAGCGGTGTTCAGCGATTCATCACGGAAGACACCAGCAACGAGCTGAACTCGCTCGTCACGCAGTATTGGTCTGACGATTCGATGACTGCGGAAGACGCCCAGGCCAAGTGGGTCGAGATATTGAAAAACGCGACCTAGGCGACAACCATCGGGGGCGCCGTCCGGGCGACTGGTCGGCGCCTCGCTTTCTTCATCGGGGCATGGAAATCCGGTTGACCTTGCGGGTCGCGCGGCGGCATCGTGAACCGATGCCCTCAGCGGGCGCGCCGGATGGGATCTTGGGCGGGAACACCCCGGCTCCAGCGGGGTGGCAGAGGCATGGCAGAAGCGCGAAGGCGGCGACTCAAAGTCCAGGCGGTGATCGGCACCCTGCCGATGATCGCGGTAGGAGTCGGCGTCTACATCATCGGCATCGCCTTCACGTTCTACTGGTCGTTCACCAACTCCAAGCTTTTCCCCAGCTACAATTTCGTCGGCCTCGAACAGTATCGACGGCTGTGGGCGAGCGATCGCTGGCTGATCGCGGTCCACAACATCTGGATTTTCGGCGGGCTGCTGATCGCCTTCAACCTGGTGTTCGGCTACCTGCTCGCCGTCTTCATGGACCAGCGCATCCGGCAGGAAGACCTTTTTCGCTCGATCTTTCTGTATCCCTTCGCGATGTCGCTGATCGTAACCGGCCTCATCTGGCAGTGGATGCTGGACCCGAATCTCGGCATCGAGCTGACCATCCATAGTCTGGGATGGACGAGCTTTCATTTCTCGCCGCTGGTCGACCCCGATACCGCGATCTACGGCCTGGTGCTCGCGGGCATCTGGCAGGGCTCGGGGGTGACGATGGCGATCCTGCTCGCCGGCCTTCGCGGCATTGACGCGGAGATCTGGAAGGCGGCGAAAGTCGACGGCATTCCAACCTGGCGCGCCTATCTGTTCATCGCCCTGCCCATGATCCGCGGCGCCCTGGCGACGGCGTTTGTCCTGCAGTGCGTCGGCGTGGTGCGCGTCTACGACCTGATCATCGCCATGACCGGCGGCGGCCCCGGAATCTCGACGAGCATGCCGGCCGTCTACGTCATCGAGATGATCACGAGCAGCCAGAATGTCGGGCAGGGCATGGCCGCGGCGATGATGATGCTGCTGCCGATCATTGCCGTCCTGGCGGTCGGAGGCGTGGCCATGTGGCGGCGAAATCGCCGCGCGCGAGCAGCAGCATGACTACGGGCGACGCGACCCTGACCGATGCCGCGGCGGTGACGCGCTGGGGCGTCGAGCCGAGCGGCGTGAAGCCGCGCCGCTTCTCACCGGCGCGTCTCGGTATCTACGGCTTCCTGATCATCTCCGCCGCCTTCTTCCTGATCCCCCTCTACGTGATGGTGGTGACCTCACTGAAGACGATGCCGGAGATCCGCCTCGGCCACCTCTTCAACCTGCCGCAGACCTGGACGTTCCAGCCGTGGATCGACGCCTGGCTGCACGCCTGCACCGGACGCGACTGCTTCGGCCTTCATCCGGGCTTCCTGAACTCGCTGAAGATCACAGTGCCGAGCGTGATCGTCTCGATCATCATCGCCTCGATCAACGGCTATGCGCTGTCGTTCTGGCGCTACAAGGGCGCCAACATCTTCTTCGGCCTCCTCGTGTTCGGCGCCTTCGTGCCTTACCAGGTGGTGATCTACCCGCTGATCATCGCGGCGCGGGAGGCCGGCCTGTTCTCGACGCTGGCCGCCATCATCATCGTCCACACCATTTTCGGCATGCCGATCCTGACGCTGTTGTTCCGCAACTACTACGCCAGCGTGCCGGTCGAGCTGTTCAAGGCGGGGCGCGTCGACGGCGCCGGCTTCTGGCAGATCTTCTTCCGCATCATGGTGCCGATGTCGGTGCCGATCACCACGGTCGCCGTCATCCTCCAGGTGACCGGAATCTGGAACGACTTCCTGTTCGGCATTGTGTTCGCGGGGCGATCGAACTGGCCGATGACGGTGCAGCTCAACAACATCGTCAACACCACGACCGGCGTGCGGGAATACAACGTCAACATGGCGGCGACCATCCTGACGGCGGCCGTCCCGTTGGCCGTCTATTTCATCTCGGGACGATGGTTCGTGCGCGGCATCGCGGCGGGGGCCGTCAAGGGATAGGCGATGGCAAGCGTCTCCATCAAGAAGCTCGGGGTCTCGTTCGGCAGCCTGCGGGTTCTCCGCGACCTCGACCTCGACGTCGACCAGGGCGAATTCGTCGTGCTGCTCGGTCCATCCGGTTGCGGCAAGTCGACCTTGCTCAACGCGATTGCGGGCCTGCTCGACGTCGATGCCGGCCAGGTGTGGATCGGCGGCAAGAACGTCACCTGGGAAGAGCCGAAGGATCGCGGCATCGGCATGGTGTTCCAGTCCTATGCGCTCTATCCGCGGATGACGGCTGAGGGAAATCTCACCTTCGGCCTGCGAGTGGCGCGCGTGCCGAAGGACGAGATTGCTCGCCGGGTGGAGCGGACTTCGGAACTCCTGCAGATCAAGCCGCTGCTTGGCCGCCGGCCCTCGCAGCTTTCCGGCGGACAGCGCCAGCGGGTGGCGATCGGCCGGGCGCTGGTTCGCGACGTCGACGTCTTCCTGTTCGACGAGCCGCTGTCCAATCTTGACGCCAAGCTGAGGACCGAACTCCGCGTCGAGCTGAAGAAGCTGCACAATCAGCTGGGCTCGACGATGATCTACGTCACGCACGATCAGATCGAGGCGCTGACGCTTGCCGACCGCATTGCCGTGATGCATGCCGGCGTCATCCAGCAGCTTGCCACGCCGAAGGAGATCTACCGGCGGCCGCTCAACCGCTTCGTGGCAGGCTTCGTCGGCTCGCCGTCGATGAATTTCATCGAAGGGAAGCTGGTCGGGTCAAACGGTGCGCCGGCGCTTCAGCTGGGGGGCGGCTTCGAGATCGGGCTCACCGGCTACGGCTTCGAGCGGATGCCGGGTGAGGGGCGGCCGGCGGCGCTCGGCGTGCGACCGGAACAGATCACCCTTCATCCGAACGGGGGCGGCGCGAGCACCTTCGCGGTCAACGTCTCGCTCATCGATCCGATGGGCGCCGACAGTCTGCTGTGGGGTGCGGTCGGCACCGATACGGTGTCGGTGCGGATCGGGCCGGATGACGAGTTCTCCCCGGGCGACACGGTGACGGCCCACTTCCTCCCCGAGCATGCGTCGGTGTTCGACGCCGAGACGGGCGCCCGTCTCTAGCATTCTCGATCCCTCTTCCCCAACAGATCGGACGTGTGATGACCGACTATCGGATATCCTTCCAGCTTTACAGCGCGCGCAATTTTCCCCCCGTCGAGACCCATCTCGAGGCGCTGGCGGCGATCGGCTTCGACGCGGTCGAGCCGTATCGGGGGGCCTACGGGGACGATCCGGCCGGGTTCCGTCGCAAGCTCGACGGCTTCGGGCTCGCCTGTCCCACCGCCCATATCGGCCTTGCCGATCTCGATGCCGACCGGGCCGCGGTCGTTGCCACCGCCAAGACGCTTGGCCTCGAAACAGTCATCGTTCCGGCGGTTCCCCAGGACCAACGGAGCCAGGGCGTCGACGGCTGGAAGGCACTCGGCGCCGGGCTTGCCGAGCACGCCTCGGCGCTTGGCGAAAGCGGGCTCAAGCTCGCCTGGCACAATCACGACTTCGAGTATGTGACCCTTGCCGACGGTTCACGGCCGATCGAGCACCTCCTCAGCGGTGAGAACGTGCTGTGGGAGCCGGATCTCGGCTGGATCGTTCGCGGCGGCTGCAGCATCAAGGCGGAGCTTGAAAAGTTCCCCGGCAAGGTTGCCGCGTTCCATATCAAGGATGTCGCGCCGGAAGGCGTCACCGAGGACGAAGGCTGGACCGACATCGGCTCCGGCACCATCGACTGGCCGGCGCTGTGGCCCACAATCGCGGCAGCGGGCTCCGATCTTCTCGTCCTCGAGCACGACGCACCGTCCGACTGGCGCGGCTTCGCCGAGCGCTCCTACAAGTTCCTCACCGGCCTCATCGGCAAGAGCAAGGGTTGACCATGGCGCGTCAGGCGGCAGTCGGCATCATCGGATGCGGCGTAATCTCGGATACCTATTTCAAGCTTGCGCCACTGTTCAAAGGCGTCAGGATCGTCGCCTGCGCGGACATCGCGCCGGCGATCGCCAGGGCCAAGGCGGAGACCTATGGGGTGCGGGCGATGGCGGTCGACGCCCTGCTCAAGGACGAATCGATCGACGCGGTGATCAACCTGACAGTTCCGAACGCGCACTACGACGTGAGCCATGCGATCCTCACCGCCGGCAAGCATGCCTATTCGGAGAAGCCGCTGGCGCTGAGCTACAAGCAGGCGAGCAAGCTGGTCCGCGAAGCCGACAAGCGCGGCCTGAAACTGGGCGCGGCGCCCGACACTTTCCTCGGCGGCGGCGGCCAGACGGCGCGCAAGCTCCTCGACAAGGGCACGATCGGCAATGTCGTCGGCGGCAGCGCGCATGTGATGAGCCGGGGCATGGAGCATTGGCACCCCAATCCCACCTTCTTCTTCAAGCCGGGTGGCGGACCGATGCTCGATATCGGGCCGTACTATCTCACCGTGCTGGTGAATCTGCTCGGTCCGGTCAAATCGGTCACGGCGATGGCGACGAAGGGCTACGCCGAGCGGCTGGTTACCGCCGAGGGACCGATGCTCGGCAAGCGGATCAAGGTGACGACCCCGACCACCTTCAACGCCGTGCTGGCGTTCCGCTCCGGCGCGCAGGTCAGCGTCGCCACCAGCTGGGACGTGTGGAAGCACGGCCACGTCAACCCGATGGAACTCTACGGGACCAAGGGCACGATGATCCTGCCCGATCCGAATTTCTTCGGCGGCAAGGTCGCCTATTCGCAGAACGACGGCGACTACGCCGAGGTCGACTCGTCGACGGCGCCCTTCGGCGCCGAGAACTGGCAGGGGCGCCCTGGCACACCCAAGCGGTCGAACTACCGCATCCTGGGGGTGGCGGACCTGATCGACGCCGTCGACAAGGATCGCGAGCCGCGCTGCTCCGGCCGGCTGGCGGCGCACGTCGTCGACGTCATGGAGTCGATCCTCGTATCGGCGGCGGACCGGCGATTCGTGTCGCTGCGATCGTCGGTGGAGCGCCCCGCCCCGCTGACGGCGGCCGACGCCAGGCGGTTGGCCAGCAAGCAGCTCCAGCCCGCCTGACGGTCGCTCCCAGGGAACGCGAAAGGAGCCAATCTTCCGTCACTTACGGGACGGCGGGAAACCCGCACTTCCCATAGAAACCAAGGCCTTGCGTCAGTGCCCCTGCCGTGCGAGCACGGCTGCCGGACCTCTGCGTGATGCACCGTTGCACTCTCGCCGAGATCCCTCGGAGTATCCGTGCTCGGGAGCCACGGCTACCTGGGGCCGAGCGGAAACAGATTGGCCGACAATTGCCTGATTTAGCCATTTTGTCGCGCTACCGCTGCGGCGCTCGAGCTCCACCCGGGCAAAAAATACGCGGACGCTTTCCCGAGAATCTCATTAAAAGAGTGGGGACAAAGGAATTGGGGGGCTTCGGCCAATGAAAAGTTGGAATGAGGGGCTGGTCCAGCTCGCGGACTTCACCCGCCTCGACCCTGTCCCGCCCGAAGGAATTGCCCGGGCGGTGGCCATCATGCAGACCGGCAAGATGTTCCGCTACAGTGGTCGCGACCCTGAAGACTCGGAAGTGGCCCTGCTCGAACGCGACTTCGCCGAATACCTTGGCGTGCGGCATGCACTGGCGGTCAACTCCTGCACGACGGCGATCGAACTGGCGCTTACTGCCTGCGGCGTCAAGCGTGGCAGCCGGGTCCTCGTCCCGGGCTTCACCTTCACCGCAGTGCCAAGCGCGATCGTGGTACTGGGCGCGATCCCGACCTTCGTTGAATGCAATGACGACTACCGGCTGGATATCGATGACCTCGAGCGCAAGATAACGCCGGAGACCAGGGTCCTGCTCCTCTCCCACATGCGCGGGCACACCTCGGACCTGGATGCGATCGTGCGCCTGTGCGCGGCGCACGACGTCACGCTCATCGAAGACGCGGCGCACGCGCTCGGCGCCCGGTGGGGGGGCAAGCCGGTCGGCGGGTTCGGCAAAGCCGGCTGCTTTTCCTTCCAGTCCAACAAGGTCATCAACGCCGGCGAAGGCGGCATGCTCACGACCGACGATGACGAAATCATCGTCAAGGCGACATATCTCTCCGGCGCCTACGAGATGAACTACAAGAAGCATTTCACGCGCAGCGCCCTGTTCGAGCAATTCGCGGACACGCTCCCTCAGATCAACAACCGGATGACAAACCTCACGGCTGCCGTCGCGCGTTCCCAGATCGCTCTTCTGGAAGAGAAAGGGCAGCGCTACCGGCAGATGTACGGATACCTCAAGCGCGAGCTCACTGCGACGAATCGCATCGAGTTCCCGCAGGAATTTCCGCGGGAGACGCGCATTCCCGATTCCATCCAGTTCAGGGTGCCTGGATACGACGCCCTGCAGATGCAATCCTTCATCGAGCGGATGCGGGAAAGCGGGCTTCCGCTTGCGGGCTTCGCCGAGCGCCGCAACGCCCGGGCATTCTTCAACTGGCACTATCTCGGCGAGGAGATGCCCGACCTGCCGCAAACCAGGAGAGCGATCGAGAGCACGTGCGACATGCGCCTGTCCTCGACGCTGCATGAAGCCCATCTGGACTACATCGTGGCGGCCGTCCGCTCGGCGCTTCACGAGGTTGACGCCATGACTCAGAGCGCGGTCGGCTGAGCCGATGGTCGCGTCGCACGTCCCGTCGGCCTGCCTAAGAAGGCCTGTCCTCCTCATGCTCGTCGGGCGGCACACGGTGCCGCAAGAGTCGTTCGACTGCCAGGAGCGGGAGAACCGCCGCGATGATGATGATCGGCCACCGCAGGACGCCGAGCCATTCCACGGTCAAGGCTCCGAACTGATAGGACAGGTAGAACAGCCCGGTCGTCCAGATGCTCGCCGCGAGGACGACCGAAACGACGAAGCGGCGAAAGGGCATGGCGAAGAAGCCGTAGGTCGTGTAGGCCGTCATCCTCAGGCCGGGGAGAAAGCGCACGATGAAGACTCCCGCGACGAGGCGTTCGTCGAGCCAGACCTTGAATGCGGAGAAGCGCCGGCTATCGGCGAGCCGCTTGGAGATGCGGTTGAGCGCGATCAGCCGGCCGAAGCCGTAGAGTCCCAGGTCACCTGCCACGATTCCGACGTAGAGAGCGGGGAGAGCCACTCCGACGCTGGTGACGCCGTCGGCCACCAATACGCCGGTGGCCACCGTGGCGATGTCCTCGTGAATGAATGTTGCCGCGATGATCGCGAGCGCCATCAGCCACGGCGCTGTTGACGGCTCGGCGGGCAGAGGCCAGGTGGCGAGAGAAACATGCAGAATGGTCTGGGCATCTCCACAACAGGCGATTTGACTGAACATGCCGACCCTCACCGAAGCGTACCGAAGAATGGGAAGCCGGTGCCGCTCACGCGGCCCGACAGGGTGCGGCCTGCGGCTCGCCCGGAGCGCTCGTCATGATCGATCGACTTGCTCCGCGCCTCGGACGCACCGGGCTACCTCCCAAGCCTCGCGCCCTCTCGCTCATGGAGCGAGCGCCGCAGTTTGTCATCTACGCGCTTCACGGGCCCTACACCCTCTATCTGATGCTCCGCTTTCGGGGCATCATGCTCCCGACCGCTGCCAATCCGGGGCTTGAGGGAAGTGGCCTCACAAAAGAATCCAAGGCCGGCCTTTTCGACCTGCTCGGACCCGTCGGCCGGGCCCATCTCGCCCCGTTCGTCTCTATAAGCACCGGACCCTTCATGCTGGAAGAGGCCAGGCGCGCCATGGAGACGGCGGGCCTTTCCTTTCCGGTCGTGGCCAAGCCGGACATAGGCAGGCGCGGATTCGGCGTCAAGACGGTGTGGAGCGAGCAGGAACTGGCCGAGCACCTCGGCAAGTTCCCCGAAGGTGTGCGCCTCCTCGTCCAGCGCTATGCGGAAGGCCCCGGCGAAGCGGCTATCTCCTACCTGCGCATGCCGTCGGAGGATCACGGGCGCGTCCTCTCCCTGACCATCAAGCACTTCCCCGAAGTGATCGGCGACGGGACGTCGACCTTGCGGGAGCTTATCCTGCGGGATCGTCGCGCCCGAGCCTTCGCGGAACTCTACTTCAGGCGCAACCGCAAGAACCTCGATCGCGTGATCCCGTCAGGGGAGCGCTATCGCATCGTCTCCGTCGGCAACCACGTGCGGGGCTCTGCTTTCGAAGACGGGTCGGCACACATAACTCCGGCGATGCAGAAGGTGTTTGAAACCATCGTGCGAGAGGTGCCGGGATTCTTCGTCGGCCGTTTCGATGTGCGCTACACCACGCTCGAAGCGCTGAAGCGCGGCGAGGGATTCACGATCGTCGAGTACAACGGCGCCGGCGGCGAGCCGACACATATCTGGGACCCGCGGACGAGCGTCGTTGCGACCTACGCAGGGCTTCTCACGCACTGGAAGTGTCTTTATGCAGTGGGCGCCGAGAACCGAGCGCTCGGTGCACGACCGATGTCGTTTCGCGAACTGGTGAAGCGGTATTTTGACGAACTGCGTCTCCTGAAGTCCTATCCCGACGAAGAGTGATGGCGCGGTTGGCTCCAATGAGGGCCGTCAGGGCTGGGGCCGGTTGGCGCCGACCAGCCGGCGGTAGCGCTCGCGGCCGTTGACGAGGTGCGCCCGCATGGCGTGGCCGGCGGCGGCGGCATCGCGGTCGGCGATGGCGGTGATGATCGCCTCGTGTTCCTTGTGGATGCGGTCGAGATAGGGAGTGCGCTCGGCGATGGCCTGCTCGTCGATCAGGATCGTGCGTCGGGGAATGATGATGCGGCCGATGAAGTCGAGGAACGACGAGAAATAGGGATTGCCGGTCGCCGCCCCGATCGCGGTGTGGAGATCGAAATCGAGGTCGACCGCAGCATCGCCCCCGGCGATCGCCTTGCCCATGGCGCGGTTGATGCGGCGCAGGCGGGCAAGGTCGGCGTTCGAGCGGCGCTCGGCGGCGAGCTCTGCCGCCTCCACTTCGACGCACAGCCTCAATTCCATGACGTCGAGCACCTGGGCGATCGACTGCAGTCCTTCCGGATCGATGCGAAACGGCCGGCGGCGCGGATCGGCGGCGACGTAGGCGCCCGAGCCCTGGCGGGTCTCCACCAGTCCCTCCGCCCGCAAGGCGGCGATCGCCTCGCGCACCACGGTGCGGCTGACGCCGTAGGTTTCCATCAGGGCACGCTCGGTCGGCAGTCGGGTACGGGGCGGCAGCTTGCCGGCGACGATCTCCTTGCTGAGCCGCGCGGCGAGCGCGCTGGTCAGGTTGCGCTGCGGCTGGGTGCGGGGGTTTGCGAGGCGGGATGCCATGGCGCCGGTCAGAAGCTGACCCCGGGATATTTCAGGCTCGGAATCCACATGCAGAAGACCGGAAAATAGGTGACCAGCATCAGCACCGCCAGCATGGCGAGCCAGAACGGCCACAAATGTCGCGTCGCCTTCTCGATCGGGATCTTGCCTATGGCGCAGCCGACGAACAGCACCGTGCCGACCGGCGGTGTGACCAAGCCGATCGACAGGTTGAGCATCATCATGATGCCGAAATGCACCGGGCTGATGCCGATCGCGGCGGCCACGGGCAACAGGATCGGCGTGCAGATCAGAAGGAGCGGCGCCATGTCCATGAAGGTGCCGAGGACGAGGAGGAGAAGGTTGATCAGCGCCAGGATGACATACTTGTTGCTGGATACCTCGAGCAGGAAATGCGTCGCCTTGGCCGGGATCTGCATCAGCGTCATCATGTAGCCGAAGCTGCCGGCGAAGCCGATGACGATCATCACCATGGCGACGGTGCGCACGACGTTGTGGAGCACCCGCGGTAGCTCGCGCCACTTGAGGTCGCGGTAGATGAACATGGTGACGAAGAACGCCCAGACCACGGCGACCGCCGCCGATTCGGTCGGCGTGAAGACGCCGCCGAGAATGCCGCCGACGATGATCACCACGGTTGCCAGGCCAGCGAGCGCCTCCCAGGTGATGCGGAGCGCGTCGCGGAGCGGCACGAAGGTGCCCTTGGCGTAGCCGCGACGGCTCGAGACGATGAAGGCGAGCACCATCAGCGACAGGCCGACCATGATGCCGGGG
>Ga0210144_1001012_pt1 | contig 12518 bp, 8 predicted proteins | sample Muzzi_PWA_D2_FD_185532 | JGI IMG/M metagenome (GOLD analysis project Ga0210144, IMG submission 185532) | Wetland microbial communities from San Francisco Bay, California, USA, that impact long-term carbon sequestration - Muzzi_PWA_D2 (SPAdes) | ecosystem: Environmental > Aquatic > Marine >...
TGTCGGCCCAGGCGCGGGACCTGATCGACACCGCGGCGGCGGCCAGCGGCACGACGCGGACCGAGTTCATGGTGGAAAGCGCCCGGCGCCGCGCCATCGACGTCATGCTCGACGAGCGGCTGATCGCGCTCGAAGCCGACGAATGGCGCGCCTTCGCCCGCGCCCTCGACGAGCCGCCCTTACCCAATGCCCGGCTGAAGGAGCTGATGGCGCACGCCGCGCCGTGGCCAGAGTGACGGCAGGGCGGTATCGCCGCCCCGTTCCCATCGATCCCCGCCATGACACGTCGGGCTTCGCCTGCGGCCACGATGTTCTCGACGACTGGCTGAAGACTGGGGCGCTGAAGGCCGAAGGCCGTTCCGCCCGCACCTATGTGGTCTGCGAGCGACGCGCCGTGGTCGGCTATTATTCGCTGGCCACCGGCTCGGTGGCGCGGGCCGCGCTCACCAAGCGGCCGCAGCGGAATGCGCCGGATCCCGTTGCCGTCATGATCGTCAGCCGGCTTGCAGTCGCCGAGCGATGCCGCGGCGAGGGCATCGGCCGTGGCATGCTCCGCGACGCCCTGCGGCGCGTGCTCCAGGCCGCCGAGGTGGTCGGCTGCCGGGCCGTGCTGGTCCGTGCCATCGACGACGCGGCGGTGTCTTTCTATGCCGGCTACGGCTTCGTCGCGATTCCCGGCGGCGGCCGGCGCATGTTCCTGCCCATCGAGACGCTTCGCCGCACGCTTTGACGCTTGTCCCCGCCTCGGGGAAGAGGGAGGGCTCCAGCCCACCCACCGGGCATAACTGCCCCCACTTATCCCCCTCGCCAAAAGCTGTCGTACAATGGCTGCTGTCTGCGCCCGCCGAGGGTCGTGTCCGGTACCGACAGGATCACGGGGCGTGGAGCGGCGCCTGCTCCGGAAGGGGATTCGGACCCCGCCGGACCGGGAGGCCTCCGCAAGCCCGCCCGCCGGCACGACGACCGGCTGTCACAAGGCTGACCTTAAGCCGGGCGGGCCCATCCGGACCGTGAAAGGCGGCGCAAGCCGCCGGCCAGTCCGGATGAGAGTCGTCGTCGGGTGTCCCGGCGATTGCCCGCCCGGTGGAGCGCGGGAGCGGAGTGCCCAAAATCGCCGCGGCGGGCGCTCGGCGAGCGCCCTTATCGCCCCGGAGCCTATCCCGGGGCCGCCGGACGCTTGACGAGCGCCCGCCACCCCTCGCTTCACAAGAGGCGAGAAGGACCGAAGGTCCGACCGGGACGAAAGAGAATCCCGGCGAGGACGGCCGCAAGGCCGGACCGGGAGGAAAAAGACAAAGGGACGCGATCATGCCCCGGCTCGAAAACCCGAGCGCGGGAACGATGGAGGTTGTGTTGGTTGGCGTTGGTCACTATCCCCGCCCCTCCCTCCACTGTCATCCTCCGACTTGATCGGAGGATCGCGGGCAGCATGCAATCCGGAGATGATTATCTCCGAGCCGCCGGGGTCCTCCGGTCAAGCCTGGTCAGGCCGGAGGACGACAGCGCAGGGTGATGCTGGGCGGTGTCGCCGCCTCAACCCATCATCAAATCCACCCGCGACGATCCGCGAGGGCCCGCATCCTTGACCGCGCCGCGCCAAAGGTGCAGGAGGTGGCCCGTTCCTGCCGCCTCAACACGAACCATGACCGACATTTCCGCATCCGCCACGGCAGCCGAGCCTGCCGGCGCGCCGGCCGACGAAACGCGCATCCTGTCGCTGCCGACCCTCGTCGTCCTCGCCTTCGTCGTCGGCGTCGTCGCGGCGCTCGGTGCGGTGCTCTTCCGCGCGATGATCGCCGCGATCCACAACCTCTTCTTCCTCGGCAAGCTCTCCTTCATCTACGACGCCAACTACTTCGACCCGCCGAGCCCGTGGGGGCCGCTCATCATCCTCGCCCCGATCATCGGCGGGCTGATTGTCGTGTGGCTGGTCAACACCTTCGCCCCGGAGGCCAAGGGCCACGGCGTGCCGGAGGTGATGTACGCCGTCTATCACAACAAGGGGAACGTGCGCGGCGTCGTCGCCATCGTGAAATCGATCGCCTCGGCGGTCTCGATCGGCTCGGGCGCGTCGGTCGGCCGCGAGGGCCCGATCATCCAGATCGGCGCCTCGTTCGGCTCGACGCTGGCCCGCAAACTGTCGCTGGCGCGCTGGCAGAAGATCACGCTGCTCGCCGCCGGGGCTGGCGCCGGCATCGCCGCCACCTTCAACACGCCGCTCGGCGGCGTCTTGTTCGCGGTCGAGCTGCTGCTCCCCGAAGTCAGCAACCGCACCTTCCTGCCGGTGGTGGTGGCGACCACCACGGCGACCTCGATCAGCCGCGTCGTGTTCGGGCTCGATCCCGCCTTCTTCGTGCCGCAGACGGCGCTGCCGGGCACCCTCAGCATCGATCCGCTGGTGCTCGCCGGCTTCGCGATTCTCGGCGCCGTCGCCGGCGTCGTCTCCTGGGCGTTTATCCGCTTCCTCGCCTGGTGCGAGGATTTCTTTCCGGCCCTGCCGGGCAACGCCTTCACCCAGAACATCGTCGGCATGCTCCTGATCGGCGTCCTGTTCTACGGCTTCGAGCTCGTCACCGGCCATCCGCAGACCGCCGGCGTCGGCTACGCCACCATCCAGTCGATCCTCGAGGGCAGCACCGGCGGCGTGCTCCTCCTGGTGGCGCTGGTGCTCGGCAAGCTGGTCGCCACCTCGATCAGCCTCGGGGCGGGCGCCTCGGGCGGCGTGTTCTCGCCGTCCTTGTTCATCGGCGCTACCCTCGGCGCCGCGTTCGGCGCGCTCGGCTCCGTGCTCTTTCCCGACGCCGGCTTCTCGGTCATCGAGTTCGCGGTGGTCGGCATGGGGGCGATCGTCGGCGGGGCGACCGGCGCCTCGATGACCGCCATCGTGATGATCTTCGAAATGACCCGCGACTATAACGTCATCGTGCCGCTGGTGCTCGCCGTGGCGCTGGCGACCGGGGTGCGGCGGGCGCTCATCACCGAGAACATCTACACGATCAAGCTCCGCCACCGCGGCCGGCCGATCCCGACCATCCGCCACACCAACATGTATCTGGTCCGCCAGGCGCGCGAGCTGATGAACACCAACTTCATGATCCTTCCCAAGGACACCTCGATCGCCGATGCGCTGGCGAAGATCGCCGGCCATCCCGGGATGCACATCATCGTGTCGGACGGCCCGCGGATCGGCGGCGTGGCGCGGCTTGCGGCCGGCTCCTACGTGCCGGACCGCCATGCCGGTCAGACGCTCGCCTCGGTGATGGCGGACGACTTCGTCGTCGCCCCCGATACCGCCATCCTCAATTCCATCATCACCCGCATGAACCGCCGCGACCGCGGCCTTGCCATCGTCGTCGACCGCCCGTCGGGCATCCCCCGGCCGGAGAACGTGGTCGGCGTGATCGCCGCGCAGGAGATCGCCAGCGCCGTCATCGCCAACCACTACGCCTGAGCCGACCCCGGCAGGTCAGGCGAGGCGGCGGCGAAGCAGCGCCAGCGGCCGGCCGTCGATCACCGCCAGGCCGACGCCGATCGCCGCCATGCCGAAGAGGTGGTTGGCCGACAGCGCCTCGCCGAGGATCGCGGTGCCGAGCAGGATGGCGCTGACCGGGATGAGGAAGGTGACCAGCATCAGGTTGACCGCGCCGGCGGTGGCGAGGATGCGGTAGTAGATGATGTAGGCAAGGCAGGTGGCGAGCGCCGCAAGGCCGACAAGCGCGCCCAACACCGGCCAGCCGGGCATCGGCAGCGTCCACGGCCGGTCGACGATCAGCGACAGCGGCACCATCATCACCGCTGCGGCGGTGATCTGGCCGGCGGCGGTGGCCAGCGGCGGCAGGCCGCGCCGGGAGAACCGCCGGGCGTAGACCGCCGAGAATGCGTAGCTCAGCGAGGCGCCGAGGATGGCGAGTTCGGCGAGGAAATGGCCTTCGGTGTCGGCGAGCACATCGACGCCGATCATCACCACCACCCCGGTGAAGCCGATGAGGACGCCGACGACCCGCGATGGCGTCATGCGCTCGTCGCGGGTGAAGAGATGGGCGACGATGACGGTGAAGAACGGCGTCGTCGCGTTGAGGATCGAGGCCAGCCCGCCGGCGATATGGGTCTGGCCCCAGGCGATGAGGCTGAAGGGGACGACATTGTTGAGGATGCCCATCGCGGCGAAGGCGGCCCAGATGCGCGGATCGCCGGGCACGCGCTGGCCGGCCGCCCGCACGACGAGGAAGAGCAGTGCGGCGCCAAGCGTCACCCGGACGGCGACGACGGTAAGGGGCGGCAGCGCCGTGACCGCGATGGCGATGAAGAAGAACGAGCCGCCCCATAGCATCGACAATGCGACGAGCAAACCCCATTCTGTGGCGGTCATGGTGTGGTTGATGGCGGGCGGCATGGGTGCGCAATGAACCTCGGGAGCCGCGCACTGTAGAGGAGGAGTGTCGGGGTCGGCATTCCGATTCTTTCGCCCCGTGGCGCCGGCGCGGGGATGACCGGGCGGCGTTTTTCAACCGGGTCGGCGAAATGTTGTAGACTTTGGCTCATATTCGCCATTTTGCTACGGTGCTTTCGCTGACCCCGAAGAGGAGGTTGCGAGTCGGAATGACCGTACAGGTTCTGGTCGAGCCGGTTCCCCGTAACGATGCGGGAATCGGTGTGGCCTTGCCGATTCTGGCCCAGCGGTTCGGCGAACGGTTCGTCGTGTCCGAGGCGGTGCGGCGCCAGCATGCCCATACCCTCACCTGGCTCGCCAACCAGCCGCCGGACGCGGTGGTGTTTGCCGAGACGACACAGGACGTGGTCGAGATCGTCCGCATCTGCGGCGAGCACCGGGTGCCGATCATCCCGTTCGGCACCGGCTCGTCGCTGGAGGGCCACGTCAATGCGCCGGGCGGCGGCATCTCCATCGATTTCAGCCGGATGAAGCGGGTGATCGCGCTCCACGCCGAGGATCTCGACTGCGTGGTCGAGCCGGGCATCACCCGGCAGGAGCTCAACGACTACCTGCGCGACACCGGCCTGTTCTTTCCCATCGACCCCGGCGCCGAAGCCTCGCTCGGCGGCATGGCGGCGACCCGCGCTTCCGGCACCAACGCCGTGCGCTATGGCACCATGCGCGACAACGTGCTCAACCTCACCGCGGTGATGCCCGATGCCAGCGTGGTGAAGACCGGCCATCGGGCGAAGAAATCGTCGGCCGGCTACGATCTGACGCGGCTCCTCATCGGCTCGGAAGGGACGCTCGGCGTGATCACCGAGCTGACGTTGAAGCTGCACGGGATTCCGGAGGCGATTTCCGGTGGCGTCTGCCCGTTCAAGTCGGTGGAGGACGCCTGCAACGCGGTCATCATGACCATCCAGAGCGGCATTCCGGTCGCCCGCATCGAGCTCCTCGACGCGCTGCAGGTGAAAGCCTGCAACGCCTATTCGAAGCTCGGGCTGGAGGAGACGCCGACGCTGTTCCTCGAGTTTCACGGCACGCCGGCTTCGGTGAAGGAGCAGTCGGAGATGTTCGGTGAGATCGCCGCCGAGTTTGGCGCCGGTAACTTCGTCTGGGAGACGACACCGGAGGCGCGCAACAAGCTGTGGAAGGCACGCCACGACGTCTACTGGTCGGCAGTTGGCCTCCGGCCCGGCGCCAAGGCGATCGCCACCGACGCCTGCGTGCCGATCTCGCGGTTGGCCGAGTGCGTGATCGAGACGGCCGCGGACATTGCGGAGAGCGGTCTGATCGCACCAATCGTCGGCCATGTCGGCGACGGCAATTTTCATGTCACAATGCTGGTCGATGTGGAGGATCCCGGCGAGGTCGAGCGGGCCGAAGCGTTCGTCGGCCGCCTCAACATGCGGGCGATCGCCATGGATGGCACCTGCACCGGGGAGCACGGTGTCGGCCAGGGCAAGATGAAATACCTTAAGGCCGAGCACGGACACGGCCTCGAGGTGATGCGAACAATCAAGCGCGCGATCGATCCGGCGAACATCATGAACCCGGGAAAGATCGTTGCGGCACACTAACCGAAACGGGGCGCAGCGACCGAGAGGAGGCTTAGGCTGAGCAGGCTCTACGTGATTTTCGGGGGCCTCGTTGTGATTGCGCTGTTCGCGGCGCTGATCGGCCCGTGGTTCATCAACTGGAACGAATTCAAGGCCAATTTCGAGGCCGAGGCTTCCCGCATCCTCGGCCAGCCGGTTCGCGTGCTCGGCTCGGCCGACGCATCAATCCTGCCGTCGCCCTCCCTGACCTTCACCAACGTCCAGGTCGGCGACACCGAAGGCCAGCCGATGATGACGGTCGAGCGCTTCGCCGTCACTATCGAACTGATGCCGCTGCTGGGGGGTGAGATCCACGTTGTCTCGATGAAGCTCGAAAAGCCGGTGGTGCGGGTCTCGGTCGACGACAGCGGGCAGGTTGACTGGCTGCTGCGATCCTCCCCGTCGGGGCAACTCAACCCCGAATCCGTTGCTTTGAACGGCGTCGAGGTCAAGGACGGAAGGATCTACTACACCGACGCCGGCGCCGGCTCGACGATCGCCCTCGATCACGTCCAGGCGTCGATCGAGGCGCGCTCGCTGGACGGCCCGTGGCGGATCGACGGAAGCTATGCCCGGGATGGCGTTCCCGTTCAGTTTACCGTGTCGACCGGCCGGCTGACGGGTGGCGCCCTCCGCGTCAAGGTGGACGCGACGCCGGGCCAGTGGCCGATCGCCATCGTCACCGACGGCACCATCGCCGGCAGCCCGAGCGGGCCGGTCTACAGCGGGACCTACGACATCACTCAGATCGTCGCCGCCGAGGAGGGACAGTCGGGGGACACCGCAGGATGGAGCAGCCAGGGCAGTTTCTCCCTGACGCGCGACCATCTCGTCGTCGACAAGGCGGTGCTGTCGGAGGGACCGCCCGACCGGCCGTCCAGCCTCGCCGGCTCGATGTCGATCGAGTTCGGCCAGGACGCGCATTTCGAGGCGACGGCGCAGGCGCGCCAGCTCGATCTTGATCGCTCGCTCGGGGGCGGGCCGTCGAAGCCGGTCGAAGTCGGCGCCGCGGCAACACGGTTCGTCGAATGGCTGGCCGGCATTCCGGTTCCGCCCATCCCGGGACAGATCCGTTTCAACGTGCCGGGGATCGTGGTCGGCGGCAACGTCATCCAGGACGTGCGGTTTACCGCCATGCCCGAGGACCACGGTTGGCAGATCCAGGGCCTGCAGGCGCGTCTGCCCGGCCAGACGACCTTCCAGGCCGACGGACGGCTGTCGACGGGCGAGCACGTCGGATTCGGCGGGGCGGTCCACCTGGCAGTGGGTCAGCCGGCGACCTTCGCCGCGTGGTGGCGCGGCAATAGCCAGGAAGGCGCCGGGCGGCTTCTGGCGCCGTTCGATCTCTCCGGCCGCGCGACCATCAACCTTGGCGGCATCGCGGTCGAAGACATGGTCACCAAGATCGACGACGCCACGATTGCCGGCGGCTTCTCATGGTCGCGGGCGAGCGCCGATTCGCCGGAGCGGCGGCTGCGCACCGACCTCAGGGCCGACCGGCTCGACTTCGTTCAGATCCGCGCCCTGGCCGAACTGCTGGGCGGCCGCGACTTCTCCGATGCGACGGCAATCGCCGACAGCTACACGATCAAGCTCAAGGCCGGCGGACTCGCGATCGAGGACGTCAGCGTGCGCGACGTGACCATCGATGCGTCCTTCGTCGGCGGCGGGCTCACCGTCAACAGCATCGAGATCGGCGACATCGGTGGCGCCAGCTTCAAGGTGACGCGCGGCCAGATCGACAACATTCTCACCGAGCCGCTCGGCCGGCTGGAGGCGCAGCTCACCGCCGGCACCCTCACCGGACTGGCGCGGGTGGTCGACCGGGTAGCGCCCGACACGCAATTCTCGAAATGGTTCAACCAGGCGGCGCCGTCGCTGGCGCCGGCGTCGCTCGGCGTCACCATCGATTCGATCATGACCGACGGCGCTCCGAATTCCCGGCTGGACATCAAGGGATCCGCCGGCGCCACCAATTTCGATGCGACGATCGAGCTGGCCGGGTCGCCGGCCGAGTGGCGTGCCGGCAATGCGCGGTTCACCGCCTCGCTGTCCTCCTATGACGCGGCCAGCGTCGCGCGGCAGATCGGGTTCGAGCCGGCCGACGTCTCGGTCGGCGGGGCGCGCCTCAATCTTTCGGCAACCGGCGTGCCGAAGGAGGGGCTCGACACCTCGCTCCGGGGGAGTTTCGGGGGCCTCGCCTTGGAGAGCGTCGGCAAGCTCACCCTGGCTGCCGCGCTGCCCTTCACCTATGCCGGCAGCTTCAGCCTTGCCACCGACGATGCGGAGCCGCTGATCCAGCTGGCGGGGCTCGGTATCCCCGGTGCGGCGCTGGGGACGCCGGTGCGCCTCAAAGGGGACGTCTCGGGCCTCGGTCCGACGGCGGAGTTCTCGTGGACCAACGGTGAGATCGCCGGCCGATCGGTGAGCGGCAAGGTGCGGGTGGCGGAGGGGAATGACGGCGGCCTCAGCCTTGAAGACGGCTCGCTTCAGGTCGACTCCGTCGACGCCGGGTGGATCGCCTCGCTCGGGCTCGGCTTCTCGCCATTGCCGACCGACGATCCGCAAGCGGCGTGGTCGAAGACCCCGTTCGGCGAGCCCGTCTTCGGCCGCATCGCCGCGCAGTTCGACATTGCGGCGGAACAGCTGACGATCGGCAATTCGCTGCGGGTCTCCAACGCCAAGCTCGCCCTTGCGCTGTCGCCGAACGGCGTCGATTTCGACGTGAAATCCGGCGAAACGGAAGGCGGCACGGTGGCGGGCGGCGTCTCGATCCGCAATGTCGGCGGCAACGCCAACGTCGCCGGCCGGCTGAGCCTCGTCGGCGCCTCGCTGGAATCGATCATCTGGCAGCGCTCCGGGCGGTCGGTGGCGACCGGGACGCTGGATCTCTCCGGCGATTTCGAAGCGAACGGACGGTCGCCGGCCGGGCTGATCTCGTCGCTGACCGGCGGCGGGACGCTGGCGATCCACAACGGCGAGGCGCGGTACCTCAACCCGCGGGCGGCGAATCTCGTCATTCGCGCCTCCGATCTCGGCCAGCAGTTCGACGAAACACAGCTGCGGGACCTCTTCGCCAGCTATATCGACGGCGGCTCGCTCGGATTCAGCGAGGCGGAGGCGGCCTTCTCCGTCGCGGCCGGCACGCTCCGCATCCAGAACATGACGGTGCAGACCGATGCAGCCGGCGCCTCGGGCAGCGCGGCGATCGACTTCAACACCATGTCCATCGACAGCGACTGGACGCTGACGCTTGATCCCGGCGACGTCAACGCCAGCGGGCCGCCGCCGCAGGTCGGGATCGTCTTCCGTGGGCCGCTGGCGGCGCCGAACCGCATCTTCGACGTCCTCCAGTTCAGCTCCTACCTCAACATCCGGCAGGAGGAGCGCATCCAGCAGATCCTGGAGATGGAGGAGGAGGCGCGACTGGAGAAGGATCGGCTCGGCCGGCTGATGCGCAAGGAGCGCGAGGACGCCGAGCGCGCGAAGCGCGAGGCGGAGGCGGCCCGGCAGGCGAGAGTCGATGCGGCCACGAATATCGAGGACCTGCATGCGGCGCGCGAGATGCATGCCGAGGTGACGGCCGAGAAGGAGCTGGCCGCCTGGCACGATGCCGCCGTTGCCGCCGCCGAGGCGAAGGCCGCAGCGGTGCAGGCGGCGACCGACGCCGCCACGGTGGCCGACACCGAGCGCCAGAAGGCCCAGGCGGCCAAGGCGACGGTCGAGGAGATCAAGAGCGCGGTGAACCAGGCCGGCGACGTGCAGCAGGCGGCGACCGAGGCGCTCGACCAAGCGCGGGCAGCGCTTGACGAAGCCAAGCAGGTGGCGGCCGACCGGCAAAAGGCCGCCGCGGCGGCCGACGAACGGGTGGCCGCCGCGCAAAAGACCCTCGACGACGCCAAGGCCGCGCAGAAGGATGCGGCGGCCACGACCGAAGCGGCCCGCCAGGATGCCGAAGCCGCGGCCGCCAAGACCAAGGCGGCGTTCGCAGCGGTGGATCAGGCAACCCGCAAGGCCGACGAGCTCAAGACGGCGGCGAAGGCTGCCGCCGACAAGGCCACCGAACTCGATGCGACAGCCGGCAGGCTCGAGGCTGCAGCCAGCGCCGCGGCGGAAGACCTGGCGGCCGCGACCGCCGACGCGACGGCGAAGGCCGAGGTCGAGGCCGCCTTGGCCGCCAGGCTGAAGCAAGCCGAGAAAGACGCGGCAGCCAGCGCCAAGGTGGCCACGGCAGCAGAGGCCGAGGCGAAGAAGGCTGAAGCAGCGCGGGCCGTGGCCGATGCCTTCGTGCAAGGTGCGCAAGAGAAGCTTGCCAAGGCGAAGGACGCCGCGCGAGCCGCCGACCAGGCGGTTGCGGAGGCAGAAACGCGGCTGACTGCCGCTCAGGCGGCGGCCGAAGCGGCCAAGCAGACGCTGGAACAGGCCCGGCAGACCCTGGCGCGGCTCGACCAGACCAACGATGTCACGCTTGGCGCGGGCGCGACATTCGGCAGCGACGCGGCCCGGCTTGCGGCTGCGCAGAAGGCGCTGCAGGACGCCGAGGATGCGCTGGCCGCGGCCGAGAAGCAGGTTGTCGATACCGAGGCGGCGGTCACGCAGGCCGCCGACGAAGCCAAGGCGAGGTCGCAACAGGCGGACGCGGCGCAGATAGCCGCTGACAACGCGGCCCACGAAGCGCAGGCCCTGGTCGAACCCGCCAAGATCGCGCGCGCGAACGCGGACGAGGCGAAGTCGGCAGCGGCGGTCGCGGCCGCCACCGCCGATGCGGCGAAGACCGCGGCCGATAAGGCGGCGGAGGAAGTGAAGGCCGCCAAGGCTGTAGTCAAGGACGAGGACAAGGCCCATCAGGCGGCGGTCGACGCGGCCAAGACCGCTCGCGGCCAGGCGGAGGACGCTGCCGCAAAGGCCGAGACAGCGACGGCCGACGCCGAAGCGGCGGCGAAAGCCGCCGCAGCGGCCCGTGTGGCGGCCAAGGCCGCAGCCGCCGATCAGGCCGCTGCCGAGCAGGTCGTCGCGGACGCGGTGGCAGCGGAGAAGGCAGCCGACAATGCGCTCGCTGCGGCGGGAGCCGATCGCGACCAGGCCGGCAAGGCGGCGGATGACGCCGCGGCCAAGCTGGCCGCGGCCAAGGATGCCGTGGCGGCGGCGACCGCCGACGCGGAGGAGAAGGCGCAGGTCGAGGCACAGGCTTTGAAGGCGGCGGCCGCCGCACTTGACAAGCTGCACGCGGTTCAGGACGCCGCGGCTGCCGCAGCGAAGAAGGCTGACGAGGCCGAGGCCGCGGCCCGGGAGGCGGCGGAGCGCGCTGCTGAAATGCCGCGAAGCTGGCTTCCTTCGGAGCAGGTCAATGACCGCGCCGATGCGGGGGGGCGGGACCGGACGGTCACCGAGGCGGCGATCAAGGTGGAGCGTGACGACAAGATCGCCGACGCTCCGGTGGTGAATGACGTGCCTGTGGTGACGCCGGTTGCCGAGGCGCCGATCGTCGTGCCGCGCTTGCGCCCGGACAGGCCGCCGCCGGCGCGTTCCGAGCCGGCGCGGGACCCGACGCCGATCCTTCCTACCGACGCCCAGCCCCTGGTTATCACGCCGCCGCTCAACAACTGAGGTGGGTCAGGCGGTCGCCTTGGCGCTCGCCGCGCTGCGGTAGTGATCGAGGACAAAAACCCGGATAGCCGAGGACAGGTTGCTGCCGGCGGGCCGGCGGCGGTCGACCTCCGCGATAAGAGCCGTCGTGCTCTTGCTCTCCTTCGAAGCGATTTCGGCGAGCGCGTCCCAGAACGGGTCTTCGACCCAGACGCTGGTGCGATGACCGGCGATGGTGATCGATCGCTTCACCACGGCCGCGCCTCGTCACTCCGGGTCCGGTTCACGCCGGTGGGACTCGATGTGGCGTTCGGCCCGCTCGCGCTCGGCGGATTCGGCCTGCTTCTCGGCCTTGGTCCGTCCGTGACGGCGGCGGTTCCCCGCCGCCTTGGCATCTTTCTCCGTTCGTATCCGGGCCTTGCGGGCGCGGCGGAGGTTGACGATCTCGGCAGACATCGGGGTCACACTCCGAAGAGCAACAGATCCATGCCGTTCTTCACGGCGTGCTCGAAGTCGGCCAGATTGCCCTGCACCTGTCCAATCTCCGCGGTGCGGATCGCAGCCATCCGATCAAGCTGCACGACATAGGAAACCCCCTCGAACTCGACGGGGATTCGCAGGCGGGCGATCAGCTGCTGGTACGGCTCCGCCGACAGCGGCGCAACAACCCGGGTGTGGAGCCCGTCGACGATGTCATGTTGCAGGATGAGGATGTATTGGTCGCTCGGCGTCTTCAACCGGCAGATATCGAACTGGCGCATCAGAACAACCTGAGGCCGTCGGACCAGAGGCCGTTCCGCGCAAGTTCCTCGTTGGCCTCCTTGATGGCGCCGGCATTCTCCTCGCGCCACTGCGTGCGCCTTGCATCCCGAATGGCGGTTGTCAGCGCCCGCTCCGCG
>Ga0210144_1001013_pt1 | contig 12508 bp, 9 predicted proteins | sample Muzzi_PWA_D2_FD_185532 | JGI IMG/M metagenome (GOLD analysis project Ga0210144, IMG submission 185532) | Wetland microbial communities from San Francisco Bay, California, USA, that impact long-term carbon sequestration - Muzzi_PWA_D2 (SPAdes) | ecosystem: Environmental > Aquatic > Marine >...
GCTTCTCGGCCCGCAGCATCGCATTGACGTCGTCATAAGCCTCACCGCGGCTGAAAGCCTGGGCCGCCGACAGCGTGCGGCTGCACACGGCGACCACCTCGCCGCCGAGCTCCTTGATGAGGCGGGCGTGCACGCGTGCGATGTAGCCTGAGCCGACGATTGCTGCGCGCATGAAGCCCCCCTCGATACCGCCGCCCGCGCGACGACGGTGATTCTCGTGAGGGCTTATTGCTAGCCGCCTGAACCGTCACGCTCCAGACCCACTCCCGGCACGCGCGGTGGTGCCAGTCGGCCTTCAACGGGTCTGCAGCTCCGCAGGCCCCCGCCTTCAGCCGAGCGCGTGTCGACGCTGGCGATGTTGCCCCGGCCCTAGTTCACACGCTCCAGCAACAAAGCGATGCCCTGGCCGCCGCCGATGCACAGCGTCACGACGCCGCGGCGGATGCCATCGCGCTTCATCGAATGGAGCAAGCGCGTCGCCAGGACCGCGCCGGTCGCGCCGATCGGGTGCCCGTGAGCGATGGCGCCGCCCTCGACGTTGACGATGTCCTCGGGCAGGCCAAGCTCCTGCACGACCGCGATGACGATCGCGGCGAACGCCTCGTTGATCTCGATGCGCTCGATATCGCCGATCGTCCATCCACCCCGCGCGAGGGCCTTGCGGACCGCGGGAATCGGCCCGAGGCCGAACATGCCGGGCTCGACCGCCGCCACGCCCCAGGACACCAGTCGCGCCATCGGCTCGAGGCCGTGCTGCTCGGCCCAGCCACGCTCGGCGACGACCATCGCCGACGCGCCGGTGTTCAATCCGGGCGCGTTGCCGGCGGTGATCGTTCCATCCTTGCGAAAGGCGGGGCGCAACTTGGCGAGGGTTTCGACGGTGGTGTCGGGCCGATTGTGCTCGTCGGTGTCGAATATAGTGGGCCCCTTGCGGCTCTTCAGCTCGACCGGGGTGATCTCGTCCTTGAACTTGCCCGCCGACTGGGCGGCGGCGAACCGCTGCTGCGACCGCGCAGCCCAGCGGTCCTGCGCCTCGCGCGTGATCTGCCGCGACTTGGCCAGGTCCTCGGTATGCCAGCCCGAATGCTCGCCTGAGAACGCGTCGTTGAGGCCATCCCGCAGGACGCTGTCGTAGAGTTCGGCGTCGCCGAGCCGGTAGCCCCATCGCCCGCCGCCGACGAGATAGGGCGCCATGTCCATGTTCTCCATGCCGCCGGCGACCGCACTCTCCGCCATGCCGAGAAGAATGTCCTGGGCGGTGGTGACAACAGCCTGGGCGCCGGAGCCGCAGACGCGATTGACGGTCATTGCCGGAACGTCGACCGGGATGCCGCCGTTGACGGCCGACTGCCGGGCCGGGTTCATCTTGTTGCCGGCCTGGACGACGTTTCCCATGACGACGGTGTCCACGTCCGAACCGTCAAGCCCGGCGCGCGCGAGGGTGGAACGGACGACGATGGCGCCGAGGTCGGGAGCAGGCGTCGCCTTCAGGCTACCGCCAAAGGTGCCGATTGCGGTCCGGTTGGCGCTGCAAAGGACGATCTCACGTTGATCCATGGTCTTTCTCCGAATGAGGCGTGAAGGCGGGCGGGTCAGCCCCGCAATGCCTTCGGGTGACGCGTTGCCACTGAGATAAGCGCGCGGGTGTGGCGGGCAATGACCAGCTGCTCGTCGGTCGCCAGCATCAGGACGGATGCCGCACTACCGTCAGAGCTGACGCGCGGACCACCGGTGCGGTTGGCCGCCTCGTCGAGGTCGATGCCGAGCCAGGCGGCCTGCCGGCAAACCCGCGCGCGGATTTCCGCCGCATGCTCGCCGATACCGGCGGTGAAGACGAGGGCGTCCAGCCCGCCGAGTGCCGCTGCCAGCGATCCGAGCTCACGGACGATGCGATAAACGAAGAGGTCGACCGCCTGGGCTGCACGGGGATCGGCACTTGCCAAGAGGTCGCGCATGTCGTCGCTGACGCCCGAAACGCCCAGCAGCCCCGACTTCTCATAGAGCAGATCACTGACCTCGGCGCTGCTCATCCCTTGGTGATCGAGGAGATGGAGGATCACGCCGGGATCGAGGGAACCACACCGCGTTCCCATCACGAGCCCGTCGAGGGGACTGAACCCCATCGTCGTTGCGACGCTCCGCCGCTTGCTCATGGCGCACATGCTGGCGCCGCTGCCGAGATGGGCGACGACGATCCGGCCGTCCGCCCTCTCCCCCAGATGCTCTGGCAGAACGCCCGCGATGTACTCGTAGGATAAGCCATGAAAGCCGTACCGCCGGATTCCCTTGTCGGTCAGCGAACGGGGCAGGGCGATGCGCGTCGCGACATCGGGCTGTGTCGCATGAAAGGCGGTGTCGAAGCAGGCAACCTGCGGAAGCCCGGGGTGCAGCGTCGTCAGGGCGGTGATCGCCGCCAGATTGTGGGGCTGGTGCAGTGGGGCGAGCGGACTGAGGGCTTCGAGCTTGTCGAGAACGGTGGGCGTGATGACCGCCGGAGCCGAGAACGCGTCGCCGCCATGGGCAACGCGGTGGCCGGCGGCGGCGAGCTCGATGCCGCCGGAATGCTTCGCGATCCAGTCGAGCAGCGCCGACAGGGCGCCGTGATGGGTGGCGGGCCCGGCGATCGTCCGCTCGGCAACCGGCTTCTCCTCGGCGTCAAGGACGGAGAGATGGGCATCGTGGCCGATACCGTCGATCTCGCCGTCGTAGAGCACGCTCGCGCCTCCCATCTCCACGGCGGGATAGAGCGCGAACTTGATGCTCGACGATCCTGCATTGAGAATCAGAATGACCGTCTTCATCGCTGACCCCGGCGACGATGGTGCGCGAGCAGCATGGCAACGGCGCATGACGCGATGCGGGTGAGTGTCTTGTCGGCGCGGCTGGTGAGGATGATCGGAACACGCGCGCCGAGGACGACCCCCGCGCCGTCAGCGCCGGCCAGATATTCGAGCTGCTTGGCCAGCATGTTGGCGGCTTCGAGGTCGGGCGCGACCAGAATGTCCGCCTGGCCAGCGACCGGCGAAACGATGTGCTTGGTCCTGGCGGCCTCAACCGATACGGCGTTGTCGAAGGCAAGCGGTCCGTCGAGGATACCCCCGGTGATCTGGCCGCGGTCGGCCATCTTGCAGAGGTCCGCAGCGTCGAGCGTGGAGGGGATGCGCGGCGTCACCGTCTCGACCGCCGACAGGATCGCGACCTTCGGCTTCGGGTTGCCGAGGGCGTGGGCCAGCTCGATCGCGTTTTGAATGATGTCCCGCTTGGTCTCGAGATCCGGCTGGATGTTGATCGCCGCGTCAGTGATCAGCAGCGGCCGGGGATAGGAAGGGACGTCCATGACGAACACATGACTGACGCGCCGTTCGGTGCGGAGATTGTGCTCGCCGCTGATCACCGCGTGCATCAGCACGTCGGTATGCAGGGCCCCTTTCATCAGCGCGTCGACCGAGCCGGCCAGCGCCATCTCCACCGCCTGCGCGGCGGCGGCTTCGGCAGATTCCGCCGGGATCAGCTTGAAGCCGGAGATATCGATGCCACCGACCTTTGCCGCGGCCTCGATCGCCTCCTGTGGGCCGACCAGAACCGGAACGATGAGATTCGCCTTTGCCGCCTCCACCGCCCCCATCAACGAGACTTGGTCGACGGGATTGACGACCGCAGTTGGGACCGGATCGCGATCCTCCGTCAAGTCGACCAACCGCCGATGACGGACGCCGCGGTCTTCAAGGCGGATCTCCGGCATGACGACGCGGTCGCGGCGCACCTTTTTGGTCGGGGCGACGATGTCGGCCACTCCCTCGATGACCACCTGTCCATCCTGGTTGGTCACGCGACAATCGAGGAGGACGCCGTGATGGGCCGGGCGCTTCTCGCGAACGGTGACCGAGACGACGACCGTGTCGCCGAGCAGGATCGGACGCCGGAAGTTCAGCGTCTGGCTGCGGTAGACTGCGCCCGGTCCGGGCAGCTCGGTGCCGAGCACCGTGGAGATCAGGGCACCCCCCCACATGCCGTGCGCGACGATCTGATGGAACATGTCGTCGTGGGCGAACTGCTCGTCGACATGCACCGGATTGACGTCGCCGGACATCACCGCGAAGAGCTCGATGTCCTCCTTGGTCAGGGTGCGCGAGAGGCTTGCCGAATCACCGACCTTCACCTCGTCGAACGTCCGGTTCTCGATGATCGACATCAGCGCAGCCTCGCGTCAGCCCACAACGTGGTAGCCGGCATCGACATAGGACACGTTGCCAGTAATGGCCGAAGCTGCATCGCTCACCAAAAAGGCGGCCAGGGCACCGACATCGTCGAGGGTCACCAGCCGGTGTTCGGGCGCCTGGCTTGCCGCCCGCTGGAGCAGCTCGTCGAAGTGGTCGATGCCGGAGGCGGCGCGGGTGGCCACCGGCCCTGGCGACAGCGCGTTCACCCGGATGCGCTGGTCGCCGAATTCTACGGCCATGTAGCGGACCGACGCCTCCAGCGCGGCCTTGACCGGCCCCATCACATTGTAGTGCGGCACTGCCTTGTCCGCGCCGTAGTAGCTCATGGCGAGCAGACAACCCCCAGATGGCATCAACCGTTCCGCCAGCTTTGCCATCCGCAGGAACGAATGAACCGACACCTGCATGGCGAAGGCGAAGCCGTCGGCCGAGCAGTCGATGAGACGGCCGTGCAGGTCCGGTGCCCGCGCATAGGCGATGGAATGCAGAACGAAATCGAGATGGCCCCATGTGCCGGCAATCTCCTCGAAAACGGCTTCGAGCTGCCCGTCGACGGTGACGTCACACGGCAGAACAAGCCTGCTGCCCAACGCTGCGGCGAGCGGACGCACGTAAGGCTCTGCCTTTGCATTCAGATAGGTAATGGCGAGATCCGCTCCAGCAGCGCGGAAATGTCGCGCACAGCCATAGGCGAGGCTGTGTTCGTTGGCGATGCCGACGACCAAGCCAGTCTTGCCATCCAACGTGCCCATACCATTATCCCGAAGAGACGGTTCCCTGAGGCGAGAATGCGGGAACGTCGAGGACGCCCAAGGCATGCCCTAGCGCATATCCTCCGGCACCTTTTTGATCCTGCTCAAGCGTGTCGATGCGCCACGGGGCTATCGTGCGATCATAAAGGCGACGGACGAATTACGATTCCTGGTGTGACGATGTCTACCGGCCGTCGGTCGAAGCAGACCGTCTCGATCCATCCAGGCCGGCAGAGGAGATTGGAAATGACTACGCACGACGAAGCGATCGCGAAATCCCTCAAGTCCCATCAGGCACGGACCGAAAATACCGTTCCGCTCTTCTGGCCCCTCGAACTGGCCACGGCCGTCGCCAAGGAAGAGATGACCCTGTTCACCCGGGGTCTGGCGACGATGGCCGAGGCGGAGAAGCTGGACTTCGGGCTCGAGCCCAGATTCGCCACGGCTAACCGAACCGTCATCGAGCTCCATACGCTCCGCCTGCGGGATTTCACCAAAGCCGCGGCCGCTGACGAATGCCCGACGATCATCGATGCGCCCTACGCCGGACACACCGCGGTGATCGCCGACTTCCACGAGGGCCAAAGCCTGGTCGAAACGCTGCTCGCCAACGGCCTGTCCCGCGTCCTCCTGACCGACTGGAAGTCGGCGACGATGGAGATGAAGGACTACGACATCGACAACTATCTCGCCGAGATCAACGTGTGCGTCGACGACCTCGGCGGCCGGGTCAATCTGGTCGGATTGTGCCAGGGCGGCTGGATGTCGGCGATGTTTGCCGCCCGCTTCCCGCACAAGGTGCGGAGCCTGGTGCTGGCGGGCGCTCCGATCGACACCGACGCCGGCAACGGGCCGATCAAGCAGATGGCCCACAAGCTGCCCATGTCCCAGTACGAGGAACTGATTGCCATCGGCGGCGGCCTGATGCGCGGCCGGTTCATGCTCGAAGCATGGAAGAACATGCATCCGGGCCAGCAATATTTCCGGAAATATGTCGACCTCTACGAGCATGTCGACGACCCGGCCTATATAAAAAAGCAGGAGACGTTCGAGGCCTGGTACGAAAACCCCATCGACCTGCCCGGCCGCTGGTACCTGCAGGCGGTGCAGGAACTGTTCAAGGAAAACCGGCTGGCCAAGGGCAGGTTCAAGGGTCTGGGCAAGACCCTCTCGCTCAAGAGTATCGAATGTCCCGTTTATCTGCTCGCCGGTGCCGACGACGACATCACCACCAAGGAGCAGGTCTTCAATGCCGACGCCTATCTCGGCACGCCGGACGACAAGATCGTCAAGACCCTCGTGCCCGGCGGCCATATCGGGCTTTTCATGGGGTCGCGCACGCTTCGGGATCACTGGCCGGGGATCGCCCGCTGGATTGCAGAGGCCGAATAGGCCGGAGTGCGACTGGGGGCGTGACCTTCGATCGCCGCCGACAGACGCGCGGACTATTGTTCGATGGCAATTCCCGAGATGCTTGCCACCGCGTAGGCATCGAGAGCGATCGATTGACCGTCGAGGCTCTGACCAGCGGCGCCGAGAAAGTCCGGGTTCACCGACGCGGACTCGAAAGACCCAGCGTCGAGGGTGGCGAGCCGCGCGCCTTCAACCGCGGTGGCGGGCAGATCGACGTTGACCGGCTCGGCCGTGAGGTTCGCCAGCCACAGCGTGGCACGGCCGCCGGCAACAATGGCCAAGGCCTCGACAATTCCCTTCCTGGACAACGAGGTGCCGACGAGGCGGGCGCCGCTATGGGGCGCCAGACCGGCCACAACGTGGAATGAGGGATAGACCGTCTGCGAGTCCGCCTCATCGAAATAGGGCTGGGCGTGGTCCTGTCGGCGATAGATATGGCCGAACGGGCCGGTCGGCGCGCCCATGGCGACCGCCGCGATGCCGCCGCGGGCGAAAGCTGCCACGTAGGCAAGGGTCCAGGCCGCATTGAAAAGGCCGCGCTGGCGGGGATCGACTCGCGTCAGGCAGACCCGGCCGTTGTCCGGATTCAACGGCGCCGACTTGCCATAGGGGTTGTCCCGGCATCCGATCGCGCTCGGCCCTACCCGGTAGCCGGTATCGCCGATGAAGCTCCGTGTGGAACGGATGATGTGCGGCAGGCACTCAAGCGTCTCCATCACCGAGCGGTCATCGGCGGCATGGACAATGGGACAGGTCGTGTGAGTCACATAGTCGAGCTGGTCGGCAAGCGGCCGCTTGCGGTTGAGCTCAGTGAAGTATGAATACATGCCGCCGCCAAGCTTCACGCCCGGAAAGGCGGCCCGGGCGGCGAGGCAGATCTCCTCCTGGCCGGGGACTTCCGGCCAGGGCGATCCGGGCAGCACGGACCGCAAATCCTGCGCCGGAAAGACGGCCACGCTGGCCGGCGCAAGCCCGGCAGTTTTGACCGCCTCGGCGACCGGGGCAAGTTCGCCCGCCGGATCGAGTGTGCCTTGCGTGACGATCTCGAGGGCGACCTCGGCTCCGACGCTCTCGCCGAGCTTCTGATACGCGTCGATCGTCTCCCGCCAGTCGTCGCGACGGAGGTCGAGGTTGCCGATGAGCCAGCGCGGCGCCATGCCCTTCACGAGCTGGCTCACCGCGAGCGCGTGGCCCGCTTCTTCCATCGGCACCCCGATGCCGATGTCCGGAAGAGTGCCGCCGGTCTTCGCGTCGAACGCCAGCGTGACTTGAGACGGTCCAGTGCCGGCCGCCGCGGCCGGCACCCGTCCGTCAAAGCGCAGCCGCACCGCCTGGGTGACTTTCTCCCCCTTGGGAACCGTGTACGGCCACGGCAGTGCCAGCGGACGCACATAGGTCTTGTATGAGGCGTCGGACCAGTTGCGCTGGTCCTCCATTTCGAACGCATCGCCCTCCATCGTGCATGTGGCCCAGACGCCGGGCACGATTTCATGCGACAGGGCCCGGATGTCGTAGAACGGCTGTGCCGGGTCGATGAGCTCCGGGAAGCGAGCGTTCTCCTCCCGCCCATCGACGTGGAGCACCTTGACCGGCTGTCCGGCAATCCCCTCGATGGGGTGGAGCACGACGAAGCCGGTGCGGTTGGTGAGGATGTCCGTCTGCGGTTCGGCGACCACATCGAAATCGAGGTTGCCGTCCGGCCGCCCGGTGATCCGCGCGTCGTAGACAAGGGTCTGCTTGGCGTCGCTGCAGGTAGCTCGGTAGGTTACCGAAAACCCTTCGCCGCTCTCGTCGACGGCGAGATCGTCGATTGTCGGGGTATAGGTGCCCCAATTCTCGTCGCGAACGAGAAAGGCGATGCCGCGCAGAACCTCGACCCCGCCCATACGGACATAGCGCAGCGCGCCGTTGTCGAGCTCGACCGACAATGTGCCGGCCTGCAGCAATCGGGTCGGCGGATCGGTCTTTTCCGTGCCGCAGAGCTTGACCGGCCGCGATGCTTCCTTCGCCATATCTGCCCTGGCCTTGTTCAGATTGCCTTCTCGGTCTGCGCGTCGAACAGGGAGGCGCGACGGAGATTGATATCGATGCGGATCTTCTCGCCCGGCCGGCTGACGTCGTGGGCCTGCAGCTCGGCCATTACCGGCCTGCCGCCAAGCCTGAAGGTGGCATAGCTCCGCGAACCGGTCGGCTGGATCAGGTCGATCGTGGCATCCTGCTGGACGACGCCAGGCTCTGCTGCTCCATGGGACCGGGTAACGTGCTCCGGACGCAGCCCGAGAAGGACGCGCATGCCATCGGTCGCGCCGTTGAGCTTTCGATCGGCCGGCAGGGCAAAGGTGGTGGAGTCGTCAACCAAGCGAAGCTGGTTTCCGCCGTTCGACAGATGCAGCGTCGCGGGCACGAACGACATCTGCGGCGAGCCGAGGAAACCGCCGACGAAGCGGGTTGCAGGTCGCTCGAAGAGATCGAGCGGATCGCCCTGCTGCTCGACCTGGCCATTGCGCATCAGCACGATCCGGTCGGCGAGCGTCATCGCCTCGATCTGATCGTGCGTGACATAGATCATCGTCGTGCCGATCTCCTGATGGAGGCGCTTGATCTCACCGCGCATCTCGTCGCGCAGCTGCGCATCGAGGTTGGACAGCGGCTCGTCGAAGAGGAAGAGCTTGGGGTTGCGCACGATCGCCCGGCCGATCGCCACGCGCTGCCGCTGGCCGCCTGAGAGCTGGCGCGGATAGCGGTCGAGAAGGTCGGTGATGTCCAGCATCTCCGCCGCCCGCCTGACGCGCGCCTCGATCTCCGAAGGGGGAAATTTCCGGGCCTTCAAACCGAAGCCGATATTCTTGCCGACGACCATATGCGGATAGAGCGCGTAGTCCTGAAACACCATGGCGACGTCACGGTCGCGCGGCCTGACGTCGTTGACCGTCTCACCGGCGATCTCGATGGTTCCGTCGTCGGCATCCTCAAGACCGGCAACGGTGCGCAGCAGCGTGCTCTTGCCGCAGCCGGACGGACCGACCAGCACGGTGAACTGCTTGTCGGGGATGTCGAGATCGACACCACGGACGGCATGAACACCGCCGGCGTAGTATTTGTGCAGTCCGGTGATCTTGACGTCTGCCATTGCGGCCTACCCCCAAAAGACGCTCATGCTGACGTCTCCTCCTTCGGTCATCCCCGAATCGCGCCGAGCGTCAGACCGCGAACGAGATGCTTCTGCACCAGCACGCCCAGCGCGATCGACGGCACCAGGGAGACGATGGCAAGCGCACTCGCTTCACCATATTGCGCGCCCTGGAAGCTCAGGAAGGCGCGGAACACCGTCGGCAGCGTAAAGGCGTTGCGGCTTGTCAGGATGAGCGCGAAGAAGAACTCGGTCCAGCAAGCGATGAACGTGAAGACGGCCGCGGCGACGACGCCGGGCGCCGCGAGCGGCACGGCCACCCGCCAGAACGAGGTCCAGCGCGTGCAGCCATCGACCAGCGCCGCCTCCTCGAGCGAGCGCGGCATCTGACGGAAATAGGCGAACATCATCCAGACCGACACCGGCAGGGTGAACACCGTGTAGGCGAGGATCATGCCAATATGGGTGTCCTGCAGCCCGACCAGGCGGTAGTTCAGGAAGAGCGGCAGAATGATCGCGATCGGCGGCAGGAAGCGCTGCGACAGCACCCAGAAGGAGAGATGCTGGCCGCCGGTGTTGAAGCGCGCCAGGCTGTAGGCCATCAGCGAGCCGACAAGGCAGGACAGCACGGTCGCCGACACTGAGATGATGAGGCTGTTCACCAGCCCCTGAAGGCCGCGATAGGCGAAGAGCGCGGCCGTGTAATGCACCAGTGTCGGCTGGCCGGGGAACCAGATGGGCGGAACGGCAAGGTAATCGTCGCTCGGCTTGATCGAGGTTATGAACACCCAATAGAGCGGCGCCAGCACGAAGGCGAGGAAGAGGCCGATCACAAGGATGCGGCCGATCGGAACGCGCCTTCGCCTGCGGCGCCGGGGTGCTGTCGAAGCCATCGTCATTTCGCCTCCGGTTTCAGCAGGCGCCGCACCAAGAACACGATGACGATCAGCGTCAGGACCAGGAAGATCCATGCGCCCGCCGTCGCCCGCGACAGGTGGAACTGCGCGAAACCGATCGTGTAGAGATAAAAGGAGGTGCTGTAGGTCTGCGTGCCCGGGCCGCCGCCGGTCATGATGAAGATCGTGTCGAAGAGCCGGATCGCGTCAAGCAGCCGGAAGGTCACGGCGAGCAGCATCATCGGCGCCAGGTAGGGAACCGTGATGTGCCAGAACACCTGCCAGCGCCCGACGCCGTCGAGCTCCGCCGCCTCAAAGACATGCGGCGGGATCGCAGTGAGCCCGGCGAGCAGGATGACGAACATGAACGGCGTCCACTGCCACACATCGGCGAGGATGAGCGCGAGGAAGTTCCACGGCCACTGGGTCAGCCAGCCGATCGTAACGTCGTGGCCCAGGAGAAGGCCGAGAAGGTAGTTCGTCGGTCCAAATGGCCGCTGGAGAAGCAGCGCCCAAGCCTGGCCCACGACTACCGGGCTGATGAACAGCGGCACGATGATGATCGAAATCAGGATCCCCCGCCCCCTGAAGGTATTGGCCAGGGTCATCGCGACCGCGAGCCCGAGCAGGAACTCGACGGCTACGTCGCTGAGCGTCAAACCCACGGTGACGAGAAGCGAGTAGCGGGCGACGGGATCGACGATAACCTGATCGAAGTTCTTGAGACCGATAAAGGCGTGGCCCGGAATCTGGAAGTCAAAGTTGACGAAGGCGACCCAGATCGAGAACAGCAGCGGGTAGATCGAGATGGCAAGGATCAGCAGGACTGCGGGGGTGACCAGCAGCCACTTGAATCGCCGGTCGCTGCGCCGCGCCGAGGGCAGGCGCCTGCCCGGAACGGATGCGCTTTCACTGCCGATTGCGACGCCGTCGGCCATGTCGCCCGGGGCCTTCCTTCGCGAACTTCTGATTCACTTCGCCGTCCCGCCGCTAATCGTCGCGGCGGGACGGATACTCATTGGAGGGCCCGCCGGGCTCGGCCCGGGGCCCCCGTCAAGGGATGGCTACAGCTTGACCGCCATGCCCAGCGCTTCCACGGTGTTGCTGACCGTCGAGCCCGGAAGCTTGAGGAACTCCTCGTAGAAGGCCTTCTGGGAATCGACGCCAAGATTCTCGGTGGTGGCATCCCATTCCGCCGCGGCGGTTTTGAGCGCCTCCATCGGGTCGGTGCCCGCCCATACGGACGTGCACATCCGGTCGAGCGACAGCATGTAGTCCTGCGCTCCCGGCATGATCAAGTCGAGCAGGCCGACATTGGCGGAGTTGTTGAGGTTCCGCAGATAGTCGGGCGCGCTCGGGAACAGGGCGCCGTAGAGGTCCGACTTGAAGTGCGAGATCCGGTAGGGATCACGCAGCGCGTAGGGCAGCATGCAACGGGCCAGCGACACGGGCGGCGAGCAGGCCCATTGCATGAACAGGTACGCCGCTTCCGGATTCGCCGAATCGGCGGCGAGCGACTTGTTGAACCCGAAGGCATGCTCCGGATGGCCGCCCGGCATGATCGCATATCCCACCTTGCCGGCTATCGAGGACTGCGGAACGAAGCTGATCGCCTTGTCGCTCTGTGAGTAGCCCGCACTCAGGCGACCGGTGGGCGGCCAGGAGTAGATCATGGCGACCTTCCCCTGCAGCCATGCCACCCAAAGCGATACGGCGTCGAGCTCGTTGTTGCCGGGGATGGAGGCGGCGTTGGCAGCCTGCATGTTCGCCAGCGTCTTCATGCCCGCATCGCTGGCGAGCTGCGCCTTCATGTTCTCATCGAAGAAGACGCCACCATTGGCGCGGAACTGCTGCATGAAGTCCTGCTGGTTGCCGGGCGACGCCGCCTTGCGGAAGTGCCCCGCGCCGTAGACGTTCGGCGCCATCTGGTCCGTGATGAACTGCGCGACCTGGGCGTAGTCCTCCCAGGTCTTCGGCACTTCCAGCGGCTTGTTGAACTTGGCCTGGTAGGCCTCGTTCAGCTTCGGATCCTCGAAGATGTCCTTGCGGTAGTAGAGGGCGAACATGTCGCCGTCGTCGAAGAAGCCCCAGATCTTG
>Ga0210144_1001017_pt1 | contig 12474 bp, 10 predicted proteins | sample Muzzi_PWA_D2_FD_185532 | JGI IMG/M metagenome (GOLD analysis project Ga0210144, IMG submission 185532) | Wetland microbial communities from San Francisco Bay, California, USA, that impact long-term carbon sequestration - Muzzi_PWA_D2 (SPAdes) | ecosystem: Environmental > Aquatic > Marine >...
GAGAATAATTTTCTCTCGGCGGTGGGACAGACCAAGGGCGCATTTGTCGCCATCGACCTGACGGCTGACACCGATATCAGTCGTGCAGCGGACTTCCGCAGGCTGGTGGTCAGGGCCGAAGACGGCGCACTGGTGCGGCTGGAGGATATCGCCGATCCGGTACTGGGATCGGAGGATTATGATTCTACCAACAAGTACAAGAACCAGACCGCGATATTCATCGGTATCGAGCCGGCGCCCGGGGCCAATCCACTGACGGTCGCCAAACGGGTCCAGGACCTGATGCCGGATATCAAGAGCCAGTTACCGCAAGGGCTCGACGGACACATTCCCTATGACGCCAGCGCCTACATCGAGGATTCGATCAACGAGGTATTCAAGACACTCGCTGAAGCGGTGCTGATCGTGCTGGTGGTCATCTATCTTTCCCTCGGCTCGGCGCGCGCGGCGCTGGTACCGGCCGTGGCCGTGCCCCTGTCCCTGATCGGCGGGGCCTTTATCATGCTGGCGCTGGGGTTTTCGATCAACCTGCTGACCCTGCTGGCGCTGGTTCTGGCCATAGGCCTGGTGGTCGATGACGCCATCATCGTGGTCGAGAACGTTCACCGGCACATCGAGGAAGGACAGTCGCGAAAGGATGCCGCCTTGCTCGGCGCGCGCGAACTGGCCATGCCGATCATTGCCATGACCACAACACTGGTTGCGGTCTATGCGCCGATCGGATTCATGGGCGGGCTGGTCGGCACCCTGTTCACCGAGTTCGCCTTCGCACTGGCAGGCGCCGTGCTGATTTCCGGCGTGGTGGCGCTTACGCTCTCCCCGATGCTGTCGGCGAAAGTGCTCAAGCCGCACGGCCAGGCCGGCCGCTTCGAGGTCAGGGTCGAACGCTTCTTTACCTCGCTCGCCAATGCCTACCGGCGCCGTCTGCACGGCGCGCTGGAGACCGTGGGTGTCACGCTGGTATTCGCGCTGGTGGTGCTGGTGAGCATCTATTTCATGTTCACTACCACGCCTGACGAGCTGGCGCCGACCGAGGACCAGAGCATTCTGTTTTTTCAGGCGCGATCGCCGCAGACCGCCACGCTGGAATACAACGAGGCCTACACGCGCGAGATCCAGAAGGCCTTTGAAAGCGTGCCCGAGTATTACGAAAGTTTCTTTCTGCTGGGTTTCGGACGCGACACCAGCACCGTTTTCGGTGGCTTCAAGATGGAGCAACCCTCGAAGCGCCCGCGCTCGCAGATGGAAGTGCAGCCGGCGCTGCAACAGAAGCTGGGCGCCATCGCCGGTTTCGATACCGTCGTGTTTCCCTTTCCCAGCCTGCCGGGTTCCGGCGGCGGCCTGCCATTGCAGTTCGTGATCACCTCCGATGCGGATTTCGACCGCCTCGACCAGGTGGCCGATGAACTGATCGGCGCCGGCATGGCAAGCGGCCGGTTCATGTTTCTGCAGAAATCCGTCGAGTTCACCCGGCCCAAGACCAACATCCTGATTGACCGTGACCTGGCCGCGGATCTTGGCATATCGATGCAGGACATCGGCAGTAACCTGTCGACCATGCTGGGTGGAAACTTTGTCAACCGCTTCAGTCTCGAGGGCCGCAGCTACAAGGTCATTCCCCAGGTTGCGCGCGAATTTCGTGCGGATGCCGACATGTTGAATTCCTATTATCTGCCCACGCGCAGCGGCGAACTGGTTCCCATGTCGACGCTGGTGCGGTTCGAATCGACGGTCGAACCCAGTCAGCGCACCCAGTTCCAGCAGCTCAATTCGAACATGATCCAGGGCATCACGGCATCAGGCGTGTCGCTGGGCGATGGTCTGAAGTTCCTCGAAGACACGGCCCGCGAACTGTTCCCGCCCGGGTTCACCTGGGACTACTCGGGCGAGTCGCGCCAGTATACCCAGCAGGGCAGCGCGCTGATTGTCACGTTTTTCATGTCGCTGCTGGTTATCTATCTGGTGCTGGCGGCCCAGTTCGAAAGCTGGCGTGATCCGCTGATCGTCATGGTCTCGGTGCCGATGTCGATTGCCGGTGCACTGATTTTCATGACACTCGGTCTGGCCACGGTGAACATCTATACCCAGGTTGGATTGATCACGCTGATCGGCCTGATCGCGAAGAACGGAATCCTGATCGTCGAGTTCGCCAACCAGTTGCAGCAAAAGCAGGGTCTGTCCAGGCGTGAGGCGGTGGAACAGGCCGCCGCCATACGCCTGCGCCCGATTCTGATGACCACGGTGTCCATGATCGTGGCCATGGTGCCGCTGCTGATCGCCAGCGGTCCGGGCGCTGCCAGTCGCTTTGCCATCGGACTGGTCATAGCCACCGGGCTCGGCATCGGCACGCTGTTTACCCTGTTTGTGGTGCCGGCCATGTACCTGCTGATTGCACGCGATCACGCCGCGGCGCGGGAAAAGGCGGAGATGCATTCCGAACCTGCCCATGACGCCAACGCCGGCTGATTTCAGTTGGCCGCGCTTGTTGTTTCCGGCGCTCGATGACGGAATCGCTGCAAATTGAGCGTAGCCCCGTAATCCGTTCCATCGTCGAAGCGGGAACCGCTATAGCAGCAATCCCCCCGGGGTATGCCCTCCATTATTGATCGCAGACATGCTTGACTGAATTGTCAGACTCATTGGCCTGATCCATAAACGGCATCGCCGGCATGGCGCTGCTCATCATTTTCGAGCATTCCATCATTACAGTAACAAGCCACCTGCGCCCCTTGCAATGCAGGAAGCTGCTGCAGCATCAATCATACCGATGAGATCAGAGAGTTTCTTTTTGCCTGCCATAGGCTTGTACAAATCCATGTAACCCGGGCATAGTGGGTTTACCCTGTTTCCAGCAAGAATAACTGCCATCCAGGCGTTGACAGACAGGTTAATGACCTACGCCCCGGATGACATAAGTATCTCCTCGTCCCTGCCATCACCCCGGTATACCGTAAAAGCATGATTGCGCAGATCGGCATTCAAGGTCGCGGTGGCTTCCGGGTGTTGCCAGGAGATATGCAACCGATGGGGTTCAGTCTCGACTATCTTCATCTCACCAGTGAATGCCGGTGAGATATTGCGCAGGCGAATCAGGTCCAGCTGGGCCTTTACCACAGGGCGCTTCAGCCCCGACTCGATGTCTATTAATTTCAGAGTGGTGCGGTTGATCTCCTTGTGACCCGCGGTACGCCCCCTTTCCGCAGCCGCATAGTCGTTCGTGCCGGCAAACAGATCCAGATACCATACCTGCGGGAGCCCAGGCATGAACATCTGGATGGCGCGGGCCAGGAGCAGCTTGCGCTCGTCCTCTCCCAGGGCACTGAAGTAGGTTGCATTGACCTGGTAGTAGTCGATCTTCCTGCCATCGGGTCCATACAGCTCCTTGGTCAGGCCACCCCGCTCAACAATACGCTCCATGGTGGCCTCGATTTGCGCATCACTCAGCAGGCCGGGTCTAGAGGTGCCATCGACGTGTTTACCTTTGAGGTCAAGCACGGGGATCCCGTCATGGCTGCCGAGCATGTTAATGGTCTGCAGCCCTTTCGCCTGGATATCTCCGATCCAGCGCAACAGGGCCTCGTTGCTGCCCCACTCCAGGGCGTGGATAACAAGCCCGGGTAAAAAGAAGTCATAAACGGGGTAACCTTCACGAGAAATTTCTTCGTGGATGCCGGCACCGTATTCGGCATGTATCTCGGGGAAAATGACCAGCCTGTATTTCTGCGCAATACCCCGCAGACGCTCAAGGTAATCCCAGGTACCGGGTCGATTGAAGAAATTTGGCTGGCCGGGCGCCTTGTGCAGGTAAGCGAAGGCATCCAGGCGGATTATTTTGGCGCCATACTCACTGAGCTTGCGAAGTGTCTCATCGTAGAAATTCCAGACCAGTTCAGAGCGTGCGTTGAGATCCATCTGACCCAGGAATTCACGCTTGTGGCACACAACCGTGATCAACTCATCCCGGGTCAACCCGCCATTGCATTTAGCGATGTCTTCCATGTCCGCAGATTCCAGCTGCCCCTTATGCTCGATGACCACCTTGATGCGACGGGCGATGTCCAATGCATCATGCGGATTCAATCCCTTGATGTGTTGGAAATCCCGGGCTGTGATCTCATCAAACCCGACTTTCTGGTAAAAGGTGTTCCAGTAAGACTGAAGGCTGCCATCCGGAAATCGCAGTTTCAGAATTGGCAGACCCGGTTTTCTCATGAACAACTTGTCCAGATGTTCCTTGTGCGGCAGGACATGGTCGTTCTCTCCCATGGCGCCGTGGTCCTTCCAGAACTCGTTCCAGTCGATGAAAAAATCCCGGTAGGGTGATTCATTGCCTTTTTCCAGCAGATCGACAAACTGCGGCGAACGGACTGACAAGTGATTCAGCACCAGGTCGAGCTTGATCTGGATACCCAGCTTGTTCAAATCCTCCAGATCCCGGGGACTGACGAGTTCTTCGTTTATGTTGTAATCAATGATGGAAAAACCCCGATCCAGGTCGCTGTTGAAAAAGGTAGGCAGGATATAGAACAGCGAGAATGTGTCCTTCAACTCGGGCCTTTTGAGCAAGTCCACAGTGTCAGCCAGTCGTTTCCCGATGCTGTCAGGGTAGGCGTTCAGCATTACCCCTCTGGGCAGGATTTGCGCCCTGGACTCTGGATTCTTGTTCATGACTTATCCCTGGCGTATTAATATTGAATTTTCAGGCGTATCCAGCATCCGGGGGTGGGCATGCGGACGCGCCTGCGCGGATAATCGCAACACGGTAAAGCCTGTATTTTCTGATAGCCCAGGCCAAAGTCATTGTCAATAGTAGATTTTTTAGCAGCAGCGGCAGCAGCCACGATCACTGATCAGGAATCTGCACTGGCTCATCGAAGCGTGGTGGCGCATTCGCCCGAATGGCTACACAGGACGTAGCATATACATGGGTCTGGTGGTTTGCTCAGGATTACCGCGGTTCCATACAGCACGCAGCTGACGGGTAATCCGGCGAGAATTGTAATACGGATGTTGATACCAACATGCCGGGTTTACAAACTCGATCAGGCGAGTTTACCGGGTGTAATGATCAGGGAGTCAATCAATGAATGAATTCCGGCGACTGCAAATACCAAAAAGGTTTCCGGATTTATCAGGCATTGTTCAGGTGGGTTCTGGCCCATCGGTCGCAAATCGATGAAACATGGAAGTGCTCGTCTATCGTCCCGGGATCGAGATAGACATCCATAGGCACATACTGGTGTCCTGCCCGGCGATCCAGCTTTTCCAGTTCGACCTCGACTTCGGTGGAATGCAGGCGCCAGTTCGTCAAGCTCCCATCCGTACCAGTGATGGGCATCTTCTTAATACTGGTCATGGTCCTGTCCCTCGTCAATGTCGCTGATTGAGAGTTCCGCAAAGCCCCACTTGGCGGCAAGGCGGATTATATCACATCGGACCCATGGTAATCCCGACCATTGTTTTCCAACCCCTGACAGTAATCGGCATCCTGCCGATAAGCGCCATGACTACAGCACCTTACAGTCGTCCGGGGAGTTGTCGGATGTAGCCGGCCTGACCGATAAAATCGGCGCGCACACAATTAAAAAATTAATGCTCGCTACGGATGGAAACACTTCATCCAGCTATGGCACGCGCTATAATGGAAATTCTGAACAACCAAATCGGTATACACCATGACAAACACCAGATGGTGCTACACCAGACGCGGCTTGCGCGCGCTGGAGATCGCGAGCCTCCTCGTCGTCGTGTGTGTCAGCAAGCCTGCGCTGGCCGAAAACAGCAGCGAGACCAGTCTGGATGAGAGCGCAAAAGCTGTCAGCAACAATTTCGGTGAGTTGCTCAAGGGCATGGGCCAGGAACTGAAGAAAGTCACCGGCTCGGGCCACGCAACGGAGAGCAGCGCAGCTGAACAGGACAAAAACAAAGAATCGGAACCTGCGAACGACAGTTCCGGCAACGACGTGAAAAGCAAATAGACCCCATCCTCAACAAAATCCATTCGCTTTGCAGGGCAAGGTTCATGGTGATGGATTAACGGCGAGAGCTCCGGGCGCACGTCGTTAACGATCGCCGTGCATAGGATTCTCAGGATCTTCGGCAACCGGTTGTGCCGCATTGCAGGCATGGGAATAGCGACGTGCGATCGGTGCTGATGGTGCGCACCGTGTGCAGTCCGGGCGTGCGTCAATCTGTACCCGGGGCGCCGCAAACAGAACCTGTTTCAGCCAGGCCACGAAACGATCGCGGTATGTTTGACGCTGAAATGCCTGTATATGCCCGCCTCCCGGCACGACCCAGAGTTCTTTCGGCTCCCGCGCCAGCTCGAACAGCCGCCGGGCGTGACCAACCGGCACGATCGGGTCACGATCACCCTGGATGATGAGCAGTGGTATCGGACTGATCATGGCGACTGCATCGTCCGGGCTGTAGCGGTTCGATACCAGCAACGAAAGCGGATACTGCAGGGGCCAGGTCAGCCAGAAGGACCCCAGTTTCTCACGCGCGATCCCGCGGTAACTTGAAAACGCGCTTTCTACCGCCAGCCCGCAGATATGCTTGCGATAGGGCGAATGCGCGACATTATAGATCGCAATGGCGCCACCGAGACTCTGGCCGAAGACCACGATGCGATCCGGCTCCACGTCGGGTCGTGCAAGCAGGCTGCGCAGCGCGCTGTCGACATCGTCCTGTACCCCTTCCATCGAGGGCTCGCCGGCGGATTCTCCGTAGCCGCGGTAATCAGGCAGAAACACATTGAATCCCTGCGCCGGCAACCAGTGCACCGACATGATGTGAGTGCTGATGTTTTCGGCATTGCCATGCAGAAACAGGATCGTACCCTGCGCCTGTGATGCGCCCGGCAGGAACCAGGCGTGCAGTCGCGTGCCGTCGCGTGCCAGGTAATACACGTCTTCATACTTCAGTCCGAGCTGATCCGGAGAACGCACCTGGGCGCGGTAGGGGAAGAAGAACATGCCATTGCAGCTCGCCAGTGCCAGCATCATCCCGGCAATCAAGAGCAGGCGCCGCCGCATCAGAAATACAGGAGCAGGGAAAGCGCGCCACCGTTCCAGACATCGTGGAACTCCTGCCTGCGAAACAGATCGAGCCGCAGGGCGCTCTGCCGCGTCAGTGTATAGCGCTGTTTCAGCACCAGCTCGCGCGTCTCATGCGTGTCACCGAGGCCGTAGCGCATCGCCCGCCCCTGCAGATTGACCCGCCAGCGGTCCGAGAGGTCCGCCAGCCAGCCGATAGAAGGGCCAGCACCGAGGGCATAATTCCCCTGGTAACTCTTGCCTGCGTCCAGAGAGCCCTCGAGAAATCCGTAATATACCGAGTGCCCGTCGTTCGAGCCCGGGCCGTTGTATGCAAGCCCCGGCCCACCCCTGGTCTGGAATACCAGCTGCTCGTCGTTTTTGGCGAAATGATCGCGCGTCAGGCCGATATTGAACTTCCAGGACACAGGCCGGAAAAAATCATCGCGCGGCGAGAGTGACACGATATCGAGCGGAATGAAGTGCTCGAGCCGAATGCTGTCACTGCCCTGATAGTGACGGATTGCCGTGTCGAAGAACTGTACCTGCGCGCCGTGCGTAAATCCGCCGTCATCGTCCATCAGGTCGTGATAGGACGGGCGCATACGAATCTCGCCGAAATCGCGCCCGTCCTGACTGCCGAGGCCGGCGCTCAGCCGCGCGGTCTTGTGGCCCTGATCAGGGCGCACCGCGGGCGCGGGCACAGCCGGGCGCTGGCTCGCCACCTCCAGCCGGCTGCGAGCGAGCAGCAGGTCACGCAGGTATGCCGGATCGATTGCCTGCCCCCGGCCGGTGGTCTTCTCATAGGATGCGTAATCATATCCCAGTTCCAGTACCCTGGCCTGATCCGTCGCGGACAGGGTCTTCACGCGTGCATCATTCGGCAACACTTTCTGCTGCGAGAGGTCCCTTGCCAGCGAACGCAAGCCGGGATCGAGCTGGCGGATACGCTGCTTTATTACAGTGGCCGTCGCAGGGCGATAAACCACCTGGCTGACCAGGCCGGGTTTCTCGGCCACCGCCCGCACGGTGTCGGAAGGGATGGCCCACCAGCGGAACTGGTCTGTCAAATCAAGGCCAGGTCGCGCCACATCCAGCAGGGACAGCAAGTGATAGGAGCAGTTTTCATCGAAAAAATAATAATCGAAACGGGTCGGACCGAGTTCCCAGGCATGCATCAGGAGCCGGTCGAGTTCCTGCGGTGTAAGCGCCAGACGGTATTCCCAGATGTCGCGGTTTTCGATATCGCTGTATTTCCGGACCTTGAGGTAATAGGGTGCAACAGAGAACATGCCGGGATAACCACCGGTCAGGCCTTTCACCGCAAATACCAACCCGCTGGTTTCGTCGGTAGCCGCCGCATAACTGATGGAATAGGCCAGCAGGCGAGTGTGCTCGTCCTGATCCCTGGTGTCGACGCGCAACAGGGTATGCCCGTACATCGAAGCCGGGTTGTTGAGATAGGCGACGGGAAATACCAGCGTGATCTCGTGTGGAGCAAGACTCTCGCGCCAGTGATTGAATCGCCCGCACGGTTGCTCCGGCAGGCGAACCGGGTCGAAATGCAGTTCGTCTTTCAGCCAGTGGTAGCGAGCGATGAAACGGCACTGCGGATTCTGGACTGTATCGGTCTCCTCTACGTCAGAGAAAAACGCGGCGAGCGTCGCCTCGAGCTCCGCCTCTGCGTCTGTATTGCCGTCGGGCGCATTGAAAAAATCCGGGTCATCCGCCAGGCTGTGCCGGCCGGGCCGGTAGGGATAGGGTTTGAAATGCAGCAGGTCTAGCCATTCCTGCCGTTGCGCCAGGTGGTTTGTGCGCGCCTGATCGACCAGTTCTTCCAGGTAGGTTGTTCCGGCTGCGGCAGTCACCGGTAGCAGTGACATCAGCAACAGAACCAGGATCCGCTTCCCTCGCATGGTGCAGCCGTATTGTCGCGGCAAAGAAATAATCGGCACCCGACCTGTATCGGCCGGGTGCCATGATATGACTACAAGCTGAAACTCTTGCCTAGATAGCCTGGGCGTATTGCTCCAGTTGTTCGTTCTTCGAGAGCACCTGCTTCAGGGAGGCGACGACCTGGCCGGTGGTCGGATCTGCCGAAGGGAAGATGCGAGCAAAGTTATCTTTGGTGGCACGGAAGAAAGCGGCCTTGTCCTGTTCCTGTACACCGATCAGGTTGGCGAGGGACTCCAGGGTTTCGCCACTGCCGGTGGACATGTCGCGGGCCAGTTTGCTCTTGTTGCCATCAATGAACATTGCTGTCTTCCAGCTGGAATTAACCACACCGTCCTGGGTGCAACCCGAGGTGCCTGAGGTAATGCCGAATGTCTGGTTACCGGAAGTTCCATTGGTAGTGGCACCCAGAACCTGTGGACCGATTCCGCTCTGGCCATCCATCAGTTTGCTGCCCCAGCCGCAGCTGCCAATATTATTGTTGGCCGCCATCGCCCCGACCGGAATCATCCCTAGCAAAGCAATAACCATGAGTTTTTTATTCAGCATTAATCATTCTCCCGAGTTTGATGTGAAATAAAGCAGACTTGAACAGAAACAACGTGTTGGCTTATAAGCCTGAAGGCGTCCAGTGTCAAGGAATAAGCGGCTGTTTACCGTGAACTCCCGTTGACAACTGCAGAACGCTTGCCAGCTGACCAGCACCTGTCCCATATTGTTTCCTGAAATCTGCCATGCCCGGGAACTGCTGCCAGACCAGTTCAACAGTTAACCGAATTTGAATTAAGGAGAAGACCAAATGAAGCAACTGACTGTTCATCTTGATGCCGTGGCAATCATCGCACTGGTCTTCCTCGCCTCGCTGGGCATGAATGTATGGCAATTCCTGAACAACAGGGAGCTGATGCAGAAATACGTCGACGCGGAATGGGAACTGGGGAATTCCAGGGCGAATGTGGTTTACACCCGCAGTCTGTTCAAGGCCTGCAACCCTGACAAGCATGACGACCTTGACATCAAGCCGTAAGCGCCTCGTTTAACAACCATGACACACGGCTGGCTGGCGAACCTCCTGCTGACTGGTCGGCCGGCTTCATTTGGAACGGTTGACCTGGTGGCCGGGACGCATGGGTTAAATCCTGCATTCTCTAAACCCCATTTCGACATGCACCGCACTGACACCACACTTCCAACGAAAAAACCGGCACGAGACCGGTGAATATGAATGGTGGCTACGGGGGGTGCTCATAGCAGTGTTATCAAACGTAATTACTGACCCTGTGCCAGATCGTTCAATTTAACCACTCACGCGCTGTCTCGGTAATGGCAGACACGGCCGGGTGGGATATCCGGCGTTCCACCGAGATCGCGTAATACTGTTCTTTCACCTCCTCCGTACTGCCAATGATGCGCACACCGTATTGCTTCGCCACTTCCGCGGCAATGGGGGTGGGTATGATAAAGATTCCCTTGCCAGCCTGACCAAACACCTTCATCAGGGCGCTGTCGTCGAATTCCCCGACTATGCGCGGGTAGATGTGCTGACTGTCCAACCATTCCAGAAGTTTTGCCTGCACCAGGTTGGTTTCGCTGGGCATCAGCAGCGGTGCGCCGTCGAGGCTGCGCGGGAAGTCCTTACGCAGCGGCCTGGCAAGGTGCGGCACGGCGAGAAAGCTGATACCGCACTCGCCGAGCACGTGGTTGAAGCCGCGCACATTGATGCCAGACGGAATCGGGCCATCCGCGATAACCATGTCCACACGGTGCAGGGCGAGTTCAGCCAACAGACTCGCCAGGTTGTTTTCGCGGCAAATGATCCGCACCGGGTCGGACATGGAAAGCGCTGGCGCGAGCAGACGGTAGGCGATCGTTTTGGGTACCACATCGGCAATACCGACCTTGAAGGTCATTTGCCTGTCCGGCGGACGATTGCGCAGCGCCGCCTCGAGCTCACCTCCCAGTGAAAATATCTCGTCGGCATAGCTCAGCACCAGTCTGCCTGTCTCGGTCAGTTCCAGATTGCGACCCGCCTTGCTGAACAGTGCCTCCCCGATGCTGTCCTCCAGCACGCTGATCTGGCCGCTGATAGTCTGGGGTGTCAGGTGAAGACGCTCGCCGGCGCGTGCTATGCCACCGTGCTTGGCCACCACCCAGAAATAGTGCAGGTGCTTGTAGTTGATCATCGCGCGCCTATACTTCGTTATATACGAATAATACATATATTATATTCGACTATTCCTCAGTCACAACAGGCGTTACCCTCTGCATCGTGATTCAAGACGATACCGGCCCGGAGGTCACCATGCAGATTGAGATACAGGCACGTAATTTTTCCCTGACCCGCGCCATGCGCACCTACATCGAGCGTCGTCTGGGGTTTGCGCTCAGCAGATGCTACCGGCATGTCAACCGCATCCTGGTGCGACTCTCCGACATCAACGGGCCGCGCAGCGGCAACGACAAGAGCTGCCATCTCGAGGTGTTTCTGCCTGGCCAGGCGGTGGTGGTGGAGGACACGGAGGCCGATCTGTACGTTGCGATCAACCGTGCTTCGTCACGCGCCGGCCGCACCGTGATGCGTCAGCTGAGACGCAGGCGTCACATCAACCGGGGCTACATCCCGATAGACAGGACGTTGTCGAAAGAGATCGCCTGAAGCGGTTTTTCCCCGATCATCAATACACAGGAGACGGACATGAACATGAATACACCGACCATAACCCAGGACAGCGCCACCCGCTCGGGCGCACTGGCCACCAGCAAGGTGTTGCGCAACACCTACAGTCTGTTGTCCATGACCCTGCTGTTCAGTGCGGCAACTGCGGGGGTGTCGATGGCCCTGAATCTGCCGCATCCCGGTCTGCTGCTCACGCTGGCCGGCTATTTCGGCCTGCTGTTCGCGACGTCGAGGTTCCGCAACAGTGGCCTCGGGCTGGTTTCCGTGTTCGCACTGACCGGCTTCATGGGTTATACGCTGGGACCGATCCTGAATGCCTACCTCAGCCTGGCTAACGGCGGCCAGGTCGTGATGACCGCCATGGGCGGCACCGGCCTGATCTTCCTCGGCCTGTCGGGATATGCGCTGGCAAGCCGCAGGGACTTCAGCTTCATGGGCGGCTTCCTGATGGTCGGCATTCTGGTGGCCTTTCTCGGCGGCCTGGCCGCGGTTTTTCTCGAGATGCCGATGCTGTCTCTGGCCGTGTCCGCGATGTTCGTGTTGCTGATGGCGGGGCTGATCCTGTTTGAGACCAGCAACATCATTCATGGCGGAGAAACCAACTACATCATGGCGACTGTGACCCTGTACGTGTCGATCTTTAATTTGTTCACCAGCCTGCTGCACCTGCTGGGTTTCATGGGTGGTGAAGAATGATCACAGCCGACCGTCCCCGGACAAACCGAAGCACATCCGGTTTCCTGACCTGGACATCTCCCCTGGACCCACCTGTCGCAGTTATCCCGCACTGTCAACGCAAAAAGCCGG
>Ga0210144_1001018_pt1 | contig 12470 bp, 13 predicted proteins | sample Muzzi_PWA_D2_FD_185532 | JGI IMG/M metagenome (GOLD analysis project Ga0210144, IMG submission 185532) | Wetland microbial communities from San Francisco Bay, California, USA, that impact long-term carbon sequestration - Muzzi_PWA_D2 (SPAdes) | ecosystem: Environmental > Aquatic > Marine >...
ATTACACGGAGAGCGACGCCATCACCGACAAGCGACTCCTCTGGCAGTCGCTGTCGGTGCTCGCCATTGTCATCACGGGATTTACGCTCGCGGATGTTCTCAACGTGGAGGTGGCTACGGTCGCCATGTTCGGCGCTTCGCTGTTGCTGTTGCTGGATAATCTGCCGCGCAGTCCCGGCGAGCAAAACAAGGTCGTCGAGCAGACTTTCGCCGAGATTGAATGGCAGACGATTTTCTTTTTCATCGGTCTGTTCATCCTCGTCTACGGACTGGGGACGACGGGGCTGATGGAGGACGTGGCGCATGACCTGCTGGAACTGACCGGCGGGAATACCAAGGTGACGGCCATTTCCCTCCTGTGGGCTTCGGCGGTGGCCTCGGCCTTTGTGGACAATATCCCCTATGTCGCCACCATGATCCCGCTGATCAAGAGTATGTCGGCTTCACTGGGTGGCCCGCAGGCGCTGGTCCCGATCTGGTGGTCGCTGTCCCTGGGGTCCTGTCTCGGAGGCAACGGAACCCTCGTCGGTTCGAGTTCGAACCTGATCATCGCGAGCTTCGCCGAGCGTACCGGTCGCCCGATCCGTTTCCTGCCCTTCCTGCTCATGGCCTTCCCGCTGATGCTGCTGTCGCTGCTGATCTCGACGGTCTACGTCTACCTGCGTTACCTTTGACGGCATGTCGATCCCGTGCGGGCACACCGGAACCGGGATAACATGAAGCTGAATAACGGCTCCCGATAGCGCGGGCCGGGAAACACATCAACAGGAGACTTGATCCATGAGCGTAGACAACCCGCCTGAAAAACGCGATGAACTGCACGAACTCATCGGCGCGCTTGATATCCTGACCCTGCTGCGCGAGGAAATGGAGCAGTGGCTGGAAGAGGCGCAGGATGCATCCAAGCAGGAAACGCTGGAAAACGTCGTCGGGCACCTGGCGGTTATGGAAGAGGAATACCACCGTCGGCGTCGAATGCTCGGTGACGAATAAGCAGGCCGCAGCACTACCTGCGCCTCCCGCCGCCGATTGAGTACGCCCGGTCCCGAGGTCACGTTCTCAGGCAACAACCACATCGAGGCAGAGCGATCAGGCACGGCGTGTGTGCCGTAACCTGCCGTACCGGAAAACAGTTGCCGTTGCCGCAGGACTGTGGGTATCCTCTCCGGTCGTGATCAACCGACTCACAGCTTACCGCAATATGCCTGACAGGCTCTGCAGGCTGCTGTTCATCGTTGCGCTGCTCATCTGCCAGTTCAGTCTGGTGCTGCACCAGACGGATATCGAGCACCATGCCGACGGCAAGGAATGCACGATCTGTCTGGCGTCCCACGGTCTCGATCACGCGCTTGACACCGGTTTCGTAACCCCGACTGTCCAGGCTACCGTCGAAATTCCCGGCACCCCGCCGGCAAACCTCCCTCTTTCCCGCACCCCGGTGCGGCTGGTTGCACGCTCTCCGCCCGTTTTCGCACTGCACGCGTAATTCCACCCGTTAGTTCACAACACATCGCATGCCATGGCGTATGGCATGCGTGCAGTGCATGGAGGTGTTTCATGAATTCAGGCGTAAAAGCTTGTATCACGGTATTGGCGTTGTCGTTACCCGTCTGCGTGCAGGCGGCATCAGGGGACGAGCTGACGGATATCCGCCGGCAAATGGAAACCTTGCAAAAGCAGTACGAGGCGCGGCTGAAGGAGCTTGAAGCCCGCCTGGACCAGGCCGAAGCCCTGGCGCACCAGAACCAGAAGGAACTGTCCGGGGTGAAAACCGCCCCGCCGGTGGCCGCCGCGACGACGTCTCCGGAACCCGCCGCAGCGGGCACACCGGCCGCCGGCAATGCGTTCAACCCGGCGCTGTCGGTGATCCTGCAGGGCTCGGTGAACAGTTACTCCGAGAATCCCGACAACTATGCCCTGCCGGGTTTTCAGCTGGGCGAGGAGGGCGGGCTCGCCAGCGAGGGACTCACTCTGGACGAAACCGAAGTCACGGCCTCGGCCAACGTGGACCCCCTGTTTTATGGCCAGACGACACTCAGCCTGGCGGATCAGAGCAACGGCGGGACCGAGATCAGCATCGAAGAGGCCTTTGTCGATCCCACGATGCTGCCCGCCGGACTGGACGGGCGCTTCGGGCGGTTTTATTCCGATATCGGCTATCTCAACCGGTTTCACTCCCATGCCTGGGATTTCCATGATGCGCCGCTGGTCTACTCGGCCTTTCTCAACAAGCAGTACGGTGATGACGGCGTGCGCCTCGCCTGGGTGGCGCCTACCGATACCTATCTCATGATCGGGGGGGAGACCTTTGCCGGGAATAATTTTCCCGCCGGCTCATCCAACCGGGTGTTCGGCGACGTGCAGAGCCTGTTCGTGAAACTCGGAGGCGATGTGGGGGCAAGCAACGCCTGGCTGGCCGGCGTGTCCGGGCTGCGGGTGAACGCCCACAATCGCCAGACCGACGTTGCGGGAGGCGGCAGCGACACCTTCAACGGCGACTCCAATCTGCTGATCGGGGATTTCGTCTGGAAGTGGGCGCCGAACGGCAACGCCACGCAGCGCAATTTCAAGTTCCAGAGCGAATACTTCTATCGCGATGAATCGGGCGATATGGGGGTCGACGAGGGCGGCAACAGCGGCCTGATGGATTACAACGGCAACCAGTGGGGCTGGTATGCGCAGGGCGTCTACCAGTTCATGCCCCGCTGGCGCGCCGGGCTGCGTTATGACCGCCTGAGTGCGGACAACAACCTCAAGGTGACCAGCCTCGGCGGCTTCCAGGATAACCGTGCCGTCATCGATGCCTCCGGCCTCGACAACAACGGGCATCACCCGCAGCGCTACACGGCGATGCTGGACTGGTCGCCCAGCGAGTTCAGCCGCCTGCGGCTGCAGTATGACCGCGATGAATCCCTCGTCAACTGGATCGACAACGAGTGGTCGCTGCAATACATCATGAGCCTCGGCACTCATGGCGCCCACGAATTCTAATCAGAGGATCAAACCATGACACAGTATCTGCTTTCAGTTTTATTCGTACTGCTCCTGCTGCCGCTCAACGCGGCGGCCGATCTGCGTGTATTCAGTTGCGAACCCGAGTGGGGTGCGCTGGTGACGGAACTGGCCGGCGATCACGCCAGGGTTTTCACCGCCACCACGGCGCAGCAGGATCCGCACTATATCCAGGCGCGTCCCAGCCTGATCGCCCGGATGCGGCGCGCCGATCTGGTGGTCTGCACGGGAGCGGAACTGGAAATCGGCTGGCTCCCCGTGCTGATGGCGCGGGGCGGCAATCCCGGGGTCAAGCCGGGAACCGATGGCTACTTCGAGGCGGCGGCTTTCGTGCCCATGCTGGAGGTGCCGCAGCGACTGGACCGGGCCGAGGGGGATGTCCACCCCAATGGCAATCCGCACATCCAGCTCGATCCCCGCAATATCGCCCGCATCGCGCCGGCGCTCAGCGAACGCCTGGCCAAAATCGATCCCGAGAATGCCGCGGATTATCGCAAGCGTCTGGAGGATTTCAGTCAACGCTGGCAGAGCGCCCTGCAGCGCTGGGACACCGAAGCAGCATCCCTGAAGGGAATGCCGATCGTGGTGCACCACAAGAGCTGGGCGTATCTCAACCAGTGGCTGGGTCTGAAGGAAATCGGAACACTCGAACCCAAACCCGGTGTTCCCCCCAGCAGCAGTCACCTGGCCGAGTTGCTCGAGACCCTGAAAGCGACGCCGGCCAAAGCGGTGATCCGGGCGCCGTACCAGGATCCGCGCGCCTCCGAATGGTTGAGCAAGCAGGTCCCCGGCCTGGTGATGATCGAAATGCCGTTCACGGTCGGGGGCAACGCGCAGGCTACGGACCTGTTCGGCCTGTTCGATTCGAGCATCGCGTTGCTGAAGGGGGCACAGCCATGAACACCGACGGTCTCGACCTGGCCATCCTCGGCCCCGCCTTTCTCGCCGGCCTGCTGGTGCTCTCGACCCATGTGCCCCTGGGTCGGCAGGTGCTGCGCCGGGGCATTATCTTCATCGACCTGGCGATCGCCCAGATCGCCGGACTGGGCGTGCTGGTGGCGCATGCCATGTCGTGGGAGGAAAACGCCCTGACGATGCAGATCACGGCGTTTTCCGCGGCGCTGCTCGGCGCGCTTGCCCTGTATCAGTGTGAACGGCGCTGGCCCGAGATCCTGGAAGCGGTGATCGGCACGTCCTTCATCCTGGCGGCGAGCGCCGCCATCCTGATTCTCGCCAACAACCCGCACGGCGGCGAGCACCTCAAGGACCTGCTGGTGGGGCAGGTCCTGTGGGTGGACCGGGACCAGCTGGTGCCGGTAGCGATGCTCTATGCATTGATACTCTCCGCGTGGTTCGGCTTCGGCGCTTCGCATCGCACGCTGCTTTTCTATATCCTGTTCGCGCTGGCGATCACGGCGTCCGTGCAGCTGGTCGGGGTCTACCTGGTGTTCGCCAGCCTGATCATTCCGGCCCTGTCGGTGCGCCGCTCCGGCAGATACGCGCTGTTCGCGGCCTACCTGCTGGGGATCGCGAGCTACGCCGTCGGGTTGACGGTGTCGGCGCTGCTAGACCTGCCCGCCGGCGCGGTCATCGTCTGGGTGCTGGCGTTATTCGGTGTCGCCACCTCTCAGCTGATCGCACGTTTCACCGCTGTGCCCGCGGCGGTCGGGGAGGGGGCGCACTGAACCATCGACCTGGCGGCGCGTCATCGCCGCCCGGTCGCGGTTTCAGTGCGGGGGGGGCGGTGCCCAACCTTTCCCGCTTCCTGTGGCATAATCGAGACGTTGCTGATCCCGTGCTGGAGCGGGCTTGCCCGCGAAGGTGGTTAATGAAAACGTCGTCTTCGCGGGCATACCCAAAGGGCACAGGAGACCGCTCCTGCAATCGTTCGCAGGAACACGTTGCAGGCGGGGCTGAACAGCGAGAACCCCAATAATCGCAGTCACAATCACGATGTCCGGTGAAACGGTACCTATCCCATGAAATGGCTCGACAGAATTCCCTATTCCCTGTTAGTGCCGCTGGCCGCGGTGATGGCGCTGGCGCCGTTTGTGCCGGAACCGCACCTGTGGGAGAAGCTGAAAATGCTCGCTTCGGGAACACTGGTTCGACCGATCGATATCTTCGACCTGTTCCTGCACGGCACGCCGCTGCTGCTGCTGGCGCTCAAGCTGTTGTCCGGTTTGTCACGCAAGGATGTATGATTGACGGGCGGCGCACCATCCCGCGCCTTACGGGCGCAGTATGATCCCGGATCGCGTTTTCCTGTCCCTGAAAGGAGCCCACCATGCGCTGGAAGACCGGACGTCGGAGCAGCCACATCGAGGACCGGCGCGGTCGACGCGCCGGGCCCGTCGCCTTCAAGGGCGGCATCGGCACCATCGTGCTGGTGCTCGCCGCCAGCTATTTCCTCGGCATCAACCCGCTCGATATCCTGATGATGCAGACCGGTACGGGTACGGGCACCGATGTCGGCCAGAGCGGCTGGCAGCCCTCGCCGGAGGAGCAGCAGATGGCGGATTTCGTGTCGGTGGTGCTGGCCGATACCGAGGACACCTGGACGGAAATTTTCCGGCAGTCGGGAAAGACCTACCAGGAACCGAACCTGGTGCTCTACACCGGCGCCGTCCAGTCCGCCTGCGGCACGGGCAGCGCCGCCATGGGTCCGTTCTACTGTCCCGGCGACCGCAAGGTCTACATCGATCTCTCGTTCTTCGATGAACTCAGGCGCCGTCACGGCGCGCCCGGCGATTTCGCGCAGGCCTATGTCATCGCCCACGAGGTGGGTCATCACGTGCAGAACCTGCTGGGGATCAGCGAGCGGGTTCAATCCGAGCAGCGTGGTCTCGGCAAGGCGGCAGCCAATGCGCTCTCGGTCAAGGTGGAACTGCAGGCGGACTGTTTCGCCGGGGTCTGGGGCAACCACGCCGACCGCAGCCGCCACGTGCTGGAAGAAGGCGATATCGAGGAGGCGCTCAACGCGGCCAGCGCCATCGGCGATGACCGCCTGCAGAAGGAAGGCAGCGGCTACGTGGTTCCCGAGAACTTCACCCACGGAACTTCCCGGCAACGCGTCGAGTGGTTCAAGCGCGGCATCGAGCACGGCGACATCGCGAGCTGCAACACCTTCGCCTCCGGCTGACCGGCCGGAGCGTCATAAGGAATTCTACGTACAGATCATCCCAGCGAATGCGGGGATTATTTATCGTCTGCAGGCTGTTGTGACTGTTCCATAGCGATTCCCTGCAAACTTTGAAATTCCGTTTAGGCACTATAATATGAACCTATCTTCATGATTCTTAGGTAAGAAGAATCTCAAAAATACCCAAATGAAAAAATCCTTTTTTTGCTTTTGGGCAAACTACTAGTAGTTATGTTCCAAAAAGCTGACAGTGATCGGTTCTCAAGGCAAGGCATGAAATACAAAATACTCGACAAAAAAAGCAAAACAGAAGTGACGAGCCTTTTTACGTCTGTTTTCACTTCATCCGAGGGGGAGGAAGAAGGCAAGCTGATTGGCAGCCTTGCCTCGGAACTATCCTCAAACATCGACAATGAAGAAATAATCTGTTTCGGCGCATATGAAGAAGAATCACTCATTGCTTCTATCTTCTTCACTTACCTTCGCTTTAATGATGGCATTCTGGTTTACATGCTCGCTCCGGTTGCAGTGAGCACTGAACATCAAGGAAAAGGCGTAGGGCAGGCCCTAATTCAGTATGGTCTGAATGAACTGAAAAATCGTTCTGTGGCTGTAGCCATCACATATGGCAATCCATCCTTCTACTCAAAAGTAGGGTTTCAACCGCTCTCAGAAAATATCATCAAGGCTCCGGTGAGGCTTTCAATGCCAGAGGGCTGGCTAGGCCAGTCCTTAACGAACGGGCCAATTCGGACAATCAATGAACGTCCTACATGCGTTAAGGAATTCAATGATCCTGTTTATTGGTAATCACAAGAACATAACAATGGGCTCCAAGGGACGGTCCGCTTCGCTGCGCGCCCCTGAGCCCAAACGTTGCGCGCATGTCTGCCTACAAGCACGCATTGATCGTTGACGATACCTCTTCGGAGCAACGCCTGGCGTTAGCGGCGGAGATGCTTGACCATTGCAAGGGGGTTGTAATGCTGGACGGCGTGGTTGCCCTTCGCCCTACACCTGACGCGATCCTGTGCGAAGTTATTGACCCGATGCCAACTTCGCATCGCTGCGCTGAAGAGTTCAAGGTTCTTGTAGAGAACGCGGGTCGTATGCTGGCCGGTTCGAGGCTCGCGAGCCGGTTGCCACGCAGACCCCTTCAATGGCGGGTGGTGGAAGATAAAGGTACCGGAACGGCGGAATTGTGGCCAGGCCCTGGATAATGGTTTCGGCGCACACATGTTCATAACATTAGTGAGAAATGTGCTCTGACACGAATGGCATCTCAAATAACGCATGTCATCCCGAATAACGTTCACTTGGCCACGGAATCACACGGAAGACACGGAAAAATGAGCGTATATTCCGTGTTTTTCCGTGTGCTTCCGTGGCTATTTATCATGTTTGGGTTTAACCAGGCGCCATTCTGCCCTGACACTATTTGTGCTACTTTTACGCGATATGATTCGAATCAAAACCCTTGATCACGTAGTCATCCGCGCTCGGGACGCCGAGGCAATGATCGGCTTTTATTGCGACGTCCTGAGGTGTGTTGTCGAACGGCGGTCCTCGCCTGAAATCGGGCTGGTTCAGTTGCGTGCCGGTGATTCCCTGATTGATATAGTTGCGGTTGACAGCGAGATCGGGCGCAAGGGTGGCGCCGCACCCGGGAAACAGGGCCGGAACATGGACCACTTCTGTGTTCGGGTCGAGCCCTTCAAGGAGGAGGCAATTCGCGCACACCTCGCGCAATACGGTGTTGTTGGCAGCAAACTCGAGACGCGTTACGGGGCTGAAGGCAACGGTCCGTCCATTTACATACAGGACCCTGAAGGAAACACGGTCGAACTAAAAGGACCACCGGATTAACAAGGCCGTTTAAAACGCCTTTTCAGGGCCGATGGCCAACATTGCTGGCTAATGCGGATCTTCCGGCACGCGACAGCGAGGCCTGGTGCGGCGCCATCGACGAGTATGGCGACAGCGTCTCGCTGATGTATCTTCAGCCAGGCGGCAACGCAACCAGGTACCGGGGCCTCAACGAGACCATTTGGGAACACCAGGGCCAGGCGTCGATTACCCGGAGCTATGGCGCGCCGGCAATGCGCTGCCAGATTTATTTCGCGAACATGGAAATAAATCTGTTCCCGTTACCAGGTTAAGACCGATGATGAATCGACTCAGGAATGTAATTACGGCACTGGCGCTTTTTCTGCAATTCGGTTCCGTGATTGCCGCGAACGCCGGCTACGACCCGCAGGCGGTGCAGGCGATTGCCGTTACCCGCCAGGGGCTGGCGGATACCGTCGCCTACCTGGATGCCCGGCGCGACCTGTTTCCCGCCGATGGCGAGGGGAAGGCGAGTCTTCCGGGTCGCAACGGACGGTTGGCGCTCTGGCAGGACTGGCAGGGATTCCTCGACCGTATACTGGCCCTCGACCGCTTGTCGGGGGAAACCTTCGCTGCCTACCACGCGGCCGATGGCGATGAGCGGCAAGCGGCTTTCCGGGTCGCCTATGCCGCCTTTCTCGCCCAGTACCGCGAGGCGCTGGATTTCATCGCCGTGGCGGAGCGCAACCCGGCCATGCACACCGTGCTGAACGAACCGGTCCCGGAACTCGGTCTGCCCGAACGCACCTATGCCCGCCTCAAGTTCCGCTTTCTCAATATCCTGCGCGGCGCCGAATTCGCCCGGCTCGATGTCATCTATGGCCTCTACGGCACTGATCCCGAACTGCCGCTCACTCCCGGGCTGGAGGCAGACCGCCGGGCCCTGTGGCAGGAGGGGCAGGGCGCCGGTCCGAAGCTAACCGCTGAAAATGCATTGCGGATCGTGCAGGACGCCGCCCTGGCGAGCTGGTTCCCGGTGCAGAAGAACGTCTCCGAGTGGATGGGCGACACCAGGGTATGGCGGCCGCAGACCTCGCTGGTCAGCCAGGCGCAGCTTGCCGCCCTGCAGCCGCAACTCAAACCCGGTGACGTGCTGCTGGTGCGGCGCGAATGGTTCCTCTCCAATGTCGGTTTGCCCGGGTTCTGGCCCCATGCCGCGCTCTACGTCGGCACACCGGAGGAAAGGGCAGTCTTCTTCGACGATCCGGCGGTGCGCGCCTGGGTGCGCGCAGCCGGAGAGGACAGCGGCGACCTGGAGGCGTTGCTGCGCGCACGCTCGCCGCAGGCAGTGCAAACCGCCAGTGCACCGCTCGAGGCCGGACATGTGCCGCGGGTGGTGGAGGCGATCAGCGAAGGGGTCTCCTTCACCAGCCTCGAACATGCCGCCGGCGGCGATTCGCTGGTGGTGCTGCGACCGCGGTTGCTGAAAACGTCGCGGGCTCGCGCCATCGTGCGCGCCTTCCACTATGCCGGTCGCCCGTATGATTTCAATTTCGACTTCCGCACCGACTCGGCCCTGGTCTGCACCGAACTCGTGGTCAAGGCCTACGAAGGGGACGGCGAACTGCCTGGGCTGAACCTGCCGTCGGTGGAGGTACTCGGCCGACCGGTGACGCCGGCCAATCTGATCGCCCGCCAGTTCGACGAAGATTACGGCGGCGCGCGTCAGCAGTTCGACCTGGTGGCCTTCCTCGACGGACAGGAAGCGGCGGGCAATGCCGTTCCCGCCGGGCTCGACAGCTTCCGCCACAGCTGGCGGCGTCCCAAATGGCACGTGCTGGTGCAGAACACCCCGTTGTCGGAAGAGTGATCATGGTCAGCTGGCTGCCTGGCTGACGCGCATCATAACCTGTACCTATCCTGGGGATGAGGTCGATACCTCATCTATTACTTGAGAAGCCTGTCCGGTCATGACCTCTGAAGCCGGCTCTCGACAGCCAGGCGGTGTGCGCCAGGCTGGCGTCAGATAAAGACAGATAAACTCCAGTTTTTTCAATCATATGACCGTGGCGCCTGGTTCCTCGTTGCCACGCGACGACAGGTTTGCCCTGTTCATAGTTAATACAAAAGCGAGAAAATATGTATAACGTAATGTAAAAAAAGCATATTAAATTAGTTGGCATCCTATCTGCTGGTAACGAGGCGTTTCCATCGCACGTCCTGCTCGTCGGCTGTGCGATACCTGAATCATGACCATGGCGGAAGTCCCACCGTGATACCGGTCCGACAGTCGCCAGAGTGGAAAAGTCTGTGAACCGGCAACCAGTGATGGAGGCTACAAAGATGAAACGACTCATAATCGTGCTGGCGATGGTGCTGCTTGGCGCCGGTGTGGCAAGCGGCGCGGCGGATTCTGCACGCCTTCTGGTGATCGATATCTCCAACCAGGTAACCCGGGCGCTTAACAAGGAACCGGACCTGACAGAGCGTGATCCCGCTTCGATGTACAAGCTGTTGAACCGGATCGTGGTGCCGCACTTCGACTTCGATGCCACGGCGAAGCTGGTGCTGGGGCGCTACTGGCGCGATATGAATCCGCAGCAGCAGCAGCGCTTTGTCCAGGAATTCAGCACCCATCTGGTGCGCTTCTATGCCGCATCGCTTTTGAAGTTCAAGGATCAGACGATTGATTTCAAACCCCTGCGCGCGCCTGACGCGGCCGATGATGTGGCGGTGCATACCGAGGTGCAGCAGGGGGACGGACCGCCCATATCCATCGACTACCGCATGCACCTCAAGGGCGGCGACTGGAAAGTCTACGATGTGGCAATCGATGGCATCAGCATGGTGGCCAGCAATCGCAGCAGCTATGCCGCCGAAATCCGCAAGAGTGGCATCGACACGCTGACCGCGCGGCTTGCTCGCATCAACCGCGAGAACGGTGGCTAGTCCAGCCTGAGATCGTGCATGGTGTCTGAATAACCAGTCTGCGTTCAAAAAAGTAACCTGATTATCATTGAAACTCAGCCACGAACGATGGAAAAACGCGGCATCCGGCCCCGGACTGCAAGACACGCCGTAAATACTTCCCTGTAGGCTCGACTGCCGCATCCCTGCGGCAGACAGTCTTGCAGTCCGGGGCCGGAGCCACACCCGCCATTTCGACCGCATGCGTCGTATGACTGAGTTTCAGTGATCATCAGGAAGATTTTTAATCGTTTCGTTAAAGAATCTCTCTGCGTTCTTTGCGTCTCTGCGGTGAGAATGGTGTTTAGGGACTGGCGCAAATTAATAGAAACCCGATTCGCCCGGTGGGCGGGTCCGGAAAATCTTCGCCGTCCACAGGTATTGTGCGGGGTTCCGGCTTACCAGGTCCTCGATCAGCCGGTTCATCCGCAGCGCGTCCTGTGCGTTATCTCCGGTCGGAAAATCCTGCAGCGGTTCGAGGAACTCGATACGGAACCGCCGCCGTTCGGGTGAGTAGAATGCCAGCGTGGGAATGACCGCCGCGCGGCAGCTCTCGACCAGTCGTCCCAGCAGCGGCATGGTCGCCTTGGGAATACCGCAGAAAGGGATGAATATGCTGCTTTCCGCGCCCTTGTCCTCGTCCGGAAAATACATGAACCACTTGCCGCCGCGGGTGGCCTTCACCAGCGAGAGCAGGCTGGCCTTGTGGCTGTAGACCTCGCCACCGTAGCGGGTTCGGAAGCGCGTCACAATCCAGTCCATGAGCGGATTGCTGTGCAGACGCACCATGCTGATCATGGCGTGTTGGTGTGACAGGCATTGCCCGGCGTACTCGATCGCCAGAAAGTGCGGTGAGAGCAGAATGACGTTCTTTCCCCCGACCACAGCCTGTTCGACGTTTTCCAGTCCCTGAATGTCGAACTGCTTGCGCAGGTGGCGCGGCGAGCGCGCCAGCAGCTGGCCGTAACCGAGCAGGATATGCGCGGCGACGCGGAAATGCTCCTGGAGCAGACGGTCTCTTTCTGTGTCAGTCAGCTGCGGGTAGCAGAGCGACAGGTTCTTGCGCGCGATGCGCCCGGCCCTGGAGTCGAGACGGCAAAGCAGCCGGCCCACGCCGTTCCCGAGACCGGCCCGCAGGCGCACGGGCAGAAAGGCCAGGGCAACGCTCAGCAGCATGACGAACCAGATCGGCCAGTAGCGGGGCCGCAGAAAACGTCGCTGAAAGACGGGTTGGTGACTGGCGTTCATGGGTGAGGGCGGATTGTGTGGGGTTCATCCGCCGCACAGGCAGCGGGATGACTCAAGCTGGCGCCTATCATAGCCAATCCAGTCAGTCGCTGCATGAGGCTGCGGGTCACAGGAGGCGCGTTCGGGTTATCACGCATATTCGTTGACTCCAGCCCCTGACAGGGAATTGTTAACAACGAATGCGGTCTATCCCTGGTGATGTGCGTTATCCGTTGACGCCTTGCGGGAACGTGACAGCCGTATTATGGCGGCTTGAATACGGGTAAAATGCGCC
>Ga0210144_1001020_pt1 | contig 12461 bp, 15 predicted proteins | sample Muzzi_PWA_D2_FD_185532 | JGI IMG/M metagenome (GOLD analysis project Ga0210144, IMG submission 185532) | Wetland microbial communities from San Francisco Bay, California, USA, that impact long-term carbon sequestration - Muzzi_PWA_D2 (SPAdes) | ecosystem: Environmental > Aquatic > Marine >...
CTCGTCCTCGAAGCGGGCGCGGGCGGGGAGCCAGCGGCCGAGGCGCGGGCCGAAGGCGCGCTCCAGCGCGACCGGGTCGTGGTTGCGCAGCTCGGCCAGGGTGCGGATCCCCATCCGCTGCAGCTTCAGCGCCGTCTTCGGGCCGATGCCCGGAACCAGGCCGGGCGGGTGGCCGGCGAAGCGCTCCAGCGCCTCGGCGCGCGAGAGGACGGCGAGGCCGGCAGGCTTGCCCAGCTCGCTGGCGATCTTCGCCAGCAGCCGGTTCTCGGAGATCCCGATCGAGCAGGTCAGCTCGGTCTCCTCGCGGATCTCGGCGGCGATCCGCCGCATCGTCGCCTTCGGCGAGAACAGCCCGGTCAGGTCGACGTAGGCCTCGTCGAGCCCCACCACCTCGACTGTCTCGGCGTTGCGCCGCAAGATCTCCATCACCTGCGCGGAAGCCTCGCGGTAGGCGGTGAAGTCGGGCTTCAGGTAGACCGCGTCCGGCAGCCGCCGCCGCGCCACCGCAGCCGGCATCGCCGAGTGGATCCCGGCCAGCCTCCGGGCCTCGTAGCTGGCGGTCGTCACCACCGCCCGCGGCCCCGAGCCGCAGACGACCACAGGCTTCCCCCTCAGCTCCGGCCGCCGGCGCAGCTCGACCGACGCGTAGAAGGCGTCCATATCGAGGTGGGCAATTGTCCGCCGGTCGGCCATGGTCCCGATCGTAGGGCGGGGGAGGGACGGCACCCGAAGCGGTTCCGGGGAACCACCTGGGCTAAGGTCGCCGTGTGGCCGACGTCGCCCACACGAAGATCGAGGAGATCGACGCGATCGAGGGGTTCTTCGAGGGGATCAGGTTCCATCGGGCGGGCGCGGGCCTTGGCATCAACTCCTTCGGCATCGCGATCATCGACCTGGCGCCGGGCGCCGACGAATACCCCGAGCACGACCACTCCCCAGAGGGGATCGGCGGCCAGATGTTCGCCAAACGCCCCCAGCAGCTCGGCCAGGAGGAGGTCTACGTCGCCCTCAAGGGCTCGGGCACCCTCGAAGCCGACGGCGAGCGGTACCCGATCGACGCCGATCACATCTCCCGGGTCGGGCCCGAGGTGAAGCGCAAGGTCACCCCGGGCCCCGACGGCCTCCGCCTCCTCGTCGTGGGCGCGACCCCCGGCGAGCCCTACGACACGGGCGGCAGGCTGTAGACGCCGCATAGAATCTCCTCGTGGCTTCACCCGAGGCGAAGAACCTGGAGGCAATCTCCAAGGCGATCGATCAGCACAACCGCAACTGCCCGTTCCCGGCGGCCGAGGTGCGGATGAACCCCTTCGAGGTCGAGCGGCTCGGCTGGGAGGAGATCCGTGGGCTGCCGGTCGTGCCCGACGGGGCGATCGGCACTGGCCGCTTCCGGATCGTCTGCTCGCGAGAGCTCGACGACGCCGGGCTCGAGGAGACCGAGGCGGTCGGCCAGGAGCTGGAGACCGTCGTCCCGGCGAACAACTGAGCTGGACACAATCAGCGCTTCAGACGTTCCAGAATTCGAGGCCGAGCCCGCTCAGCCAGCGCTGCGCTTCGATGTTGAGCCGGGTCAGCTCTCCGGTCCAGATCAGGACGCCCATCGCGATCAGGATCAGGCCGCCGGTGGCGACGATCGCCTGGTAGTGGCGCTTCACCGCGGCGAAGGCGGTGGTCATGCGGGAGAAGGCGACGGCAGTGAGAAGGAAGGGGATCGCCAGGCCTGCCGAGTAGACGGCGAGCAGGAATGCGCCGCGGCCGGCCGAGCCGGAGAGCGAGGCGGCGGAGAGGATCGCCCCGAGGGTCGGGCCGATGCAGGGCGTCCAGGCGATCGCGAAGGCGGCGCCGGCGACGATCGGACCGCCCCGGCCGGCCCGCTCGAGCAGGGCGTCGACGTGCCACTCGCGGTTGAGGCGGGTGACGAACAGCGAGGCGACGAAGAGCACGCCCATCGCGACGATCAGCGCCGCGGAGATCTTGGTCAGAAGCAGCTTGTGGTCCTGGAGGGCTGAGCCGAGCCCGGTCGCGGTGAGGCCGAGGATCACGAAGATCGCCGAGAAGCTGGCGACGAAGAGCAGGCTGGGGGCGAGCACGCGGCGCCAGCCGGCGCTGTCCAGCTCGGCCGCGGAGACGCCGCTGACCGCCGACAGGTACCCGGGGACGAGCGGCAGCACGCAGGGGGAGAGGAAGGAGACGATCCCCGCCGCGAGGGCGGCGAGGACGCCGACCCCGGCGGTCGGATCGGTGCTCAGATCGGCGACGATCACCGCTCCTCAGGATATCCGGGGCGCTCCGTCGGCCCCTCTTGCAATGGCGCGCGCCACAGGAGAGACTGCGCCGTATGGACGTCAACGCTCTGATACTCAACTGCACCCTGAAGAAGTCCCCGGAGCCCTCCAACACGCAGGCCCTGGTCGACATCGTCACCGGCCACTTCGACGAGCTGGGGGTCGGCCACGAGACCCTGCGGCCGGTCGACTACGAGATCCCGTTCGGCGTCGTCTCCGACATGGGGGAGGGGGACGAGTGGCCCCAGATACTCGAGAAGGTGCTCGCCGCCGACATCCTGATCATGGCCATGTCGATCTGGTTCGGCGTCCGCAACAGCGTCTGCCAGATGGTGATCGAGCGCCTCGATGGCACCTACAACACGACCAACGAGGTCGGCCAGTACCCGCTCTACAACACGGTCGGCGGGGTGGTCGTGACGGGCAACGAGGACGGCGCCCACGCCTGCTCGGAAACGACGCTGTTCAACCTCACCCACCTCGGCTGCGCGATCCCGCCCAACGCCGACACCTACTGGGTCGGCGACGCCGGGCCGGGCCCTTCGTTCGTCGAGGCGGGCGGCAAGGACCACCCCTACACGCAGAAGACCGCCAAGTGGATGGCCCACAACGTCACCCACCTGGCGCGGATCCTCAGGCAGAACCCGATCCCGCCGGAGGGCAACACCGTTCCCGGCTGGCAGCCCGACGACTGCGGCGGCCACGACGACCGCATGCCCGCCGGCCACGTCGGCTAAGGGTTCCACAAGCGCGCCGCTGTTCAACGCCGCGGGCGCGGCGCGGCGCCTGCGCGCCTCGCCGTTGCTGGCGATCGGCCCCGCCGAGCCGGGCCCAGCCCTGCGCCGCGGCGCCCTGATCGGGGTCCCGGTCGGGATCGCCCTCTTCCTCGAGCTGGGGCTGGGCGCGCCGACCAAGGGAGCGGTCGCCAGCGCCGCCCTGCTCGCCGGCTTCGTCGGCCTCGACGCTCCGGCCCGCACCCGGGCCGCCTGGCAGGCGGCGGTGGCCCCGGCGCTCGGGCTCGCCGCGGCGCTGGGCGCCCTCACCGGCTCCTCGGCGCCGCTGGCGGTGGCGGCGATGGCGCTGGTCGGCGCCGCTGGCGGCTACTGCATCGCCGTCTCGCTGCGGTTCTCGTTCGCCGGCCTCACGGTGGCGCTGGCGCTGCTGGTCGCCCAGGGGCTGCCGCTGAGCGCGTCCGACGCGCTGCCGGCGCTGCTCTACGGGACGGCCGGGGGTTTGCTCCAGGCCGCCTTCTCGCTCTTCGTCTACGCGGCCGGCGACCGCGCGGAGGAGAGGGGAGGGAACGCCTGGAGCACCCCCGCGGCGCTCGCCGCGCTGCGCTCCAACCTGACCATGCGCTCGACCAGCTTCCGCCACGCGATCCGCTTCGGCGCCGCCCTCGCGCTCGGGGTCGCCGCCTACTGGCTGCTAGGGATGCAGGAACACGGCTTCTGGATCCCGCTGACGATCCTCTTCGTGCTCCGACCGGAACGGGAGGAGACCTTCCACCGGCTGGTCCTGCGCGCCGCCGGCACCGCGATCGGCCTGGTGATCGCGACCGCCCTCTCGGCGTGGCTGGTGGGTGACGGCCTGGCGCTCGCCGTCCCCCTTACCGCCGCGGCCGCCCTCGCCTTCGGGCTGCTGACCGTCCAGTACGCGCTGTTCACCGCGTCGATCACCGTCTACGTGGTGCTGCTCGCCGACACCGTGGGCGAGCCAGCGCTGCGCGCCGCCGGACAGCGGGCGATCGGCACCGCGATCGGCATCGCGATCGCCGGGGCGGCGTTCCTGCTCTGGTCGAACCCGAGCGAACAGCGGCCGGCGCTGGCGTCCCCGGACCAGGCCCGCTAGATTTCCTGGCTACGCAGCCAAACGCCGCCCGCCGCGGCGCGACAACAGGAGAGACTTTGAGCAACCGCACGTTCGTGATCGGGGTCGGGATGACCAAGTTCGAGAAGCCGGGCAACAAGGAGGGCGACTATCCCGACTGGGCCCGGGACGCGGGGGAGAAGGCGCTCGCCGACGCCGGCATTCCCTACGAGGACGTCGAGCAGGCCTACGCCGGCTACTGCTACGGCGACTCGACCTACGGCCAGCGGGCCCTCTACCAGCTCGGCCTCACCGGGATCCCGGTGGTCAACGTCAACAACAACTGCTCGACCGGCTCCTCGGCGCTGTTCCTCGCCCGCCAGGCGGTGAAGGGCGGCCTGGTCGACTGTGCGCTCGCGGTCGGCTTCGAGAAGATGGAGCCCGGCTCGCTAGGCGTCAAGTACACCGACCGCACCAACGCGATCGACAAACATGCGATGCGGATGTTCGAAATCCGCGACCCCGAGTCCTCGCCGCCGGCGCCGCAGATGTTCGGCAACGCCGGCCGCGACCACATGGAGAAGTACGGTTCCGAACCCGACCACTACGCATGGATCGGCTGGAAGAACCACAAGCACTCGGTCAACAACCCCTACGCCCAGTTCCAGGACGAGTACACGATCGAGGAGATCAAGGCGGCGAGGATGATCCACGAGCCGCTGACCAAGCTGCAGTGCTCGCCGACCTCCGACGGGTCGGCCTGCGCGATCGTCGCCTCGGAGCGCTACGTCGAAGAGCACGGTCTCGGCGAGCGGGCGATCGAGATCGCCGGCCAGTCGATGGTCACCGACCTCTCCTCGACCTTCGCCGACGACACCGATTGCATGAAGATCGTCGGCGTCGACATGTCGAAGCGGGCGGCGGACGAAGCCTACGAGGAGGCCGGCGTGGCGGCCGATGAGGTCGATGTCTGCGAGTTGCACGACTGCTTCAGCGCCAACGAGCTGATCACCTACGAAGCGCTCGGCTTCGCGGCGGAGGGCGAGGGCCACAAGCTGGTCGACGAGGAAGCCACCACCTACGGCGGCAAGGTCGTCGTCAACCCCTCCGGCGGGCTGATCTCCAAGGGCCACCCGCTGGGCGCGACCGGGCTGGCGCAGTGCTCAGAGCTGACCTGGCAGCTGCGCGGCGAAGCCGACGCCCGCCAGGTCGAGGGCGCGAAAACCGCGCTGCAGCACAACATCGGCCTCGGCGGCGCCGCCGTGGTCACCGTCTACAAACCGGCGGCCTAGGAGCCACCGGAGGAGGAGGACAGCAATGGCGAAGGAGCGACGCCCACTCAGCGGCAAGGTCGTGGCGATCACCGGGGGCGCCCGGGGGATCGGCAAGGCGACCGCCGCGGCGCTGGTCCGCAGGGGCTGCCGCGTCGCGATCGGCGACCTCGATTTGCCGCTGGCCGAAGGGACCGCCGGGGAGCTGGGGGGCGGGACGATCGCGATCCCACTCGACGTCACCGACCGCGACTCCTTCGCGGCCTTCCTCGGCGAGGTCGACCGCCAGCTCGGTCCGCTCGACGTGCTGATCAACAACGCCGGGATCATGCCGGTGACGAGGTTCGTCGAAGAGGCCGACGAGTCGATCCGCCGCCAGATCGAGATCAACGTCTATGGCGTCGTCACCGGCACCCAGCTGGCGCTGGAGCGGATGCTGCCGCGCCGCGGCGGTCACGTCGTCAACCTCGCCTCCTCGGCCGGGAAAGCCGGCGTGCCGGGGATCGTCACCTACTCGGGCACCAAGCACGCCGTGGTCGGCTTCACCGAGGCGGTGCGCGCCGAGCTGCGCGGCAGCGGCATCGACTTCTCCTACGTGATGCCGGTCACCGTCAACACCGCCCTGACCGAAGGCGTCTCCGACACGCGGGGCGTCAAGAAAGTGGAGCCCGAGGACGTCGCCGAGGCGATCGCCGAGGCGCTGGAGACGGGCCGCGTCGACGTCTTCATCCCGCGCTCGCTGAAGTACACGGTGGCGATCAGCGGCATCCTGCCGCGGCGCTGGCGTGAGGCGGTGGCGAGCTTCATGGGCGTCGACAGCATCATCGCCGAGGTGCCCGGGTCGGCCCGCCGCGCCTACGAGGAACGAGCCGCGAAGAGCCACTCCGCCGGGGCGGAAGCCGGCGAGAGCGAGGCTGAGCCGGCTGCCCAGAGAGACGCCGCCTGACGCCCAGCAGATGGGACGGATCTACGACGCGACCTGGGGGCGGGCCTTCGCGGCGCTCTATGACCGCAGCCTGAAGGGCACCGAGGAGGCCGGGCTGCGCGAGATGCGGCGCGAGACGCTGTCCGAGGCGCGCGGGCGGACGATCGACATCGGGGCCGGGACCGGCGCCAACCTCGGGCTGTACCCGCAGACGGTCACCGAGCTGGTCCTCAGTGAGCCCGACAAGTACATGGTGAGGCGCCTGCGCCACAGGCTGGCTGAGACGGACCAGCGGGTGCAGCTGATCGAAGCGCCGGCCGCACGGCTGCCCTTCGAGGACGCGAGCTTCGACACCGCCGTCTTCACGCTGGTCCTCTGCACGGTGCCGGACCCGGAGGCGGCGCTGGCCGAAACGGCGCGGCTGCTGCGGCCCGGGGGCCGGATGCTCTTCCTCGAGCACGTGCGCGCCGAGGACGCCGGCCTGGCCCGCTGGCAGGACCGGCTCGAACGGCCCTGGCGCTTCTTCGGCGACGGCTGCCACTGCAACCGCGACACGGTGGCGACGATCGAAGCCTCGCCGCTCACCCTGGAGCGCGTCGAGCGAGGGCGGCTGCCGAAGGCCCCGCCGATCGTCCGGCCGATGGCGCGGGGCAGCGCCATCGTGGCCGCCTGATCGCGGTCCAACGCACGATAATGGTGGTTATGTGAACTCGACGCCTCAGCCCGCTTCTTCGATCGCTTCTTCGATCGTGCCGGCCGAGCCGGGAGTGCCGAGCGTTTCTTTGCCGCTCGTGCCGGGGCCTTCGATCGCGAACGAGGGCGTCCCGGTGAAGCCCAGCCGCTGCGCTTCGGAGGTCGTCGCTTCCACTTCGGATTTCACCTTGGAGCTCTTGCGATCCTTGTTCCATTTGGTGATGTTCGGCACGCCGGCGCCCTTGGCGACTTCGGTCATGAATTCGTCGGTGACGTAGCCGGACCCCTCGGTGCCCTGGTTTCGATAGAAGAGCTCGAGGTATTCCCAGCCGCGGCCCTGCTTGCCGGCGGCGACCGCCGCCGCTCCGGCGGGGATCGATTCCGGGCCGATGATCGTGAAGTTGCGGAACTCGATCTTCGCCGCGCCGCGGCGCACCTCGGAGTCGATCACTTCCGGGATGATTTCTTCGGAGTAGGCCTTGCAGACCGGGCACTGGAGGTCGCCGTACTCCCATAGCGTCACCTTCGCCTGCGGCCGGCCGAGGACCAATCCTTCCTGCGGGATCCCGCTCAGCTCGTTCTCGACCAGGCTGGTGTCTTCGAGGTCGACTTCGCCTCCGCCGCCTCCGCCGCTGCTGGCGACGACGATCACCACTGCGACCGCGACAACCGCCACGAAGACCGCGGCGCTGCCGATCTGCAGCAGCCGCTTGCGCCTCTTCTGGCGCTCGCCTTCGCTTTCCTGCTGCAGCCGCTGTTCGCGGCGTTCCTCTCTGGCGCTCTTGCCGCTCATGCGGGCCTTCCTACGTAGCCGACCATGCGCACTGCATTTAACCCGAAGAGGATCGTCATCAGCACCGCGCTCGCCACGCACCACTGGCAGATCGCTTCGATCTTGAACAGCTCGAGGTACGTCAGGTAGACGCTGAAGCCGAAGCCGGCAAGCGAGATCCCGAAGCCGGCCATGCGGGCGGCGTCGCCGCGCAGCAGCGCCGCCGCCACCAGCAGCACGTAGCCGACGATCCCGAACACCGCGACGTTGATCCCGAGGATGTGCGAGTAGGAGCTGTCGGCGACCGTCTCGCAGCCACCGCCGCCCGCGAGGCAGGCCGGCGCTCCGCCGCCCGAGTCGGCGATCGTGATGTAGGTGGCGACGCCGATGCCGAATACCGCGACGAAGGTCGCGATCGCCCGCAAGGTCCCCTCTCCCGGTGCGCTCATCGCCCAAAAACTAGTGAACCGGTCCTATGCGGCGCCTAAAGCCGCCGCCACCGGCGGCTCCGCGCAGAAGGCGGCGAGCTGGCGCGACAGCTTGCCGCCCTGCCAGGCGAGCGGAGACTCCCCCTCGGCCTCGCCGACCAGCTGCGCCCGCGGCAGCCGCGACGCGTACAGCTCGGCGACCTCGCGCGGGTGCCCAGGGTCGGCGGCGTCGTGGCTGGCGACGACCAGGGCGGGCACGTCCAGCGCCTCCAGCTCTTCGACCGCTCCGAACGGGCGGGAACGCGGCACCTGCCGCAGCGCCTCCGCCAGGGCATCGAGATGGCGGTGCAGCAGCATCCGCTCGCGGGTGAAACGCAGGATTGGGCCGCGCCAGGCCGGATCGATTCCCTGCTCGCGGGCGACGTAGTCGACGAAGCCGTCGACCCCTCCCTCCCCCAGCGCCGCCGCGAGGCCGTCCCAGAAGGCGAGCGCCGCGCTCGTGACCTCGCCCTCGTAGACCGGCCCGATCGCCACCAGGCCGGCGAGGCGCTCGGGATGGCGCAGCGCGTAGGCGATCGCGGTGTGGGCGCCCATCGAGTGCCCGGCGAGGACGAACGGCGCCTCCCCGGCGGTGGCCGCGAGGACCGACTCCAGGTCGTTGACCAGCTCCGGGTATCCATAACCCCGGCCGGCAGGGGCGGGGTCGGACTCGCCGTGGCCGCGCGCGTCGTAGGAGATGACGGTGTGGCCGGCGCGCTCCAGCGCCCGCGAGCCGTGAACCACGTAGCGGCGGGTCGCGGTGATCCCGTGGCAGAGCACGAGCGGCGGCCCCTCCCCCGCCGTCTCGCCGCGGATCGTCAGACCCTCGCCGGCCTCGAACGGTCGCGGCGGTGCCGGCTTCACCCGACCGCTGCGACGGCGGCCTCGATCTCCTCGACGGTGTCGAAGCTGAGGCCGGCCAAAGTCACGTTGCGGTGGCGGATCGTGCCCCGCTCGTCGATCACGAAGGTGGCGCGGCGCACCATCGGGCCGGCGACGATGCCGTAGGCGCGGGCGACCGCCTTGTCCTCGTCGGCGAGCAGCGGCACGTTGAGGCTCTTCTCGCGGACGAAGCGCTCGTGCGAGTCGACCGACTGCGGCGAGATGCCGAGCACCTCGGCGTCGATCGCGTCGAGGCGGCCGCCTTCATCGCGGTAGGAGCAGAACTGCCTGGTGCAGACCGGCGTGAAGTCCCCCGGGTAGAAGGCGAGGACCAGCTTTCGTCCCCGGTAGTCGGAGAGGCGGTAGGTCCTGCCGCCGGTCCCGGGCAGCTCGAAGTCGGGTGCCGGGTCCCCCTCGCGCGCCTTCGCCATGGCCGCAGGTTAGAGGAGCCGCCCGCCTTGTAGGTTTCGTGCATGGGGGGGCCTCCACACGTCGACGGCGTCAGCCACCGCACCGTGCGGGCGCGCGGCCTCGACTTCCACGTCGCCGAAGCCGGCTCCGGCGAGGACGCGGTGCTCTGCCTGCACGGCTGGCCGCAGCACTGGTACGAGTGGCGCCACCTGATGCCGGCGCTGGCCGACCGCCACCGCGTCCTGGCGCTCGACCTGCGCGGCTTCGGCTGGTCCGACGCGCCGCCAGACGGCTACGAGAAGGAGAACCTCGCCGACGACGTGCTCGCCGTCATCGACGAGCTGGGGATCGAGCGGGTGAAGCTGGTCGGCCACGACTGGGGCGGCTGGATCGGCTTCCTGCTCTGCCTGAAGGCGCCCGAGCGCTTCGAGCGCTTCCTGGTGCTCAACATCGTCCACCCGTGGGTCGCGCGGAGCCGGATGCTGCCCCGGCTCTGGCGCTTCTGGTACCAGTTGCTGATCCTCTCGCCAGGGATCGGCTACCAGCTGCACCGCAGCGGCCGCTTCGTCCCCCGCGTCCTGGTCGGCGCCTCGACCAGGAAAGAGGTCTGGGACGAGGCGACGCTGCGCGCCTTCGCCGACAACCTCGCCGAGCCCGCCCGGGCGCGCGCCGGGGTGCAGATGTACAGGGTCCTGTACCTGCGCGAGGTCGGGCCGATCCTCCGCGGCCGCTACGCGGACAAGCGGCTCGCCGTGCCGACCCGGCTGCTGTTCGGGACCGACGACGTGGCGCAGACCCCCGGGATGCTGCCCGGTTACGAGCGCCACGCCGACCGGATGTCGGTTGATCTGGTCGCCGACTGCGGCCACTTCATCGTCGACGAGCGACCGCAGCTGGTCGCCGAACAGGCGCGTGACTTTTTCGGCCCCGCCTAGCCGTTCTCGATCGCGATTCCTTCGATCAGCACGGTCTGCTTCGGCTTTTCCGCCGGGGTGCCGAGCTCGCCGATCCGTTCGACCGTGCCGAAGCCCTTGCTGACCTTGCCGATCAGCGCGTATTCGGGCGGCAGGCCGGCGTCCGGAGCGAGCACGACGAAGAACTGGCTGCCGGAGCGGCCGGGCGGCTCGGCCGAGCTCTTCGCCATCGCCACCGTGCCCTTCGTGTAGGAGAGGTTGGCGGGCGGCCTCTCGTCGACGCTGTAGCCCGGCCCGCCGGTGCCGTCGCCGAGCGGGTCGCCGCCCTGGATCACGAAGCCGGGAGCCACCCGGTGGAAGGTGAGGCCGTCGTAGAAGCCTTCTTCGGCGAGGAAGACGAACGAGTCGACGGACTTCGGCGCCCGCTTGCTGTCGAGCGCGATCTCGAAGCTGCCGCAGCTCGTTTCCACCACCGCGGTCAGCTTCTCCCCCCTCTTCACCGTTTGCTTCGGCGCCTTGTAGCTGACCTTCTTCGGCGGCGGCGCTTCGACCTGCTTGCAGCCGGCGACACCGGCGGTCGCGCTCGACTCGCCGCCGCCGGCGCGGGAAATCAGGATCGCCGCGACGACGCCGGCGACGAGCACGGCGAATACGGCGAGGACGATCAGCTTGGTGCGGTCTCGGGACCCCTGCATCGGCGTGAAAGCCTAGATGATGTCGACGAGATGCCGGCCCCGCTGATACCGCTCGCCGCCGCAGTGCTTCGCGTTCCCGGTCGCCCCGAGCGCGTCCTCGAAGTCGGCTGCGGGCGGGGCGACGGAGTGCTGTTCCTTGCGCGCGAGTTCCCAGCCGCACGGGTGCGCGGCGTCGACCGCGACGCGGAGGCGATCCGCGACGCGGTCGCCCGGACCGGCCTCGATCCCGAGGGGCGCGTCGCCTTCAAGCAGGGCGGACGGCGTCGCCTCCCCTACCCCGAGGGCTTCTTCGACCTGGTGGTGCAGGGTGACGGCCCGCTGCACCCCGGCGAGTTGGCGCGGGTGCTGGGTCCGGGCGGCCACGTGCTGCTGATCGGTCGGCGACGGCTGGCCGACTGGCGGCTCGCTCAGCACGGGTTCGAGCGGTTCGAGACGGGAGAGGTGGGCGGCGAGCCGTTCGTCCTCGCGGTCCTCCGCCCCCGAGGGGCGAAATAGGCTGCCGCGGGATGGACCTCTCGGGCATGCCGCTGGCGCTGCTGGTCAACCCCGCTTCGGCGCACGGCCGCACCCTGAAGCTGCTGCCGCGACTCGAGGGGGAGCTGGACGCACGGCGCATCGCCTTCCGGGTGGAGCGAACCCGCGGAATCGAGGACGGCGTCGAACGGGCGCTGCGCGCCGCCGAGGCCGGCGAGGTGCCGGCCGTGATGAGCGGCGACGGCCTGGTCGGGGCGATCGGCGGCGCCTTGGCCGGCTCCGAGACGCCGCTGGGCATCGTCCCCGGGGGACGCGGCAACGACCTGGCCCGGGTGCTGGGCATCCCGGAGGACCCGGAGGGCGCGGTGGCAGTGCTTGCAGACGGTCGGACGCGGCGCATCGACGTCGGCGAGGTCAACGGGAAGCGGTTCCTCGGCGTGGTCAGCGCCGGCTTCGACTCGGTCGCCAACCGCCGCGCCAACCAGACCAGGTGGCTGCGCGGCAACCTGGTCTACGCCTACGCCGGAGTGCGCACGCTGCTCGGCTGGAAGCCGGCCCGCTTCACGATCCGAGTCGGCGAGGAGCGCGAGCGCTTCACCGGTTACTCGGTCTCCGTCGCCAACAGCAGGGCGTTCGGCGGCGGCATGTTCATCGCTCCCGACGCCGAGCTGGACGACGGGCAGTTCGATGTCGTCACGGTCGGCGAGGTCGGCAAGCTGCGCTTCCTGGGTAACCTGCCCAAGGTGTTCAAGGGCGCCCACGTCGAGGAGGACGAGGTTCGTGTCTTCCGCGCTGCGCGCCTCGAGCTGAGTGCCAGCCGGCCTTTCCCCGTCTTCGCCGATGGCGAGCACCTGACCGACCTGCCGGCG
>Ga0210144_1001022_pt1 | contig 12456 bp, 10 predicted proteins | sample Muzzi_PWA_D2_FD_185532 | JGI IMG/M metagenome (GOLD analysis project Ga0210144, IMG submission 185532) | Wetland microbial communities from San Francisco Bay, California, USA, that impact long-term carbon sequestration - Muzzi_PWA_D2 (SPAdes) | ecosystem: Environmental > Aquatic > Marine >...
CCGGCGGACCCGGCTGGTAATCGAACTCGCGCGTCAGGCCCGACGTATGGGTCGCAAGGTCGATAAGGCGGATGATATGACCGTCCCGTTCGGGCACTGTGATGTCCCAGCCGATGCGGGATTGAAGAGGATCGGTCAGGTTGAGCGTGCCGTCGGCGACCATGCTGGCGAGAACCTGGCCGGTAAAGACCTTGGTGACCGACCCGATGCGCAGAATCGTGTCGCCGTCCGGTTCGGTGCCCTTGCCGTCCGCGTCGCCGAAACCAGCGACCGCCGTTTCGCCGTTCCGGATCGCGCCGATGATCAATGCCGGCACGCCGCTGTCGACGAACAGAACCGTTCCGGTGAAATTCACCGCCTCCTGCAGAAGCGGATCGCCGGCCGGCGGCTGCGCCAGAGTGACTGCCGGTGCGAGCGCCAGCCCCGCCGCGATCATCGCGGCACTAAATTTCGGAATCAACATCTCGGCCTCCCAGCTGATGTTGCCGATGAAGCGAGATCGGGTACCCCGACGTCAAGTCATAACCTTCAGCCATGGTTGTGGCTTTCTCTCTGCATCGCTGGCCTCCTTAATTTTCGCCGATGGTTAGGCGGCGGGGACGATGCTCTCGGCTTTCACCAGACGATCGGCGAGAACGCCAACGGCCTTGCCGGCGCGATCTTCACCGTGGGGAACGACGGCAAGGCGTCGAAGGTCGTGCTCGACTTCTACGACACCACCGGCCTCGGCACCTTCGTGCGGGAGTAGGCGCTGACCGCGCTAGGCCGGCGCCGATCGCGGAGCGCGGCCGTCGGTGCCCCGAGCCGCCGGTGACCTCGGTCAGTTGAAGGCCAAACCAAGCCGCGGCGGAAGATGGAGGCGCGAATTGGTGAGTCCCAGAACCGTACCGCGCTCCATGCCGCCGACGACAGGACTCACCGCGGCGCCAGTTGGGCGATCAGCTGGTTGACCACCGTTGCCATGTTCATTGCCGTCGCGAAGTCGTACTCGCTGATCGCGACGAAAACGCCGATGCCTCTGGCCGGCGCGAAGGCCGTGTAGACGAACACGCCCTGAAAGCCACCCGCCTTTTGCAGGATCATCGGGCGGTCGCCCTCCGGCATCATCACGATCCAGCCAAGCCCCATGGCGTCCATGTGTCCCGATTCGTCAAGCCCATAGACCGGATTGAGCCCATCGCGCTGCACGTAGGCAGCGTGATCGAGGAGACGGGTTTCGGCTCCATCCGGAGAGAAGCGGTCGAGATGCCAGGCTAGGAACTTGAGGATGTCGTTGGTGGTCGAATAGAGGCTGCCGGAGCCGGCCATGATCGGCGTCGACGGATAGTCCGGAAACGGTTTGCCGTCGAAATTGTGCCCCTGAAGCAGGCGGCCTCTCTCGCTCTCAGGCAGAACCAGACGGGTATCGCTCAGATCGAGGGGATCGAGGACCCGCTCCTTGAGCAAGGCGTCGTAGGGCTTCCGCGCCGTGTGGGCGAGGGCAGCGCCGAGGACGTCGAACGCGGAGTTGGAATAGAACGCCCCGGTCCCCGGCGCGAAAAGAAGCGGAGTGCTCTCCAATTCCCGGGCAAGGTTCTCTGGCGTCTGTGTGCTGTTCGGGTTGTCCGGCGGACCCGGCTTGCGGTCGACCTCACGTGTTATGCCCGACGTATGGGTCGCAAGGTCGATGAGGCGGATGATATGACCGTCCCGCTTAGGCACTGTGATGTCCCAGCCGATGCGGGACTGAAGAGGATCGGTCAGGTTGACCGTGCCGTCAGCGACCATGCTGGCGAGAACCTGGCCGGTAAAGACCTTGGTGACCGACCCGATGCGAAGAATCGTGTCGCCGTCCGGCGCGGCGCCCTTGCCGTCCGCGTCGCCGAAACCAGCGACCGCCGTCTCGCCGTTGCGGATCGCGCCGATGATGACGGCCGGCACGCCGCTGTCCACGAAAAGTATCGTTCCGGTGAAGTGGACCGCTTCCTGGAGAAGCGGATCGTCGGCAAGAGCGACTGCCGGTGCGAGCGCCAGCCCCGCCGCGATCATCGCGGCACTAAATTTCGGAATCAACATCTCGGCCTCCCAGCTGATGTTGCCGATGAGGCGAGATCGGGACCACGACGTCAAGTGACAACCTTCAGTGATGGTTGTGACTTTCTCTCGAAGCGCATGCTGGAAGCCCTGACCGACCGGAAAGCGCCGTCACGACGCCCTCGCCGGGCGAAGCCTTGATCGGCCTCGAGAAGTCGCCGCCACCGCTCGGCCGCGGCCTATGTCGTCGCCCTGGTCGAGGACCGCCGCGACGACCCCGCCTTCGATACCTGGCTCATCGGCCTCGAAGTCGTCCACACATGGGACGGCGTGGTCGAGATCGGGTGACCGGCGCACGATTTCCGCGCTTTTCGTCGGCCAAGAGGCCGCATACACTTTCGCCGACCTCGCACGCGGGCAAATCACGTCAAAGAAAGAGAGACAGGCCATGCCAATCCTCGGCGCACCGAAAGGCGCCTCCGCATCCTTCCGTATCCGCCGCGCGACGTTCGCGCTTCTATGCGGCGTGATCGCCGTATTCGGCTTGTTGACGGCTCCGGCCGGCGCGGAAGAAGCCGCCAAGCCGCTCCTCAAGGCGCCGGTGTCGCCGGTCCCGCCCCTCTTCACCCAGGCCGACATCGACCGGGCCGTCGCCGCGCTCGATGGGATCGTCGAAGACGCCATGAAGCGGACCGGCCTCCCGGGCCTCGCCGTCGGCGTCGTTTACAAGGACAAGGTGATCTACGCCAAGGGCTTCGGCGTTCGTGAAGTCGGCAAGCCCGGCGCCATCGACCCGGACACGCTGTTCCTGCTCGCCTCGGTATCGAAGCCGATCGCCTCGACCGTCGTCGCCAAGCTGGTCGGCGAGGGCGTGGTCAAATGGGACGATCCGGCGAAGAAGCTCAATCCCGCCTTCGCCCTGAACGACCCCTACGTCACCGAGCACGCCACCATCGCCGATCTCCTGTCGCATCGCAGCGGCCTCAATACCGGCGCCGGCGACCTGCTCGAGGACCTCGGCTTCGACCGCGACTACATCCTGTCCCACCTCGACCAGCAGCCGCTCGACCCGTTCCGCTCAAGCTACCACTACAGCAATTTCGGCTACACGGCCGGTGGCATCGCCGCCGCAGTGGCGGCCGGCAAGAGCTGGGAAGACCTCGCCGATGAGGTGCTGTTCAAGCCGGCCGGCATGACGACTGCCAGCTATCGTCACGCGCACTATCTCGCCGACGAGGACCGGGCGCGCATCCACCAGCGCCTGCCGGACGGCACCTGGGCTGCGCTCTACGATCGTGACCCGGACGCTGAGGCGCCGGCCGGCGGGGCCAGCGCCTCGCTCAACGACATGCTGCGCTTCCTGCGCCTCCAGCTCGGCAACGGCACCCTCGACGGCAAGAAGATCGTCGACGCCGACGCGCTGGCGGCACCCCGTGAGCCGCAGATGATCCCCGGACCCCCGCGCTCACCGGCTGCCCGCGCCGGCTTCTACGGCTTCGGCTGGAACGTCAGCTACGACGACGAGGGCCGCGCCCGCATCGGCCATTCGGGTGCGTTCAACCTCGGCACCGCGACCTTCATCTCCTTCATGCCCGGTGAGGACCTCGGTATCGTTGTGCTGACCAACGGCCAGCCGGTCGGCGTCGCCGAAGCGGTCGGCGCGGCCTTCCTCGACGTGGCCCAGAACGGCGAGCAGACCGTCGACTGGGTTGGCTTCATGGGCGGTATCTTCGAGCAGATGTTGAAGGGGGAGGCACCGGCCGTGGACTACACCAAGGCCCCCGCCAACCCGGCGCCCGCCCACGACCTCGCCGCTTACGCCGGCAGCTACGGCAACAGTTATTACGGACCGCTCGCCGTCGCCGCCTCCGGCGACAGCCTGTCGATGACGATGGGCCCGCAAGCGGCGCCGACCACCTTCGCCCTCACCCACTTCGACGGTGATACCTTCAGCTTCGAGACCATCGGCGAGAACGCCAACGGGCTTGCCGGCGCGATCTTCACCGTCGGAGATGACGGGAAGGCGACAAAGGTCGTGCTCGACTACTACGACACGACCGGCCTCGGCACCTTCGTGCGGGAGTGAGCCTGAAGGCGTGCCAACTCATGTCTTCAGCCGGTAGCCGGTCTTGAAGATCAACCAGACGACGCCGAGACAGATCGCCAGGAACGCCGCGGTCGCCGCCAGGCTGACGCCAACCGCGAGATCGGCGATCCCGTAGAAGCTCCAGCGGAAGCCGCTGATCAGATAGACGACCGGGTTGAACAGCGTCACCTTCTGCCAGAAGGGCGGCAGCATCGAGATCGAGTAGAAGCTGCCGCCGAGGAAGGTGAGCGGCGTGATGATGAGGAGTGGCACGATCTGCAGCTTCTCGAAGCCGTCGGCCCAGATGCCGAGGATGAAGCCGAGCAGGCTGAAGGCCACCGCCGTGAGCACCAGGAACAGCACCATGAAGAACGGATGCTGGATTTCGATCGGCACGAACAGCGAGGCGGTCGCCAGGATGATCAGCCCGAGAACGATGGACTTGGTTGCTGCCGCCCCGACAAAGCCGAGAACCACCTCGAACGAGGAGATCGGCGCCGACAGGATCTCGTAGATGGTGCCCATGAATTTGGGAAAGTAGATGCCGAACGACGCGTTCGAGGTGCTTTGCATCAACAGCATCAGCATGATCAGCCCCGGCACGATGAAGGCGCCGTAGCTGACCCCGTCGATCTCCGGAATGCGCGAGCCGATGGCGCCGCCGAACACGACGAAATAGAGCGAGGTGGAGATGACCGGCGAGGCGATGCTCTGCAACAGGGTGCGCGCGGTGCGCGCCATCTCGAAGTAGTAGATCGCCCAGACTCCCCGCGGATTCATTGGTCGTCGTCCTTCACCAGGTTGACGAAGATCTCCTCGAGCGAGCTCTGCGTGGTCTGCAGGTCGCTGAACCGGATGCCGGCGTCGCTGAGGTCGGCAAGCAGCGCGGTGATCCCGGTCCGCTCCCCTTTCGTATCGTAGTCGTAGGTGAGGTGCATACCGTCATCCGAGAGATGAAGCCGATGGGCGCACAGGCTCTCCGGAATCCTGTCGAGCGGCTTTTGCAGCTCCAGCGTCAGCTGCTTGCGGCCAAGCTTGCGCATCAGCTCGGCCTTCTCCTCGACGAGGATGATCTCGCCCTTGTTGATGACCCCCACCCGGTCGGCCATCTCCTCCGCCTCGTCGATGTAGTGGGTGGTGAGGATGATGGTAACTCCCGACTCCCGCAGCCGGCGGACGACGTCCCACATGTCGCGGCGAAGCTCCACATCGACGCCGGCGGTCGGCTCGTCGAGGAAGAGGATCGTCGGCTCGTGGGCGAGCGCCTTGGCGATCATCACCCGCCGCTTCATGCCGCCCGACAGCGTGATGACGTTGGAATCCTTCTTGTCCCACAGCGAAAGCTGCTTGAGCAGCTTCTCGATATGGGCCGGATCCCTCGGCTTGCCGAACAGGCCGCGGGTGTAGCTGGTCGTCGCCAGAACCGTTTCGAACGGCGTTACGGTGAGCTCCTGCGGCACCAAACCGATCCTCGACCGCGCCTGTCGGTAGTCGCTGATGATGTCGTGGCCGTCGGCGGTGACCTTGCCCTCGCTCGGCGTGACGATGCCGCAGATGATCGAGATCAGCGTCGTCTTGCCGGCGCCGTTCGGCCCGAGCAGCGCGAAGATCTCGCCGCGGCGGATATCGAGATTGATGTCCGACAGCGCCTTGAAGCCGGACGCATAGGTCTTCGACAGGTGCGAGACGGAGATGATCGACTGCATGGGAATCCCGGTCCCCGCCGGCTTCTGGACACCCGTCCGGTCCGGCGGGTTGGGGTTATGTGGTGCGTCGAAGGGAAAGGCCAAGTACAACAGCCCTCCCTTTTCCGGCAACCCCTCCCCAAGCCGCTGATTCCCAAGCGAAATACGGCTCGCCGATCGACCGGATGGCTGCGCCTCGCGCATCGATTCGTCCTCACGCGGCGACGCGGACGCTGGCATGGGCCGCGATGTGGTCCGCCACATGGCGCGCGTCCCGGCCGACGCCGTGGATCATGGTCGACGACAGCGAATAGAGGAACGGATAGCCGACGAAGTAGAGACCCGGCTCGGCGGCGATGCCGCGCTCGTGCCGCAACAGGCCCTCATCGTCGAAGATCGGCAAGTCGATCCACGAGAATCCCGCGTCGAAGCCGGTGCACCAGATGACGTTCGCCACGTCGACGACCTCTCCGTCCTCCATCACCGGACAGCCGTCGGAGACGCCGGCGGTGCGCGGCAGCCGCACCACCCCGGCCGCCGCCAGGTCCTTCGGCTTGACCCGGATCAACGGTCCGCCATGGGCGAGTACGTGCGGGCGCATCTTGCGGCCGAGCGGCGTGCTCGTCGTGAGGACGTAGTGGAACAGCCCGCGCACGACCAGCCGGACCAGGAGATGCCGGCCGGCAAAGCCCTCGATCCGGAACGGCACGTGGCCGGTGTCGCGCCCTGACATGAAGACCGGCCGGTGCGGCGCCAGCTCGCGGGCGATCTCGGAGGCGGAGTTGCCCGCCCCGACGAGAAGCACGCCACCGTCGGCGAGCTGGCCGGGATTGCGATAGTCGAAGGAATGGAACTGGACGATGCCGGGGTTGAGCTGACCAGCGAAGTCGGGCACCCGCGGCCGCTGGTAGCCGGACATGGCGACCACGACCTGCCCGGCCTCGTAGCGCCGGTCACCGGCGTCGGCGATGAACCGCCCGCCATGCTTCCACAGCCGCTCGATGCGGACCCCGGTCCTGATCGGCAGATCGAACCGCGCCGCATAGGCCTCGAGATAGTCGGCCATCTCGTCCTTGGTCGGGAAGTAGCTGCCGGGCGTCGGGAAGCGCATGCCGTCGAGGCCGTCGAACTTGGCGGGAGTAAACAGGCGGAGCGAATCCCAGCGCTGACGCCAGCTGTTGCCGATCCGGTCGTGCGCTTCGAGGATGACGAACGACAACCCCCGGCGGGCGAGATGGTAGCCGGTCGACAGACCCGCCTGTCCGCCGCCGATGACCAGGACATCGAAGCGCTCGGTGTGCCTTGGCCTGCGTTCCCTCGTGCCGGGCGCTTCGCTGCCGGCCGCGGAGGCGGCGCGCTCGATCGACCCGCCGTCCGTGCGGGCGACGAGGTCCATGAGCGCCTCGCCCTCTTCGAGATAATCGCGGCGGGTCACGGACTTTGCTGAATGACGATGTCTGGTCATGGCGTCCTCCTTGGGTGGCAAGGCCGAACGCTATGACGAAGGACTGCCCCGCCGCTTCGGGCGAACCACCCACACCGGCGCGAATCCTTCAATGGGTGGTTTCACCCACGCCCCCTGAAGACCGCCGGTGGGAGAGCTGAACGCATCCGGCTCCGAAAGACCGGGTTCAGGCCGCATTCTTCTTTTCGCGAAGCGCTGCAGCGATCTCGGCGAAGCCCTGCCGCCATGAAGGATGGGCCGGCTCCCAGGCGAGATCGTGCTTGGCCTTTTCGTTCGATCCGGCCCGGATTTCGGTCATCATCGCCACAAGGTGCTCACCGGCGACGAGTCGCCCGATCCACACCGGCAGGTGAAACGGCGACCTCGCCCCGAGCATTTCCGCCAGCGCGGGAAGCCACACGCGAACCGGCGCGGGTTCATCGTCGACGATGTTGTAGATGCTGCCCGCCTGCCCGCGCTCGACCGCCAGGGCGGTGGCTTCTGCTGCGTCGTCGATATGAACGAACGACCACCACCCGTTCCCGTCGCCGATCTGCGGCGCCCGTCGGCGACGGACCTGTTCAACGAATGGCCCGTCGAACAGCCCCGTGTCGAATCCGTAGAAGGCGCCGTAGCGGAGAACGATGCCGTCCGGCGACTTCGAGCCGACGACTGTCGTTTCCAGATATCGGATCGCATCGAGGGTCCGGCGCATCTCTTCCGGCGGGTCGGGGTCGAGAGGGTCCGACTCCGTCTTCACGGGCCCGCCGGTCCGTGCGTAGGGCCAGCCACAATAGCTCTGGGCGATGAACCGTTTGACTCCGGCGTTCCACGCTGCGGCAAGGAGATGATCGGTACCATCCGTGCGAAGGCGGTTACTTGCGGCGAACGACCGATCGAAGGCCCTGAGATCGGCCGCCCCGCTTAGGTCGGTCATCTCGTGGATGATGACCTCGGGCCGCACCCGCGCGACCGCCTCGTTGATGGCTTGGGCGTCGAGACCGTCCGCCACGACCGGCTCGGCGCCGAGTGCGCGGATCGAGTCGGCTTTCGCCGGCGTTCGGGTCAGCCCGACGACCAAATGGCCGGCCGAAACGAGCAAGGGAACCAGCCGCCGCCCCGCGGCGCCGGTAGCGCCGGCAACGAATACGCGCATTTCCCTCTCCTCCCTGATATTGTACCTACTGACCAGTAGGTAAATGGAGACGGCATGAAGTCAAGCGCGCGAAAACGGCTGAGCGCGGAGAACCGCCGTGCGACAATTGTGGACGCGGCGATCCGCTCGTTCGCGGCGGAAGGTTTCGACGGAACGTCCATGGACGCCATCGCGGCCAGAGCCGGGGTCACCAAGCCGGTGATCTACGACCACTTTCCGTCGAAGGGCGCGCTGTTCATGTCCGTCCTGGAAGCGGTTCGGGACGACCTCCTGGCGCGCGGCCAGACGATCGGCGGAGCGCCGATGGACGGGAGGACAACGCGCCGCGCGTGGATCGACGCTTTCTTTGCCTTCGTCGAAGACGAGCCCGACGCGGCGCGCGTCCTGCTTGTCGTTCCGCACGGCGGCCCGGAAGCCGCCTGGCTTTCGCGCGAGGTCCAGGCAGGCGCGGCGGCAGGCATCGCGCGCCTGCTCGCCCCCACATTGCCGCTCCGCGAGCGCTGGCGAATCGCGGCCGCGGCGGAGTTCTTCAAAGCCGGCCTTCACGCGCTGGCCGAATGGTGGCTGGACAATCCCGGTCCGTCGCGGTCCGAGCTTGTCGACATCGTCATGGAGAGCACGAGAATCGGAATGCCGGAGCCGAGCGGCGGCGCCGAAACTCCCACCCATGCTCGCCGATGATGCTCCTCAGACGTGGATGATCAGCGCCGCATTGTGCCCTCCGCGACAGGGCCGGCCACCGTCGACGCGTTCCAGAATGGCATGGCGGCAAGGACGCCGGCGATCACCGCGACAACCAAAGCGGCGGCACAGCCTGCCGCGGCCGGCTTGTCGGTCATGACGAACATGATCGCCACCGTCAGCGTCAACGTCGTCAGTCTGGCGCTCCAGGCGACGGGATCGCGGGTGAGAAGCCGCGCCCGGTCCGACAGGCCCGAGCCCTGCAGCTCGCGCTTCAGGGCGGCCGGGTCCAACCCGCACCTGCGGCGGAAGGCGGAACTGTCAGGTCAGGACCAGAAAAGCGCTGAAACCGGCGAGAACCAGCACGAGGACGACGGACAGGACGATCTCGTCGCGTGTCCCGGCCAGAGTGTGGGTGTTTGGGTCGTCGAGCATCCGTGCGGTGCGGATGTAGCGCACGGTTTGGAGCACGATAAGCGCCAGGCCGGCGCAGATGAGCGCAAGGCCGTCGTACCGCCCGAACGGTCCCGCCAGCCTTTCCAGTTCCAGGCGATCCGCCGCTTCGGCAGACGCGGAGCCCGCCATCACCAGCACGAAGAGATTGAACTTCTCGACAACGAACCCGAAGGCGATCACGGCGATGCCGGTGCGCACCCAGGCGAGAAAGGTGCGGTCGTTGGCCGCGTGGTCGGTGAAACGCTCAATCATGATGCCCCTCGCTCGTCGTGATGCGTGTCACCATAATGCTGCCCCCGTTGTGTTTGTCGCAACGGCGTCCAGCGCCGTGGGCCTTCGCGTTTGACCGTCGCGGCGACGGCTGTGCCTGGCCTGTGCGCTCCTGCCCGCCGGCAGCGCGCCGCGAAACGTGCGGCGCGGAATCTCCGGAACCCGACTTATGTCGGGCTCCGCGTCGCGGTGTTTCCGGACCGTGAGCATTTGCACGCCGCCCGAAGCTGGCGGAAGCCCACTCTGGAGATGATTCCCGGAAGATTGTCAGACGCGATGTCACTGCCGAAAAGCGCCACAAGCGGACAGGAGTGATCAGGCCCTACAACGCCTTTCGAGTGATGGCGCCGTCGATCCGATTTATCCGATTCCGAGTAATGATTGTCGAGCGTCGACGCTTGACTGGCGATGACCCGCCGCTGAGTTCTTCAGCCTACGTCACCAGAGGCTTCGCTACCAACGCTTTGAAAAGCGCAATTTGAGGCATAGACTGCTCAATCGTTAGTCACGTTCCCATCGAAAAGAAGGGAGAACTGATGTCTTACGCGATCTTGAGAAACTATCGCGGGCGCGCTGCGGGCACGGTCGTCGCAGCGGCAGCTCTCATGCTGATGGCGAACGGGGGGAGCTGGGCCGCCGGGGAACCGCCGCCATTGGAGTTCAAGACCCAGTACGGGGCCATGACCTTTCCCGAGACGTTTCCGGATGGCACGTCGCTCAACATCAACCAATGGAGCCATTTCGTCCCGCGCTACGACGAGTGGTTCGCGGAATACGCCAGGGAATGGGGCGCGAAACACAACGTCGACGTGACGGTCAACTTCATCAACATCGCCGATCTTCCCGGCACTCTCACCGCCGCCATCTCCGCCGGCGACGGGCCGACATTGTTCGAGATGAATGCGGCGCCGGCCGCCTTTATCGAGGGACTGCAGCCGTTGGACGACGTTCACAAAGCGGCGGCGGACGCCTTCGGCGCGGAAGTGGAAACCTGCGAGAAGTTGAGCTACCTGCCGGCGAAGGACATCTGGTACGGCTTCTGTCACGGCTGGGTGCCAGATCCGGGCGACTATCGGGTCTCGCTGTGGAAGGATGCCGGCTACCCGGAGGGTCCGAAGACTTACGCCGAGCTGCTGGCCGGCGGCACGAAGGTACTCAACGACACGGGCATTCCGGTCGCCGTCGGCATGTCACCCGAGATCGACTCCGAGTTCTACGCCCGGGCGCTGATCTGGTCGCACGGCGGCTCGATCCAGGACAAGGACGGCAACGTCGTCTTCGACTCGCCTGAGGTCCTCGATGCCGTCAAGTTCCAGAAGCAGCTCTTCGACGCCGCGATGACGCCGGAGGTCTTCGCCTGGAACGCCGCCTCGAACAACCAGACGTTCATCGCCGGGCAGGCTTCCTACATCCAGAACTCCATATCGTTCTATCGCAGCGCCCAGGATGCCTCGCCGGACGTAGCGGCTGACACCGGTTTCATACCGGGGCTGAAGGGCCCGCGCGGTGATGTCAAGAACCCGGCTCACGTCTGGTTCATCTATGTGATGCCGAAATACGTCACCGACGAAACCGGAATCCAGGTCGCCAAGAAGTTCATGCTGGATTTGGAGAACAACTACCCCAGCGCGAGCTACTATTCGAAGTTCTACAACTTCCCGGCGTTCCCCTCGGTGACACCGCAGTTGCTCGGCGATGACAGCTGGCTCGACAACGACCCGTGGGGGGCGCAGCCTCCCGACAAGCTGAAGCTGCTGAAGACAGCCGAGGGTTGGACAGCCTGGCCCGGCTATCCGGGTTACGCCCACCCCGCAATCGGGGAGGTCTACCAGTCGCACCTCCTTTCGAGCATGATGGCTGACGTCGCTCGCGGCGTGAAGACACCGGAACAGGCGGTCAAGGATACGGCTACGGAGATTGAGGCCATCTTCACGAAATGGCGTGATCGGGGCTATATCGGCGGTGGTGGCTAGCCTGTCACCGCCCTACTGCGCAGCAGAACTGCCCAAATGCCGACAGCACACGGGCTAGGATAAAGTCTGGTTGGTGATGGCAGTTCTGCAAACCCGCGCACTGAAGAAGCACTTCGGACAGATCATTGCTGTCGATGGCATCGACCTCGCGACCGGGGACGGCGAGCTTCTCGCCGTCCTCGGCCCGTCCGGCTCCGGCAAGAGCACCCTGATGCGCATGGTTGCCGGCCTGGAGCAACCCGATTCCGGCGATATCCTCGTAAACGGCAGGTCGATCGTCGGCATTCCGCCCAAACGGCGCAATGTGGCGATGGTGTTCCAGAGCTTCGCTCTCTATCCCCACATAAGCGTGCGCGAGAACATCCGCTTTCCGCTTGCGGCTCGGAGAGTGCCGACGGACGAACAAAAGAAAAAGATCGAATGGGTCAGCGGAATCCTCGACATCGCCGACCTGATGTCGCGGCGCCCGACACGCCTCTCCGGCGGCCAGATGCAGCGCGTGGCTCTGGCGCGGGCGCTGGTCCGCGACCCCGAACTGTTTGTGTTCGACGAGCCGCTTTCTTCGCTTGATGCGCAGATCCGCAGCCAGGCGCGGGGAGAACTGCGTGAACTCCTCGACCGAACCCGTATCACCACGCTCTACGTCACCCATGACCAGGTGGAAGCGCTGGGATTGGCTGACCGAGTGGCGG
>Ga0210144_1001024_pt1 | contig 12443 bp, 9 predicted proteins | sample Muzzi_PWA_D2_FD_185532 | JGI IMG/M metagenome (GOLD analysis project Ga0210144, IMG submission 185532) | Wetland microbial communities from San Francisco Bay, California, USA, that impact long-term carbon sequestration - Muzzi_PWA_D2 (SPAdes) | ecosystem: Environmental > Aquatic > Marine >...
CTTTCGTGCCTTCGTGTTCCAGCGGTGTGAGGGGGAGGTGAGCATGCCGGGCTATCGCCGCTGACCGTCACAGCCCTCCCCGCAGGGCCGTCACCCAGCCGTAGATGGCCGGGACGGCGGCCTCGGTACGTAGCAGCCGGGGGCCGAGGGTGAAGGAGGTGAAGCCGCGCTCGACAAAGGTCGTCACCTCGCGCTCGATCCAGCCGCCCTCCGGGCCGATGGCGATCAGCACTCGCTCCCCCGCCACATCCGCCACCGTCAGCCGGTGGCGGTGGTTCGGATGGGCGAGGAGGCGCGCCCCCGGCGCCAGGTCCGGCAGGGTGTCGTCGAGGAAGGCCATCAGCCGATGGTGGACCACGACCCGCGGCCGGCGCGTGGCGCGCGCCTGTTCCAGCCCGCGGCGCAGGGCCGCGTCGATCGACTCCGGCGCCAGAGCCGGAGAGGCGAAGTAGGCCCGTTCCACCCGCCATGCGTTGGTCAGATGGAGGGTGTCCACGCCGAGGGAGGCGATGTCGGTGAGGAGCCGGCGCACCACCTTGGGCCGCGGCAGGGCCAGCAATAGGTCGATAGGCGGCACCGGCTCCGGCTCCCGGTCGAGGCGTGGCTCCAGAACAAGCTCGTCTGGCCCACACGCGAGGACCACACCGACCCCCCGCGGGCCGTCGACCACCCCGATCACCAGCTCGGCGCCAACCGCGGGCCGCACCACCGAGGCGACGTGAGCGGCCCGTCGCCCGCGCACCACCACCCGGTCGTCGCCCTGGAAATCGGCCGGGTCGAGGAGCAGGAGGTTCACGGGAGGGGGTAGCGGTTAGCGATTGGCTGTTGGCGATTAGCGGTGGTTAGTGGCCATCCGCTAACCGCTAATGGCCGACCGCTCGATCTCCTGATTCACCACCGCCAGCACCGCGGCGGTGGCCGTGGCGGCGCGCAGGGTCCAGGCGGGGAGGCCGAAGGGCTGGGCGCCGTGGGCGGCTAGGAGTCGGTGCTCCTCCGGCGACAGGCCACCCTCCGAGCCGATCACCACGCGCAGGGGGTCGCCGCCGGCCGGTAGCGCGAGAATGGGTGCGCCGGGCACGGCTACCCGCGCGCCGGCCAGCTCGGGAAGGGCCTCCGTGAGGGGCAGGATCGGGTGGATCGACAGGGGCCGGGGACGACCGCATTGCCGCTGTGCCGCGGCCGCCACCGCCTGCCACCGGTCACCGCGGCCGGCGCCCTCCCGGCGGCCGATGGTGCGTGCCGTGATCAGCGGCGTCAGGGCCGTGGCCCCCAGCTCGCTGGCGTACTGAATCACCGCCTCGATGCCGCGCGCCTTGGGCATCGCCTGGTAGAGGTGGACCGGTCGCGCGGGCTGCCAGGATGGCCGCGCCGCCTCCACCACCCGCGCCATCACCCGCCTGCGTTCGATCACTTCCACGGTCGCCGACCAGTACTCCCCGGCGGCGCACACGGTCAGGCCATCACCGACCCGCAGGCGCAATACGTCCCGCAGGTGGTGGGCGTCGTCGCCGTCGAAGGTTGCCACCGCGCCGCGGGACAACGGCGCGTCAAGGTGGAAGGTGGGCATCGTTGCGCAGTAGGCAGTAGGCAGTAGGCAGTCAGAGGGTATCCGCCCGGGGATGGAGACCTGTCCGACAAGGGGCCGGCTCAGCCGACGAAATGGGTGATGAGGGCGATCGCCGCCGCGAGACCGGCGAGGCCGGCCACGATGAGGGCGGTGCGGGGGGCGCAGCCCCGGCGCTCGCGGGCGCCCGGGGGACGCCACTCGGAGGTGCCGCGCAGGGCGTCGATCGCCACCCGCACCATCAGGGGCTCGATCTCGCCGCGCCCCTGGCTGCGTGCCAGGGCGACCGCCTCGTCCAGCACCCGCTCGGTGTTGGGGAGATAGCCGAGGGCGAAGCCGTAGACCGCGCCGTGGGCCTCGGACGACAGGTGGATCTCCGGTGCGGTCGTGGCCAGATATTCGCGGCAATATCGTTCCGACTCCTCCGGAGAGTAGGCGAGGAGGTGAACGCGGTGGGCAATGGCCGCGGCCAGCGGCCGGTACTCGCGCGCCTCCATCCGTTGCTTGGTGTCGAGGCGGCCGACCCATAGGTAATGGACGCCCGTTACCTCCCGATGCAGCGCTAGCAATTGCTGCCATACCCACTCGGGCAACCGCTCCGCCGATTCGACGACCACCGTGAGGGCTGGCCGACCCGCCAAGGCCGCATTGCATGCGCTCGCCAACTCTGCCCCTTCTAGCCCCGACCCCACCTCGAGGTGGTCCCCCACCTGGCGTACGGGAGAACGGCTGCCAAGGGATTCGAGATCGAGCCGCAGCAGCCGCTCCCGCGCGACCCCTTTGAGCCAGTGACCGACCAGGAAGCTCTTGCCCACCATCGCCTCGCCGGTGACCAGGATGGATCCGTCCCCAGCGTCGACCGCCGCCACCAACCGCCGGCCATGGGCCACGAGGGTCGGGGTGAGAAAGGGGGTCCGCGCAACCTCAGCCATCCCCCAGCTTTCCCCGAGCCGCGTGACAACGAAACCGCCCGCAGCCGCCTGTCGACAGATCCGCGACGCGAGCGCCTCGCCGCGGATCGGGATGGCGCCGATGGTCGCCTTTACCGATAGACACCTATCCTGTCGGCTCATGAGGGGCGCGAGAATCAGCGACACCATCCGATCATGACGGCGCCACGCCCGGTCCATCGGTTCGCATGCCAGGTCACCAGGGATGTTTTCCACCAAGGGCACGAACAACCAACTGGAGGTCACCCTGCGTGTCCTTCGTGGTGAAATAACTCAGACCCGCCATTGTGAAGCACCTCGCCAGAGGGGATAGACGAATAACGATATGAAGTTCTTCATGACCGGCAACTTCTACCAAGTCGGGGGGAAATGGGGGAAGATCCGGCCCCAGCGTCCCCTCCCCCGGCTTCCCCCCATGAAGCTCCTGCTCTCCCTCCTGTTCGTCCTCCTCGTCCCGGCGCTGTTCGGCGCGGTCTCCCCGACGCCGCCTCACCGCGACTGGGCGGCGAACGAGGCGCAATTCCTGCCTACCGGCAAGCTGGCGGTGCTACCGGAGGACGACCTCCTGCACCCGTTCGGTCTGGAGATCCACCGCGGGGTGCGCCGTCTCCCGGAGGAGGAGTCGAGCCACGCCCGGAGCGCCATCGACCAGGCGGTGATGCCCCGCCCGGGCTGCGGCCGGCGCCCGGACCTCGCCGTCTCCCTCGCCCGGCTCCTGCCGCCTGACGAGGCGTTGCTCGCCGAAGGGTTGTACCACTTCGACGCCGGCCGTTTCCGCCAGGCGACCTCGATCCTGCAACGCGTCGCCACCACCTATCCCAACAGCCCGCAGGTGGCCAATGCCGCCTACTGGCTCGCCGAATGCTCCCTCGCCCTGCGCGAGCGGGAACGAGCGATTGGCCAGCTCCGTGGTCTGCTCGACGAGTGGCCCGGCGATCCCGTCGCCGCGTACGCCCGCTACACCCTCGCGTGGCTCGCCATGGAGGACGGCGACCTCACCGCCGCCGCCGACCAATTGAACACGGCCCTCGCCGGCCCCCAGACCCCCCTGGCCCCGTCCCTCCACCTGTGGCGCCTCACCATCGCCATGGCCGACGACGATCTGGCAACCGCCCTGGAGTCGGCCGACGCCCTCCTCGCCGCCGGGCCTGAGGCGTGGCAGGCGAGCGTGCGCCGCATCCTCAGCGAGATCCTCTACCACTCGGGCCGGTTCCAGGAGAGCCTCGATCTCATCGCCCAGGAGGAGGAGCCCGCCCTCCGCCTCACCGCCGGCTGGTGCCGCCTGCAACTTGGTGACGAGCAGGCCGCCGTCGCCACCTTCGACCCACTAGTCGACGAAGCGGCCGACCCGCTGATCAGCCTCGGTGCCACCCTCGGCCTCTTTCAGACGGCCATGCGCTCCGGCGACCTCACGGCCGCCGCGGCCCTGCTGGAGTCCGCCCCGGTGGAAAACGGCGGCGGCCACCTCCTCGCCGCGCGTCTAGAGCTCTCCCAGGCCCAGCTCCAGGCGGGACGGGTGGAGGAGGCGATGGCGGGATTTCAGGCGATCCTCGATGCGGCGCCGGCCAGCACCCAGGCGAGCCGCACGCGCCTTGCCCTCGCCCGTGCCCTGTTCGCCGCGAAGGAGTACACCGACGCAGCCGAGGCCCTGCGCTACCTGGTAACCCAGGCAGCCGGCCTCGACTTCGACGAGGCGGCCGAGGCCCGGTTCCTCCTCGCCCGTTCCCTCCATCTGCTGGGTGATCTGGAAGGCGCCGAGGCGTCATACCGCGAGCTCCGCGCGGTCGCGGGCGACAGCCAGTGGGCGCGCCAGGCGTTGTTCTTCGAGGGGGCGCTGTACACCAGCCAGCGCCGCCTGCTGGAGGCGATCCCGCTGCTGGAGGCGGTCCCCAAGGACGACCCCAACTGGACGGTCGCGATGCAGGAGCTGGGCAAGGCGTACCTCACGGTGGGCAACACCGCCCGGGCGCAGGCGGTCTTTGCCCGGATCGTGACCGGCGCCGCGCCCGCGGCACGCAGCGACGCCCTGTTCCTGCTCGCCGAGACGGCCTTCCAGAACGGCGATCTCACCGCCGCCTACGACTACTACCGCCAGGTGACCGAGACCCATCCCGATGGCGAACGGCTGCGCCGTACGATGATGCGTATGGCCGAGATCCTCTCCCAGCGCGGCGACTACCGCGGCAGCACCACCCTGTTGAAGAGCGTCGCGGCGCGCTTCTCCGACCACCCGGTGGCGGAGCAGGCACAGCTCGCCATCGGCGTCAACGAATGGCGTGCGGGGCGCATCGACAGCGCTATCACCACCCTGAGCCGCTTCGCGACCCGGTTCCCGAACAGCCCCTATCTCGGCGAGGCCCTTTACCGGCTCGGCACGGCCTACCGCCAGGGTGGTCAGGCGGAGGAGGCATCTCGGGCCTTCAGCCAGGCGGTTGCCGCGGGCGGCGAAGGTAGCTTGGCGGTGGCGACCCAATTTGCCGATGCCTTCGCCTTCGCCGACACGGGCCAGGCGGAGGCGGCATTCGATGCCCTGGCGCGCATCTTCCGCGACCATGGTGGTGATCCTCAGACCTTACTTGACGCCGTCGAATGGCTCCGCACCACCGGCAACCCGGACTATTGCGCCCACGCCCTTAACGAGATGGAGAGCCGGCTGCAATCCTCCCGCTGGCTCGCCGAGGTGGAGCTCACCCGGGGCATGCTCCATGAAAAGGAGGGGGCGTCGGATGAGGCGATCGCTTGTTACGCCAAGCTCCTGCGCAGCTATCCCTCGGAAGCGGCCACCCGCACGGCGCGCCTGCGCATGGCCCACCTCTACGTGGCTGATCACGAGTACTTCCTCGCCAGTCAGGTCTTGAAACGCATCCTCGAGGACCCGACCGACTCGGAACATCAGGCGGAGGCACGACTACTCCTCGGGGAAGTTTACGAATCCCTCGACTTCGCCGACCGCGCCCTCGAAACCTACCTGCCACTGGTCGAGGAACAGGTCGAGCAGCCGTACCATGGCCAGGCGGCGCTGCGCATCGGTCGCATACTCCTGGACCTGGGCCACGCCGAGAGGGCCTACCCGTTCTTCGTGGAGGCTGGCAACAGCAACGAGCTGGCCGTGGTCGAGACCCTGCCCTACTACCGCGGGCGCGCGTTGGTGGAGATGGGGCGGTATAGCGAGGGTATCCACGAGTTGGAGGGGTTCCTCAACGGCATGCCTGCAGACACGACCCTGGAGATCCAGGCGTATCTGACCGTCGCCAAGGCGTACCTGCAGCAGGGCGATCGCTCCGCGGCCCTGCGGGTGCTGGCGCGGGCCAACACCTTGGCCGAGGGAACCCCGTTCGCCGCCACGGTGCGCGAGCTGCGCATGGGGCTGGTCGAGACGGCGATCGAGGATGATGCCCCTTCGGGCAAGCCACGAGCCGCGGGCGGATCCCCCGCCCCTCCCGCCGCGCCCTCGCCCGAAGGTGATGCGGCGCCATTGCGCCCGCCCACCAGCACACCATGAGCAACCTGCTCCTGTTCTTCGAGAAGGGTGGCCCGACCATGTGGCCGCTGCTCGTGGGGTCGGTGATCGCCCTGGCCATCCTGATTGAGAAGGCGTCATTTCTGCGCCGGACCAAGGTAGTGCCACCCTTCCTCCTCGACCAGATCCGCGCTCGCCTCCTGGATGGCAAGGGGGAGGAAGCCCTCGCCTACCTGCGCCAGGACGACTCGCCCATGGCACGGATCCTGACCGCCGGGCTGATGAGCCGCGACGAGTCGCGCGAGGTGCTGCGCGACCGATTGGAGGACGCCGGCCGCCACCAGCTCCCGGTGCTGGAGGCCCACCTCAACGCCCTCGGGATCGTGGCAGGGGTATCACCGCTCCTCGGCCTCCTGGGCACGGTCTCGGGCATGATCAAGGTATTCAACACCATCGCCCTGAAGGGGGTGGGCAACGCCTCGGCCCTGGCCGGCGGTATCTCCGAGGCCCTGTTCTCCACCGCCGCCGGGCTCTTGGTCGCAATTCCGGCGTACATCGCCTACCGCTACTTCCGTCGCCGCGCCGAAGTCCTGGCGGTGGAGATGGAGCGCACTTCGATCGAGTTCGTGGATTTTCTGACGCGGGAGCGGCAATGACCTGCAACGGTCATCTCGGCCCGATGGACGCCACACCCCCGACGGCACGGGATGCGGGCTGAGGAATTGGTTGCCCGTGTAGCGGCCACAAGAGTAGTAAGATTTCCCGCTCCCCATCCCGCATCCCCCACCCCCATCCCCACGCGCAATGAACTTCGCCCGCCGCCCCCAAGAGGAGCTAACCCTCGACCTCACGTCGTTGATCGACGTGGTCTTCCTACTGTTGATCTTCTTCATGGTGACCACCACCTTCGCCACCCAGTCCGGTATCGGCGTGAAGCTCCCCGAGGCGGCTGCCCAGGAGAGGCCGTCCACCGAGGCGGTGTCGATCTCCATCAAGGCGACGGGGGAGTTCTTCCTCGACGAGCGTCCCGTCACGCGCGAGGCGCTGCGCACCGGGCTCAAGACCCTGGAGCAGCAACGCGGCGCGGAGACGGTGGTGGTGGTCCGTGCCGACGAGTCGGTGACCCACGGCCGGGTCGTCGAGGCGATGGATGCGGCCCGCACCGCAGGCTTTCGCAAGCTGGCCATCGCCACCCACGCGCCGCATGACAGGTGACGGGAACGCCGCCGTGGATCAATCCGCGTGGTCTGCCGCCCGCTCCAGGGTGCGGCAGATGTAGCGCAGCTTGCTGCGGTCGGTAATCTTGTGGCCGAAGATGTCGGTCACGAAGAAGCTGTCCACCACTCGCTCCGCCTGGGTGTCGATCTTCGCACCACGGATGTAGAGGCTGAGATTCGCCAGGGCAGTCACCACGTCGTGGAGCAGCCCAGTACGATCCTCCGCGTTCAGCAGCAACACGGTCGCCTTGTCGGTGACCCGGTTGTCCACCCACACGTGCGCCTCCATGTGGCGGACGTGCGGGTTGAGGTAGGCGGAGCGCTCGCCCGCCCTGACCAGCTCGGTCACCCTCCTGCGCCCCTCCAACACCGCGCGAAGATCCTCCAGCAGGGCCTTGCGCGCCTCCTTCTGGGTAAGCCGCTCGCCGTCACCGGACACAAGCTGGATGGTGTCCAGGAGCACGCCGTTGCGGGTCCGCACCTGGGCGGCCTTGATGTCGAGGCGGTGGGCGACCAGCACGCCGGTGATGCGCGACAACATGCCGGGCTGGTCGATGTCGTGGGTACAGACGGTGAGCTGGGTGAACGGGCGGCCGCGCGGGTTGACGAGGCGGAGTTGAAGGGGCTTCTGCGGGAGCTGGTCGATCATCTCCAGGTCGGCGAGGGTCTGGGCCACGGTTTTGCCGAGGATCTCTTCGTCGGACATCTCCGGGAGGTAGTCGTCGAGGATCGCGGCGACCGCCATCTCCGCGGCCGCCGCCCTGATCTCCTGGACCTTGGCGGCCCGAAGGGCCACGAGGGAGTTGATCTCGCGCGCCCGCAACTGGCCACGCGCCAGCGCGTACAGCTCCAGGACCAGCGCCTCCTTCCACTTGGACCACATGTCCGGATGGGTTGCCTGCGCGTCCGCGTAGGTGAGGACCAGGAGCAGGTCCAGACTCTCCTCGTCGACCACCTGGTCCACGAACGTCTGCAGGACGCCCCGATCGTGGATCTCGAAGCGTTGCGAGTAGTGCGGCATCAGCAGGTGAAACAGGACCAGCCGCCGCACCACCGCAATATCGTCCTTCGCATACCCGAACCGCTTCATCACGGCCTCTGCCAAGTGTGCACCGACCTCGCTGTGGTCGCCGGGATATCCCTTTCCGAGGTCGTGGAACAGTCCACCCAGATAGACCAGGTGAGGGCGCGCGAGGTTCCGCAGGGTGTCGTGGAAGATGGCGTGCTGCGCCTGAGGTTGGAACCGGATCTGATCCAGATAGTCGACCACCCGTAGGGTGTGCTCATCGACGGTGTAGCGGTGGTAGGGGCCCGGCTGACACAGGGCCTGGATGCGCCCGAACTCGGGAACCAGGCGGCGGAAGAGGCCGGTCTCGTACATCGGCCGGAGCCAGTAACCCACCGGCGCATCGGCCGTGAAGAGATTCCGCAGGGCGGCCATGTTTTCCGCGCTGCGAAGCTCGGCGTCCTCGATGTCCGCGAGCTCGGCGCTGATCTTCGCGCGAGTCTCATGGGAGACCGGCACCCGGTATTGAGCACTGAGCTCGAAGAGCTCCAGCAGCCGGGCCGGTCGCTCGCGGAACCGTCCGTGCGCGTTCAGCGGCACGGCAACCCGATCCTTGTGCAACAGAAAGCCGTCGCCCATGGAGCGCATTCCGAGCCGGGTGCGTAGGCGTGACCCGATCCCGAAGTCTTGCGCGAACCGCCGCAGCAGGATGTCGGAGAGGAAGTGGATGTGTTGCGCGTGACAATAATAGTGGCGCATGAACGACACGGAGGCCGGGAAACCCTCCCGATCCTCGTAGCCCAAGTACTCGGCGATGGGCACTTGTTGATCGAAGGAAAGCATGTCGCTCTTACGACCGGCGCGGAAGTGCAGGTCGTTACGTATCCGCCAGAGGAAGCTGCGGGCGAAGGCCAGGAATTCCTGTTCCTGTTTCGAGATCGAACCGACCTTCATCAGCTCCTCGAAGCCCTGGGCGCGGTAACGTGTCTTGCCCACCCAGGTGGCGAAGTGCATGTCGCGGAGGCCGCCGACCCCCTCCTTGACGTTAGGCTCCCGGACGAAGATCGATCCACCCTGCTGATGCACGCGGGCCACATGCTGCTCCAACTTGCCCTCGATGTAGCGTCGCGGCTGGTGATCGATCACCTTGCGCGCCACCTCTTTGCCGAAGTCGGCATGGATGGTGGGATCACCGGCGAGAAAACGCCGCTCCATCAATGCGGTGCGCACGGTCTCGTCGGCCACAGCCTGGGCGATGCAGTCCCGAAACGTCCGCACCGAGTGGCCCACGTCCAGCTTCAGATCCCACAGGATCAGCAAGAGCTCGGAGGCGACCGTCCGCATTCGTTCGGTAAACCGCTTCGCCGTGAGAAACAGCAGATCCAGGTCCGAATGCGGATTAAGCTCTCCCCGGCCGTAGCCACCGACGGCCACCAGGGCGAGGGCTAGCGGGTTCTTCGCATCACCGTGGGCCACGGCGACGAATCCGAACAGGGCCTGCAAGAGCTGGTCGGCGGTGGTGGTAAGCTCGCCCACGACGATCGCACCGGAGGTGCCGGCCCGGTGACGGGCCTCGATCTCCTCTCGCCGTGCCGTGTACAGATCACCCGCCTGGGTGATCAGGGCGGCCCGGTCCCGTTCCAGAGATGGCGGGGTCGCGCGCCAGTCGTGGCTCGCAAAGGCCGCAAGGGTGTTCACCTCGGGCAGAAGCCAGCGATGGTCCGAATAGTTTCTGCGAGCCTCCATACCACTCACTCGACGTCAACTGGGAAGGGTCAATCTGCTTCGCGCTAGCAGACACAAAAACCACACACAACACCCGCCACATCGCCGCGACAACGGCCTCTCGCGGCAGAAGCCCCGCAACGACGGGCCCATGGCCGGCCGTCCAGCCACCATCAACCCGCGGGGTCGGTAGGGCGACGCCAGCGGAACAAAACGAGGAGCAGACAGGCGAGCAAGGCGCCTACGGCGTCAGCCGCAACATCCGCCAGGGCCGCCTCGCGGCCCGGCACGAATTGCTGGTGGTACTCGTCGGAGAGCCCGTAGAGGATGGCCAGGAGGGCCGCCCGGGTGAGGACGAAGCGACTCCCGCCGGCGCGCAGCGCAATGGCGAGAATCCCTGTAAAGCCAGCATACTCGACCGCGTGGTAGACCTTGTCGCTCACCAGCGTCGGCATCGGCAACGCCAGGTCCTCCTGGGCTGAGAGCCCGAAGATGCCCACGGCATAGACCACCACAATGGCCCATCGGCCCAACCGCCCGAGGGTCATGCGACGTGGCTCGGCGTGGCGGCAACGCGCCCTACCAAGCGGCCCCGATCGATGCCCGTTACGCGCAACGTGGCCCGCTGCCCGGGTTGTGCCGGACCGGGAAAGATGATTCGTCGCTGGGTGCGGGTCCGACCTTCTAGGTGGGCAGGGGCGCGGCTGGACTCCCCTTCCACCAGCACCTCTTGGAGGGTCCCGATCAAGCTCTGGTTGTGCTCGTCGGCAATCCGGCGCTGCGCCACAAGGAGCCGTTCCAGCCGTTCGGCCTTGACCGGCTCAGGGATTGGATCGCCCCACCGCTCGGCTCGGGTGTGGGGACGCGGCGAATACTTGAAGGCAAAGATGGAAGCGAAGCGAAGTGCCTCCACGGCATCCAAGGTCGCCCGGAACTCGCGCTCGCTTTCCCCCGGAAAGCCAACGATGAAGTCGGAGACGAGGGCGACGTCCGGCACTGCCGCACGGAGCCGCTCGACCCGGGACATGTACTCCGCGACCGTGTAGCCGCGGTTCATCCGCTTGAGCAGGGAATCGGCGCCGGCCTGGAGCGGCAGGTGCATGTACTCGCACACCTCGGGAAGCCTGACCATGGCCTCGATCAGTCCCTCCCCCAGGTAGTTCGGGTGGGAAGTGACGAAACGCACGCGCTCGATCCCGTCGACCGCGCTGACCCTGGCAAGAAGCTCCGGGAAGTCCACCTCGCCCTCGCCGGCGCCGCCCTCCTTGCGACCATAGGCATTGACCGTCTGGCCGAGCAGGGTCACCTCCCGGAAGCCCTCGGCAGCAAGACCACGCACCTCTTCGACGATGACCGATGCCGGCCGGCTGTACTCGCGCCCCCGGGTGTACGGGACGATGCAGAAGGAGCAGAACTTGTCGCACCCCTCGATGACAGTCACATAGGCCCGGAGGGAATCACGGCGTGCAGCCGCGAGGCCGAGTTCCAGATACTCCCCATCCGCCACGTCGACCACCCGCTCGCCGGCGGCCACGCGCCGCAGAACCGATGGTAGCCGCACCACCGCTCGGCTACCGACGACGAAGTCTAGCCCCGGTGCCATGCCCAGCAGGCTCGCCCCATCGCTCTGTGCGACGCAACCAGTGAGACCGATCTTGAGCATGGTGCGCGCGTTCTTGAGCCGGGCGAGGCGCCCGACCTCGCTCACCACTTTGTGCACCGCATGCTCCCGCACCGCGCAGGTATGCAGCACGATCACGTCCGCCGCGTCGGGGGTAAGCGCCTCCTGATACCCCTCGTCGAGGAGCATCCCCAGGAGACGCTCCCCCTCGTGGGCATTCATCTGGCACCCGAAGGCGTGAACGAATACCGTTGCCTTGGAAGAAGACCCGTCGCTGTGGCAAGTTGACATCAGTACAAACCGTGGCGTGAAACGACGATCGATAGTAGGTTGGCCCATCGGCTCAAACAAGCGACCACTGCAGTCAGGCTGACAGACCATTCGTCGCTCAACAATTGAGCCATTTCTAAGATCGGTCTCCTCTTTGTCCGGGAGGGTGGTTTGCACATTGATGCCGTTTGGGATGCCTGTCACACCGACCTCGCGGAGGTGGAGAAGGAGATCCGTCGCCATCTGCACTCCGACGCGGCGCTGATTCCGGAGGTCGGGAGCCACCTTCTGGACGGTGGCGGAAAGCGGGTGCGCCCGCTCTTGCTCCTTCTCTCCGCGCATCTGTGCGACTACGGCGGCGAGGGGTTGTACACGCTCGCGTCTGTCATTGAGTACCTGCATACCGCCAGCCTGCTCCACGACGACGTCGTCGATATGGCACAGATGCGACGAGGCCACGCGGCCGCCAACTCGATCTGGGGCAATCAAGCGTGCGTGCTGGTGGGTGACTATTTCTACGCCATGGCGCTCCACCTGGCCGTCGGACAGAACAGTCTGGAGGTGATGGAGATCCTCTCCAGCGCAACGGCCTACATGGTCAAGGGTGAGCTCCTCCAGATGGCGCACACC
>Ga0210144_1001025_pt1 | contig 12408 bp, 9 predicted proteins | sample Muzzi_PWA_D2_FD_185532 | JGI IMG/M metagenome (GOLD analysis project Ga0210144, IMG submission 185532) | Wetland microbial communities from San Francisco Bay, California, USA, that impact long-term carbon sequestration - Muzzi_PWA_D2 (SPAdes) | ecosystem: Environmental > Aquatic > Marine >...
CACTAAGAACCGCAACTGGTAGCTTGTAAGTAATTACTTACTTACAGCCTACAGGGATAAATAAAAATGTCAACAGATAAAGCTGAAGAGAGAACAAATTTAACTCAGCCGGAAAAGGTAAACACACGGGAAAAAATACTCGAGACGGCAATTGAGCTTTTCGCTGAAAAAGGTTTTAACGGCACTACCACAAAAGAAATTGCTGAAGCGGCAGAAGTAAACGAATCGTTGATATTCAGGCATTTTTCAACAAAAAGAGATTTGTACGGCGCAATCATTGAAAAAAAGATAGATGAAGAACCCGGGATTGAGCTGCCTCTTCAAACGTATAAAGACACTAAAGATGATTATTTAATCTTCAAATCTATCGCGGAGAGAATGCTCGACAAGTGCGGCAAAGATTCGAGTTTTATAAGGCTTCTTCATTTCAGCGCGCTTGAGGGACACGAATTATCAGACATGTTTTTCAACACATATGTAGAGTACGTCGACATGCTTCTCTGCGATTACATTGAGAGCAGAATAGCAGAAGGGGCATTTAAGAAAATACACGCCCTCAGCGCATCTCAAGCTTTTATAGGAATGGTAGTAAATCATATAATTGTTAAAGAGCTCTTCGGTGAAAAGAAAAGAAATAAAACTACTAACGAAGAGCTTGTTGAAACCTTTGTTACGGTATTTCTCGACGGAATAAAAACTTAACAATGTATTGATCTAATATAAGGTCCGTGCAGGTAACCTATAAAAACTAAACCCGTGGATTTTTGCATTTTTCAACGAGGAACTAAATGAAATTTCTTAAAATAACACATCAGTTTGTAACGATTATTGCTCTATTATTTCTCTATTCATTTGAGACTCAGGCACAAGCGCCTCCTGCAGCACCTGTGGAAGTGGATACAGTGCGGGAAGAGACCATTCAAAAACCAATATCCCTTGTGGGTGAGGTGGAGCCGGACAAGAGAAGCCTCATAGCTAGTGAGATTGAGGGTCTTGTAGATAGCTTTCCCGGAAAAGAAGGTAAATTTTTAACCAAAGGAGATGTGATCGCAACATTCAGCACACGAACAATTGAGATAGATTTAAAGGAAGCGAAGGCAAACAAAAGCGAGGCGCAGGCACGCTACAGTCTGGCCAAAAAGAATCTTGACCGCTTTCAGGAGCTTGAGAAAAAAGGCGTTGCCTCAATACAACAGCTCCAGAGCGCTGAGTCTGAAAAGTCCGCATGGGGAGCGAGAATCGCGCAATTCCAGGCGGAGATTGACGGCTATGAATACGATATTGAGAAATCAAAAATCAGGGCTCCGTACAGCGGCTATGTAACCCAAGAATATACGGAGATTGGAGAGTGGGTTCAGAAAGGAGGACAGGTAGTTGAGCTCATAGATATTGAAATCGCCGAGATTGAGATTGAAATGCCGGAGCGTTATATAAGTAAAGTAAAGGAAGGTTTAAAAGTAGATGTTAGTCTCGATGCGCTTCCGGAATTGAGCCTTGAAGGCCAAATTACTTCAGTTGTCCCACAGGCGGATAGAGAAGCCAGGACTTTCCCAGTTAAAATAACTGTAGACAATAAAGACGGGACCCTGAAAAGCGGAATGGTAGCCCGCGTTTCGTTTCCTATTGGCGAGCCATCGACTGTGATGCTTGTACCGAAAGACGCAATCGTAACACAGAACAACTCAAACTTTATCTATATAGTAAACGAGGGAGCTGCCCAGCCCCTGCCTGTGACTACGGGCATGGCCTATGAAGACAAGATTCAGGTAATCGGTCAGGTCCAGACCGGACAGCTGGTTGTTGTTAAAGGCAATGAAAGGCTAATGCCAAACCAGCCTGTGAAAATAATAAACGAAGAAAGCGCTGAAGCTGATAAAGTAAATTAGTTGAGAGCAAGCAAGAGGATTTAAATGAAATTAGTTGACATATCCATAAAAAAACCTGTCAGTGTAGCGGTCGGAGTAATATTCATAATTCTTTTCGGCTTTATCGCCTTATTCAAGATCCCCGTTCAGCTCACCCCGGATGTAGACAAGCCGACAATTACAGTAAGCACTTTCTGGCAAGGCGCAAGCCCCCAGGAGGTAGAAACAGAGATTGTCAGAGAGCAGGAAGATGAGCTTAAAACTCTCGACAACCTGGTTGAAATGACAAGTGAAAGCCAGGATTCAAACGGAAGCATAGTACTAGAATTCGCGATAGGTACCGACATTGACGCTGCGGTTGTCGATGTGTCCAACAAGCTCAATCAGGTCGAAGAGTATCCCGATGACGTAGACCAGCCGGTAATCAGCACAACTGATGTCCGGGGAAACGCCATGGCGTGGTTTATATTGAAGCCCAAAGAAGGAAATGATATCGACATATATCAGTTCCATGATTTTGCCGAGGACTACATAAAACCAAGATTTGAAAGAGTATCGGGAGTAGGCTCATCAAACGTATTCGGCGGGTACGAACGTGAGATGCAGGTAATAGTCGATCCCAATGCCCTGGCCGTACGCGGGATCACTCTCTCTGAAATGGCGCTGGCTCTCAGCAGTGAAAATGATAACTACAGCGCAGGTGATTTTGATGAGGGGAAAAGAAGATATATTGTTAGAACTGTAGGCGAATATCAATCCCCGGAAGATATAGAGAATGTAATTATAACCCGGCGGCACGGGGCTCCGGTTTACATCAGGGATGTGGCAAGCGTCAAACTCGGATATAAGGACGCCGAATTTGCGGTGCGCCAAAATGGTGAGCCCGCTATAGCGATAAACGCCGTTAAGGAAAGCGGCGCTAATACCATAGAAGTCATGGCCGGGCTAATGGCAGCAGTTGAGGAGCTCAATAATGGGGAGCTCCAGAAGCTAGACCTGCACTTGTTCAATGTATATGAAGAAACAAGCTACATCATAAGCGCAATAGACCTGGTCCAGCAAAACCTGATTATCGGCGGTTTGCTTGCGGTATTGGTTCTGCTTCTCTTTCTAAGAAGCGCCAGCAGCACGCTCATTGTCGCAACCGCAATTCCAATTAGCGTAGTCGGCACATTTGTTGTAATGTCAGCCCTGGGCAGGACTATCAACGTAATCAGCCTTGCCGGAATGGCATTCGCAGTAGGCATGGTAATAGACAACTCAATTGTTGTTCTTGAGAACATTTATCGGCATATGCAGATGGGCAAGTCCCGCCTTCAGGCTGCCTATGACGGGACTGTTGAGGTTTGGGGCGCGGTGCTTGCGAGTACTCTTACTACAGCCGCGGTGTTCGTACCCGTGATATTTGTACAGGATCAGGCGGGCCAGCTCTTTCGCGACATAGCAATTGCCATAAGCGTATCAGTGATTCTGAGTCTTATAGTATCCATAACCGTTATCCCCACAATCTCCGCAAAGATACTTAATGTGGTAAAGCCGAAACCCGGCAAAAATTTCACTAACCTCTGGGGACTTGCAGAGAAAGCCGAAGGTGTTTCGATTGGGATTTCAGAACTTGTAGGCCATATATTAAGAAGCACCAGCACTAAAATATTTGTAGTTTGTATTTTTACTATCGGGTCAATATTTTTAAGCTGGCTCATGATGCCCAAGACCGAATATCTTCCTGAGGGAAACCGCAACCTTATTTTCGGAATTTTGATCCCGCCGCCGGGATATAACATCGGGGAGTTTACAGACATAGGAAAGCAAATTGAAGGTGAAATGCGCCCGTACTGGGAAGCCGAAGTAGGATCTCCCGAAGCCAAAGCGCTCGATGCGCCGCCAATGGAGCATTTTTTCTATGTCGCAACCGGGCGTCAGGCATTTATGGGGGCGCGGGCGAAAGAAGCTGACAAGGCAAAAGGATTAATGCCTCCTATGCAGGAAACGCTGAGAAAAATTCCTGGAATGATTTCAATCGTAAGTCAATCAAGTATTTTCCAGAGAGGGATAGGCGAAGGTCGCTCAATAAATATTCAGATCACAGGACCCGAGCTTGAGAAGCTGGTTGGCATAGCCCAAAAAGTATTTTTCACTGCTATACAGAAAATCCCAGGAGCTCAGGTTAGACCTATTCCAAGTCTTGATCTTGGCAATCCGGAAGTACAGCTTATTTTAAACAGGGAGCGTGCAGCTGATGTAGGCATCACAAACAAGGAGCTGGGTTTCATGCTAAATGCGCTTGTGGACGGCGCACCGGTAAGTGAGTATCAAATTAATGGAGACGAGATTGATTTAACACTCCGGGGCAAAGACGAATACGCAAGCCGTACGCACGAGATAGAAGACTTAATGATTAATACGGAGAGCGGAAAGTTGCTCACATTAGGGTCCATAGCCGACGTCAATATCACGACCGGCCCCGAGCAGATAAATCACTATGAACGCCAGAGAACAATCGCAATATCAGTAATACCTCCTGAGGAAATGCCGCTTGAATCGGCAATTGACCTGATTAACTCAGAAATACTAAATCCTCTTAAGCAAAGCGGAGAGCTGTCAGGTTCTTATGACGCTGTTCTAACAGGGTCTGCTGATGACCTGAGCAAAACGAGAGAAGCGCTTCAGTGGAATTTTGTTCTCGCAGCAGTAATAGCTTTTCTCCTGATGGCTTCATTATTTGAGAGCTTCCTTTATCCTCTCGTTATTATGTTCAGTGTCCCTTTAGCTTCGTTCGGAGGATTTCTGGGACTATTCATACTTAATTTCTTTATTTACATGCCGCTTAACGTGCTCACGATGCTCGGGTTTATCATATTGATTGGTATAGTAGTAAACAACGCTATTCTAATTGTTCATCAGGCATTAAATTACATGAAAGAAGAGGGTTTGGAGCACAACGAAGCGATAGTTGAATCAGTCAGGTCAAGAATAAGGCCTATTTTTATGAGTACGACCACAAGTATTTTCGGAATGCTTCCACTGATTCTCCTCCCGGGCTCAGGGTCTGAGTTTTACCGCGGCCTTGGAAGCGTTGTTGTGGGAGGATTAACTGTTTCTACCTTATTCACCTTAGTGCTGGTTCCGGCTATATTCAGCCTCGTTTTGGAAGCTAGGACTCGAGTATCGGAGCGGTTTTCAAAAACGAGCGGTAGCTCAACAGACCTCCAGCCTTCCAAGTAATAAGATTGGGATCATGTCGCAATAAAGCGCCTATCATGATATCAGATTCTAAATGATCCCATCTGGGGTTTAGAGATTTTTTATTAATGGTAAAATTTATCCCCACCAACATAGCCGGGAGAAGTAAATGCATTATAAAACTGAACTTAAAATTTCCATAGAAGCCGTAAAAAAAGCATGCAGTCTCTGTAGCACAGTACAATCCTCCCTGGTTTCGGAAGAAACTTTGACAAAAAAAGACAAATCTCCTGTGACAGTAGCTGACTTTGGCGCACAGGCAGTTATTTGCCACGAGCTGGAAAAAGCTTTCCCAAACGATCCCATAGTGGCCGAAGAAGATTCAGCTGACTTAACAACGCAAGAGGGACTAATTCTTACCGGAAAGATCCACCAGTATACATCTGAAATATTGCCGGAACTGAAACAAGAAGACATCCATTCAACAATTGACCGTGGTAATTATAACGGAGGTCCGGAAGGCAGGTTCTGGACTCTGGACCCTATAGACGGCACCAAGGGATTTTTAAGGGGGGAGCAATATGCGGTAGCTCTCGCCTTAATTGAGAACGGTGAGGTGGTATTGGGAGTTCTGGGCTGTCCTAATCTTCAAATCAATCTGGAGGATCCCAAGAGCGGTAAAGGTCTCATATTTTATGCTGTGAAGGGAGAGGGAGCATCGGTATGGTCAATAAACGGAAACGGCGGCGATGCGGTGGTAAAAGTTTCAGATATTAAGAACCCCGCTAATGCTCCATTTTGCGAGTCTGTGGAATCCGCACATTCCTCGCACAGCGACTCTGAAAAGATTGCTGAAATACTTGGAGTCAAGGCTGAACCCATTAGAATTGATAGTCAGTGCAAGTATGCAGTTCTGGCAAGAGGGGACGCGTCCATATATCTCAGGCTGCCGACCAGTAAGGCCTACACTGAGAAGATCTGGGACCACGCGGCGGGATATATAATTGTACAAGAGGCGGGAGGACGGGTATCGGATGCATACGGGAAGAATCTGGATTTCTCTCTGGGAAGAACTTTGTCAGCCAACAAGGGTATTGTAGGAACCAATGCCAGACTCCATGACCTGGTAATTTCAGCAGTGCTAAAAGTTCTCAATTCAAAATGAGCTGGAAACTTCATTTAAAAAATCGACGTCGTCATCTGAAAGTTCAAATTTCATTGCCCCGGCATTATCAAGAGCGTGGCCCGCTTTTGTTGCTCCCGGGATAGCAAAAACGGTTTCTCCATTGGCATTGATAACCCAGTTAAGAGCCACTTGAGACGGCGTTACCTGATATTTAAGAGCGATACTTTTAAGTGCTTCAATCACTGCTGAGCTTTCCTTAAGTTTTATCTTATTCAGTGAAGCATAATATCTCCTTAAAATATGCCTTTTTTTTATCAAACTCGGATTATCGTGAAATTTCCCCGTCAAGAGCCCCCTTCCCAGAGGAGAGTAAGCAATCAGCGAGACACCGAGTTCCCGTGCTGTATCGAGAACGCCGTTTCTCTCAATCTGCCGTTTTAAAAGACTGTAATTGACCTGGTTGGATATAAGCCTAAGCCCATATTCAGATAGCTCTTTATGAGCTTTACTCATCGATTCTGCGGAAAAATTGCTTACGCCCACGAAACGTATCTTTTCCTGCTCCACAAGTTTTGCCATCTCCCTCATTTCGGATTTTATAGAGGAAAACGAAAAAGAATTATGTATCTGATAAAGGTCTATCGAATTAAAATTTATAGCAGATAGCCTCTTGTCTATTGTAGAGGTAATGGAACCGGCTGTCCTGAAAACAGGCCACCACTTTGTAGCTATTACTATTTTATTCCTCGGAATTTTAAGATCATCCAACGATCGGCATAGTGCTCTTTCGGATTCTCCCCACCCGTAGAGTTCCGCAGTATCGAACCAGTTAATACCTGAATTTACAGATGTCTTCACAATATCATTTATCTCATCCCGGCTTAACTTGGGCCACATCATTCCTGATACACCAGTTCCCCTGCTGAACTGAAGACAACCCAGTCCTACTGGAGAAACCATCAAATCCGATGCTCCTAATCTTCTAAGATTGACGTCGTTCATTCGAAACTCTCACTTTTATATTATCGTTGTGTGCAATATAATAGGAATATGCCCACAAAAATCCGTATTATAGATCTTAGCATAAATATCGAGCCCGCACCTGGCCCCGAACACCAAAAACTTAAAATACACTACGAGAAGCATGAAGACACGGCAGAGTATATGATGATGCGTTTTGAGTGTAAAAAAGCAGATCTTCCCGAGGGGCTTGGGTGGGCAAACGAGTATGTCACCCTGGGAACTCATGTGGGAACTCACATGGATGCCCCCTGGCATTATCATCCCAAGTCTGAGGGAGAAAAAGCGAAAACAATAGATGAGCTTCCGGTCGAATGGTTTTATGGTGACGGAGTGGTAATAGACATGAGGCATAAAAGGCCCGGAGAGCTAATAACAAGCTGGGACTTAAAAAAAGCTCTTCACGAAATAAAATATGAAATAAATCCGTTTGATATAGTCCTTGTTATGACAGGGGCTGATGAACTATGGGGCACCGAGGATTACTGGACCCAGTTTCCGGGGCTTTCGCGAGAGTCAACTCTTTGGCTTTGCGAGCAAGAGGTGAAGGTAATGGGGACGGATTCCGCAGGCTGGGACAGGCCTTTTTGGGCCATGGTTGAAGACTTTAAACAAACCGGGGATAAGAGTGTAATCTGGGGGGCGCACTTCGCCGGAATTGAAAAGGAATACTGTCAGATTGAAAAATTAACCAATCTCGATCAGTTACCTCCGTTTGGGTTTAAAGTTGTATGCCCACCGATTAAGATAATTAACGCAAGCGCAGGCTGGGTAAGGCCAATTGCCATTATTGAAGAGTAGATCGTTGTGAATCCCCGGGCGATCCGAAAACAACAGTCCAGAATGTTTTATACTTCGTATCTTTATTGTGAAAACAGGCAGCTCCTATTTCAGTATAGCTTTTACGCATTATATTTTCACAATGGTCCGGGCTTTGAAGCCAGGCTGCAACAACTTCTTCAGAATCCTCCCTACCCGCGGATATGTTCTCTCCAACTGTAATCCAAGAATAACCCACTTCCTCAGCCCTGTAGGAAACTACCTCACCGTCTGAACCCTTATGACTTACGAAATCCTTTTCCGCCATGTCTACGGAATGATTAAGAGCTGCTCTTGCAAGCGTAGCATTCCAGGTCACTTCTCCGGCAGGCGTGAAAATCTTGTAGCCACAATTTCTGGCGGACCTGCGGGCGTTGTTGATTAAAATCAGCATTTTCTCCTTTGTTATATCGAAATCCTCACACCTGTAAGCATCATTCGCAAGCGTATGCTGAATTTCATTGGATGTTCCACAGCTACTGAGAAGGCTAAGGAGCAAAATTGATAAAAGTGTTTTCGTCACTTATTATAGTATAAGCTCCAGAACCAATTCTTCACAACTAAATTATTCTTGAAAATTGAGCGGTTGACATTGCTTAGAGTGTTAGTTCTTAACCTGGTCATGCCAATGTTTGTTGATAAACTTATCCCTGCCTGATCCAACACGGTAGGACTTATAATGCTTAGGGTTTTTTAGATAATACTTCTGATGATATTCCTCAGCATCCCAGAATTCTCCGGCTTTGGTAATTTCAACAATTATAGGCTTATCAAACCTACCGGATTCCTGCAGTATCTTTTTAGTTGCCTGAGCTGCTTTTTTCTGATCCTCATTTAAGTAAAAAATCCCCGGCCTGTATTGTGAGCCTCTATCGTAGAATTGCCCTCCGGCATCAGTAGGATCAAAAGTCATCCAAAAAACATCAAGCAGCTCATTGTAACTAACTTTATTCGGATCATATATGATCTCTATCGATTCAGTGTGACCTGTTTTGCCATAAGAAACTTCTTTATACGTAGGGGTTTTTTCAGGGCCTCCGGTATATCCAACTGTAGTCGTTACAACTCCGTCCAAATGATCAAACGGCGGCTGTACACACCAAAAACAGCCGCCAGCAAAAATAGCCCTTTCATAGTTTTCATTTTGCCGGGCTTCAGTCCTTTTTTTAATATCGGCATCTTCGTCGTATGAATTGGCGAATAGATGATATCCTTGTGCCAAAATTATTATTCCCAGAACAATAAGCAGCTTCCTTTTCATTATCTTCTCCTTTCTGATTTCAATTATGCAAATCTAGCTCAGCGTACTCAATTGATATATACGCTCTATGTTTATAAAAGGTTTCATTTTAGAACATCTTATTTTAGCTCTAAAGACTCAATCCCCGGATTTGGAAAGACCCGCTTTAGCCTTTTGGCTTTTACAAGCAAAGTAGGCTTCCAGCAGAAGCCAAACCGAAAGTCCGAGTATAATGGCAGACAAAATCAGTAAAAGCGGATTGTTGGCAAAGACTTTAAAATTCCAAATCATTGCGGCTATAGTTATGACTATAAGAAACACCATGGGGATTAGCGTATATATAATCGGACGCCCCATTTTCCATAGATATATTGTCGCAACCAGAAGTGTAAGCCCCGCCACAAGCTGATTGGTTGCCCCAAAAAGCGGCCAAAGTAAAAACCCGCCTGAGCCAAGCCCTTTAGCGGGCGCTTCGGCAAGCATGGCCAGTAGCAAGGCTGGGAATATAGCGAGGAATGCTCCGACATATTTGTTCTTTAACGGTTTAATTTTATAAGCTGTGCCGAGCTCACCTAATATAAGTCGTTGAACTCTCGCAGCCGTATCAAGAGAAGTGGCGGCAAAGCTGATGACTATTACGCTTATCAGCGTATTTCCGAATACTTTGGGTATATGTAGAGCATCCAGAAAAGTAGAAGCCCCATGCACAAAATTTATAATCCCGCCCTTTGTAGCCTGGTCCCAGGTTTCATAGTGAATTAGCCAGTCTCCTTTACTTATCCCGGCCGCAACTGCCAGAGTGGCGATCATTGCAAGCGTTCCTTCTCCCAGCATTGCTCCATAACCGATCATTCTCGCGTCTTTCATTTTGTTAAGTTGCTTGGACGTTGTGCCGCTTGACACAAGTCCGTGAAATCCGCTGATTGCGCCGCAGGCTATCGTTACAAATATAAATGGGAATATCGGAACACCGCCCTTTGCATTATAGTTTATTGCGGGCGCCTGCATTTCAGGGTGCGCAACCAGGATTCCGATAAATAGTATGCCTAAACCTACAATAAGCTGATGGCCATTTATATAGTCTCTTGGTTGAAGAAGAGTCCATACCGGAAGCACAGATGCGATAAATGAATAAACAAGAAGCAGCAATATCCAGGTCACAACCTGGCTTCCCAATATTGCAGGTATTTCTATAGGAACGATTGTTCCCACCCATATCATTACATACAATGTGATTAATGCGAAGATAGAGGGCCAAAGTATTGGCAAACCCTTTTTATAGAATAGGAAGCCGATAATAACGGCTACTATTATTTGGAAATTCACAGGAAATACGCTTTGCGGGAATGCCACGAAAAGTGAGGCTATCGCATATGCGAAAACCGCAATAACAAAGAAAATCAAAAAATAGACAATCAGCAAAAACAGAGTTCTAGCTCTGTGGTTGACAAGCGTTCCAGCCAGGTCTCCGACTGATCGACCTTTTTCTCTCGCAGATACCGCAAGAGCGCTGAAATCATGAACAGCTCCCATAAAAATAGTGCCCAGAACAACCCAAATGATTGCGGGTAGCCAGCCCCAGAAAACCGCAATGGCCGGCCCGATAATCGGAGCAGCACCAGCAATGGATGCAAAATGATGACCGAACAGCACATGTTTGTTAGACGGCACAAAATCTACTTCATCTTTTAATTCATGAGCCGGCGTTACTTCGTCATCAGACAGACGGAATAACTTATCCGAGAGAAATCTGGAATAAAAACGGTAAGCCAGGTAGTAGAGTATTAAGACAATAATCGCGAGAAGCGCAGCATTCAATTGTGACCTCCTTTAGCTCAGGAGACCCCACTTCTTCATTCGATACCGCAGAACTTCACGCGTTATCCCGAGCATTTCAGCAGTCCTGGTCTGGTTCCAGTTATGCAAGTCAAGTGCTTTAGTTATAACTTTTCTTTCGATTTTGTAAAGCGAGGCATCATCAAGGGGCACGTCAATCACCATCTTGTCCTCCCCGTCCTGGATCTTGAGATTATCCCCATCTTCAAGCTTCACGTATTTTGGATTCAACAACCCGTCTTCACTCAGAAGCACTGCCCTTTCAATGGTGCTTCTAAGCTCCCTGACATTGCCCGGCCAGTCATAGTGAAGAAAAGTTTTTCTCACTTCCGAGGGTATTATATTAATGCTTTTATTTAGGTCGATATTAAAATAGGATATAAAATAATCCGTAATAAGTGGTATGTCTTCTTTTCTATCCCTGAGCGAGGGCATTTCGAAATTAATGACGTTTAATCTGTGGTATAAATCCTCTCTGAATTTGCCATTCTTAACGAGGGATTTGAGATCATGATTTGTAGCTGCCATTACGCATATATCAACCGAGATATCCCTGTTTCCCCCTACTCTCCTGAAATTTCTTTCTTCAACCGCTTTTACCAGCTTTGCCTGAAGGGAAAGGCTCATATCACCTATTTCGTCAAGAAAAACCGTCCCGCCGTCCGCCTGCTCTAAAATTCCTTTTTTTAATTTCTTAGCATCCGTAAACGCTCCCGCCTCATGCCCGAAGAGTTCAGTTTCCAGGAGTGTTTCCGGAATCGCCGCACAATTTAACTCTATAAAAGGTTTTTCTTTTCTAATTCCGTTGAAGTGAAGAATTTTTGCCGCTAGGCCTTTTCCCGTTCCGCTTTCCCCGCAGATCATGATTGTTTTAGGATCTGATTCCGTAAGCTTTCTAAATAAATCTATAATCTCTTTTATTGATTCGCTTTCGCCAATGAGAGAATCAAATCCATATTTCTCCTGCGCTCTCATTGCAACTGCGCTTAGACTATTATCCAGCTCTCTGATTCTTAGAGCATTTCTTACCATAACTTTTAATTTGTCCAGTGGAAACGGCTTCTCGATGAAGTCGTAAGCTCCGTCTCTGATTGCGGACACCGCAACTTCAACACTACCATGAGCCGTCATCATGATTGTGGGCGGCATCTGCTCAAGAGCAGACAAGTCCTTAAGCACCTCAAGACCGTTACGGTCGGGAAGCTTAAGGTCTAAGATCACGAGATCAGGATTTTCTCTTTTGGCAATCTGCAATCCTTCTCCCCCTTCATATGATGTGATAACAAAATAGCCTTCCTGTGATAATGCTTTCTGCAGTT
>Ga0210144_1001027_pt1 | contig 12392 bp, 8 predicted proteins | sample Muzzi_PWA_D2_FD_185532 | JGI IMG/M metagenome (GOLD analysis project Ga0210144, IMG submission 185532) | Wetland microbial communities from San Francisco Bay, California, USA, that impact long-term carbon sequestration - Muzzi_PWA_D2 (SPAdes) | ecosystem: Environmental > Aquatic > Marine >...
GGTGAACTGGGAGACCCGCCGCGACAACATGAAGGATGTCTGTTCGGCCTGTCACAGCGAAGAGTTCATCGATAATTTCTATATTCAGTACGACGGGCTGATCGAACTGTACAACAACAAGTTCGCCAAGCCTGGTCTGGCCTTGATGGAGGCCGCAAAGCCCTTGCTGAAGCCGGCAAAATTCAGCAACAAGGTGGACTGGACCTGGTTCCTGCTCTGGCACCATGAGGGCCGTCGGGCACGCCACGGCGCCTCCATGCAGGGGCCGGATTACACGCACTGGCATGGCACGTTCGAGGTCGCCGAGCGCTTCTATACGGAATACATCCCGCAACTGGAAGAACTCGTGATGGAAGGCCAGACGTCCGGGGATACTCAGAAGCAGGCTGCGGCGAAGGCGCTGCAGGCAAAAATTGACGAGGTGCTGAACTCGGATGACCACAAATGGTATCTCGACAAGATGGATCCGGCCGAAAAGGCGCGCCGCAAGCAGGCGGCTGAGGAGTTCAAGGCGAGGTACGCCAAATAGGGAATGACAGGGTGATCCCCTCCGACAGCTGGAGGGGACCGCATCCTTCTCCCGACTGATAAGGGGTAGCCGGGTTTTCGCCGTCGTTAATACAGCCTTGATCCAGGTCAAGGCATGCTCTCAGGTACGGGATGGGCTTTTGTCCATTAGCCCGTTTCTTGTCTGATCGGCGCTTCGTGTTCGTGAGGTTCATAAAATGAATGTATCCGGAATTCTGGTCGTAGTGCCAGCGGAGCACGTCAGTTCTTCGATAGACAGCCTTGGCCGCCTGAATGGCGTCGAGGTTCACCACTGTGACAGGAAGACCGGTCGCATCATTGTGACCCAGGAAGCGGAAACCATTCAGGCGGAAGTCGATGGCCTGAAACGGATTAAAGCCCTGCCGCACGTGATTCTCGCCGAGATGGTTTATCACTGTTTTGAGGAGGACAGTGAACTTTCCGACAACGTACCACCCGGACTGGATGAACACGAAGGACTGAGTAATGTCCCCTCGTTGCTGGACAGGTAATCTCAAATAACTTGCCCGCCAGGCAAGTTGCCTGAAGCGGGAATCGCTGTATCGAGGAGGTCGATATGGAAATTACACGCCGTGACTTTCTGAAGACCTGTGCCGTCGCGGCCACTGCAGCTGCCGCGGGTATTCCGCTAAGCGAGACAATTCTGGCGGCGGCCAGAGAGGCCGAGGCCGACTGGCAGTGGGACAAGGGTGTCTGCCGCTTCTGCGGTACGGGCTGCGGCATTATGATCGCGACCAAGGACGGGCGCATCGTCGCCACCAAGGGTGATCCGGATGCGCCGGTGAACCGGGGATTGAACTGTATCAAGGGTTACTTCAACGGCAAGATTCAGTATGGCAAGGACCGTTTGACACAGCCGTTGCTGCGTATGACAGACGGCAAGTTCGACAAGCACGGCAAGTTCGTTCCGGTTACCTGGGACCGGGCCTTCGATGAAATGGAGCGGCAGTTTCGAAAGGCCTACGACGAACTGGGCCCGACCGGTGTGGCCATCTTCGGTTCGGGTCAGTACACCATCCAGGAGGGTTATGTTTCGGCGAAACTCCTGAAGGCGGGTTTCCGCAGCAATAATATCGATCCCAACGCGCGTCATTGCATGGCTTCGGCCGTGGTCGGCTTTATCCAGACCTTTGGCATCGATGAGCCAGCGGGTAATTATGACGATATCGAATATGCCGATGTTGTAATTACCTGGGGTGCCAATATGGCGGAATGTCATCCCATTCTCTGGTCCCGGGTTTCCGATCGTCGTCTTGCGGATGACAACGTTCGTATCGTCAATCTCACGACCCAGAGTAACCAGACCTCCGATATTGCCGATTCGGAGATCGTCTTCAAACCCGGTACCGATCTCGCAATCTGGAACTACATTGCCCGCGAGATCGTCAGGCGGGATGCCGTTAATCATGAGTTTGTGGACAAGCACTGTGTGTTTGCGACAGGCCCTTATGATATCGGTTACGGCATGCGACCCACGGACAAGTATGCTTTTCCGGCGGAAAAGGATACTCAGGCCAAGGAACTCTCGGTGACACTGGATAAATGGGAGGCTGTCGCCCAGCGCAAGAAACCCGGCGAAGTGGTCGAGCAGAAACACACCGCGAAGCCGGTTGCGCACTGGCTGATTACGTTCGAGGATTTCAAGACGGCTGTCGAACCGTACACACTCGATTTCGTCGCGGAGCTTTCGAAGGGTGATCCGGACGAGTCGCTGGAATCACACAAGGCAAAGCTCAAGCAGCTCGCCGATCTTTACATCGATCAGAACCGCAAAGTGGTTTCGTTCTGGACCATGGGCTTCAATCAACATTATCGCGGCAGCTGGGTGAATGAGCAGGCCTACATGGTGCATCTGCTGCTCGGCAAGCAGGCCCAGCCGGGTAACGGCGCCTTTTCGCTCACCGGTCAGCCGTCCGCCTGTGGTACAGCGCGTGAGGTGGGGACCTTTGCGCACCGCTTGCCCGCCGACATGGTGGTGACCAATCCTGGCCATCGCGCGCGATCCGAAGGGATCTGGAAATTACCTGGACATACGCTCAACCCGAAAGTCGGGAGTCATATCGTCAAGATCATGCGCGATCTGGAAGACGGTCACATCAAGTTTGCCTGGGTGCAGGTCAACAATCCATTCCAGGCGACGGCCAATGCCAACCACTGGATCAAGGCGGCAAGGGATATGGATAACTTCATTGTGGTGTCTGATCCCTATCCCACCATATCGGGCAAGGTCGCCGACCTTATTCTGCCGTCGGCCATGATCTTCGAGAAATGGGGCGCTTATGGAAACGCCGAACGGCGTACCCAGTTCTGGCGTGAACAGGTTGCGCCGCCGGGCGAGGCGCGCACGGATGTCTGGCAGGTGCTGGAGTTCTCCAAACGCTTCAAACTGAAAGATGTATGGGGTGAGCAATCCGTGCCCGGTCTCGAGGCCGAAGGGTTTCCCGATGGCAAGCTGCCGGATGTGCTGGCGGAGGCGAAAAACATGGGCTATACGCCCGAAGATACCCTCTACGATGTGCTGTTTGCCACCCCGGCAAACAGGAAATTCAAATGGCCGGATCCGGTCGCCAGGGGCCACGACAACCATACCGTCAAGGCCCTGGGCGAGCACTGGTTTCCCGAGAAAGCATTATTTGAGGAATACGCGAGCTTCGGGCGTGGCCACATGCACGATCTGGCTGCCTTTGATATCTATTACCGGGATGACGTGCGTGGCCTCAAGTGGCCGGTGGTGGATGGCAAGGAGACCGCGTGGCGATTCAACGCCAAGTACGATCCCTACGTGAAAGACGGGGAATTCGAGTTTTATGGGCCGGCCTTGAAGTCTCTGCCAACGGGCAACCTGGACAAACCAACCAGCAAGGAAAAAACCTCGCTGGCCGGCAAGGCGAAGATCTTCTTCCGCCCTTATGCCGCACCGCCGGAACAACCGGATGAACACTATGACCTGTGGCTTTCGACAGGTCGGGTCCTGGAGCAATGGCATACCGGTACCATGACCCAGCGTGTGCCTGAACTGCACCGGGCGATGCCGACGGCCCAGATTTTCATGCACCCGGAGGATGCGAAGCAGCGCGGTCTCAAGCGTAATGATGTCGCGGTGGTGGAGTCACGTCGCGGCAAGGTCAAGGCCGTCGTGGAGACCGGGGGGCGCAATCGCCCGGTCAAGGGATATACCTTTGTACCGTTTTTCGACGAGGCCGTCTTTATCAACAAGGTTGCCCTGGACGTGACGTGTCCGATGTCCAAGGAGACGGACTTCAAGAAGTGTGCCGTCAAGGTCTACAAGGCGTGACAGGATGCGGCTATGCTGTGGTCCGCACGTGAGGCCGGTAAGCGACCCGGGAGCGTGTTATGCGCGACACAATAATACCGCGACGTGAATTCCTGACCCGCATTGGGCAGGGAGCTGCATTGGCCGCGACCGGCGGATTGATCTGGTCCTACCTGCTGCGAGAGCAGGCACACGCCATGCCGACCGGAATCCGTCCGCCCGCAGCACTGGCGGAGTCCGACTTCAATGCCATGTGCATCAAGTGTGGCCAGTGTGTGCGTGCCTGTCCCTACAATACGCTTAAGCTCGCGACGGTGGGGGAAGCGGTTCCCGTCGGGACGCCCTATTTCATACCGCGCAAAATTCCCTGTTACATGTGCGTGGATATTCCCTGCAAGGCGGCCTGTCCTACCGGCGCGCTGGACCCGGGGCTCACCGATATCAACGAATCGCGCATGGGGCTGGCGGTGATTGATATCGAGAACTGCCTCTCCTGGCAGGGGTTGCGCTGCGAGATCTGTCATCGCGTATGCCCCGTTCAGAACAAGGCAATCACAGTTGAACATCACCCGCGCAGGCTCAGTAAACACGCCATGTTTGTGCCGGTTGTACACAGTGATTTTTGCACCGGCTGCGGCCTCTGTGAGGCCGCGTGTCCAACCGATGAGGCGGCCATCCGGGTGTTGCCGCCCAAACTGGTTGAAGGGAAGATCGGCGAGCATTACCGGCTCGGGTGGACGGTGGATACACCGGTGACGCAGGACTTCAAACCCCAGGGCCGCCCGACTGCCCGACCGGGCGCGAGGCAACGACCCGGCGGCCTGGATTATCTGAACGAGGGCGAACTGTGAGTGCTTCACTGGAAACGCCGATACCGGGACCCAACGGACGGCCGATTCGACCGTTTGTGATGCCACAGTCCTTGGCCGGCAAGATCGGCGTGTGGCGCCATATCATCCTGCGGCGTCTGGTACAGACGGGTGTCCTGTTGTTGTTTCTGGGGACGGCGCACTGGGGCTGGTCGCTGGCCGGGCAGCCGATTCTGGTGGGTAACCTGAGCAGTTCCGAGTTGCTGGGTGTGATTCCCATGGCCGATCCCTTTGCGGTGGCACAGATGCTTCTCACGCAGCATGCGCTTGTATCAAAGGTGCTCGTTGGCGCCGGTATCGTACTGCTGCTATACGGCATGCTCGGTGGCCGCGTGTGGTGTTCCTGGGTGTGCCCGATCAACATGGTCACCGATCTGGCCGGCTGGTTGCGGATCCGGCTGGGTATTCACGACATGTTCCGTCTGAGCCGAAATATTCGTTACAGCGTCCTGGCGCTGGCGCTGTTACTCTCGGCCCTGACAGGTGTCGCAGCCTTTGAATGGGTGAGTCCGATCAGCATGCTGCACCGGGAACTGATCTTTGGCCTGGGCCTCGGCTGGACGGCGGTACTCGGGGTGTTCCTGTTCGACCTCCTGGTTCTGAAACATGGATGGTGTGGTCATCTGTGCCCGTTGGGTGCGTTTTATGCCCTGGTTGGCAGGCTCGCACCGGTTCGGGTGCGTTTCGACACACCGACCTGCACTCACTGCGGGGAGTGCGCCAGGGTCTGCCCGGAGCCCCAGGTACTCAATCTCAGGCAGGCGGCAAACGCGGGCATGATCACCTCGGGAGAGTGCAGCAACTGTGGTCGCTGCATCACTGTTTGCCCGGAAGACACGCTGCATTTTGATTTACGGCATCGGATACACCCCGCTGAATAACCGTCGCAACCGGATGCTTGACGGAGGAGGCTACCATGAAGACAGGAATCGTATTGACGAGTATTGTGTTGCTGGCGGCCGCCGGGCTCGCTGTTGCAGCGGGCAATGGCGGTATTGATGCGTCGAACATGGGCTTGAGCAAGACCAGCGTGTTCGATACACCAACACCGGAACCTTTCAACTATTCGGATACCAAGGCGGGCAAGAGCAAGGTATTGCCTCGCGCCTACCCCGGCATGCCGCCCCAGATTCCACACAAGATCGATACTTACCTGCCCATTACCGCAGAGGACAACCTGTGTCTCGACTGCCATGACAAGCCCAACCTCATTGGCAAGGAGAACACCGGGAAGAGCCCGATGTCTCGAGCTCACTATGTCGATCTGCGTGGCTCGGACGACGAGATGAAGGGTGAAGTTGTCGGCGCCCGTTTTAACTGCACACAATGCCATGTACCGCAATCCGGTGCGCCGGCGCTGGTAGATAACACCTTCGAAGAGGGCGGCTAGCTACGTGCAGTACCCGGGTGAAGCCGGTGGTTAGTGGCCGAAGAAATATCCTGAGCGTGCCATGCTGACAAGCGCCGGGCCGGTAGCGGCCACGCAACAGCAACAGCCGCTGAGCATGTTGCCGCACTGGATGCAGGATTTGCTGTAACAGGATGTCACAGCTGCCAGCAGGACTGCGTCACAGCCTCACAGCCTCTGAATAGACCATCCGTGTTCGCCACAATCGCGCGGTCACGCCAGGTCGCTCACCATCACGAAACGCTGCGTCCTAAGTCCACCCCGGGATCAGAAGCAGTTGTTTGATCTGCGCGGTCTGTGGCACTTTCAGAAAACAGATTGGCAGACGATATATCAAGTAATCCCGATAAGGAGTTCATCGATGTGGCTTCCAGACAGGCTCTACGAACTGCTGCCCTACCTGTATGCGGTTGCCGGGTTTTTGACAGCAACGTTTATTGACACACCCGTTGGCTACGCATCGGGCTTCATCCTGTTATTTACCGCCTGTATCGTCTGGATGATGAGAAGGGATTACCGCCAGGGCAGGGTTAACAAGAAGAACCGGTAATACAGGCAGCTCGTTCTCTCACAATCATGCGGCGGCCTTCGGTTCGCCGTTTTCGTTTTGTGGTCTCTGTTCAATACACCAGAAACAAGATCCTGGAAACACGGCGCTTTTCGCGTGATGCAGGATTTCTGGCCGGGCTCACGCCGGACGAAACTGGCATTGATGCGTCCAGTCGCTTATTCTGGTCATCGGCAGCGCGGCTATACATCAATGTAACGTTCAGGGTATCCAGATAATCCTGATGACATCAGTGCGCAAAACCGGCCAGAGCCGGGCACTGGACGAACAAGTGCGCCAGCGCTCACCCGTCATGCACATCAAACCGGATAACAGTCTAATCATGAAATACCGCCATGCGTAAGAAACCCACAAGCAATTCGCCGGTACGGCACGACGTCAGTCTGCTGACCGACCATGATGTGTACCTGTTCAAACAGGGGAATCATTACCGACTGTATGACAAGCTCGGATCGCATCTCTACAGCCGCCAGGGCGAGGCGGGGGTGTTATTCGCGGTGTGGGCGCCGAACGCCCGGTCGGTTGCGGTGATGGGCGATTTCAACGACTGGGACCCTCGTGGCTGTGCGTTGCGTTTTCGCGATGACGGCTCCGGCATCTGGGAAGGATTCGTCGGCGGACTCGGCAACGGCGCGGTCTACAAATATTTCATTACCTCTCATCGTGGCGATTATCAGGTCGCCAAGGGCGATCCCTTCGCCTTTCGCTGGCAGCGCCCGCCCGATACCGCCTCGGTGGTGTGGGACCTGGACTACACCTGGGGCGACGGCGAGTGGATGCAACATCGCGCGCTGCAAAACAGTCTCCAGGCGCCCTGGAGCATTTACGAGTTTCATCCCGGCTCCTGGCGTCGGGTGCCCCAGGAGAACAATCGTTCCCTCAACTACCGCGAAACGGGCGATCAGCTGGGCGATTATATGCATCACATGGGTTTCACGCATGTCGAGTGTATGCCGGTCATGGAGCATCCGTTTTACGGTTCCTGGGGTTACCAGACCACGGGTTTGTTCGCCCCCACGGCCCGCTACGGCGATCCCCAGGACTTCATGTACCTGGTCGACCGGCTGCATCAGAACAACACCGGCGTCATTCTGGACTGGGTGCCTTCGCATTTTCCCGATGATGAACACGGCCTGGTGTATTTCGACGGCACCAATTTGTATGAACATGCCGATCCCAGGCGCGGCTATCATCCGGACTGGAACAGTTATATTTACAACTACGGTCGTTACGAGGTGCGCTCGATCCTGATCAGCAGCGCCATGTTCTGGCTGGACAAATATCATGCCGACGGACTGCGGGTGGACGCCGTGGCGTCCATGCTGTACCTGGACTACGGGAGAAAACCCGGCGAATGGATCCCCAATGAATTCGGCGGCAACGAGGACGTGCATGCCGTCGAGTTCCTGCGCAAGCTGAACGAGTCCATTTACCGGGACTTCCCCGATGTACAGACCATCGCCGAGGAGTCCACCGCCTGGCCGATGGTTTCGAGACCGGCGTATGTGGGCGGCCTGGGTTTCGGCATGAAATGGAAAATGGGCTGGATGCACGACACGCTCGACTACATGGCGCAGGACCCCATACACCGTAAATTCCATCACGACAAGCTGACCTTCAGCATCTGGTATGCGTTCAGCGAAAACTACGTTTTGCCCCTGTCCCATGACGAGGTGGTCTATGGCAAGGGATCCCTGCTGAACAGGATGCCCGGTGAGGCCTGGCAGAAAATGGCCAACCTGAGGACGCTGTTCGGTTACATGTACGCGCACCCGGGAAAGAAGCTGTTATTCATGGGGGGCGAATTCGGGCAATGGAACGAGTGGAACCATGAAAGCAGCCTGGACTGGCATCTGCTGGATGATCCGGCCCACCGGGGACTTCAGGACTGGGTGCGGGATCTGAACCATTTCTACCGTGCACAGCCCGCCATGCACCAGCTGGATTTCAGGGGCAGCGGCTTCGAATGGGTGGATTTTCACGATGTGGAAAAGAGCGTGATCACGTTTATCCGCAAGGGGAACAACCCGGACGACATGGTGCTGGTGGTCTGTAATTTCACCCCGTTGCCGCGCGAGAACTACATCGTCGGCGTGCCCCGGGGCGGACGCTGGAATGAACTGCTCAACAGCGACGCCGAATGCTATGGCGGTGCGGGCATTGGCAATGCCGGCGGCGTGGACAGCGCACCGGTACCCGCGCAGGGTAAATATTATTCGCTTTACCTCACCCTGCCGCCGCTGGGGGTGTTGTATCTAAAGCCGGATGGTTGAATGACAACGGCACGCAGCGCGGCCATGCGCCACGGTGCCCGGGAGCGTAACAATGATAGCGGACGACAGCGACGGGCGAAGGCGAGCCGTCATTGAAAACGTCACACCGGTTGTGGATCAGGGACAGTTTCCCGTCAAACGCACAGTCGGCGAAAAAATTGTCGTCGAAGCGGACGTGTTCAGCGACGGTCACGACCGCCTGAGCGCCGTAATCCTGTACCGCCACAGGAACGATAGCGGCTGGCAGGAAACGTCCATGGAACCGCTGGCCAATGATCGCTGGCGGGGCGCCTTTCAGGTCGACCGGGTGGGACGCTATCAGTATACGTTAAGCGCCTGGGTGGACCGCTTCGCCACCTGGCGTTCCGAACTCGCCCGGCGGGAGGAGACCCGGGATATCGCCGTCGCGCTGCTGGCGGGGGCCGAACTGCTGGATCAGGCCGCGGTGCGTGCCCGAGGTGAAGCGAGAGAACGTCTCAGTCACTGGGCCGCTGCGCTACGCGATGATACGACCCTGGAAGAACGCACGGCCCTGGCATTGAGCGATGAACTGGTCAGTACCGTGGCCCGGTATCCCGACCGCAGCCTGGCCACGTCGCACAAGCGGGAATACACCGCCGTCGTGGACCGGGAACGGGCCCGGTTCAGTGCCTGGTATGAACTGTTTCCTCGCTCCTGCATTCCCGGTCAGGACGGCCACGGCACCCTCAGGGATTGCACGGGGCGGCTCGCGGAGATTGCCGCCATGGGTTTCGACATTATTTACCTTCCCCCCGTTCATCCCATAGGCCGGACGAATCGCAAAGGGCGCAATAACACCCTGGTTGCGGAACCGGACGATCCGGGCAGTCCCTGGGCCATAGGTAGCGGGGCGGGTGGACATAAATCCGTGCACCCGGACCTCGGTACACTGGAGGATTTCCGCGATTTCGTGAAAAGTGCCCGGGGGCTCGGCATGGAGGTGGCGCTGGATATCGCGTTTCAATGTTCACCCGATCACCCCTATGTGAAGGAACATCCACAATGGTTTCGCTGGCGGCCGGATGGTTCGATCCAGTATGCGGAAAATCCGCCAAAGAAATACCAGGACATTTATCCCATCAATTTCGAAACCGACGACTGGCAGGCACTGTGGGAAGAGCTGAAGAGCGTGTTCAGTTTCTGGATCGAGCAGGGCGTGCAGATCTTTCGCGTCGACAACCCGCACACCAAACCGTTCGGGTTCTGGGAGTGGGTGATCAGTGAAATCAAACAGGAACACCCGGATGTGCTGTTTCTGGCTGAGGCCTTCGCCAGGCCCAGGCTCATGTACCGCCTGGCCAAACTGGGCTTTACGCAGTCCTACACCTATTTCACCTGGCGAAATACCCGATGGGAGATCACGCATTATCTTTCCGAACTGACTCGCAGCGAAGTGCGGGAGTTCTTCCGTCCCAACTTCTGGCCCAACACACCGGATATTCTGCACGCCTATCTGCAGTTCGGCAGCCGCCCGGCGTTTATGACCCGACTGGTACTGGCGGCAACGCTGGCGGGCAATTATGGTATCTACGGACCCGCGTATGAACTGCTGGAACGTGAACCGAGAGAATCCGGCAGCGAAGAATACCTGAATTCGGAGAAATACGAAGTGCGTCACTGGGAAACGAACAGACCGGAAAGCCTGAAAGACTTTGTTACCCGGGTGAACCGCATCCGCCGGGAGAATCCGGCCCTGCAACAGGACTGGAACCTGGAATTCTATCCCGTCGATAACGAACAGATTATCTGTTACGGGAAATGGACAGAGGACAAGACCAACATCATTGTCGGTCTGGTGAATCTGGACCCCTATCACCGCCAGTCCGGCTGGGTGCGGCTGCCGCTGGAAGCGCTGGACATCGATCCACGACATCCCTATCAAATGCACGATCTGGTCACAGGTGCCAGGTACTTATGGAACGGCGAGCGCAATTATGTGGAGCTCAATCCACAAGGCGTCCAGGCGCACATCTTCCACCTGCTGCGGCGGGTGCGCACTGAGCGGGATTTCGAATACTTCTTTTGACCGGGAAAAGGAGCCGGTTATGGGCGGATTGCGGAAACCTGCAGGAGCAGCCACCCGGCCGCAATGGACGCCGGACGACGGTGCACTTCCTTGATATGCATGGACCAGACTGACATGAGCACAGACGCAACAAATGATACGGCACTGGATACCTGTTCATGGGCGGACGATCCCCTGTGGTATAAAGACGCCATCATCTACCAGTTGCACGTCAAGGCCTTCTATGATGGCAACAACGACGGCAGCGGCGATTTTATCGGCCTGACCGAGAAGCTGGATTACATCCGCGATCTGGGCGTGAACACCATCTGGTTATTGCCCTTCTATCCCTCCCCCATGCGGGACGACGGTTACGACATATCCGATTACCGCAATATCTATCCCGACTACGGCACCCGGCGGGATTTTCGCCAGTTCGTACGCGAGGCCCACCGCCGCGGCCTGAAGATCATTACCGAGCTGATCATCAACCACACCTCTGACCAGCATCCCTGGTTTCAGGCCGCGAGACACGCACCGCCGGGTTCTGCGAAGCGCAAGTTCTATGTGTGGAGCGACGATGACAAGAAGTTTCCCGAGACCCGTATCATTTTTTCCGATACCGAGGCCTCCAACTGGGCCTGGGACCCGGTAGCGCAGGCGTACTACTGGCACCGCTTTTTCTCGCACCAGCCAGACCTGAACCATAATAATCCGCAGGTGGTAAAGGCCGTCATCCGCACCATGCGATTCTGGCTTGACCAGGGTGTTGACGGGATGCGGCTTGACGCGATTCCTTATCTGTGCGTGCGTGAAGGCACCAATAACGAGAACCTGCCGGAAACACACGCCGTGATCAGGGAGATGCGCGCGGCGGTGGACGCGCATTACAAAAATCGCCTGTTTCTGGCCGAGGCCAACCAATGGCCCGAAGACGTGCGCGAGTATTTCGGTGACGACGATGAATGCCACATGGCGTACCATTTTCCACTGATGCCGCGCATGTACATGGCGGCGGCCCAGGAGGACCGACATCCGATCGTCGAGATCATGAATCAGACTCCGGACATCCCCCCCACCTGCCAGTGGGCCATCTTTCTCAGAAATCATGATGAACTGACGCTGGAGATGGTCACCGACCGCGAGCGGGATTATATGTACGAGCAATACGCCAGCGACAAGCGGATGCGGCTCAATGTCGGCATTCGCCGGCGCTTTGCCCCGTTGATGGAAAACGATGTGGACAAGATCCAGCTGATGAACAGCCTGTTAATGTCCATGCCGGGTTCGCCCATAATCTATTACGGCGATGAAATCGGCATGGGCGACAATTTCTATCTGGGCGACCGCAATGGCGTACGCACCCCCATGCAGTGGAGCCCGGACCGCAACGGCGGTTTTTCCAAAGCCGATCCGCAATTGCTC
>Ga0210144_1001031_pt1 | contig 12340 bp, 10 predicted proteins | sample Muzzi_PWA_D2_FD_185532 | JGI IMG/M metagenome (GOLD analysis project Ga0210144, IMG submission 185532) | Wetland microbial communities from San Francisco Bay, California, USA, that impact long-term carbon sequestration - Muzzi_PWA_D2 (SPAdes) | ecosystem: Environmental > Aquatic > Marine >...
CCTCGATTTCGAGTCGGCGATTGGAATCCGCCACACCCTGCGCTCCCTGTCGACATTCTCCCACCGGGCCGAAAGTGCTTCGTTGAGGCGTGCCCCTGTGGCCAATAGGAATAGGACGATCTGACAGACGGTGCGATTCTTGTTGGTGTGGAGAACCTTCAGCAGGCGTTTCAGCTCCTCCTCGTTCAGGTACCGCTCTATCTTGTTGTCCTCGTTGAACTGCCTCACGCCCGCTGCCGGGTTCCGATCCAAGAGGAGGCCCCAGTCCACGGCCAGATTCAGCGAATGCCTGAGCAACTTCAAATAATGGTCGCAACTGGCCGGAGCCAATCCTTCCTCACGAACGGCGGTGTGGAACGCCTGAATCTGATGGCGCGTGATCTGATTGAGTTTCTGATCACCGAAGGCATTCCTCAGACGCAGCCTGAACAGCTCCTCATCCTTGTAGGCGGTGCGCTTCCGGGGGCGGACATACGGAAAATAATACTCTTCCATGAACGCGGAATACGTCGGGGTGGCCCGTTTGTCCTTCTTGTCCTGGCGTGGATCACCGCCCGTGGTGATTTCCGCTTTCAGCTGCAGGGCTTTCTTCTTGGCATCGGCCAGACTAATGTCGTAGGTGCGGCCGATCTTGATGTATTTCGTCCGGCCTTCGAGCTTATAGCGGAGCATGAACGTGCCTTTCCCGGGACTGACATTGCTCACCTCCACGAGCAGGCCCGGCAATTCCTGGCTGCAGAATTCGATCCGCCGCATTCCGTCCGGGCAGATCAGCTGGTTCTTGATGAAATCTGAATCGAGTTTCACAACTGGCATGATGAACTCATTCGATGACTCTGAATGATTGAAATGAAAAAGGAGCGGCAGCTATGCATTCTCGGAAAACACATAGCTCCCGACCCGGTGAGGGCTGTTGCCGTAACGATTGATTCGAGGAAAGACGAGCGAAGAGGACGCTCGCGAGGACTGTGTGGATCATCTTCGTTGGGATGCGTTTCATGAAGGCGGCGATCTGAAAAGTCAGGTAGAAGCGTACCGTGCACGGCATGGCTATTATCCGGAAGTTGTGTTGGGTGATCCGGTGTATGGCACACAGGAAAACCGGCGTTACCTCAAAGGTCGTGACATTCGATTTGCCGGCAAGCCCCTGGGGCGTCCGAAGAGGGTGACGGAAGCGAACCGTGAAGCGATGAAAAGGCTGAAGGCGCAGCGGCGTAAGGAATACCTGCAGCGCATTCCGATCGAAGGCAAGTTTGGTCAAGGCAAGAACGGCTACCGGCTCAACTACATTCGGGCGAAGCGGGCTGACACCTCCTTTGCCTGGATCAGCAGCATCTTCCTGGTGATGAACCTGCAGATCCTGTTGAGGATCTTTTTTGCGCTTTGGGAAAAGGGCGTTGCAGCGGTTCTATTGCCACTATTACCAATTGGGCGCACGATGTTACGTCATCGGGGAACATGACCGATCGTTTATGGCATGTTCGGGAAGTCAGCGGTGGCGTGCTGACTTTATGAGCAGGCTCTAAGTACGTAGAAATACGTGTTCATCGCAGATTCAATCGATACGCATAATGTAAAGGGTGATTTTGGATGACAACTGCACTGACAGGAGAGATAACATGAGAAGTTCCGAAGTTACTGAAAGGCTTCTGGCCGCGAAGAAACTCAAAGGTTTGAGCTTTGCAGACATTGCAAAGACGATAGGTCGTGATGAAGTCTGGATTGCGGCGCTTTTTTACCGTCAAGCAAGTGCATCTGAAGAGGAAGCGAAAAAAATAGCGGCTGTCCTTGATCTTGGTGCTGATGTAACTGAAGCCCTTACCGAATGTCCCACAAAAGGGCTGGGGCCTGTGGTGCCGACAGATCCTCTCATTTATCGCTTCTACGAAATCATGCAGGTTTACGGAATGCCATTGAAGGCCGTGATCCATGAGAAATTCGGTGATGGCATCATGAGCGCAATCGACTTCACCATGGATGTGGATAAAGAGCAAGATCCGAAAGGAGATCGGGTACGTATCACGATGTCCGGGAAGTTTCTGCCATATAAGAAGTGGTAGAACGTACGGTTTCTTCGCCAGCGCTCCCCCATTCAGGGACACAACCACTCATTCTCGGGGTGGATCGGTGTGCACGAGTATGGCTCACACCCGTGGACTCGAATCCCCCGCTCTCGGCGCCATAAGATGATGATTTCCAATGGAGATGGTGGGCCCGCCGGGACTCGAACCTGGGACCAAGGGAATATCAGTGCCGGGATTTGATTTTGCTAAACAACAGCTTGGAATAGAGATCAGTCGTTTACTTATGCAACATGACTTGGTTGCTAGGTGAGTAGCACATAGGCAAAAGCGCCAATGGCGCCTAGGATAAGCAGGTATGGGAGCATATCGCCCTCTTCTTGGTCTGCATAATGGTCTGAGATGAACACCCTTGCTTCCTGCACCAGATTCACAAGAGCGATTTGATGTTCGACCAACCGTTCCTTTGCGTTGGCACGTTTCATCTCTGCGTCCTTCGCGACGTCCTCACAGGTCGTGGGGTAGTGTTTTACGTTTAAAAACTTGCGACTGTACATGTCCTCGCCATCACCGGCTGTCGTCCATTCATCTTCCAGTTGCAGCATCCGGTCGCGTTCCCACGCGTTGATGCTCGCTATCTTCCTTTCATAGACTGTGTGACACAATTCGTTTATGGCTTTACCACGCCCTTCCCCCGCCCATGAAACTAGCTTGTCGGCCGCGATAGTGTATTTGGTATTAGTGCCACAAGGGCTTGTGGTCTTGGTATAGAGGTGCTGTGGGAGTTCCATTTCGGATATCTTCATATAGTGCCCCGGATGGTTGATTGCCACAATATATTGAGTACCAACTTCAATTTTTGGCGATTTTACGGGAAACCGAGAGAGATACCAACACCCGGAAGCGGGCAGGAAAATTTGGGTGCTTCGTTGGCCCATGGCCGTACCTATAGTCGCTTGAGATCTAACGACGGGCACTAAAGTATTCAGCTATCCAACTCCATACTGCTGACGACGCTTGGCTACATAGTCATTTCAGCCTCGGGCGCGGAAACCGCCAAGCAGGTGATAGAACCTAAATCGCCAAAACCCGACCTGATCATTGCCGATTACCGCTTGCCTGGTGACTGCATGGGCACGGACCTAGTTCAGCAGCTTCGAACAAAAGCGGGCCATTTAATTCCCGCGATATACTGACTGACGACATTACGTTGCCCGGCAATACTGGCGTCTTGCTGGATAACAGCTTACTGATACAAAAGCCGGCGCGTGCCGATAAGTTGGTTCAGGCAATCAACCAACTATTGGAAGGCAAGACTCTTACGAAGCGGGACGAGACCGCTGCGGAATAGCTCTGGGTAAGACGATCGATGACCAGATTAAGTCGCTAACCGTCCCGGGTAACTGCTCAAAACCAGGAGTAAATCCAAGCATGGACGGAATTGCGTGTTTGGAATCGAACTCGGCAGATCGGTCTCCCATGTGCCGCCCCCTATGCCCCACACCCGGGGACTCGAATCCCTTGCTCTCGGGGCCATAACGCTATGAATTCCAATGGAGATGGTGGGCCCGCCAGGACTCGAACCTGGGGCCATGAGTTCCCGTTCCCCATCCATGGGTGTGGTCGGGGAGAGCATAATGGAGTCCGGTCTGATGAGCGCATGGTGGAATTGGTTCCCCTTGGATGCGTCCCCGGTGACTTATGATTTCTTTATCTGTGTGGTCATGATGCTACAGCTACGGCGTGTACTGCAGCAACAGCGCCGGTCCGTGAGTTGATTCAGGATTTTAGGAATATTGCCGATTATGATGAGCAACGTCGGGGCTCAGTCTGGTGTATATGATCATATCCGTGTTTGAATAAATATTTCGGTCGTTTCCATCTTCTCGACATGCTTCCTGCCGAAATGGCCATTACCAATGAAACTATCGAGATTGGAAGCAGTTCTAGATTGCGCTGCGTCAAACACATCAATAAAGCACCATGCCATGGACTTGCAGATACCGGGCTATCAGATTATTCGCCCCATCGCTGAAGGCGGCATGGCATCCGTCTACCTGGCCATACAAGAATCATTGCAGAGGCAGGTAGCCCTCAAGCTGTTGAGGCGATTCGATGATCCCGTACATGCCAGCCGTTTCCGCAATGAAGGCCGGATAATCGCCTCGCTGAACCACCGAAACATCATTACCATCCATGATATCGGCGTCATCGGCGAGCGACACTACCTTGCCATGGAATACCTCGAGGATGGTGATCTGGAGAAACAAATTGGCGCGGGCATGAGCCCCGATGCGGCGCTTGAACTGGTGGAAGTCATCGGGAGCTGCCTCGACTTCCTGCATCGCAGGGGCATTATCCACCGTGATATCAAGCCGGCGAATATACTGTTTCGCAAGGACGGAACGCCGGTACTCACGGACTTCGGCATCGCCAAGCAGTTGGACCAGGATATACGGCTGACACTCGACAGCACCGCCCTGGGCAGTCCCTGCTACCTCAGCCCCGAACAGGCCGAATGCAAGCCACTGGACGGGCGAACCGACATCTACAGTCTCGGCATTATCTTTTATGAAATGCTGACTGGAAGCAAGCCCTTTCAGGGAGACTCACCAATCGAAACCATTTTGGCCCACTTGACAGAACCCTGCCCTTCATTGCCCGCGGAACTCTCTTCCTACCAGGGATTGCTGGAACGCATGATCGCGAAAGCACCGGATGCGCGATATCCAACTGCTGGAGAAATTGTCACGGCCATTAGGGAACTGCGGAAACGGGGGCAGAGAAACATGCCGTCATTGGCCCTGTCTAGAGCCACCCGTCAGCTGTGCGACTTCAGCTTCCTGGCGCAGGTACGAAAATTCTGCCATAGAGCAAATAACCTGGTCGATGCGGGACTCAAACAGACATGGTCAATCCGCGCGCTCGCCGTGGGCCGTGGCGTCCAGCGAGAACCCGGGGAGATTCTTCCCAGCGATGCCCGCCTGCGCCGTGCAGCAACGCTCATTATCGTAGTCCTGCTGTTCTCCCTTGCCGCGGGGGGATTCCTCATGAACCCCGCCGTGAAGGAGACGGAGGACCAAGCCAAGCAGGCACACACTGTCCAGGCAACAACACATCCTGTAGTGCTGCGTCTGAGTGATGACCTGGCTATTCAGCGAGAAAATGATCTGCGACTGGCCCGACAGGCTCTGGAGGATTACCACCTCACGACGCCGGAGGGGAATAACGCTTGGTATTATTACCGACGTATCCTTGAAGAGGATCCGGACAACAGCGAGGCGTTAACAGGAGTGAAACGAATCGGGGACACCTACGCGGACCTCGCCCGGCGGGAGTTCGACCAGTTCCATTACCGCAAGGCGAGAAGCTATCTGGAGCGGGGGCTAACAGTTGACCCCGGTAATGAACGTCTGTTGAAACTCAAGGGAACCAGTGGGTTTTCGTATACTACAACGCGTGCCCTGGATCGCATGAAGTCGCTGTTCAAGTGATTTCCCTGGCAGTGCCCATGATGCGGTTCACTCGCAACAGTGTGGGTAGAGTCAGCAAAAGGAAGTCATCACCACCCCACCACATTTACCGCACTTCCAACGAAAAACCCTGCATGGGATCGCTTGTATAGGATGTTGAATTTGAATGATAGAGGAGAGTAAATGAAACGGCTGACAGTTCATCTTGATGCGGTGGCAATCATCGCGCTGGTCATCTTCACCTCGGTGGGCATCAATGTCTGGCAATTCCATAACAACAGGGAACTGATGCAGAAATACGTGGACGCGGAATGGGAACTGGGGAACACCAAGGCGAACGTGATTTACGCCCGCAGGGTGCTCAAGGCCTGTTACCCTGATAAGTATGCCGACCAAGATCTCAAATTGTAAGTGCGCGGTGTAACCTAGGGTCCCGTGACTGTCCACCCCCTATGGCTTACACCAAGGGATTCCGATCCCCCGCTCTCGACGCCATAAGTTTATGAATTCCAATGGAGATGGTGGGCCCGCCAGGACTTGAACCTGTGGGCGCTCATATGATGCAGCTTGCTAGGTCCACAGATTCGAACGGTCTGCGTTTTCTCCGTAGCTTGCAGAATTCTCACCAATCGAGATTGTATCCAAAATACAGCGCTGGATCATGTGTGACCACGTCCTTGAACTCAATTGCAAGCGTCTTGCTCTCGTTGAGATTCAGCTTCGCACCTTTGGTAGCAAGACCGAGAGTCGCACCCATGAGGTCAGCTGTCTGATCGGAGAAGCCAAACGAACGGAGCGTTTGCTTTGAGTATGACTTGAGTGCTTCACGCAGATAGCGTTGATTGCGACGGTATGTTTTCTCGTTGTCTTGGAGTGAACTATTGTCGTCGATGCTGGAGAAAGTCTGCTGCTTAAACCCCAGATTCAGGAAAGTGGAGGGCCCATCCTCGGCATAAAGTGACGAGTTCATTGTCAGTAGAAATGCAGGTATGAAGAACAGCGTGCGTATCATAACCCCTCCCGCAAAACACCCCTACCCGGCACAACGTAGTTCGATCTTATATCCGCGAGTTCAAAAAGCCGTTTGAGTATAGTCGAATTTGGATTGATGCAGGTAAAGCACGCATAAAATAAAAAATACGTGGAACTACGTAGTAACGTCCGGTACACAATCGCATTCTGACCATTAGTCAACACTGAACCAAACGATAACGGGGATCATGATCTCGCCGTTATGTCTGAACATCGACAGAAGATGTTGCAGGTTATGATTGGGATAAATGTAAAGATTTCTGACAATTAAACCTGCCTGAGAAATTCCCCTTCACTCGCCCTGCTAGACTGCCGGTATAGCCCTCAGCAAAATGACCATCAAAGAAGTGAAGCCATTGCTCAAGCTGGGGCCTAGTCGAACCGTCGTGTGTTTGAAAGTATCATGCGGGAAAAACATGAGTAGAATCTGCCAGGTCGGTTACACTGATTGGGTTTTAAGGTCCGACTGGTTCGTAATTTGTTCTTTTTACCACCGGCCTTATCATGTCGCGACTACCTGGCAGAGGACGGAATGATGTGGACTTTTCTCCTGGTTCTCGCCGGTGTGGCGGTGCTCAGTGCGCTGGTTTGGCGCTACGTGCAGTCGCTGGACAGTGATCGGAAGCTGGCGATCAAGGATGTCATCAATGGAGTCCTAATGCGCGCCGAGGCGCGCGGGGTGTTTCCTGCCGCTCCCGCCTTCGAGCGCAATTACCTGAATGACTACCCGCATTTCTTGATTCTCGAGGACAACTATCCCGTCATCCGCGAGGAGTGCGAGAAGCTGCTCGGTCTGAAGGAAAAGATGACCGATATGGAGATGCTCGGCGGAAGCTACACTGAGGGTGGCATCCACACGGCCAAGTGGAAGACCTTCATGTTCAAGTCCGGGAGATTTATCGAGGAGAACTGCCGGCTTGCGCCACGCACCGCCGACCTGCTGCGCCACATTCCGAATCTCTACACAGCCTTCTTCTCGGTGCTCGAACCACACCAGCACATTGCGCCCCACTTTGGTTACTACAAGGGATTTCTCCGCTATCACCTTGGCGTCATCATCCCCGACAACAACGCGGACGGTTATTGCTATCTGCGCATCAATGCCAATCCTGTCGACAATGCGCGGGGCGATCGGAGCCTAATCGACAAGGGCGAAATCTACTACTGGAAAAACGGGGATGGCATCATGTTCGACGATACGTTTCTCCACGATGCCCACAACGACTCCGATGAAGTGCGAGTGGTGCTATGGCTTGACGTTGCCCGCAGGTTGCCCTGGTATCTGCATCTGTTCAACAAACTTGTGCTGTTTATCGCCCACAAGGAGGAGTCTGTCAAGCGAGTTCGGCGCCGTGCGACCCTGGATCCCTGAGATAGAGTGTGAACTATCTGTGATGGTGGTTCCCCCGTGCCCCTCACCCGACCCCCCGAGCCGGACAGCCCGCGCCAATGGATGCACCAAGGGACTCGAGTCCCCCGCTCTCGGGGTCATAACGTATTGAATTCTATGGGAGATGGTGGCCCGCCAGGACTCGAACCTGGGATTAAGGTGAATTCATAGTGGAGACAATTCAACCATTGACCGATTCAGATGGCAGATTCAGTACGTAGAAATACGTACTCATTGCAGAGTCAATCGGAACGAATGATGTATAAAAATAGTTGTGAATGACCACCACTTTCCTCAACCGCCTGACCCAACATCGCCACAACATCGGGTTCGTCAACGAGAACAGCGTCGCCAGTGCTGCAGAGGAGGAGAGTCCTGGAAAAATGTCTGTGTCCTGAGCCATCCGTGGCTCACTGGGATGGGTTACGTAAGATACAGTCCATCAATGAGGGCTCGACAGTGGCCATCGGATATTAAAGCGCCTATCCTTTTCCGAAATGCTATTCAGATTGGCGGTTGGTGAATACTGATCGTCGATATGCACACGCGGATGCGTAAGGCAAGTTGCTACAATTGAGAACGCTTCATGAACAATGCATGGCTGTGCGAGCACCGATGTTCTCTGGTTTAGACGGACAAATAGTCGGGCTCGATCATAGTCGGGAAATTCGAGCGGCACTAGTTAGGCTACTGTACGAGCAGTTACCATTGGCCCTCTTGGCCACGATCGTAAATGCAACCATCCTGATTGCGATTCTGTGGCGAGAGGTTTACCCGGCAACCCTTATAGGCTGGTGGCTGGTAGTTCTTGCGGTCGCATTTGGTCGCTACACTCATCGCCGATCTTACCTGGCGAGCCATTCGGTGAACACCGACTCGCTCGACTGGGAACGCCGCCACATTTACGGTGTCGCCGCCAACGGCGCACTGTGGGGTTTGGCCGGCTATTTCTTTTTCACGCAGCATAGCTATGTCCACCAGGTCTTTCTCGCCTTTGTGCTCATGGGAATGGCCTCGGGAAGCATTACGACGTTGTCATCCTCCCGCGGGGCTTACCCGGTGTTTCTCATATTCGCCCTGTTTCCCTATGGAGTGCAATTGGTGCGCGCAGGGGATCCGCTACACCTGGCGATGGCCGGCATGCTGGTGCTTTATCTCACCCTGATGACGATGATCGGACATCGTCTCCACCTGACTGTAACCGAATCCCTGCGTCTGCGTTTCGACAACATGGACCTATTGCAAAACCTGACACAGACCATGGAGCGTCAAGAGGCCGCCAATCGGGAACTGGCCACGCAGGTTACCGAGAAACACTTGGCACAGGACGCGCTGCAAAAAGCCTATGCGGAACTGGAGCGGAGAGTGGAGGAACGGACGGCGGAACTGACGAGATCGGAGGAAGCATTACGTGATGCAGCTATGCGTAAGGATGAATTTCTCGCCATGCTCGGCCATGAACTCCGTAACCCGCTCGCTTCGATTCGAAATGCCCTTCAAGTGATGCACAAGGCCGGTGCATCCGGCTCCGTCGTGAAGCGGGCTCACGAAATAATAGACCGGCAGATCGACCATCTGACACGGCTGGTGGACGACCTTCTGGATGTATCGCGCATCGTGTACGGTAAAATTAGCCTGCGGGACACGATGCTTGAGATCGCTACCGTTATCAATCATGCCGTGGAAGGAAGCCTGCCAGTCATTGAAGCGCGCAATCAAAGGCTGGCGGTGCATATTCCCGGCGAACCTCTTTGGCTCAAAGGAGACCTGGTGCGTCTGGATCAGGCGATCTCCAATCTCCTCAATAATGCGTCAAAATACTCCGATTTCGGCGCGCCCATCGGACTGGATGTCCTGGCATCTGAGCAATGGATCACCGTGCGCGTTCAAGATAACGGAAGCGGTATAGCTCCGGAATTCTTGCCTCATGTCTTCGACCTTTTTGCGCAAGCCCCCCATAGTCTTTCTCGAGCCCAGGGTGGCTTGGGCATAGGATTGACGCTGGTAAAGCGACTGGTCGAAATGCACGGCGGCCGCGTGGAAGTCCACAGTGAGGGACCCGGGCGCGGCTCCGAATTTTTGGTGCATTTGCCGCGGCAGCGAAAACCGGCGCAAGCGGAATTGCGCACGTTGTCCTACAATCAGGCCAGCGGATCGGAGAAGCCTATGCGGGTTTTGGTAGTGGACGATAATCACGATGCTGCCGAAAGCCTTGCCTTTCTGCTGAGCCTTGAAGGTCATACGGTTGTCATCGCCTATGACGGTGTGGCCGCTTTGTCCGAGGCTGCGAAATTTCAGCCGCAGATAGTCCTGCTCGACATCGGCATGCCAGGTATGGACGGATATCAGGTTGCCCGGGCGCTAAGAGTGGGCGAGTCTACAAGGTCGATGAAAATCATCGCGCTGACTGGCTATGGACAACCGGATCATCATGAACGTGCCTGCGCTGCAGGATTTGATGATCATCTCACCAAGCCCGTAGATCCTGAATTTCTCATAAAGACCCTGCGAACAAGAGAGGCTGGATAAATTTACTGATCCGGATTCGGAACATCCTCCGATATTCAACGCCCAAGCCGAGATGCAGTGCCCCCCGCCAAGCCGTGTGTAACGGGGTGTTTCTATGTGTAGTGCCTGATGATTGCAAGGACTGACTGCTCTACGCCGGCCGACCCTATGAGTTACACCAAGGGACTCGAATCCCCCGCTCTCGGCGCCATAAGCTCATGAATTCTATGGGAGATGGTGGGCCCGCCAGGACTCGAACCTGGGACCAAGGGATTATGAGTACCCGTATCTCAGCTTTTAGCCTCTGAAAGCTGAAGAAGCCTAAATGCTTTTCTCTCGACCCGTCTGCGGGCCGACCCCGATCGAACCAGGGCCGAGCCCTTTCCGAACACGGGACGCTTCTCTCACTGAAAAATTGATCGAGGTCATCGAGTTGCGTGTCCGAACGGATCGAACCGGACCGAACTGCCGATACTGGCTGTGTAAGGGGTGGGGAGGGTGAGCAGGGAATGTCCTGTTCCTGGCAGGCCAACTCGGAAATTTAGCCAACCCTTCTATTCGGATCGGCTAATTGTCAGGAGTCGACCCCTAAAGCGACATCCAGGGTTTTGACCTTCATGTCGTGTTTGCAAGCAGTCTTCCAGGCCTTCGCCCATCGATGTATCACAGATACCATGTGAAATTGCTACTCTTTTTACTTGCAATAAACAGTCTAAGTTCGGGTCCATTTTCAGAATCCAATTGATTCAGGTCAAAAAGATTAGCAGGAAACATATTTAGAATAATTCTAGCTAAAAACCAATAGCACGGCGGCACACGAGCAAAAGGGTGCAACGAAGGCGAAGTGACCGTGTTCGAGTGACCGCCGCCAATATTATAAACAGGGGAAAACATCATGAAATCTATCTCGATATTGGCATGTTCCACGATTGTTCTGCTGACGGCAGCAAGCTTTAGCGCATATGGATTAACATCAGAAGAACAGCTGGGAAAATCCATCTTTTTTGACAACACCCTATCCATCGACGGTAACCAAGCCTGCGCCGCCTGCCATGGCCCGGAGGTAGGCTTTACGGGGCCCACCGAGATCATCAATACCCACGGTGCAGTGTATGAGGGGTCCGTTTCCGGACGCTTCGGCAACCGCAAACCGCCGAGTTCGGCCTACGCCACCCTCAGCCCCATCCTTCACTATGAAGTGGAGAAGAAGGAGGTGCTGTTTGAAGGCGGTAACTTCTGGGACGGGCGGGCGACCGGTGAGAAGCTGGGCAACCCGGCCGCTGACCAGGCCCAGGGACCCTTCCTGAACCCCGTGGAGCAGGCTGCACCGGATAACGCCTGCATCGTCTACAAGGTGTGCACGGCGACGAGCTATCCCGTGACCTTCGAGCAGGTCTGGGGTGCCGGTGACTGTGATATTGCCTGGCCTGCTGACGTGGATACGGTCTGCAGCACTGAGGACGGTATCGTGAGCCTCTCGGGCGCCGACCTTGCCAAGGTAGAGCAGAACTATGACAACATCGCCCTGTCTATAGCCGCCTTCGAGGCCTCACCGGAGTCTAACGCCTTCAGCTCCAAGTACGACGCCTACCTGGCGGGTCTGGTTGACCTGAGTAAGGAAGAAAAAATGGGGCTGCACATGTTCAAGGGCAAGGGCAAATGCGCCAACTGTCACCTTTTGGATTCTGATCACGACGGTGAGTCGCCGCTATTTACCGACTACACCTATGACAACCTGGGCGTGCCGCGCAATCCGGAAAATCCTTGGTACGGCGAGCCAGAGTTCAATCCGCTGGGTGCGACCTGGCTTGATCTCGGCTTGGGTGGTTTCCTGAAGACGCGGATGGACTACCAGCAATACGCCCCCGCCAACCTGGGAAAGCAGAAGGTCCCGACCCTGCGCAATGAGGACAAGC
>Ga0210144_1001033_pt1 | contig 12323 bp, 12 predicted proteins | sample Muzzi_PWA_D2_FD_185532 | JGI IMG/M metagenome (GOLD analysis project Ga0210144, IMG submission 185532) | Wetland microbial communities from San Francisco Bay, California, USA, that impact long-term carbon sequestration - Muzzi_PWA_D2 (SPAdes) | ecosystem: Environmental > Aquatic > Marine >...
GTGTTGTTCTAATAAGAGTAGAAATCTATCACTGTTTACAGGAGGTTTAAGAAATGAGGATCATATCCCGAATAGATGTAGTTAATTGAGAGGTAGCGGTGTTTTTCTCGTAAATTCAAATGTAAGTATTTATAGGGTGTGCTCTTCCGTATCACTTAGGTGTCTACGTGTCTGGTCATTTCAACCGTATCGTTTCACGGAAATGCACACCCATAAACACATGCAACACATGCGTGGAAGCGAAATGGATAATCTTTTTTAAAAAGCGTGTACTGCTTGAGTGGTTTGGGGATCGTTAGAAAGAACAGACGCATACCGAAATATTCTTTAATTGAAATTGCATTTCTCCCAGACGAAATCATTAATTTATATATTGGATTCTGTTTTTTCTTTACGATCCTTTAACCACGAGTTTACACGGTTTTAAAAAAGCATTACCCATGGAGTGATTTAACAAAGAAAAACACCCCGACCCCTCAGTAAATAGGGTAAAATAAATGGGTCATCTCCAATTGAACAGGTTTGACCCAAAATAATAACTCAAGTTACGAACCTTTAATTTTCAGCAGCGCCAATAAAGTACAACGGGCCTGGGACTTTTTTATTCTAGCACCCTTCATCATCGACAATTTTGAAACCGCTCGAATCCCCTTTTTCCGATTTGGTTCCCGGTTTTTGGACCGCTTCCACCTGTTTTTCAGCCTTAATTTCAGAGACAGCAGGTTTGGCAATGGTTCGATCCGGGTTGACAACGGCCAGGATCAAACCCAACAGAATGAGCAGTCCTGCCGCTATCCTCTTGACTTTCGGCGAACCTTTCGGAAGCGTATCTTTATCGCCGAATTTCTGTTCTACTTTCTCCACAAACCAGAATGCACCGACAGCAATAAGGCAAACCAGAAAAGCGATGATACCCGAATTGATGTTGAACACGTTCGTGAGTCGAATAGCCCCCATGTTACCCGAAGTGTAAAATCTCTCCAGCATGGGAAAAATTTCCGCAAAGAAAACAGAACCGATCATCATACCGATGATAAAAATCAGTCCGTCCAATTTCCCGGATACCGTTGCCACCACCGAAGTCGTTGGACAGTAGCCGCCCATGACAAATCCGATCCCAAGAACCAGACCGCCAATGATCTGAGGCCAGATAAAGGTGGGTAAAAGATATACGCGGCCAAGGTCGATCCAGCCTAAGATAGAAAAGTAAAGAAGTCCGAGAATGCAGACAACAATGGCCGTAAACATCACTTTCAACACGGCAAAATCTCTGAGATAAAAGATGGCTGTCAGTTTTCTGGGGTTGCCGAACCCGGCTCTTTCAAGCACAAATCCGAACATAAAGCCTATAAGTCCGGCCAACTGTAGGCTGTATGCAAATTCGAACCATCCGAATTTATATAAAGGTCCCATTATAACCACTCCTTTCTGAAAAAATATGCGGTGGCATAGGCTCCAGCAAAAATACACAACATGAAGACCCAGCTTCCGAAGGCCAGCTCAGCCGCTCCGGTAAGTGCCTGACCGCTGGTGCATCCCCGGGCCAGACGGGCGGCGAATCCGGAAAGAATGCCCCCGCCAAGGGCCAGCCACAGCCGGACCGAAACACCGATGGACGGACCCCGGCTCACTTCTCCCTTGATCCGATTGCTGATAAAGGCCGAGAACAGACCACCCAATGCAGCCCCTATTGTCAAAAAAACCAGCCAATCCACAAGCGGTGATTTTCCCCCTCGAAGGTACTTAGATAAATAAGCATTCGCCTGGGCATGTTCCGGCGCCACCAGGTCGACACCGGCAGTGGCGATCCGGGCAAAGGAAGCCGAGGAACCCAAACCCCTTCCCATGGAATAAAAAGTAAAGAGAAGAACCAGTCCCAAAATAGCACCCATAACATACGGATTAGAATAGCGTTCCTTCATACATCCTCCCTTTTCGGTTGTTCGCTAAAATATAATGTCGCGGTTGTAAAATTCAAGACCATGGGTAGACATATTGCTACATGCCATCTCAAAAATGTAGATTGGGTTCTCTTTTTTATTTTCGGAAATAGCCTTTGACCTTTGACACGTAGACGCCAAAATGAATCGGGGGAGTGCGCCCGTGAACACATATCATTTATATAAAAATTTGGGTGCAAAACATAAATTTTAATTTAAGGGCCCAACCTTTCTCTTGATTTAAGCCAATCAGACATTTCCATAATTGTTTCAGACAGGTAATAGCGCCCATTAGCAAACACCCCGTAATCGCCCCCGCATCCCATAGCTGATGCAAAACGGATATGATTGCCATAAATAAGCCAGATATTGCTCCATTTTCTCTCGATGGCCTCGTCAAAGGGATTGCCCTCCAAGCCTTTATCCTTCCATTTGAAATCAGCCAGGTTCAGGCGCCATATTTCAGACATAATCCGGGTTCCGGTCAAAGTTTTGGCATTGGTCTCGCGAATGGCGTTTTCAAAACGGTCCCATTGTCCATTGACCCAGGTCGTGGCATGGCAGCTCAAGCAAACGGCCTGCAAATTTTCCTTATGAACGTTCATCTCTTTTTCCGTGATGAGATATGTTGAGGCAAATTCACCGTCAAATGCCGTAGGCAGAGGTTGTCCATTTTTGTTGCGAATTATTGTGGTGTCCGGTTCTTTTGGAGACGGGTGGGCATAAATTAAGCCAAAAATCCGCCATGGAAGTCGGTTCCCCATCTGATGGGTGCGTTCAGCCACCACTTCTCCATCGGTGTTGATCAGTAGACTCACATGACAGGCGGCACAAGTGGGTGCAGTGAAGTCTTTACCGACGGTCCATGGCACAGCGTCAAAATTCCACGATTCACCCATGCTGGAAAAGATATTGCCATGCTTGCTGGCCGAATAGACCTTATACACCGGAACATCGGGACCGGTATGGCATTCGTGACATGTGTAAGGTTTTCTGGCCATTTTTATTGAAAATGTGTGACGTGTGTGGCAGGCCGAACACGAACCCCGCGTGCCGTCCAGATTGATCCGGCCCACACCCTGGTTAGGCCACCCTTCAATAATGGGAAATTTCAATTCACCTGCGGCCTCCGTATCCCGGGTTTCATATCCCTTGACCGACAATTTGGTACCATGACAGTAATAACAGGCTTCAGCCTTAGTGGCATCATTCGGGGGTTTAATAGTGATGCTGCCTTTTTTTTCATCGGCGGGTTCTTGGGTTCCGAGGATACTGTTCTGCAGCAGCTGATAAACAGCATTGCCAGCCAGATTATTAAAGGCATGGGCCATGATGTTTTTCGAGTATTGATTTGCTTCCTGAGTATGGCATGTGGCGCAATCCTGGGGACTGACCACCACATGAACTTTAAATCCATTGTGCTCAAAAGTATCTGCGTGGGCTTTGGGTCTCTGTGTATGGCATTCAGCGCATCCCACGGCAACGGCTAACAGGCTCTTCGTCACCTGTTCGCTTGACACTTTTCGCGCCAGACCCTTCACCGCCATTGCCGTTTTAGGCGTAACCATGGCATGCCGGCTTTTCTGCCAACTCTCCACGATTCCCGGATGCACCGTTGAATGGCAGTCGAGACACGCGGACGTTGCATCGCTAACCGGTACGTCGTCAGCCAATACGATGTTCGGGAACCATAAAAAAAGGCCAATAACAAACAGACATGCAATTCTCTTCATTTACCGCTCCTTTTCCTCTAAAAATATGACACAAATATTTGAGGCGTCGAGGTGTTTCGCATATTCACGTGTTCGCGGGGTGTGTTTTCCTGTTTCACTCTGGTGTCTACGTGTCTGGTCATTTCAATGACTTAGCAGCGGTGGCATTCCTGCCCCCTCCGCGTTCTCCCGCAAAAACCGCGCGGGAGCCGCGGTCTCCCCCACTGCCAAGTCACTGAAATGACGAAGCCACTCCGCCAATATCGTTACACAGGAAAGCACACCCCTTGAACACACACAACACATATATATCAGTCTCGGACTCCGAGCTGTAGGTTCTACGATCCGAAAGCCGGAGGAGGGAGCGGAATGTATAATCTTTTTTGATAAGCGTGTACTGTTTGAGTGGTTTAGGGATCGTTAGAAAGAACAGACGGATGCCAAAATATTTTATATTTAGAAGTTGTTTATATCAAGATGAACCCATTGTTGTTATATCAAATTCTGTTCTTTCTTTACGATCCTTTATCCAGGAGTTTACACGGTTTGAAAAAAAAGCATTATACATAGAGCGATTTAATAAAAAAAACACGCCTCCCTCTTAGTTAAGTCATTGAAAAAGTGTTTATTCTGACGGCAATGTACACGATCCATGAAGTCTCGGCGTAAAACGCTCAGGACCTGATACAATGGGTCTTCCAATGGTCTTGGCCATTTCTTTGAGCATTCCAAAAAAAATCTTTTCATGAAACGGGTAGAGACTGTACCAGTAAAGCATCCCCCAAAGCCCTTTGGGCAAAAAACGGGACAGCATCTCCAGTTCCGTGTACTGATTCCCCACCGGATGAATTTTAAATTCAAGCAAAGCTTCGCCGGGAACCTTCATTTCAGCCAGTAATATCAGCCGCTCCTTGGGTGCAACATCTATTACTCGCCAGAAATCAAGGGCGTCTCCAACCTGGAGTTCGGTTGGGTGACGCCGTCCTCGACGCAAACCAACACCTCCGGATAATCGATCCATCATACCACGCAACCACCACAAACCGTCGGCATAGTAATAACCTGTACGACCGCCCATACTGGTGATGGGGAGCCAAACGTCATCCGGAGTGGCTTTTATTCGAACCCGATATCCGCATTGCATGATGGCGCCGCCGGCCCAATCGGCATCGCCGCAATGGGCCCATTCCGGCGTTATAATTTTTCCGGCATCGGCCCAGCAGGTGTCCACCTGTTCCTGGATGATTTTGTCCAGGGCAGTTCGAATCGCCTCACGGGGACTAAGCAGTTCCTGAGGAATAATCGATTGAATGCGTTTATCCGAACATACGGCATGGCTGCTCAACCCTTCGGTGAGAGGAAAGGCTATGGAATGGGGTACCGGGCTGATGAGATGTATCCAGTAAGCACTGAGGGTGGGGGTGAGCACGGGAACCGGTATAATCCATCGCTTGGGCAATTTTGCTTCCTGGGCATAAATATCCAGCAAATCCCGATAGGCCAGAACATCCGGTCCGCCGATATCATAGGTTTGTCCGATGGTTTCAAGGTGTTCGATGCAGCCGACCAGGTAATTGACAACGTTTCGGATGGCAATGGGCTGGTTCAAGGATCTTACCCAGCGCGGTGTGATCATCACGGGAAGGCGTTCGACCAGGTATCGCAATATCTCAAAGGAAGCACTGCCGGATCCCAAAATCATGGGCGCCCGCAAATCGGTTACGGGAACCCTGCCGGATTTAAGAATGTCCGCCACTTCAATTCGAGAACGAAGATGATTGCTTAAAGAACCGTTTTTTTTCTCTGCAAGACCACCCAGATAGATGATCCGATCAATTCCGGCGGATTCGGCTGCCGACACCATATTTTGAGCGGCTTTACGGTCGGCTTCAACAAACTTGTGTTTCTGTGCGATCATGGAATGGACCAGATAATAGGCCGCACCACAGCCTGACAATGCCCTTTCCAGAGATTCCCTGTCAAGAACATCCCCTTTGACAAGTTCTACTTTCGGATGACGACCCCATGGACGACAGGCCAGTTTCTCAAGGGACCTCCCCATGGCACGCACGGTATAATCTGCTTCAAGCAGCGCCGGAATCAAGCGGCCTCCCACATAACCGGTGGCCCCGGCAACCAGAATCGGCTTGGAATTTTTCAATGACACCTCTTTTTGGTTTCAAGCGTGGTTGCGCAATTTCAGTGCAATAGGATGCGGGTTTAAATAAACCTGCTGCGCCAGATACGGTTGTTTGTATTTTCGCACGTAATGATTGAGAAGGGTCACCGGTACGATTAAAGGAACATATTCCTTTCTGTACCGATCGATAATTTCAAGCAGTTCCTGCTTCTCGTCAGGAGACAACTGGTTTTTAAAATATCCCATGATGTGTTGCAGCACATTGATATGCTTCTTTAGAGTGGTTTGCAGGACCAAAGCCCCCATCAACAGGGTCTCATATTGGGTAAACAAATCTTCCATGGGAATGGCTTTGCCTTCGGCAACCAGCTTACCCATCAGTCTTGAATGGTTGGGGCTGTGTGACATGATCAGCAGCTTGTGCCGGGTATGAAAATCGATCAGATTCCCCATATTTTTCTTTTTGGAGAGTGTTTCCCGCCAGCGCATCAAGGTAAAAATCTGCTCGATAAAGGTCTCTCTGAGTTTGGAATCATTCAGCCGGCCGTCTTCTTCCACCGGAATTAACGGAAAGTGCTCCGTAAACACGCGTGCAAATATGCCCTGCCCTTTTTTATTGGGCATTCCTTTAAAAGTTCTAACCGGAACTCTATACAGGCCGCTGCTTGGAGAGTTTTTTTTGAAAACAAATCCGCATAGATTTTCTTTTTTCAGTTCTTCAACCCTTTTCCGTGCCCATTCGGTCATCTTGTGAGTATGATCGATATTTGTTTTAGAAGTGACCAGATTCGGATTGTCCGGATCACCCACAAGACGCAAGGTCTCCCGGGGAACGCCCATCCCGCATTCCACTTCAGGGCATACCGGAACATATTCCATGTATTGACCCAGTATGTCGGTGAGATATCTATCCCTTGAATGTCCGCCGTTCCAGCGGACCGGCTCACCCATTAAACAAGCACTAACACCAAGTTTTATTTTTTCGTCCATGGCTTACCTCATGATCCTTGATGATTATCCATCGATTTTTTATACGGTCATTTCCTGCTTCAATATACAAAAAAGTTTTTGAACTTTAGGTTTTACTTTCACCTGAGGAATGTTTATAACCCAAATGAGAATCTCATCGAAAAAGTTAATCAAAGGACGTTTAATGATACTTGAAAAAATGAAAAATTTTGTCAGAAAGAAAAATGTTTGTGTTCTGGCAACGGTTTCCGATGACAAACCGTATTGTTCACTCATGGCCTATATCACCGATGTAGCCTGTGAAGAAATTTACATGGTGACACACAAAAATACAACCAAATATGATAACCTTCAAAAAAACCCTTTGGTCAGTCTGTTGATCGATTCCCGGGAAACGCAACCAAGATCCAACGCTCAAGCGTTGACCATTGGCGGTGTTTTTATTTCCCTTATCGATGAGAACAAAAGACAAAAGATTCGAGACAGAATGCAGGAATCTTTTCCTCATATGAAAGATTTCATACACCATCCGGAATCAGAACTTATTCGTATAAAAATAAACTCATTTCTACTTTTGGACGGCTTGACCGAATCCCATTTTATATCTCTGAAAGACCTTTGAAAAATGTCAAATTTTGTTCAAGATCAAGCCTCCGGCCCGGAGGGGAAGGCGAAAATTTTAACCACAGACATACATTAAGCATTTCGAGGACTAAAATTTGAGCCTGTCGAAACGCGGTGTAGATCCCGATTATCGGGGAGGATGGTATTGGGAAAAAAGGGGCGTTTTTCAACGGTCTTTTTGTGAAATGGTAACAATCCCCAAAAACCCATCCACAGTAACGTCGTCGCCGGTTTGAATCAAAAATGTTGCATCCGGTATGCCGGTGACACACGGCAATCCGTATTCTCTGGCAATGATGGCACCGTGGATCAACATCCCCCCCCGGCGTTCGATGACGCCTGCAGCCAAAGGTATTACAAATGTCATATTCGGATCCACCGAATCGCAGACAAGGATTTCAGCACTTTTAAAATCCTGTAAATCCAGATGATGGCGAATAACCCGAGCTTTACCCCTGGACAATCCCGGTCCGGCCGGCTGCCCCACAAGCTGCCTGGGATTTACCTTAAATCCATATTCGTTACTGGATACCGTCAGTTCCCGCTTTCTGTTGCCATAATCCAAATCATGAATCACAGATTTGAGATCGTCAAGTTCGGATTTGTGTGTTCCCCGGCGCTCGGAACATTCAACACGGGACTTTGCCTCCTTCACAGCGCTTAACATCTGCGCTTCAATTTTACCCAGATAAATATTATCGTCGTCTCGAAGACGATAGCTGCTACGCGCAAGATCCAGCAGTTCCTCGGCTTCTTTGCGCTTGGGGCCTTGAAAACGTTCGAGAAATCTCTGCTGCAATGCCAAGGCGTCTTTCGGCTTTTTACGAGATGACCATGAAGACGGATTGACCGCCATCTCCAACAGCAGTTTAAAAAGCGGCCGTGTATCCGTGGCACATTCTATGCCGCCGGTGACTGCACAGGACAGATCCCCAAATTTTTCAATAAACTGATTCACCTTTTCTCCGAATTCCAAATCGGGACCCAACGGTTCCCCGGCTTTTAAACGTTCAAAAAGCTGACGATCTTCGCGAACCATGGATGCCAAATCTTCCATCAAATGGTTTCTTTCAAGGCTTGCCATTTTGGTTTGAGTTAGAAGATTCATGAACTCATAAGGATCATCCGGCCGCATGGCATCGTTATAGTACTGACCAAAAAGGCGAACCCCATGGGCATACGGAATAAACTCTTCCCAATAGGTGTTGACCCAGTGTTGGTTAATCTTCCAGCGCCGTCTGACCTCATCCGCCAATTCTCCATCGGATAAAACCGTAATATCTTGTTCCATCAGATCTTTGGCCGTTTTTATCATTTCAGGAATCAGCGTTTCTTCAATGGTGGTACGAAGCGCTGTTAGATTTCCAACGCTTCGGTGAAGGCTGAGATACCAGGCGCGTTTATCTTCTGTTTGACCGGGCGACAGGGTCGTTATAGGACGCGATTGGAGAACGCACATCGTATCATTTTTGATGGTCCATTCAACATCCTGCGGGGCTTTAAATAACGCTTCCGCCCGGTATGCCAAATCACATATACCAAGTGCCTCTTCGCTGCTCAGAGGAGGTCTCCCGGCCAAATCTTCGGGTAAGGACGCCATCTCCACGCCATGTTCCGATGGAATCATCCAATGTTCCCTTTGAGCCGGTTTGTGGGACAGTACCGTTTTTTTGTCACGATCCAGAACCCAGCGATCCGGTTCTATTATCCCATCCACAAGTCCTTGGTTCAACCCGTAGACAGATTCAATCATAACCTGGGTCTCGTCATTGGGGTTCTGGCTGAAAACCACACCGGATCGATCTCCTGTCACCGTTTCCTGAAGCACAACGGCCATTGCGCTTTTTTCAACGTCCAATCCGATTTCCTGTCGGTAAAGGAGGGCAGCGTCAGACCACAATGACGTCCAGACCAATCGGATGTGATCCAGGATCGATGATGTTCCCCGCACATTGACAAACGATTCATGTAAGCCCGCAAAAGATGAGCCTGAAGCATCCTCGTCCGGTGCCGATGAGCGGATGGCAAGGGCCTTACCGCTGAAGTGGGATTGAATTTTCTCGGTTAAATATGATTGGAGGGGTCCGGTGATCTGCTTTTTCAAGAATATATGGCGAATGCGGGTGGCACAGTCCCAGATCTCTTCCCATCGCATGTCTTTAAATTTCTTACGATTCAACTCGAGAAGTATGCGTTCTCTGAGTCCGGCAGCATTCACAAACTCGTTGTACCCTTCAACCGTGAGAAACAAGGTGTCCGGAATATTAAATCCCTCTCGCGCAAGGAGGGACAATGCGTAGGCTTTTGGTCCAATCCGGTTACGATGATCTGGCCTGACTTCCAATGGTGTTAGGATCCAGTTCATTGATCGATGTGCAGCTCCATAACATGTTGAAAATTTCTCACCATGACATATGTCTTTATAGTGACGCCCACTACGGCACATGTTGGCGATGTTGCAAAAGCTTCCAGATATGGATGTTTGGTTAAGTAAAGACCGAGAATTTCATCTTTTTCAGCCCCGTTCATTTCTCCGGCATTTCCCAAGGCTGTTACGGATACCGCCTCATGAAAATCAGAATCCATGTTCAAACTGCTGTTGATCAATATCGCAACCCTTGAATCCACCGATAAATTTTCAAATTTTCGCGTCGTTCTCGGGGTTACAAAATATATCTCTCTAAGGTCTTCTTTACCTACAAAAGCAATCAAACTGGCGTAGGGTTGCCCGGAATGATGAGTAGATAAAACACCCAATTTTTGGTTGATTAAAAGTTCTCGTATTTGTTTCTTGATGGCTTTGTAATGCGTCATCCTAATCCAGCACCTTCATCAGTTCAGGAACCGTATTTTTGGGGCTGATCTTGTACCATGTATTTTCGATGCTTCCATCTTCATCAATGAGAAAAGATGAACGAATAATTCCCATAAATGTTTTACCGTACATCTTTTTCTCACCCCAAACCCCAAAAGCTTCTGCAATTTTATGATCCGGATCAGAAAGCAAAGAAAAGCCCAGTTTGTGTTTATCATCAAATTTTTTCTGGGTTTCAGGCGTATCCGGACTGATTCCTATGACGGCTATGTTTCTGCCTTTTAGTTCTTTCAGTGCGTCCCGCACATTTTTTGACTGTGTGGTTCAGCCGGAGGTGTTGGCTTTAGGGAAAAAATAAACAAACAATTTCTTTCCGGTAAAATCGGAAAGCCTTACATTCCGACCATCCTGATCCTTAAGATCAAAATGAGGGGCCTTGTCTTTCGGATTGAGTGTTTTCATTATCAACCTCCAGTTTTAACAGGATAACCCGTTTTCTAACGGTTTGTCAAATTTCATTTAAGCGCTAAGACCCAACAAATGCGACCTTTATTGACCTTGCTCTGCAATTTCAATATTTCCGGCATAACGTCCGACAACGCCGTCATCCACACAATTCTCCAACGCTTCTTCCGTAGCCTTCTCAGGGTCTATCAAGGACTCAATGGGACATATAAAATTGTTTCCTGTCTGATCTTTAACCCTTACATATAATGATTTTTCATTTGCCATGACCTCCTCCTTTATTTCACCTTAAAAATATCGAAATCTTATAAACTAAATAAGTTAAATTCGTACCTCTTGGATCTATCGGTCCATGGGATCGGCAACCCCCATTTCTTCCAAGCGCAGATGTTGTGATCGCCAAATATTGTTTTCATTTGCGAATGCTTGCGTATTCATTTCAATAAAAACATTGACCATCTGTAGATCCTCTGTCGCGAGGTCTTCTCTGCCGAGCCTGATTTGAAGCGCTGCTCTGCTGTAATATGCCTGTCCATAATCAGGATCGAGATCAATGGCTTTCCCAAAATCTTCCAATGCACCTTCATGGTCTTCCACCTCTTCTCGAGCCAGCCCACGAAGATGATACGTTTTTGGATATTCCGCATCAAGTTCGATGGCGTGATTGAAGTCCGCAATTGATTCTTCTAATTTTTTCATCTTCATTAACGCCGCTCCTCGGCTGACATATGCCAATGAGAAATCAGGGTTAATTCGAATAACCTTTGTAAATTCTTCGACACTGTCGCTGAAATCGTCGTTTACAAAAGCCTCCATGCCTCTTTTAAAAGCTTCATTTAAAGAAATATTGTGTGTCATTTTTTTCACCTCTTGGTAATAATTTTTGTCTTGGTTTCCCTCTTTTTATTTAAACATTTTCACGATTTGGAAGATGTCAATGTGAGTTGATGGTGTGGTTAATAACAGGTAAATCCTACCCACTTAAAAAAGGGCAGAGATTTAAATTCTGCATTGAAGACACCTTTTGATTATGTCAAAAATCAAGCGCTTGAGATGTGGGTCTTGCTGCAGGTATAAGTACATTCAGATGGATGGTTGAATCATTAAATTCAGCCCTCTTAAATTAAAAAAGAGGCAAGGCGAAGTTGATTCCCTGCCTCTTTAATCGATTGAGGAGGCGCTCTATAAATATCCTACAAATTGAAAATATCAGTACTGTTTTAATCTAAGGCTTCCATGAGTTTTCCACAACAAGGCGGAACTCTATCACCTTTATTTAACATGACATATTTATTGCATGTATAGCAAATGCATTGGCAATCCTCATCAACATAGACTTCAGGATACTCGTCAAGTCCGGCACCCTTTTCACCTTCGATTACAAATCTCGCAAACTCACTCTGCTGTGGGATATATTCTCCAATAGGCACCAGCTTCCTGTTGAATCTGGCACAATCAACCATCATCCTCCATAAAGATTGAAGCTTTATTGTCTCATCGGGATTTTCAGGTGTAAATTCAACAAGGTTCTTTTCTATGTTGATTTTCATGAATTACCTCCGTTATTTAAGGGTGTTGTTTTTTCAGGTTTATTGTAGGTTTCCTCTTACTGTACATTCAATTGCTAATACATAGGAGCAACAAACATGCCAATGTAG
>Ga0210144_1001034_pt1 | contig 12312 bp, 11 predicted proteins | sample Muzzi_PWA_D2_FD_185532 | JGI IMG/M metagenome (GOLD analysis project Ga0210144, IMG submission 185532) | Wetland microbial communities from San Francisco Bay, California, USA, that impact long-term carbon sequestration - Muzzi_PWA_D2 (SPAdes) | ecosystem: Environmental > Aquatic > Marine >...
GGCGGGCTTGCGTCGTCCCGACACGGGCAGCGTGATGCTGGACGGAACTAGCTTGCCACGCTTGAACCGGCGCAGCATAGCCCGGCATATTGGCGTGTTGCTGCAGGATCATCAGGATGCCTTTCCGGCAAGTGTCATGGAGACGGTCCTGATCGGCAGGCACCCCTACCTGGGAGCCCTGCAATGGGAAGGTGCGGCGGATTATGCGGCGGCCACCGAGGCCTTGCGCGCCGTTGGCCTGGAGGGCATGGAGACCCGCGACATCGCCAGCCTCTCCGGGGGTGAGCGGCGACGGCTGGGTATTGCCACGCTGCTGGCGCAGGATCCGGATATATTGCTGATGGATGAACCGACCAACCACATGGATTTTCATCACCAGATCCTCACTCTGGATCTGCTGAAGCAGCGAACGCGTGATGGTGTGAAGTCCATGATGCTGGTACTGCACGATCCCAATCTTGCCCTGCGCTACTGCGATCATTTTCTGCTCTTGTACGGCGCTGGCGAGACCCTGCAGGGAGCCGCCAAAGCGGTACTGACGCAGCCGAACCTGGAACGCCTGTACGGCCACCCGCTGCAGGCCCTGCAGGGTCCCCGTGGAACCGTCTGGCTGCCGTGCTAGCCCGCAGCTGAACGCTCGCACCTTGACACCCTTCACGACTGACATTAAAGTCACGACACTTTGCTTCAGGTGTCCCGAGGACAGTCGTCCGAGGGATGAAACGGGAAGCCGGTGCGTCAGCCACCACTGACAATGCCGGCGCTGCCCCCGCAACGGTAAGCGAGACAAGGTGAATCAGCACGCCACTGCGCACAGCGCGGGAAGGTGATTCATCCGGGTCAACCACCCGCTCGCAAGCCCGGAGACCGGCCTGATGCCTTGCAGGTGTATTGCGGAGGGCAATACCGACAGCGCGATCTCTGCTCACTGTCATTCTCCCTTTGCGATGCAGTCCGGCGGCACGGGTGTGTGCCGCGTACCGGGAGAATGGAATGAAAACCCGTCACGCCGTCATGTTGCCTGCCATGCTGGCCGTCATGCCGGCCCATGGCCAGACACCGATCGACGAACAATCCGAAAATATTCTGGTGACGGCAACGCGCCTGGACAATGAGGACAGCAAGGCGCTCGGATACGTCACGGTCATCAGCGCCAGCGACATCGAGCACAGTACGGCCCGGACTGTCCCCGAACTGCTGGCAAGAGAAGCCGGCGTCCTCAGCCGCAGTCTCTATGGCAATAACGGCACGCGCGCGACAATCGACATTCGCGGTTTCGGCGCGGCTTCCACCCAGAACACACTGATACTGCTCGACGGCCGGCGTCTCAATGACATCGATCTCTCCGCGGTGGATTACGGCGCCATCCCCATCAGGAGCATCGAACGCATCGAGATCATGCGCAATGGCGGTTCGGTGCTCTATGGCGATGGCGCCGCAGGCGGCACCATCAACATCATCACCCGGCAGCCGGCAGCAAGCGGCAGTTCCGCCTTTGTCGAGGCCGGAGGAGGAAATCTCGATACCCGGCAGGCCAACGCCCGGGTCACTCACAACGCCGGACCGGTGGCAATCTCGCTCGGGGCGTATGGCACCAGCAGTGATGGCTATCGCGACAACAACAGTCTCGACCAGCGCAATCTGCTCTCGGATGTCCGTTATACACGCGCTGACGGCGAGGCCTATCTGACATTCTACTGGGATGATCAGGATCTCGGCCTGCCCGGCGCACGCCGCGTGGACCCGGCCACCGGACTGGACCAGCTCAGCGACGACCGCAAGGGCACCAATACGCCGAAGGATTACGCCGATCAGCGGGGTTACAACATGGCGACGGGATTCACCCATCTGTGGGAAAACGGCGCCGAGGCGGTCATCGACGGGGGCTACCGCGTAAAAAACCAGAAGGCGTTCTACGACGATTATGACTTCGGCGGCGCCTTCGCGAATTATCTCGACTCGGAACTGAAGACGTGGTCGTTCACGCCGCGCCTGATTATTCCGCACGCACTGTTCAAGGCGCAGGCGCAAACCATTGCCGGCATCGACTACTACGACAGCCGCTACGACTCCGACCGCTCGCTCAACCCGGATACCCGCAACCAGCCGATACACCGCGTCGGCATTGAACAAAAATCCGGCGCCCTGTACCTCGACACCACGTTCTCGCCCACCGGGGATACCAGCGTGAATCTGGGCGGTCGTCTGCAATGGGTCAGGATCGATGCCAGCGACCGCGTGGATACGACCGCACCCGGCGGCAGTTTTGCGAGCGAGGCGCCGGATCTCGACCAGACCGAGCGGGTCGAAATGTTTGAGGCCGGCGTGGAAAAACAGCTCACCCCGCAAACAGCCGTCTATATCAAGGCCACCCGCAGCGCCCGCGTCGCCACCGTGGATGAACTGTTCGAGTTCGACCCGAATACCTTTCTGCAGGTTTTCTCGGAACTCGATCCACAGACCGGCAACGGCATCGATACCGGCACCCGCTACGATCAGGGCGGGCTGTCATGGCAGGTGAATGCCTATTACCTGCGCCTGAAAAACGAGATCCATTACGATCCCGCGACATTTTCCAACATCAACCTGGACCCGACGCAACGCTACGGGGTGGAACTGAGCGGCAACCTCGCAATCGGCCCCCGGCTGGATTTACAGGCCAGCTACGCCTGGATGCGCTCGGAATTCCGTGACGGCCCGTATCAAGGCAACGAGGTGCCGCTGGTGCCGCGCAATACGGCAAGCGCCTCGGCGAACTGGAAATGGTCGCCGGCCACCCGCTACACGGCCTCCGTCAGCTACGTCGGGGACAAGTACTTCGACAATGACCAGGCCAATGATTTCGGCAAGAAGATACCGTCCTACGCTATCGTGGATCTGCTGGCGAGTCATCAGTACCGGGGTTACCGGTTTGCCGCGAAGATCGGCAATCTGTTCGCGAAAAAAGCCTATGACTACGGCGTCAGCAGCACATCCTCGCCCGGCGTCTACAACGCCTATCCCCTGCCGGAACGCACGCTGCTGTTCACGGTCTCGAAAGCATTCGGCACATGAGCACCCAGGGCACACACATCGCCTGGTTCATTGCTCTTTCTGCGGCAATCCATGCCGCTGTCCTGCTGACCGGCAACCGTCCCGAAACCCGCATCGGCCCTGCGGGAAGGATGGTTCATGTTTCCATGAGCTACCGGACAGACATTGCCGGCCCTCCAGCCCAGGCGGTCAATCCCGTCGGGCGCGAACGCACCTCCCGGGACCAGCCGCAGGTGACGACAAGCCGTCCATCCCCTGTCAGGGCCGTCAGACACAAGCTCAGCCGGCGTCACGACAAGCCGACGCAGGAGACCACCGCGACGCAGCCGGTAACGAAACCGCAGGCGGGAGATGCGCCGACGCCGGCGCAACCGGCGCCGGCAGCCACTGGCATGGACACCACCCGGCAGACCGCCCGGGAACAACTCCATAACAGCATCCTGCGGCTGGTCTCCAGCCGCTTCAACTATCCCCTTCTGGCTCGCCGCAAGGGCTGGCAGGGCGTCGTCAAACTCCAGGTGCACATCGAGTCGGACGGCCGGATCTCCCGGCTGCAGGTGGAGCAGACATCCGGCTACCCGGTGCTCGACCGGGCGGCGCTGCAGTCCCTGCAACTTGCCAGCGTTCCGGACGCGGAACAATGGATGCAGGGACAGGCCATCGATATCATCATTCCGGTGGAATACCGCCTGGTGGGAGGCTGAATGGGAAACCGACTGACGAAAATCTGTACACGCACGGGCGATAACGGCACGACCGGACTCGGCGATGGCTCACGCACCGACAAGGATGCCCCGCGCATCGAGGCCATCGGCGCCATCGACGAACTCAACAGCGCCCTGGGGCTGCTGCTCAGTCACGACCTCCCGGGCAGCATCCAGGACAGGTTGTCACGGGTACAGCACCGCCTGTTCGATGTCGGCGGCGAACTCTGCCTGCCGGGACAGGCGGCGCATCACGTGATCAGCAGCGAACAGATCGAGGAACTGGAAGCCGCACTGGAAGAACTGAACGCCGACCTGCCGCCACTCAGGGAGTTCATCCTGCCCGGCGGCACTCCGGCGGCCGCGGCCTGCCATCTCGCCCGCACCATCTGCCGCCGCGCCGAGCGCCGCCTGGTCAGCCTGGGGAAGGTCGAAGATATCAACCCGGCGGGTATCATGTACCTCAACCGGCTGTCCGACCTGCTGTTCGTCATGGCGCGCCAGTTGAACCGGCTGGCGGGTAAAACGGATGTGTACTGGCAGCATGAGCGAAAATAGATGGCCACGGAATCCACGGAAGAACACGGAAAAATGGCAAAGTGAGAAGCAAAAATCATTAATGGCCACGGAAACAAACGGAATTACACGGAAAAATAAATGCAACCAGGTAAAGAAGTAAAAAGTGAGAAGTGAGCAAGCCGGGGTTGCCAGCAGATGGATAAAGCAATAGCGCACTGAATTGCGTTAATAGTTCTTGCCGTGGTTGCAAGGCATTGAGTCGCGAATTTATTGAGACTTTGCGTCTTTGCGATGAATTCCTTCATCCTCGGTGCGCACGGCGCACCCTACGTTAATATTTGAAATATTTCCGTGTATTTCCGTGTGCTTCCGTGGCCATTACCGGTTTTCTTTACTTCTTGTTATTCCGTGGATTCAGTGGATTCCGTGGCCATTACTGGTTTTCTCTTCTCACTTTTTACCTTGTCACTTTTCCGTGTTCTTCCGTTTCCGTGGCCATTATTGTTCGCCCGCCAGCCCGCGATCCTCGCGCACACCCTCCAGCAACCGGCACAGTTGCCCGGCGCCCTCCAGCAGGCGTGGTGTGTGACGCACCAGCAGTTCGCGCTGAATCGTGTACAGATGCCGCTGGTGAACTGCCTTGAGTTCGGGCCAGCGTTCCCAGGCCGCGAGTGAGGTGGCGGGTTCTCCGGCTGCATCCCCCACCACGATCACATCCGGATTCGCCGCCAGCACCGCCTCCCTGTCGATCTGCGGGGCGAGCGTTGGCAGATCGGCGAAGACGTTGCGCCCACCGCACAGGCGAATCACATCACTGACGATATGTCGCCCGTTCACCGTCATCAGCGGCTGATCCCAGATCTGGTAATAGACGCTGACCGCATCCTGGCCGGAATAGCGCTGCCTCAGTGCTTCCAGGCGATCCGCGAAGGCCGCGGCCTGAACTCGCGCCGCTTCCTGTCTGCCGGTCAGCTGTCCGAATCTTTCCAGGCTGGAGATGATGTCTTCCATGCGGCTCGGCTCCGAAAAAAACACCGGCAGCCCCAGTTGCTGCAAACGCTGCGCCTGACCGGCGGGATTACCGCTCTCCCAGGCGATCACCAGGTCCGGCTGCAGCGCCAGAATGGCCTCGAGGTCCAGCCCGCCGCCGCCGCCCACACGCGGTATCGCACGGGCTGCCTCGGGATAGTCACTGAATTCGGACGTTCCGACCACGGCGGCACCGGCGCCCACGGCAAACAGGAGTTCCGTGATATGCGGCGCCAGACTGACAATCCGCTGCGCCGGCTTCTGCAAGGTGAGTGCCTGCCCGCTATCATCGACCACCTGAATGTCGGACCAGGCCGGGCCGTTGAGCAGCATCCACGCCAGGATGACGCCGGCAACCCGGAACAAGCTGCGATCAATTATTCCCATAAGCCATCGAACGGGGCACGACAGGTTCCATGTGCGGTGTTTCGTTGCGTTATACTCTCGCAACCAGGCCATCATCACCAGCCGTATCTGTCGCAAACATGGAATCACCCGTAATCCTCATCGGGATCGGCGAAATGGGCGGGGTTTTCGCGCGCGGGCTGTTGCGCGCCGGTCATCCCGTCTACCCGGCAAACCGGGGCACCGACCTGGCGGCCATTGCCCGCCAAATGCCGGCGCCGGAACTGGTGCTGGTGGCCGTCGCCGAAAACGACCTGCCCGCCGTGCTGGAAAATCTGCCCGCCGCCTGGTTTCAGCGCATCGGATTGCTGCAAAACGAACTCCTCCCGACCGACTGGCAGCAGTACGGGATTACCCGCCCCACGGTGATCAGCGTCTGGTTCGAGAAAAAAGCCGGCCAGGACGTCAGGATTCTGCTGCCCTCGCCGGTGTTCGGTCCGGCGGCGAAGGTGCTGCATGACAGCCTGCAGACGCTCGGCATACCGACACGCCTCGTTGCGGATGAGGCCGAACTGTTGTTCGAACTGGTCCTGAAGAATGTCTACATCGTCACGACAAACTGCGCCGGTCTCTCAACGGGGGCAACCGTCAGCGAATTGTGGGCCAATCATCGCGACCTCGCCGAGGGCGTGGCCAGGGAGGTCATCCGGATACAGGAATCCCTGGTCGGCCAGTCCCTGCCTGCGGATGCGCTGATCGAGGGAATGCTCCGGGCCTTCGAGGGCGATCCGGACCATAAGTGCATGGGACGCAGCGCCCCGTCACGACTGGCCCGCGCCCTGCGGCAAGCGGATGACGCCGGCCTCGAAGTCCCCTTGCTGCGGCAGATCGCCGCCAGTCAGTGAGAACGCCCGTGCATGTTTGAGTCACGAGGTATCCACTTATGTTTATAGCCACGGAATCACACGGAAAACACGGAATATTTACAGAGAATTTCTGTGTCTTCCGTGGATTCCGTGGCTATTTATCACGATATCCCTTAGGTTAAGCGCCATTCCGCCAGGGTACGACTAGCCAGACATACACCAGCGCCCAACCGTTTTCCTAACTTCTAACTTCTCACGTATCACTTCTTACGTATCACTTCTTACTTCTAACGCTGTACTCTTTCCGTGTATTTCCGTGTGATTCCGTGGCCAAGTGACAGTCTTTATGGATTTAACATCCCTTGAGATAACGCCATAAGCCTCAGGCAGGCTCCTGCGCCGGCCACAGACAGGCCGCGCCGCGTACCCCGCTGGAATCGCCGTGCACGGCAGGTACGAGTTTCGTGTCCACGCGATCGGAAAAGACATAGCGACCCCAGCGTCGCGGCACGTCCTCGTACAGGGACGCCATATTGGAAACTCCGCCACCGAGCACGATCACCTCCGGATCGAGGATATTGATCACGCCGGCCAGGGCGCGCGCCATACGGTCCGTGTATCGATCCAGCGATACTCTTGCGCGGGTATCGCCGGCCAGTGCACGCCGGTTGATTTCCACCGCGTCCAGTGACTCACCACAGCATTGCAGGTGATCGCGCGCCAGCGCCGGCCCGGACAGCCAGGTTTCGATACACCCCTGGAGCCCGCAATAGCAGGCGGAGCCGGGTAATTCCGCACGCTTCGGCCAGGGCAGCGGATTATGTCCCCATTCTCCGGCAATACCGTTCGGTCCGTTCAGCAGGCGTCCGTTGACGACGATACCTCCGCCCGTCCCGGTCCCCACGATGACAGCAAACACCACCGCGGCACCGGCAGCGGCGCCGTCCGTGGCTTCCGACAGGGCCAGGCAATCGGCATCATTGGCAAAACGCAGCGGACGCTCCAGCAGGGCTTCGAGATCACGGTACAGCGGCTGCCCGTTAAGGCAGGTGGAATTCGAGTTCTTGATCCGCCCCGTGGCGCGCGATACGGATCCCGGCAAGCCGATGCCGACGCTACACGGACCGTCCGCCCGCGACACCAGCCGGCGTACCAGCGCATGCACCGCAGCCAGCGTCCCCCGGTAGTCCCCTCCCGGGGTCGGTACCCGTTCACGGATCAGTTCGCCGCCATCGGCGTCAAGGACGATGCCTTCTATCTTGGTCCCGCCAAGATCGATGCCAATACGCATACCCCTTACATCAGGCCATGCCTGACGAGGTAATACTGGCGCTCCTTGTCGGTACGTATGCGACTGAGGGCGGCATTGGCGACATGGATGCGATACATTCTGGACGGCGGCACCTCCAGGACATAAGCCATGATGGCGCGTATGACGCCCGCATGGGCCACGACCAGTACGGACTGCCCGGTATACCGCTCCAGCAAATCGTCAAAACCGGCCTGGACGCGACCGGTGAATTCCTCCAGAGGTTCCGCCCCCGGGGGACGGCTGTTAACCGGATCCTGCAGGAACCGGGCAACCTGCCCCGGGTTGGATGCCTCCAGCTCGAGGCGGGTGTACCCTTCCCATTCCCCGAACCCGACTTCCCTGAACCGCGGCTCCTCGTGCACAGGCCGTTGCAGGCGTTCGCCAAGCGCGAGGGCAAAGCTGCTGCAGCGCAGCAGCGGCGACGTCACGATCTGCTGCCAGTCCGACATGCCTTCCACCGTCTGCCACATCTGCTGCCAGCCTTTCTCGCTCAGGGCGTCATCGAGCTGGCCGCGGTAACGCGTTCCGCCGATCGGCTCACCGTGGCGCAACAGATCGATCTGTGTCTCTCCATCCGTCACTGTGTTCAACTCATCCATCTTCAGGTGGACAGGGCCGCGAGGCGCTCGTTCAGGGCCAGCCAGTCGAAGGCCTCGCCCGGATCCGTTTTGCGTCCGGGCGCAATATCGTTGTGGCCGCGAATACGGTCGTTCGAAATACCGGGGAATGTCCGTGACAGCACCCGGATAACTGCCGCCAGCCGGTCATATTGCTGCGGTGAATAGGGCTCGTTATCCTGTCCTTCCAGCTCTATCCCGATGGAATAGTCATTACAGCAGCTGCGTCCCAGATAACAGGACTCACCCGCATGCCAGGCGCGCATTCTGAAAGGAACGTATTGCACCACCTCACCGTCGCGCCGGATCAGCACATGACTGGAAACCCTCAGGTGCGCAATCCCGGGGAAATACGGATGGGCATCCGGATCGAGTCGATTGGTAAACAGGTCATCGATCCAGGCGCCGCCGTACTCGCCCGGCGGCAAACTGATGCCGTGGATGACAATCAGGGAAATGTCGTCGACGTCCGGTCGCTCATCACAATTCGGTGAAGGCACCTGCCGGGCGTCGAGCAGCCGGTTTCCAGTCACATCGATCCTCATGGCGCTTCCTGTGGAGACGCATCCATCGCGGCATCAAGTGCCGCGTTCAGATCCTCCATACGAGCCTCGGATTGTAACTCGCAATGAAACTGCCCGTTCAGATAAAGGAACAGCGCCGGCAGGTGAAAAAGCCCGAACTCATGCGCCAGAGCCATGTCCCGCTGTATGTCAATCTGATAAAGGGTAACATTGTCATGCAATACTGCATAATCGGCCAGCAGTCGCTTCCAGTGCCGGCATGATGCGCATCCCGGCGAGTGGAACAGCACCAGTGCCGGGCCATGAGTGGATCCGACGCGGTGATGGAAATCAAACTGGTCCAGTGTCGCGATGGCGTTCATTACGCTGGCAGTATAACGCAGTGGCGGCAACGGCCATCTGCACGGCAGCGCCGGGAAATCAGACCATCTGGATGATATTATCCTGATCAGCTATGTTCGGCTACAATAGCCAACTTTCGTCAATACACCCGGTAAATGGAAAAGCAATGCGTACGATAAAACTGCTGGCCCTTGTGTGTTCAACCTGCCTGATCACGAGTATTGCCCTGGCCGAGACGAATTACATCAGTGACCAGCTCGAGGTCACCCTGCGCAGCGGCAAAAGCACCAGCCACAGCATTATTCGCATGCTGCGCAGCGGCACTCCGGTTGAGGTGCTGGAGCAGGACAAGGACTCCGGTTACAGCCTGGTACGCGCCCTCGGCAAGGAAGGCTGGGTGCTCACCCGCTACCTGATGAAAGGACCGGTTCCCCGTGATCAGCTGGCGGAGGCCGAGAAAAAACTCGCGGAACTCGAACTCCAGAACCGCAAGATGAAGACATCCATGCAGGAGATCAAGGAGGAAAAAGGCGCCATCGAGAAGGAAAACAGCACGATGGATGCTGATTACCGGAAAGTCAGTCAGGAACTGGCGGAGATCAAGCGCACCGCCTCCAGCGCCCTTGCCATCGACAGTGAAAACAAGGATCTCAAGAGTCGCCTGGTAGCGCTGGAGCGCAACCTGCAAATATTGAAGCAGGAGAATGAAAACCTCAAGGACCGCACCGCACGAGACTGGTTCATGGTAGGCGCCGGCGTCGTTCTCATCGGAATCCTCGCCGGCCTCATCATCCCGCGCATCCGCTGGCGCAAGAAATCCAGCTGGGATACATTCTAGACTGGATTACTCCCCGGATGTATTCACCGCAGGGACGCGGAGAAAATAGTCAGTGCCCGTCAATAAAGAATTAAACTTAACGCAGATACGAATGGCGCTTACTTATAGGATATCGTTCTTGTATTAAAGACCCAATGGCCACGGAAGCACACGGAAGACACGGAATATTCACAGATAATTTCTGTGTCTTCCGTGGATTCCGTGGATTCCGTGGCTATTTATCACGGTTTCACCTTAAATATGCGCCATTCAACGCAAAGACGTAAAGACGACTGATTTGTTTAATAAAAAATTTCTTTGCGAGCTTTGCGTCTTTGCGTTGAAAATGTTGTTTGCAAACTAACACTGACTATTTTCTCTGCGTCCTTCGCGTCTCTGCGGTGAAATTTTTTACGCGTCCACACCGACAGGTCACTCGTCCGTGACACAGCCTTCCGAGGCGTCCTTCACCAGCCGGATATATTTGGACAGCGTGCCGCGCGTGGCCTTGTAGGGCGGCATGGCCCACTGCCCGCGGCGCTGCGCCATCTCCGCATCGCTGACGGCGACCGAGAGGCTGCGGGTTTCCGCATCGATGGTGATCATGTCACCGTCCCGGACCAGGGCAATGGGCCCGCCTTCCTGGGCCTCGGGGACAATGTGCCCGATGATGAAACCGTGTGATCCACCGGAAAAACGGCCGTCCGTCAGCAGCGCCACGTCATTGCCAAGCCCTGCGCCCATGATCGCCGAGGTCGGGGTCAGCATCTCCGGCATGCCCGGCCCCCCCTTCGGTCCCTCGTAACGGATGACCACCACATCCCCCTTCTGTATGCGCTGCGCCTCCAGTGCATGCAGCATGTCCTCCTCGCCATCGAACACCCGGGCCGGACCGCTGAACTGAAGGCCCTCCTTGCCGGTGATCTTGGCCACCGAACCACCGGGGGCCAGATTTCCCCTCAGGATCTGGATATGGCCGGTTTTCTTGATCGGATTATCCAGCGCATGAAGGACTGTCTGACCCGCAGCCAGTCCGGGCACATCCCCGAGATTCTCGCTCACTGTCCGCCCGGTCACGGTAAGGCAGTCACCCTTGATCAGGCCGTGTTCCAGCAGGTATTTCATCACCGCCGGAGTACCACCCACCTGATGCAGATCCTCCATGACGTAGCGCCCGCTCGGTTTGAGGTCGGCCAGAAACGGTACCCGGTCGCTGACACGCTGGAAGTCATCGATAGTCAGGGGGACATCGACGGCGCGCGCCATGGCCAGCAGGTGAAGCACGGCGTTGGTTGATCCACCCAGCGCGATGACCACCACCATGGCATTTTCAAAGGCATCGCGCGTCATGATGTCGCGCGGCTTGATGTCGTTTTCCAGGAGATTGCGAATGGCGGCTCCCGCGCGGAAACATTCATCGAGTTTCTGCGGGTCGACCGCCGGAGTCGAGGAACTGAAGGGCAGCGACATGCCCATGGCCTCGATCGCCGACGCCATGGTATTTGCGGTGTACATGCCGCCGCAGGCCCCGGCACCGGGGCAGGCATGCTGCACGATCTCCTGCCGTGTCTCCTCATTGATCTTGCCGGCGAGATATTCACCGTAACTCTGGAAGGCTGACACGATATCCAGGGTCATGTCACGGTAATGGCCCGGCTTGATGGTGCCGCCATAGACCATGATCGAGGGGCGGTTCAACCGTCCCATGGCGATCAGGCACCCGGGCATGTTCTTGTCGCACCCGGGAATGGAAATATTGGCGTCATACCACTGGGCGCTCATCACGGTCTCGATGGAGTCGGCAATCAGGTCGCGCGACTGCAGTGAGTAGCTCATGCCCTCGGTACCCATCGATATCCCGTCACTGACACCGATGGTATTGAAACGCATACCCACCAGACCGGCGGCCTGCACGCCTTCGCGCACCCGCCCTGCAAGGTCATTCAGGTGCATGTTGCAGGTATTGCCCTCGTACCAGACACTGGAGATCCCGACCTGTCCCTTGTCCATATCCTCGCTTGTCAGCCCCGTGCCATGCAGCATGGCCTGAGAGGCGCCCTGTGATTTGGGCCGGGTGATCCGGGAACTGTAGCGATTAAGCCTGTGTGCCATGTTTTCTCTCCAGTGGACAACGCCGGGACCTGCGACCAGGCCCCGGAATTTCCTGACGACAGTCAGGACAGGCGGTCATTGTACAGATCACC
>Ga0210144_1001035_pt1 | contig 12310 bp, 13 predicted proteins | sample Muzzi_PWA_D2_FD_185532 | JGI IMG/M metagenome (GOLD analysis project Ga0210144, IMG submission 185532) | Wetland microbial communities from San Francisco Bay, California, USA, that impact long-term carbon sequestration - Muzzi_PWA_D2 (SPAdes) | ecosystem: Environmental > Aquatic > Marine >...
TCATAATTTGTTTCTTTTGCGCATCATTGAAGTTGGCAGACCAGGCTGACTGAAAAGCTACTCCGATCTCGCCTACTTTCTCGTTTCCTGTCTGATCCAGCATTTCCATTACCCGTTGTCCAAATACTCTGCTGGTATCAGGAAGGGAATATCTTTGGGCAAATAAACAGGTTGAAAGCAAAAGAAATGCTATTGTCAGAATCAGCCTCATAAAAAGCAAATTACCACTAAATTACATTTACAGTCAAACGAATAACGAAAATATAGATTTTAATTATTCAAATAGAAATAAGTAATAAAAAGGGAAAGAAGGTATTATTTTCTAAAGGTGAGGCTCGCCCAGTTATTTTTCATCAGGCAATTTTTGGAGTTAAGCCCGTTTTTTTCACAAACAACTGTCAGGGTAACTATGTCTGAGTCGTAAAAACCACTCAACAATAGATATCCCCCGGGCGCCAACAACCGGGCAAAATAGGGAATGTCATGGAGTAAAATATTTCTATTGATGTTAGCAAGAATCACATCAAACTCACCGGAAAGATCAAGGGTTTCTATGCTTCCTTTTTTGATTTCAATGGATTGACATTTATTTAGTATAAAGTTTTCCTGACAATTTTTTATGCTCCAGTCATCAATATCTGTAGCAACAATTCTATCCGCACCGAGCTTGTCGGCCATAATAGATAATATTCCTGTACCTGTGCCGGCGTCAAGCACACTTTTGTCTTTGTGATCGAGGGTGAGCTGATTTTTAAGCATAAGACAGGTCGTCTCATGATGCCCCGTCCCAAATGACATTTTTGGATTGATGACGATCTCGTAGGGGAATTTCTGATCTATTTTATGGAAATCTGCTCGAATAACTATCTGATCATTAATGTAAACCGGATCAAAGTTTTTTTCCCATTCCTCATTCCAGTTCTTCTCTTCGAGCACGGACACTTCATAATTTTTAGATTTTGAATCCAGGTGTCTCGACAATATCTTTTTCAGTGAATCTTCGTCAAATAGTGTTTGTTCGATGTACGCGGAAAGGCTGTTGTCATCTTGCCAAAAAGATTCAAAATCAATTGTTAAAAGTTCTGCTATGAGATTTTCCTGAACTTCTTCCGGGCACGTTATATTAATCTGGTAGTACATATATTAATCATTGCACCCCGCAAACGATTCCGTGTCAATAAAACAAATGGAGAAATCAGCAAGATGTTTTTGTTTGTCAAAGTACACATAGTAATCGGCAAACGCCTTGGTCTCCGTGAAATACCAAAGTCCCGGTCTGTCTGCAAACAATTTATCATCGGTTTCATACACCCAAACATCTGCCGAACCTTCCGACTCTTCTTCATACACCCTGTAATCAGCATCTTTAGGATCGTCAACGATATAAAAAGTGCCGTAAATATGGCAGTACTGCTTCTGCACAATAGAATTACCGGAAAACGATGGACATAAAAACAGCCATAATAAAATCCATTTTCCGGCAATCATTACATTCAATTTAAAATGCTTTAATTATATCGATAAAATCCCTCGACTTTAGGGAAGCCCCGCCTATTAATCCGCCGTCTACATCCTTTCCTGCAAATATTTCTTCTGCATTGTCGGGCTTACAGCTTCCTCCATAAAGTACGGGGGTGGCATCAGCAATTTCATTGCCAAATTTGCCAGCTAAATGTTTTCTAAGCTTTTCGTGCATTTCCTGGGCCTGTCCCGCAGTGGCTGTTTTACCTGTGCCAATTGCCCAGATCGGTTCATATGCCAATACAATTTTTTTCAATTGATCTGCATTGAGATGAAATAAACCGTCAGTTAGTTGTTGGGTTACAAAATCAAAATGCGTTCCGGCTTCTCTTATGTCCAGAGATTCACCACAGCAAAAAATAGGAGTAATTCCACCTGCCAGAGCGGCGTCCACTTTTCTGGCTAAAAATTCATCACTCTCTTTATAGTATTCCCTTCTTTCGGAGTGACCTATTATGACATATTGTGCGCCTGCCGATTTCAACATCGGAACTGACGTTTCGCCGGTGTATGCTCCCGATTCTTTGTCATTACAATTTTGAGCTCCCAGAAATACATTTTTTGTGTTGCCTATGATACTTTTAACACTTGTCAGATGAATGAAAGGGGTACACAAAATCGCCTTCACATCCGTGCCTACCTCATCTGCATACATATTTACTATTTCAGAAGCCAGTGTTTTACCCTCTTCAAGGGTCTTATTCATTTTCCAGTTTCCTGCTACGATTTTTTCTCTCATAATAAAAAAGTTTACACTTAGGTTTTAATTGCGGCAAAGATAAGGATTTTGAAATGCTGATAAGATGATATTGGTCAAAAAATGGCACAATAAGTTCACAAGGGATTAAAACAATTCCGGAGGAGGTGGAAAATTAATTTGGCTGACAAATTCTCTGATTTCACCAGGTATATGAGGCGTTCGCGAAAAATTCCAATAACCCGAATATGAGTTTTCACGGATGTAGATCAGCTCTGACTGGAATAGCTCTTCAATAGCCGCTTTGGAAGCAGTACAACACAATTCCGATTTGTTGTCAATATACTTTATTCCCCGGGAGTCTAAAAATTGATGGCATTTGTCAATCGCTTCATTCAACTGCCAGTTGGAAACGTTGGCATTACTTTGACTGCTGCCAACCTCCATCGAGAAATTAAGCAATTCTTCACTCAGGTTGTTTAACAAGTGATAGATCCATACAAAATTTGCAGAAGTATGCATGGTAGTTTGGCTGATATTGGATACTTAATGAATGCACTCCATAAAAGTAACCTGATCATTTAAAAATCGACCTACAGGCTATACTTTTGAAGGAAGAGTGGTGTGTCCAGATTCAAATGGTAATTCCGAGTGGACAATGATCAGAACCCTGGCATTGGTTTAATATAAATGCCTCTTGTAGTTTAGGTATGAAAGATTTACTAACTAAAAAATAGTCAATTCTCCAGCCTATATTTTTCTCACGGGCATTAGCACGAAAGCTCCACCAGGTGTAAGCTACTTCATCAGGATACAGATGCCTGAACGTATCGACAAATCCGTTTTCAATGAACTGAGAAAATCCGTCTATTTCCGTCTGGGTATATCCTGCGGTTTTATTGTAGTTGGCTTTAGGGCGCGCAATATCTATGGGCTGATGAGCAACATTAAAATCGCCACAAACAATCACGGGCTTTTTTTCTTCCAGTGACTTTAAATATTTCAGAAAATCAACATCCCAGGTTTTTCGATAGTCCAGTCGAACCAGTTCATTTCCTGAATTCGGCACATAAACGTTGACCAGATAAAAATCGTCAAATTCCGCTGCGATCACTCTTCCCTCCTGATCGTGTTCAGGAACGCCCATATCGTACGTAACAGAAAGTGGTTTGGTTTTTGACAAAATGGCGGTGCCGGAATAGCCTTTTTTCTCTTTAGACGCATTGGCCACAACCTGATAGCCATCTACCAATTGTACCGTATCTTTTACCTGCTCAGTGTTAGCTTTTGTTTCCTGAAGACACAAAATATCGGGATTTAGCTCTTTAACTGTTTTGGCAAAGTCCTTTTTAACAATAGCCCTGATACCGTTGACATTCCAGGAAATGATCTTCATAGCGCCCGAATTAAGATTAAGAATTTAAAGATAAAAAAGATTAAGCAGCGCACAAGAGATAAAAAGCGAGAGCAACTTATATTCTGAAATTAATTGACACTTTTTCTCCATTGTTTAATTGAGGTTATAAACCAACTTCGATTAAATGATCAACAAAAATCAACAGTTAAGCAAAATTGCCTCTGGTTTTTTCCATCCTTGCTCATTGTTCCTCTTTTTCCTTCGGCCTTAGGACGAGCTCAGCGCTTAGCGTTTGGCCTCCCCTTACTCAGGCAGGTAGAAATCAAAGACGATATCTTTCATGCACCTAAAATGTTTTTTCGGGCACTTGTGGTATCCCAGCTTTGAGCAGGGCCGACAGCTGATCTTATTATTTTCAAAAATGGTAAATTTGGTTTTATAGGGATACATGCCAAATTGGGGGATGGTGTTTCCCCAAATACTGAATGTGTTTTTTCTGAAGGCGGCCGCCACGTGCATCATTCCTGTATCGTGGGAAAAAACGTGGGTTGCCTTTTTTATCAAGTCAGCCGATTGATTCAAATTGAACTTTCCGCAGGCATTGAACAGAACAGATTTTTTTCCCAGCTCAGTTAGTTTTTCTTCGTAAGGGGCGCTTGACTCTCGTTTTTCAAAAAACCGGGTCAGCTTTTCTCCCATTTCAAAATCCTCTTTCCCCCCGATCAAGACGATGGGCTTGGCAATCCGGTCACACAATTCGATCAATTTTTCGTAGGGCAGCTTCTTTGTGAAGTAAGTAGCTCCGATCACCAATGCGACAAACCCTTTGTGAAACTCAAAGGGTAGCCAGTCTAATTCTACCTGGTCTTTTTCAGGGATGAAATAATCCAACCCCAGGTTGTCATTCTTTACATTCAGAGGTTTGGCCGCATTAAGGTATCTATCAACTATATGAACATTAGGTAGTTTATTAATCCGCAAGTTTACGTACAACCACTTTTCGTAATTCAGCTTATCAAAAGACGATGACGGCTTTCTCAACACCAGTTTTATCAGTTTGGTCCGGATATTTCTGTGAAGATCAATAATAAAATCATAATTCTCTGCTTTTAGTTTGCCAATTAATTCCTTTAAGCCAGACTCGAGTGTGTACACCTTATCAATGTATGGATTATTTTCAACAAGGGTACGGAAAGCCTTTTTCGTGCAATAGTGGACTTCCATATCCGGAAATTGGGTTTTGATGCACCGGGGTACCGGTGTCGTTAATACAATATCGCCAATCGATGAAAACCGGATAATAAGGACCTTCCTTATTTTATTTGTCATTGATCTTTTTTTCCTTTTTGCTTTTGAAATAGTACTCTATTTCTTTCAGGCTTCTGCAATTGAACGTTTTTTCTTTGGTTAACCCACCTTTCCTGCCCACCTGAATACCATAATACATGTCTTTGAATCCTTCTGTCTCGTGAGCGTCGGGATTTACAGATAACGTAATACCCGCCTCAATCGCATAGTGTACCCACCTCCAATCGAGGTCCAGTCTCCATGGATTGGCATTTATTTCAATTATCACATCGTGTTCCGCACATGCCTCGATGATGGCCTTATGATCGATGGGATAGCCTTCCCTTCTCAACAGCAACCTGCCTGTTGAATGCCCCAAAATGGTCGTATACGGGTTTTTAATTGCAGTAAGTAACCGATGGGTAGCCTTGGAAATATCCATATTTAAATTACTGTGAACAGAGGCCACAATGAAATCAAAGCTTCCCAGCACATCGTCCGAATAGTCCAGCGACCCGTCATTGAGAATATCTGATTCTATGCCTTTGAAAATTTTAAAAGCCCGCCCGCCGGAAAGGCGGGGCGCCAGCTCTTCGTTAAGTAAATCTATCTCCTCATGCTGCTTTTTTATCTCAAATTCAATTAACCCATTGGCGTAAAAGGCCGACTGGCTATGATCTGATATACCGAGGTACTCATAATTAAGTTCAATGCATTTTTCCGCCATTTCCCTTAGCGAATTCTTGCCGTCGCTGTAGGTAGAGTGGTTGTGAAGCGTACCTTTTAAATCGCCAAACTGAACCAACTCGGGCAACGTATTTTCCTTTGCCATTTCAATCTCAAACCAGCCCTCCCGCAGCTCGGGTTCTACAAATTGCATCGATAACTTCTCATAGGCGCTTTGTTCGCTTTTCAGCTTATCACTTCCTGTAATTGAAAACAAATTATCGCCTTCATAAATGGCATTGGCCAGGTGCATTTCAGAGCCCGTGTGCAATATAAGTTTGTTGTAAAATCTATCTTTCTGACAAAGGACAAATTCCACTTTAGTTCCCCTATCGTTTAACACACCTCGCCAGTTTAGTGGTCCGCTGTTTTCTTTTTGATGATGTAAAGAGCCAATTTTATTTAACCCATTATAAACTTCTGGTATATCGTCTGTTCCGATGACAAAAGAAAGCATATCGACTATTTCCATCTTTCTCCTTACTTCACCCGCAACAGAAAAAAGAATATCAGAATTGTTTTCTGTAACCACTTTTCCAATCTGCTCAGCCAGATTTTCGGCATCAGAATAAAGTAATTTGGACTTATTTGCCAGAATATAATTTATTTCGCTCAGAATATTTTCCTGGGTCTTTTGTCCAAATCCCTTTATAGCAGCTATCTGGTTAGTCTCACAGGCAGTTTTAAGGTCCTCCAGGGTGGTGATATTAAGATCTTTCCACAAAACCCTTACTTTTTTTGCGCCAAGGCCTTTTATATCCATGATATCCAACACTCCCTCAGGTGTTTTGGAAAGCAAGTCCTCCAGCTTATCAAAAGTTCCCTTTTCAATGATCTGCTGAATACTGCCAACCATGGATTTGCCCAAGCCGTCAATTTTTTCCAGCTCCTCCTTGCTCAGTTTGGCAATTTCCCCTTCATATCTGTCGAGGTTAAAAGATGCATTGGTGTATACCCTGGTTTTAAATTCATTTTCTCCATGAATTTCCATCAGAGAAGCGGTAAGCTTCAGCAGTTTTATGATTTCCTTTTTTGCGATCATGCGTTTGAGTGTATTGAATCCTCCAAAATAATAATCTTTAAACGGTAAATTGAAGTATTATCGGAGCATTTTTAAAAATGTCAGAAAGTCCATATATAAAATGCCAATAATTTTGTTTTTTAGTAAATAGAAATTTAACTGAGAAAATTAAGAAAATGAATTACTGGCTAGTAAAATCGGAACCGAACACATATTCATGGGATGATTTCGTCAACCTGGGAAGGGACCATTGGGATGGAGTTAGAAATTACCAGGCAAGAAACAATATGAAGGAGATGAAGGTGGATGACATGGTATTGTTTTACCATAGCGGTGAGGAAAGAGCCGTGGTGGGAATTGCCAAAGTGGTAAAAGAATTTTATCCTGATCCAACCACAGATGATGACCGATGGGTAGTCGTAGACCTTGTTCCCGTCAACAAACTTGACAAACCTGTTACGTTAAAAGATATAAAAGCAGATGTCCGTCTGTCGCAATTGATTCTGGTAAGACATTCGCGATTGTCTGTCATGCCGGTAAAAAAAGAGGAGTTTGATATAATAGTGTCTAAAAGCAAATGAAATTAAGGTTCGTATTTTTTGTCGTTTTAATCCATGTGTGTACTTCGTTGTCGATGGCTCAGGTGCATCAGGGAGAACGATTTGAAATGGAACTGAAGGACGCAGATGAAGATTTCCTGGTAATTTCCGCTGAACAACAAGGCATTTTCCTATCGCGAAAAGTAAAAAACAACGAGACAAAAAGAGATTTCAAGTACCAGTTAATCCACCTGGACACCAGTCTCAACAAAGTGTGGGAGCTGTATGATTACGTCGATCTGGAATACAAAAAGATCGGCTATGACTTTATCGACCCTTACGTTTACTTTTTATTCAACAGCAGTCTGAGGCCCAAAAATTACAGAGTCATTCGTTTCAGAAAGGACACACAGGAAAAAGAAGTATTTGACATTGAAACGAATTATGAAATTGAATTGACAGAGTTTGAGGTAATTGATGAGACACTCATATTTGGCGGATATATCAACAACAGACCTGCCTTTGTGTGTTACAAATTCGGCAAGAGTAACCCCATTGTATTACCCGGTTTCAGAAATGAGCCCGATCAGATCATGCAGCTCGAAGTGGAAGAAGACAAGGGCATATTTAATGTTTTGTTAAACTATCAAACACCCGATAAAAAAAGATCCATCTCCATAAAATCGTATGATACAGATGGAAATTTAAATGTAAATCTCGACCTGAAACCGCAAGGCGACTACGGACTACTGTATGGTCGCTCGGTATCTATCAACAATAACGAACACATCGTTGTAGGAACTTATACTTATAAAAAATCTGACTATTCCCGGGGTATTTTTGTATCGACTATTGAAGAAAACGGCGATCACGTCATAAATTATTATAACTATGCTGATCTGAAAAACTTCTTCAATTACCTGAAAGCAAAACGGGAAATAAAGATCAAAAAGAAGATTGAGCGAAGGAAAATAAAGGGCAAGAAGAACAAATTTCTGTATAAACTCATCGTTCATGACATCATTGAAAATAATGGACAATACATTATGGTGGGCGAAGCATTTTATCCCAAATATTCATATGGGTCTTCTTATTATAATGTTTACAGTCCATATTCTTCCTCCTCATTTTTTGAAGGCTACGCTTATACACATGCTGTTGTCATAGGATTTGACAAAGAGGGAAAAATACTTTGGGATAACAGTTTTGAAATTCAGGATATAGTCACATATAATTTAAGGCACTACGTACACATGGGACCGACCGAAGACGGGATAATCCTGTTGTACATTTACAATAATGAATTGCGATCAAAAATTATAAAAGGCACCCAGGTGCTGGATGTCCAGGGACAGGAGGAGTTGAAAACGAGTTTTGATGATGAGCAGCTTAAAAAAAATGTAAAGAGCGAAATCGGAGGACTGGAGAACTGGTATGATAACAGACTGTATGCCTATGGCATCCACAAAGTAAGCAATCTGGGCGAGTCAAACGGATTGGGCAACAAGGAAATATTTTTTATCAATAAAATATCCATAGAATAGAAAGAATATTTGGTCGTTGAAGGTAATTATTTATCAACCAATTTTTATATTTGTCGCCTGAGATGGCAGTAAATAAAAAACAGATCCTCGATCAACACCTGTTAGAACTAACCGTCAACAGGCTTTGCCAACAATTGATTGAAAGTCACGGAGATTTTTCTAATGCTGTCATGATTGGCCTGCAACCTCGCGGCATTTACTTCGCCAGATTACTTCAGAAACAATTGAAAAGCTATATCAAAAAAGACATCCAACTGGGATTTCTCGATATCACTTTTTACCGCGACGACTTCAGAAGAAGAGAAAATCCCATCAAAGCCAATTCCACTGTAATAGATTTTATCATAGAAGATAAAGATGTCATTCTGGTCGATGATGTGTTGTACACAGGTCGCAGTGTAAGAGCGGCGCTTGATGCCATGTCGGCTTTTGGAAGACCCGGAAAAGTTGAGTTGCTGGTTTTGATCAATAGAAAATACAGCAGGCATCTGCCCATCGAACCCGATTACGTAGGACAATCCGTTCACACGCTCCATTCACAAAGGGTGCAGGTTGAATGGGAAGAACAGGGTTTTAAAAAGAATAATATATGGTTAGTAAATATTGAAAAATAGCATGGTCAATTTAAGTGTGAACCATTTGCTCGGCATAAAAAATCTAACAGAAGAAGATATTCATTTAATTTTTGAAACCGCCGACAATTTCAAAGAAGTCATCAACCGGCCAATTAAAAAAGTCCCCTCTCTCCGAGATATCACCATCGCCAATGTTTTTTTTGAAAATTCTACCCGCACGCGTTTATCTTTTGAACTTGCTGAAAAACGGCTGTCTGCAGATGTGATCAATTTTTCTTCTTCAAGCAGTTCTGTGAAAAAGGGCGAAACGCTTTTAGACACGGTGAATAATATATTAGCGATGAAGGTGGATATGATCGTTATGAGACACAGCAGTCCTGGCGCGCCACATTTCTTATCAAAATACATCAAGGCCAACATCGTAAACGCCGGCGATGGTACGCATGAACATCCGACCCAGGCCCTTCTCGACACCTATTCCATCAGGTCAAAATATAAAAAATTCGACGGATTGAAAGTAGCTATTATAGGCGACATACTCCATTCTCGGGTTGCCCTTTCCAATATATTTGCTCTGAAAAAGCTCGGCGCTGAAGTTATGGTTTGTGGTCCCAACACTTTAATACCCAAATTCATCAATACTTTGGGAGTTAAAGTTGAACTCGACGTTTTTAAGGCATTAAAATGGTGTGATGTTGCAAACGTACTGCGCATCCAACTGGAAAGGCAACATATTAAATATTTCCCAAGCATCCGGGAATATTCGCTTTATTACGGGATCAATAAATCGTTGCTGGATAAGCTTGACAAGCCGATCACCATCATGCATCCTGGCCCCATTAACCGCGGTGTTGAACTTAACAGTGATGTGGCGGATTCTGAACATTCCATCATTCTTCAACAAGTTGAAAACGGCGTAGCCATCCGGATGGCCGTATTATACCTGCTGGCTGCAGCAGACAAAGCTGCCTAAAACCTGGCGGCGAGGAGCAATTCCAGGTTTTTATATTTCATGCCCAGTTTATTGGCAATACTCTGATTGGTCAAGCTTCCTTTATAGGCATATATTCCTTTCATAAACCATTTAAAAGAAAAAATCATTTCTTCCAATCCGCCGGCATCAGCTATTTGAATTAATATAGGTGTAAAGATATTACTTAGCGCCGCACTGGCAGTTTTGGGAACACGTGAAGGTATGTTAGGAACACAATAATGGATCACTCCATATTTAATAAATGTAGGATTATCGTGAGTGGTGATCATAGAAGTTTCAAAACACCCTCCCTGATCGATGCTCACATCCAAAATAATTGAGCCACGCTTCATTTCAGATACCATTTCTTCACCTACCATAAACCTTATCCTGCCCTTTTCACTTCTCAAGGCGCCCACCACCACATCTGCCGTTTTAAGGGCTTCTTTTAGAACCAGGTTATCAAGTGTCGATGTAAAGATATTGGTGCCCAGGGTATGTTTAATCCTCCTCAGCTTATACAAATGATTGTCAAAGATCTTGATCTCCGCTCCAAGGCCAATGGCAGCCCTGCCCGCGTACTCGCCAACCGTACCGGCTCCAAGGATAATCACTTTGGTTGGAGGGACTCCTGTTATTCCGCCGAGCAATACTCCCCGGCTGTAATCCGTATTGCTCAGCAATTCTGCGGCAATCAACATAACCGTACTTCCGGCGATCTCACTCATAGCGCGGACTGCGGGCATTCCTCCTACCTTGTCTTCCAAAAGTTCGTATGCTATGGCTGTTATTTTCTTCTTATTGAGCTGGTTGATAAAATCGGGATTCAGGTTGCCCGTTTGAAGGGCGGAAATGAGGGTATTGCCAGGTTTGAAATATTCTATTTCGTCTTTTGTTGGTGGCTCGACCTTTAAAACAATCTCTGCTTTGTAAATTTCCTTCGGGTCATATATTATTTTTGCTCCGGCATCACTATAATCCTTATCAGAATAATTAGATGGTTTTCCCGCACCTGATTCAACCCAGATCTCATGGCCAATATCAGCCAGTATTCTGATGGCTCCGGGTGTCAACGGAATTCTCCTCTCCTGAAGCGATATTTCTCTTGGAATGCCAATGAAAAGTTTTTTATGCTTTTGCTTTACCTGCAACAGCTGCTCCTGTGGATATAGTTTTGTCTCTTCCACTAGTCTTTGAAAACCTTGTCGCGGATGGCTAACCATGGTGCTTCAGTGTTATAATCCTCTTGTCTTCAGAATTTACGGAAATATGAATGGAGAAATAGTTGTCTGGTAATAGCGAGGGTATTTTCTCAGGCCATTCCACCAGGCAAAGGTTACCCGATTGAAAATATTCATCAACTCCTATATCCATCGCTTCTTCCTGATCTTTAATCCTGTAAAAATCAAAATGATACACCTTTTTGCCCTCGCGATTTTCATACTCATTGACAAGCGAAAATGAAGGGCTGCTTACTACATCTGTCGTACTTATGTGATCACAGATATGTTTGATCAACGTGGTTTTTCCTGCACCCATATCTCCAAAAAAAAGCCATATTTTCTCGTCGCCCGCAAAATCAAAAATCCTTTTTGTGACCGCAGGCAAGTCATTTATTGAATAAGAAATAACTTCCAAACAAGTTTAGTTTAAACTATCTAGGAACATTTTTCGAATTTAATGAAATTATTGGAATTATCATTTCCTCCATCGACAGTCCGCCGTGCTGAAAAGTATCATTGTAGTATTTTACATAATGATTATAATTATTGGGATAGGCGAAGAAATAATCTTCGACAGCAAATACGTAGGCAGATGAAACATTTATTTTGGGCAAATGGAGTTTGTCCGGATTTCTTGACACAAAAACTTTGTTATCATCAAAAGCCAGGTTTTTACCCACTTTATATCTGAGGTTTGTATTCGTATTGCGATCCCCGATAATTTTGAATGGCTTCTTAACCCGAACTGTTCCGTGATCTGTTGTTATGATGACCTTTGCGTTTTTGTCCGCAATTTTCCTCAATATCTCTATCAATGGAGAGTGGTAGAACCAGCTTTGGGTAATGG
>Ga0210144_1001037_pt1 | contig 12304 bp, 7 predicted proteins | sample Muzzi_PWA_D2_FD_185532 | JGI IMG/M metagenome (GOLD analysis project Ga0210144, IMG submission 185532) | Wetland microbial communities from San Francisco Bay, California, USA, that impact long-term carbon sequestration - Muzzi_PWA_D2 (SPAdes) | ecosystem: Environmental > Aquatic > Marine >...
CCCGGCAGACAGCTTGAATCAGCTTCCTCCTGATTTGGGAATCCCGATTCACTCAGATCGGGTCACGCTCTAGCCGGATTCGACTGCCGATCGCGGGATGCCGTGTTGCTTGGTCGGTCCCACATGCTCCACGTCAGTGCCGCCCCCGAACTGGTTGAGGGCGAGCAGGATGCGACGAAGCAGATCACTCTCCCCGTTTGGCATTCCCTCCTCCACGGCGACGCCATTCTCGCTCGCGTCGTACGCCCAGCGTCGCAGGATCTCGATCTTCTGCTGCTTTGACAGACCTTGATGGAGGAGAAGCGCCTCCGGCGTGGCAAACACGGAGCCGGGATCCAGGAGCGCCTTTTCGATATCTACTCCGGTCGGTCCTTTGACATCCGCCAATCGACTACCCTCCGGCACCGGCACCGGCAACGTGTGAACGTGAACGTCGCGACCGGAATGTTTTGAGAGAATCTCGGACGCACGCTTCTCGTCCTCGGGTTTCCATGTCCGTACCCAAAGGAGCAGGCCGCCATGGTCCAACTGCTCCTGCAGATAGATTGCATGGTGACCGCCAACCAATCTGGCGAGGATTGAGCCAAGCAAGCCGCCGACTCCTCCCGCCAGCGCCGCTGCGGCGATCACGAGCACCAGCGTTCCACCGGTCATGACGACCGCTCCGGCGGCTGCGGTTGCCCCGACATACATCAGCCCGCCGATGAGCCCGCCCTCGGCGTCCCCGATCGACTCGGTCGATATGTAGCAACAACGTGGAACGATCGGGTCGTCCTCGAGCTCGGCGATCTTTTGATACTTATGGCCGAGCTTCTCATCGACGGTCCCTTCGGCCGCGAGCAAAGTCAGCTCGGCACGGTTGAAGCCGGAACTCAGCAAGTCGTCGATCGCCTCTTGCAACGTCTCGAGGCTGTCGAAGACGCCGACTGCTTCGCGAATGGTGCGGGCCTCTGGTTCAGCAGGCATCTATCCCTTCTCCGAAACTGGCAATGGAACGCAGGCTGATCTGGCCAAGCCGCCTTTTGACGCAGTTCAACGACATGAGCGTGCTTTGCAGACCAAGGGTATGTGAAAAATCGAGGGTGCCAAGTGACATGGAACGGCGTTTCTGGCCGGCCTTTGCCGCCAGCGAGCAAGGAGCGTATCCTGCAACGGAACTGGCAACCCGCGCCGTGGCATCGCCGGCCGCTGAATCAACGCTCGCAATCGCGTCCGATTTCGGTCAATTTTGACACGGGGAGCAGGCGGCCGGTTGCGCCGCCTGCCAATGTCCGGTAACGCCGTTCGGCTCGCCGGCAAAAAGGGCTTTGGGGGGGAATTGTTGCGAAGCATTGTCGATGTCCTGCGGAACCACGCAGGAGCGCATCCCGACCGTTCGCTGTACAACTTTCACAATCTAAAGGGCGACACGGTCGAATCCGTCACCTACCGGGGTTTTGACCGCACCACCAACTATCTCGCTGCCCGCCTCGCGGGCATGCCCGGAATCGAGCCGGGGCGTCCGGTGCTCCTCGCCTTCGGCCCGCGGCTGGCGATGATCACCAGCTTCGTCGCCTGCGCGAAGATGGGGGCGATCCCGGTTCCGGTGCCGCCGATCAGCGCAGCCAGCGGGTATCCGGGGCTGGAGCGTCTCGGCAAGATCGCAATCGACTCCGGCGCGCGGGCCATCCTCTATGACGGCCGCCAGCACAAGGCGCTCCTCGATATTCTGGCGAGCCGCCCGCGGGCATCGGAAGCGCCCGGGATCACCGCCGCGGCGGAGCTGAACTGGATCGACCCGGCGACGGTGAGCGGCATGCTGGACGACTTCGAGGCGACCCCCGGCGAAACCCTCTTCCTGCAATACACCTCCGGCTCGACCAGCGCCCCGCGCGGCGCCGTCATCAGCCACGCCAACGTCATCGCCAACTCCCCCGCCTCGCAGGAGGCGCCGCGCGTCACGCTGTCCTGGCTGCCGCACTTCCACGACATGGGGCTGATCGGCTACCACCTCTTCCCGCTGATTTGCGGCGACACGGCCCACCTCTTCTCGCCGGCCGACTTTCTCCGCCGCCCGGCCCTGTGGCTCGAGCTGATCACCCGGCTGAGGGTCACCCACACCTCCGCCCCGAACTTCGCCTTCGACTACTGCGCGCGGAAGGATAGGGTGTCCGCCGCGGTCCTGGAGCGCCTCGACCTTTCGTCGCTCCAGGACATCATGAACGCGTCCGAGCCGGTGCGCTGCGATACGCTCACCGCGTTCCGCGAGCGCTTCGCCGGCTGCGGCCTGAAGGACTCGGCGCTGACGGTCGCCTACGGCCTGGCGGAGAACACGCTCAGGGTCACGGTCGGTGGCCGGGTGCAGCTCGCGGTCAACAAGGAACGGCTGGCGAACGGTCACGTCGCGACGGTGCGCGGCAAGCCCGACCTCGCCAATGCCGTCCGGTTTGCCAGCTGCGGGCGGCCGGTTCCGCAAGTCGATCTCCGCATCGTCGATCCCGAGACAGGCGCGGAAATGCCGGCCAGCAATACCGGCGAGATCTGGGTGGCGGGTCCGAGCAAGGCGGAAGGCTACTGGGGCAGGCCGGAGCTCAGCCGCGACATCTTCCAGGCAAAGATCGCCGGCGCGCAGGAGGACCGCGCCTATCTCCGGACCGGCGACATCGGATTCATCGACGAAGGCGAACTGTATGTCTGCGGGCGCATCCGCGACATGACGGTGCTGCGCGGCAAGAACGTGTTTCCGAACGACGTGGAGGCCGCGATCCTCGCGCATTTTCCCGGGATCGAGCCAGGGCGCGTGGCGGTGTTCGGCTACGGCGCCGAACAGTTCATCGAGACGGGCCTGGTGATCCTCGTCGAGGACGGCAAGGGCGCGCGCGACGTGCCGCTCGCCGAAATCCAGCGGGTGGTCGTCCTCAATTTCCAGGTGCCGGTCGAGTGCGTCGCCCAGATCCGCCGGGGATCGCTGCCCAAGACCTCGTCCGGCAAGATCGCGCGGCATCTCTGCCAGTTGTCGTATGCGAAGGGCGATTTCGAAATCCTGGCGTCGCTGCGGCCCGAGAACGCCGGCGAATCGGAGGAATCGGTCACCGGACTGCTCGACGGGCTGCTGCTCAGGTCGGGCACGACGGCCGGCGACGACACGACGATGTCGGAGCTCGGCCTCGATTCGCTCGAGCTGGTCGACCTGTCGGTCCGCATCGAGGAGCTGGCGCGTCTCAACGGCATTGCCGAAGAGCAGCGGCTGAATACGGTGTACGACCTGCGGCTCTTGCAGACCGCCACGGTCGGCAAGGTGAAGCAGGTCGTGGCGGGGCTGGCGGCGAAGACCGCGCCGGTCGATCTCATCGCCAGCACGCTGGCGGATGCGATCGTGGCAATCGAGACCGACGAAGCGAAGCAGATGCGCCGCGATGCCGCGCTCGACGCGGCGCTGGTACCGTCTGCGCGCACCGATGTGGACGCAGGCGATGGCGCGGTGCTGGTGACCGGCGGCACCGGTTTCGTCGGCTGCTTCCTGCTGGAAGCGTTGTTGCGGCTGACCCGGCAGCCGCTGGTTGCTCTCGTCCGCGCCGAAAACGGGGATCATGGCCGCATGCGGTTGCGCACCGCGCTGTTGCGGGCGGGACTGTCGCCGGGCCATGTGGAACATGCGATGCGCACGCGCATCGAGGTCGTTTGCGGCGACGTCGTGGAGCCGCGGCTCGGACTGACGGAAGCCGAATGGCATCGGCTCTCGCAAACGGTGGCCACCGTCTACCACTCGGCGGCCGAGGTCGACTATCTCAAGACCTATCGTGAGCTCATGAGCGCCAATGTCGTCGGCACCGAAGAGGTCATCAGGTTCTGCTGCAGCAGCCGCGCGAAGGTGCTCAACCACATTTCGACCACCTTCGTCTTCGGTTGGACGACCAAGACAGTCAAGGGCGAGGATGATCGCAACAGCGGCATGGAATGGCTCGACTTCGGCTATCCGCAGTCGAAGTGGGTGTCGGAGCAGCTCGTCTACCAGGCGGGCGAACGGGGCCTCGCCGTGCGCATGTTCCGTCCGTCGCTGATCACCGCTTCCCGATCCGGCCATTACATGCGTGGCGACATCTCGAGCCGGGCGATCGGCTACTGCATCCGGCACGCGGTGGCGTTGTCGGCGGAAAACCAGCTAAGCTTCCTGCCCGTCGACATCTGCGCCAACAACATCGTGGCGATTGCCAATCAGCCGGCGAGCTGCGGCCGGACCTTCCACCTGACCGCAAATCGCTACTACACGATGGAGACGGTTTGCCGGCTCATTACCGATCTGTATGGCTATCCATTCCACTATATGGACATGGACGGCTATGTCGATCACATCAACGCCCGTTGCGGCCCGGTCGACGACCTCTTCCCGCTCAAGCCGTTCTTCAACAACAGCCGCGAGAAGTTCAAGGCGATGGACAAGATGCGGTACGACAATCGCGCCTATCGTGAATTCTGCTTGCGGGCGCCGGAGGCGATGGCCGAGCCGCCGCTCAGCGAGACGGTCACCTGGCTCGTCGATTTCCTGATCGCCAACAAGCTCGTCCCGCCACCCGAGCCTGATTTCAGTCAGCCTCCTTTGGAGGCCGAGCGCGTATGACGGAAGCCTGGACGCTTCGGCGGCCGCCAACCGCGCGTTGTTCCGCGACAAAACCTGATCTTCTTGCCCGTGCCCGCGCGGCTGATCACCCAGATGCGGTTCCGATTTTCTTCGTTCATCCGCCGTCGAGACTGGGCAAACTGTTGCCAGCCCGAGGTAGATTGACCTAGATTGACAGCCGGCAAAGGAAGGGCTCGGGCTGTTGTCCCGCGATGTGGGAAAATCCTGGTTTTCCTCTGCCCGGGGCGTTCAACTCACGGGGCTAACAATGCGCGCTGCAAAGACCATCGGACTGCTTTGCCTGGCCGTTGCCGCGCTGTCGCCGGCGGCGATGGCGCAGGACGACATGGCTAACCTCGACGATGTGCTTCGGCCGATCCAGGAGGAGTTCAAGCTTCCGGCGCTCGTAGCCGCGGTCGCAAAAGGCGGCGAGATCGTCGCCGCAGGGGCGGTCGGCGAGCGCGCGTTCGGCAGCGGCGTACCGGTGACCGTCAATGACCGGATCCACATCGGATCCGACGGCAAGGCAATGACCGCGACGATCGCCGGAACGCTGGTCGACAGCGGCGATCTGCGCTGGGATTCGACGATCGGCGAGGTCCTCGGCGACAAGGTGCCGGGCCTCAATCCCAAACTGGCTGCGGTGACCCTCGATCAGCTCCTCTCCCACTCGAGCGGCATCCCCACCGACACGCCGGAGATGCTCGACATCTATTTCAATACCAATGCGTTCGACTACAGCCCGACCGAGTTGCGGCTGATGGCGCTCGACGCGTGGAAGGACAATGAGCCGGTGGTGCCGGAGGGTTCGCCGTTCCAGTACGCCAACTTCGGCTACATGACCGTCGGCGCCATGATCGAGGCGGTGACCGGCGAGCCGTGGGAAAGCCTGGTCCGGGAACGGATCTACGAGCCGCTTGGGCTGAAGAGCGCGGGGTTCGGCCCGACCGCGACGCCGGGGCTGATCGACGCGGCGGTCGGCCACCAGACCGACGATGACGGGACGATCGTGCCGCGTCTGTGGGGCACCTGGGCGGATGCGCCGCCATTACTGGCGCCCGTCGGAACCAACCACATGTCGATCCTCGACTTCGCCCGCTGGGCCGCCTGGAATGCCGGCAAGGGGATGCGGGGCCCGAAGCTCGTCGAACCTGAGACGCTGGCGCACATCCAGGCCGAGAAAGTGCGCACCCCGCCGCGCCCCAATCCGCCGCCGGGCACTCCGGCCGAGGGCGGCTATGCGTCCGGCTGGAGCATCGAGAAGTTCGACTGGGCGGACAAGGAGCTGCTCACCCACAACGGTTCCAACGGCTTCAACCTGGCGAAGATCCTGGTCGATCAGGACCGCGATCTGGCGATCGTCGTCGCGACGAATATCGGCGGCAAGCCGGCCGACCTCGGGGCGGGAAAGGCTCTCGGCGAACTCTACCGGCGCTTCCGCTGAAGCGGCGCCGACGGTTGCGCGGCGGAGGCTGAGCGCCGCGTCATCGGCGCCCGCGATCCCGCCCGCGACGGGCGCAAGACGGCCCGCCCGTTAACGCTGCGAGTTAACGCTGCTAACGGAATGCGCTTGAACCCCCTCCCCCCACCGCCTGTACAGTTTCAATCAAATTTGATGCAGCAGGTTCATGCGCTCCGCGCTGCCAGGCTGGCGTCGGGCGCGGCAAGGGAGAGGCCAACATGGCAAGCGAACCCATTCTCGTCGACTGGTCGCCGCGACACGCCGGGCTGTTCGGCAATCACTTGATCAAGCTCCAGCATCGGCTGCACGAGTCACCGCTGTTCAGCAACGACGCTTTGGCCAGGCTGATCGAAGAGGTTCCACGCGCGCACTACCACGTCAACACCATGAACCAGACCGTCCACGATCCCGCCAGCTGGCGGGACGGCGAGATCGGCGACGCCAGCGGTCATGACGTGATCGAGGCAGTGCGCACCGGCAACATCTGGGTGCTGATCCAGCGTGTCGGCGAGATCGATCCCGCCTACCAGGCCGTCATCGACCAGATCTTCGACGAGTTCGAGGCGGGCGTGCCAGGTCTGAAGACCTTCAAGCAGAAGATGAGCATCCTCATCTCCTCGCCCAAGGTTCAGGTCTACTACCACTGCGACATTCCCGGCCAGTCGCTGTGGCAGATCCAGGGACGCAAGCGGATCTACATCTATCCGAACACGGCGCCGTTCCTCCGCCAGGAAGCAATGGAGAGGATCATCCTCAACGAGGCCGACGAGCAGGACACCCCCTACGAGCCGTGGTTCGACGACTATGCGGACGTCATCGACCTCGAGCCCGGCCAGATGCTGCACTGGCCGATCAACGGGCCACATCGGGTGGTCAACCACGACTGCCTCAACGTGTCGTTCACGACCGAGCACTGGACCACGCCGCTGCGCAACCGCTACGCCAACCACTACGCCAACGGCGTCCTCCGGCGGTCGCTCGGCGTGAAGAACGTCGGCATCGCCGAGTCCGGCCCGGCGCTGTGGGGGAAGCTCGCCCTGGCCGCCGCCCATCGCTACTCCGGCATGCAGAAAAAGAACCGGATGACCTACAAGGTCGACTTCCGGGTCGATCCGGCAGCCCCCATGGGGATGCGCGACATCGAGGCATACGAGCTGGCGAAATAGCCGAAGCCGTGGCGGTCACCTTGGGGAGCAGTGCCGTGTTGCAGATCACGCCGCAGGCCGGGGCAGCTTCGGCAGGCCTCCGCGTCCGGCGAATCGACTCGCTGGCGGGCATGGACGACATTCGCAGCGAATGGCAGGCGCTCGAGAAGCGCGCTGCCGATTCCCTCGCCTACTTCCAGAGCTACGACTGGTGCCGCAACTGGTGTACCCACTACGCGGCCGGCCGCGGCAGTCGGCCGGCGATCCGCATCTATGTCGGCCACATGGCCGGCCAACTCGTCATCGTCTGGCCGCTCATGCTGACTGGCGACCGCTACACGGTCCGCAGGCTCGTCGCCCTGACCAAGCCGCATTCCCAGTACGGCAACATCCTCGTCGATCCCGATGCCGCGTCCGCAGGCATCACGGCCGATCTCATCGAACCCTGCTGGCGGACGATCCGACGCCGGGAGAAGGCGGATGCCGTGGTGCTCGACAGCGTTCCCGAGGCTGCCTTCCCCGCCGGCCTCTGCGCCAATGCCGGGTTGACGGCGGTGCCGGCCGGTCTGAACTCGGCCATGGACCTGACGCGCTTCGCCGGCAGCTACGAATCGTACCGCGCCGGCCTGAAATCCACCATCCGCCGCTCCCGCAACAAGCGGCGCAACAAGCTCGCGGCACTCGGCAGCCTGGGCTACCGGGTCCACTTCGGCGGCACGCCGGAATATGCCGAGCTGGCCCGCATCGGCATCGCCATGAAACGCGTCTGGCTGGAGGAGACCGGTCGTCCGACCCAAGCGCTGAACCTGCCGCGCGTGCCGGAGTTTCTCGCCAGCTTGTCCAACAACGCCGCCGGCGATAACGGCGCCGTCGCCGCCGCACTGACCCTCGACGGGCGGCCGGTCGCCATCGAGATCGGCTTCCTCTATCACCGACGCTTCTACTCCTATCTCGGCGCTTTCGACTGGGCGCTTCGCGACTATTCGCCCGGCAAGGTGCAGCTTGAAGAAGCGCTCAGGTGGTGCCTGGAACGGGGCATCGAGGTCTACGATCTGCTCGGCGACGCTTCGAGCTACAAATCCGACTGGTGCAATCTCACCACGCCGCTGACCACCTACCGCGCCGCCAACACGATCTACGGGCATGCCTATCTCAGCCTGTGGCGCGACAACCTGCGGCCGGCGCTGAAGCGAGCCTTCGAGCGCATGCCCCTGGGGCTGCGCTCCCGACTGGCTCCCCTGGTGGAAAAGCGAACCGGCACCACGCGCGCGGTGGTCTGGAAATGATGGAGCCCATACGCGCCTTCCCGACCGGCGCGCGGCGCGCGCCATGAGGGCGCGCGACGTTCTCCTCGCCATCCTGCCGCTGCCGCGCGCGCTTCGTCAGCGGGTGCGGGACATGTCGACCGGGAGCGCGGGTTATCTCGGCAATGCCGGCAAGGCCTTCCTGATCCGCATCGCCGGCGCCGGCATCGGCTTCGCGCTGCAGATCCTGCTGGCGCGGCTGTTGTCGCTCACCGACTACGGCCTGTATGTGACCTTCTGGACCTGGCTGTTCCTTGCCGGCCAGATCGCGGCGCTGGGCTTCAACGATTCGTGCCTGCGCTTCCTGCCGCGCTATCTGAGCCGCGGACGGTTCGACGACGCGCACGCCTATCTCGGCATCGGCTACCGGGTGGTCGTGGCCGGCTCCCTGGCCATCGCCGGCTTGGGTCTTGCCGCCCTGTGGGGCCTGTCTGCCGTGTCCCCGACGGTGGACGACCGATGGCTGATTCTGGCGCTCTGTTTCGTCGGCATCCCCTTCCTCGCCTTCGAGCTCTACCTGGAAGGGATCGCGCGGAGCTTCGGATGGTTCGTGCTCGCGGCTGCGCCTGCCTATGTCCTGCGTCCGGTCGTGCTGGCGCTCGCGGTTGTCGCGACCGCGCTTCTCGGCTTCCACCTCGACGCGGCTGCCGCCCTCGGCATCGCCATCGCCGTCACCGGCGCGGTGACGCTCGGCCAGGCCGTGGTGTTGCGCCAGTGGGTTCGCCGCCAGATCGGAATCCCGAGGCACGCTGCCGGCGCCGGCCGCAAGAGGCGTCGCTTGTGGCTGGCCGCCACGCTGCCGCTGACGATCGTCTACGGGATCGAGGAGATCTATCTGGTCTCCGACATTCTCGTGCTCGGCCTGCTCGCCGAGCCGTCCGGCGTAGGAGTCTACTTCGCCGCCGTTCGACTGATGACGCTCGCCGGCTACGTCTACTATGCCTTCATGCTCATCTCGAGCCGCGAGTTCTCGCTTGCCCGCGCCAATCTCGATCACCGCGAGCTGCAACAGAAGGTAGGCAAGGCGACCTGGTGGACATTCTGGCTGACTGTGCCGACGGTGCTGACGACGGTTGCGCTTGGATATCCGCTGCTCGCCATGTTCGGCGAAGACTATGTTGCGGGATACGGTGTCCTGGCCGTACTGGGTGTCGGCCTGATCGCCCGGGCATCCGTCGGCCAGGCCGGGGACCTCTTGGTCGTGCTCGGCCACCAGCGAGACGCCCTCCTCGTCGCCCTCGCCAGTCTCGGCATCAATGTCATGCTGGCGGTCGTGCTGGTCCCGATCTTCGGAATCCTGGGCGCGGCCATCGCCACCGCCTGCTCACAGGCCGCGCGTGCGGCGGCGCTGTCCTATTTCGTCAGGCGCCGGGCCAGGCTCGAAACGTTCGTTCTCGCCGGCCGTCAACCTGCCGCCCGGTCAGAGCTCAACGCCTCCGTCGCGTCGTAGCCGAAGCGTTCGAGATAGCGCGCCCAGCGGCGGACGATGAGGTCGCGGTCGGCGCCGTCCACCCTGTTGACATTGCGCCGGTGGCCACGCCGTTCCTCCAGCGAGGCGTTGACCGCCGCCTCCGCCGGCTCGAACGGGCCGAGGTCGAGCTGGCGATAGATGGCGCGCAGCGTGCCGATGGGATCGGTGACAAGATCCTCGTAGCGCGATTCGACGAGCCGCCCCGGCGGAATGAGGGCGCGGTCGCGCTCATAAGCCTCGAAGATCCGCTCGAAGATGTCGAAGACGTAGTCGCGCAGCCAGTCGTCATCGGCCGGAATCGGATTGTGAAGCCCCTGGCTGGAGCAGAGCACCTTCACCGTGCGGGTGTGCGAGGCGTAGATGTCGAACGGGTCGCGCGCCGTATAGATGAAGCGGGCATTGGGGAAGAGCTTGAGCAGCGTCGGGATGCGCGCTGCGTGAAACGGCGACTTCAGCAAGAGCCGCCGGTCGTGGCCGTACTGAAAGGCCTTGACCAGCCGGAGATACGCCGCCTCCCATCGCCGATGGTCCTCGGCGCTCAGATCGGAGAGATCGAGGTAGCCCATGCCGGCCGGCCCGTGGCGGGGAAAGGCCAGCGTGCTGTAGGGGGTACCGATGCCGGAATTGAGCAGCGCAAACTCATCCTCGGCGGCGCGATCGAGCCCGAAGATCATGTCATCGAACGGCCGCCTTTCCGGAGCGAGGGCGCGCGCCCATCGGCCGATGAAGCGCTGGGTGACGAGAAACGTGCTGGGGAACATGCACTGAAAGGCGGTCGGGGCGGCAAGCCGCGGATCGCAGTCCATGAGCTCGTGGAGGAGCGACGTGCCGGTGCGCCAGTGGCCGATGATGAAGATCGGGTCCACAACCTCGGTCCGCTCGATCCGTTTCCGGTAGATCGCCTCGGAGAGGTGATGGAGCCCCGAATTGAGCGGCGTGATCATCGTGGCGACGAGGATACGCGGCAGGCAGTTGACGGTGATGTCGAAACGGCCGGAGGCGAGCAGCTTCGCCCAGGCACCGAAAGTCATGCCATTCCAGAAATACGGCGTGACGCCGCCATACCGTTCGAGCCTGAAGGGATTCTTCACGAGGGCAGGTTCTTCCTTGGCCGTGATACCGCCGCGATGCGGCCGGCACGGACCGGACGTCCCTCCGCGAAGAGGCTTACGCCCCCCGCGCGCGTTCCCGCCGTCCCGCGCCGAATCAAGCATGCCATGGCAGAGGGCCGGATGCCAACCGGGGCATGGGCAGAGGCTTGTCCGGCGCTCCCGCGCAGCCTAAACGCGAAGCCTTGTCCGGCGATCCCGCGCGGCTCAAATGGGCCGCACCCATCGAAAGGGAGCCCGGAACCCGGAGCGGAACCATGACCATTCTCGTCACCGGCAGCGCCGGGCATCTGGGCGAGGCGCTGATGCGCACCCTGCGGGCGGCCGGCCGTCCGGCCCTCGGCATCGACGTCAAGCCGTCGCCGTTCACCGACCGGGTCGGCTCCATCGCCGACCGGCCGTTCGTCGAATCGTGCCTCGGCGAGGTGCGTGCTGTGATCCACGCGGCGACGCTGCACAAGCCGCATGTGGCGACGCACGGGTACCAGGACTTCATCGACACCAACGTCATCGGCACGCTGGTCCTCCTCGAGGCAGCGGTGGCCGGCGGCGTCGGGGCCTTCGTCTTCACCAGCACCACCAGCACCTTCGGCTCGGCGCTCACCCCGGCCGACAACGAGCCGGCGGCCTGGGTGACGGAGGCGGTCACGCCGATCGCCAGGAACATCTACGGCGTCAGCAAGCTGGCGGCCGAAGGTCTCTGCGAGCTGTTCTCCCGCCGGCATCGGCTGCCGACGATCGTGCTCAGGACCTCGCGCTTCTTCCCCGAGCCCGACGATAACCCCGCCGTCCGCGATCGCTACGAGACGGCCAACGTCCAGGCCAACGAAATGCTCTATCGCCGGGTCGATATCGCGGACGTCGTCGACGCCCACCTGCTCGCGCTGGAGAAGGCGAAGGCGATCGGCTTCGATCGCTTCATCATCTCGGCGACCACGCCGTTCACGCCCGCCGATCTCCCCGCGCTGCGCAGCGATGCGCCGGCGGTGGTCCGGCGCCTCTTCCCGGACTACGAGCAGCTCTACGCCGCCCGCGGCTGGAGGATGTTCCCCTACATCGACCGCGTCTATGTGAACCAGCACGCAATGAAAGGGCTCGGCTGGCAGCCGAAATACGATTTCGCCCACGTGCTCGCCTGCCTGCGCAGCGGCGCGGACTTCCGGAGCGACCTGGCGCGGGAGGTCGGCAGCAAGGGCTATCATGCCACCGATTTCGG
>Ga0210144_1001038_pt1 | contig 12300 bp, 9 predicted proteins | sample Muzzi_PWA_D2_FD_185532 | JGI IMG/M metagenome (GOLD analysis project Ga0210144, IMG submission 185532) | Wetland microbial communities from San Francisco Bay, California, USA, that impact long-term carbon sequestration - Muzzi_PWA_D2 (SPAdes) | ecosystem: Environmental > Aquatic > Marine >...
TGCACGTCCGCGGGTCTTACCTGCAGCTTGACGCCGCCCAGTGCCGTGGAGAGAAACCAGTTGGCCCAGATATGGTGTTCATGCGCCACCCAGGTTTCGATGCCTTCCGCCTGCAGTCGGCCGCGTACGATATGCGCCTCCAGCGGGTTGGTGAACGTGGCGATCGTTATCAGCATGAGGCGGGGTCGTGCTCCCCGTAGAGAACCGGACTGCGTCGTATGATGTCAGGGCCTGGCCGGAATGGCGCTGATGACGCGACGCCCTGGCCTTCCGGCGCCGTGTCCTGGTTGCGGGCGGCCGGGCTGTCCCGGCCAGTAGCCGGGCTGATCGGGCCAATGCCCGGGCCGACCCGGTCGATCGCCGGGGCGCCAGGGTCTGTTGCCATGCCCGGGACCGTAGCCCGGGTAGCCGGGATAAACCGGCAGGTATCCGAAATCAGGCTCCGAATAGGTCTCGGGCGTTTGCATGGCTGCCTGGGCTTCGACCCTGGCGCGCATGGCCTCCGCCTCGGCCTGTCGGCGTTCCGCCTCGAGTTTCTCGTTCTCCAGTCGGCGTCTTTCCATGCGTTCCGCCTGTCGAATGACGGAATAGTAATCGTCATGGTCCGACGGCGGTGGCGGCAGGGGCCTGAGTTCGATCATGGCGGGCCGGACCGCCGGGTCCGACGGCGGGGTTTCGCTGAAATGGGTAACGCCGTGAGGATCGGTCCAGCTATAGACCACGCCCGCCAGTGCCTGCGTTTGCGGCATCCCTGCCAACCAGCAGCAGGTGATGAGGAGAAGTCGCTTCACGAGAGATATCATCATAATGAGTGGGTCTTGGCCTTATTATGAGTTCCCTGCAATTATAGTCCTCAGAAATGCCGTTCGAGGGCGATTTGCAGGTAATCGTCATCCCGGTAGGCATACAACGGGTCACTGGATGAGATATGCGAGAAGGCGCGGGCCTCTGCATCGATGGTCCAGTTCTCGCCGATACGGCGGCTGGCCTCCAGATTCCAGGTCACGCCGCTGCCATCGCGGTCGGCGATCACCCCGACCAGCAGTTCGGTCGAGGGAATGTCGTTCAGCGTCAGGCGCAGGCCGACCATGATGTCGTCTTCAAACGGTGTCGGCGCCTCTTCGTCACGGGTATCGTAATGGTATTCCGCGATGTATCCGAGGTCGGCCGCCGTATCGAACACCCCGACCCGGGTGTACTCGAAACCCCCGACCATGGACTGGTAGCGACCGCCCTGGCCGCTGCGCGTCAGCGCCTCCAGCTTCCACAGCCAGGAACCCTTGGTCGCCTGCAGGTCGAGGCTGGTCTGTTTGATGAGGTCATACCGGGGTATCAGTACCGGCTTGCCGGAATCGTCGGTTCCGGGGAAAAGACGCGGATCACGGGCCGTGCCGATGAACTGTGCTACACCGATATCCCAGTCGCCGATGTAATCCGACCAGCGGATGGCGTAATCCACGTGCTTCTGCCTGGCTCCGGATTCGTACTCCGCATTGCTGGTGTCGACCCGCGGTATGGTGCGCAAGCGTCCGTTTCTGCCGGGAAAGGTGCGTTCGCGAAACCAGGGAAGCACGAACAGATCGAGATTGCCCCAGTCGCGCACCAGGGTGAGATTGACCATGGGCTGGCCCAGTTTGTCTTCCTGATCGATATTCTCGACCAGGTCGGTCTGGTTGATGATGTCGACCAGATGCTGTGATTCCGCGACGCCCCAGAATACCTTGCTGATCCCGGCACGCAATTCCCAGCTATCGCTGGCCTTCAGCCAGACCAGTTCACGCACATCACCGTGCGTTCGTTTGCCATCGTGCTGGTCCCAGCGGTAGAAGGGCTCGATGGTAAGACTCTGCTTTCCGTCGGACCATGCGCTGTAGTACTCGGGCTGGAATGCCAGCGAGACGCCGCTGCCCGCCTGCGTCGGATCTGCGGGACTGTGCGGAAACAGCCGGACTTCGGACTGGGCATAACCGGACCACTCGCCCGCCTGCAGCAGGCCGTGTTGGCAGAGCAGCGCCAGCAGCAGGCACAGGCGGGGGCGAAGCGGTGTGATTTGCATCGTGCCGGTCGTGTTTTCCTGTGCAGCTTCCGGCCGCACCGCTGCGCGTGCCGTGCCGTCTGCATGTCATAGAAAAGGCTTGGAAATCCCGTTAAAGGCTCATCATACGGTGGCCGATACGCCATTCATAGTGCAGCTATTCGACTGTTCTACGGTCCGCACCATGGGGGGTGAAACATGAGTGTTGCAACTCACGACTCGGTTCTCGGCAAACGCAAGAGCGGTAAGGGCAAAGGCCGCCGCAAGGGTGTCGCCTCACTGAAGGCGCTGCGCCGGGCGCTTGCGCGGCGGCGGCTCGAGGAAATGCGCGAAGAGGAAGACCTCAAAGCACAGATCTACGACGTGCTGGCCGACGAATAGACCCAGCCCCCCCGGATTTCATACCCTCACGTCAGTCTCGTCCAGCGGCTGGTCTGGCGCGCAAACGACACCGTTCCTGCATCATTCCCGAATGCCGTGTGTGTGCCTAGCCCGCATTTCTCACCGGGATCCCGGATGCTGGCGCAGGGCTCGTGTGACCGGACACCGCTCTGGAGCGAAAAGGGTAGCCGTAGCTACCTTTTGAGTGAAGAGCAAGTCCGGGCACGCGAGAACCAGCCAGGGCCGGGATAGGCATTTCGTGAATACATACTGTCTGCTACGCGTTGACAGCATTCTCATTATATCCACTGCATTACATCGCCACACCGCCGCCCGGTGAGAAATGCGGGCTAGAATGCTGACATGGCTTCCCGCACTCTGACATTGCGCTGCGACGTTGCGATCAGCGACCTGCTGTGTCGCGCGATCCGCGAGTATGCACATGCCGCCTATCCCGAGGGTGGATCGGATTGTGCGCAGGTGGCGCGTTACACGCTGCTCGAGGCCGCAGCGGCCATCGATGCGTCAATCACCACGGATCATGGTGAGGCGGTCATCAGCCGGCGCCTGCGAACCACCCTGAAGGCAGCCATTGACTACTATTTCGATCGCCTGGATGCCGCATCGGGTACCGGCTCGGTTCACCAGCGGGCCGTGTTTGCCGGACTCCTCAGGGGCGAGCCGCTGTCCCGTGCGGCGCTGGACGCCGCCTTGGCGGCTGATGGCGGGAGTGCAGACGTCTAGGAACGATTATTCCCGATTAACGATGAAACTCAGCTACAGCGGAGAAGGACAACATCCGGGCCGGGGCCGCAAGACACGCTGTAAATACCTCCCTGTCGGCTCGACTACCGCGGTCGCTCCGGGCGTCCTGCCCTCACGCGACTCTTGCGCTTCCATGTGCATCGTCCTTGCGGCAGACGGTCTTGCGGCCCCGGCCCGGATGCCGCAAACCAGGTTGCATGCGTCTGGTGGCTGAATTTCAGGGATAATCTGGTGATTATTTGATCCATTTCTCCAGAGCCGCGATGATCTTCTCAGCCTGATCCTTGCTGGAGATATTGAACTTGGATTTTTGCTGGTACTCGCCCCCCCGTTTCTGGTAGCGACGAATCGAATATTTGTCCGGACCATACTGCTGTTTCGCGCGGTCCCAGTCCTGGTACCGGAAAATGATCGTGCACCAGGCGCCCTTGGTGAGAATTTCCTTGTCCAGTTCCTTGACGGTTTCGATGCCGTCCTCTTCGTAGGTTACTGTCAGTTCATCGGGGGTTGAGGCCATGCCAAGCTCCGGATTGGTGTCGATAGCGGGAAACCGGCAATAACGCCGGTTGCTGGGGCGGCCATCATACGGAATTCTTCGGCGGGCGGAAGTGCGTCGCTATAAATTTATTATATTCATCGGGTTACCGGCCCCGTCCCTGGCAATATAACGGGCGGTACCGCTTGTGCCGATGCCGGCCGGTAACGAGAGGCCGCTTCAGGTTTCCCATGGGGTTTGTTGCGGGACCTCCACGGGCTGGCCGGGCGGTATTTCCGCTGGCGGTTCGGGCGTGGATTCAGGCGGCCCTTCGGGCGGGATACCGGGGGGCAGCTCCTGCGGTGGTTTCTCCGGCGGTGTTCCCGGCGGGATCTCCGGTTCATCAGGCTGGTTGTGAAGGCGCATGACGGATCTCCTCTGTGTCGGAAGTTGTTGTCGTTGCAGGGCCCGGCAACTGTTGTCCTGTCGAAGGGGAGGCCATGGACGCGGGTGTCAGGGGAACATTAATGCCGCCACCAGGTACAACAGCAAGGCCGAGATGATGACAACCGTAAAGCCAAACTGGATCGCAAGCAAGGACGCCATGACGGCGCTCACGACCGAAGCGCAGCCGTTGATGCCCCACGCCCAGGGTATGAATCCCGGCATTTCGGCGCCGATACGCTCCAGCCCGAGGGGAAACGGCATGCCCATGCAGAAGGCCAGCGGTGCAATCAGCAGAATGCTGACAATCACCCGTAACGCCAGGGGCAAGATCATCAGGCTGTCGCACAACGGGCCGAGCAGGAAACTGTAGGCGATCCCCAGCCCGATGATGCCGGCCACGGCCTTGCCGGCGAGTCGGGACGGCCTGGCGGTCTTCTTGCGGAAATGCGCGATCGAGGCGCTGCCCAGTCCGGCAAATAGCAGGAAGGCGGTCAGTACCGTGGCCACGGCATAGAGCGGGTGATCCAGAAACAGGATGAATGTCTGGATGAACGCGATCTCGATGAACAGGAACGCCAGCCCGATGGCGAAAAAATACACCACGATGCGGTCGCGCCGGAGGGGAAATGACTGTGCCGTCGGCTGCCATCGTCGCAATCCCAGCGGCAGCAGGATGAACAGCCCGCTGATAAGCGCCGCCTGCAGGAGTGTCGCCACCATCACCAGGTACCCCGACTCCAGCAGCGGCAGGCCGCCCTGCCCGCGCAGGGCCAGAATCTCGGGTAAAACTGCCCATTTGAAAAAGTGAAAGAAATAGGGCCGGTCATCCGTGGCCGGCTCGATATTGAATTTGTAGCGCGCCATGAAGCCCGCGGCGTCGCTGCCATTCAGCGCCGTGGCGGCCTGGAAGAAATACGGTTGCTCCAGGACATTGATTTGATTGGCCTCGGTTTCCGTCATGCCCGGATACCAGGCGACGTCGAAGGCCCGCGCCGCGCAAAAGGCGCGCAGGTCCGCGATTTCTCGTGCGGTGAATACGCCGTTTTTGACCAGCAGCGTGCCTGTCTGCCAGCTGCGGATCAGGGCAAGCTGGCGCTGCGGTGTGGCGACGCCGGCTTCCCGCAGCGCGCGCAGCGCCGTGGCATAGAGCTTGAGCGAATCGCGCGGCGGCAGTTTGATCCAGCGGCTGATGGCGAGATAGCCCCCCGGGTTAAGCCGTTGCAGGTAGTCCTGCAGGGCCTCGACGGTGTAGAGGTAGTTCTCGTTCAGGGAATAGAGGCCGGCGCTGGAGGCGCCGAACGCATCCAGCAGGCTGATCTGTATCAGGTCGTAGCGTTCGCGGCTTTCCCTGATGAAGCCGCGCGCATCGGCACTGTGCACACTGACACCCGGGCGCTGATAGAGTTGTCCTGAATACTTGCCAAAGTCGTTGCTGACGAGTTCGATCACCTGGGGGTTGAGTTCGACCGCATCGATCCTCGGCACGTCGTGATTGAGCGCCTGCTGAACCTCGGCTCCGCCGCCGGCGCCCAGTACCAGTACCTGTTCCGGCTCTGCCAGATAATAGGGCAGGGCCGAGGTCAGCCAGTCCAGGTAAGGCAATGGCTTGTGCCCGGGATTGTGGTTGATCGCGGTCATGCTGTCCGCGTCGGTGAACAGGCCGAGCTGTTCGGGGATCGGGGTATCGGCGTAGAGGCTGAGTCCCGGCGCATGTCGCAGCGGGACACGCCGGCTGTCCACCACTGTCAACAGGCCGAGCGGGCTGGAGCGTTCATCGATGATCCGCGTGCCGCCGATGCGCAGCGTCTGGGGCAGTCCCTTGTAGGGTGAGATCTGCAGTTCGAGCCACGCGCCCGGCAGGCTGATCAGCACAGTCGCCCCCAGCAGCGCCAGCAACGGCCAGCGGCGCTGCGTCATCTGCAGTTCCCGGCTCGCGACAAGCGCGGCCAGCAGTCCAAGCGCACCGATGATCTGCAGGGCGGTGCCGGGGAAGACCACGAACAGCAGCAGGACGATGCCCAGGCTGCCGGCGCCGGCTCCCAGCAGGTCGGCTGCATAAATATGTGGCACGTCTTTCCGGAAACGGGTGAGCGCCAGCGCAATGCCGTTGGCCGCGAAGAAGAACGGCAGCGACAGGAGCAGGTAGAGCATCAGCAGGCGCAACGGCTGGTGCCAGTCCCAGAGCACTTCCTCGGCATTGAAGGGTATCCGCTGGGCGAGCAGACCGCACGCCACGGCGGACAGGCCGAACAGCATCAGGCATGACCAGTAGACACGCTCGAAACGCCGCAGCAGGGCCGGACCCGCCAGGGCGATAAACGTGCCACTGGCGCCATAGCCCAGAAGCGCCAGGCTGATGATCATGTAGGCGAAATGATGCCACTGGATGATCGAGAACAGTCGCATCAGCAGCACTTCGTAAGCCAGCGCCGCGGCCGAAACCAGCGCCACCGAAACAACGGGCAGCGGACGGCGGCTGGTACGGGAGGTCACGGGCAAACCGGCATCACGGGGGCGGTGCATCGCCTGCCTCCGAACGGGCTAGTGCGTTCCCGTCAGCGGCACGAATCGAACCGGCAGAATCTGACGGGTGGTGACCTTGCCGGCGGCGTCCTTTTCCACCAGCAGCAATTGCTGGACCATGAATCGGCTGCCCACGGGTATGATCATGCGCCCGCCGTTCTTCAGCTGCCTGATCAGTGGCGGGGGGATATGGCTGGCCGCCGCCGTCACCACGATGGCGTCGAACGGCGCCTGTTCCTCCCAGCCGTAGTAGCCGTCGCCTATGCGCGCCTCGATATTACTGTAACCCAGGCGCTGCAGATTCCGGCGGGCCTGCACGCCCAGCTCCTCGATGATCTCGATGGTGTAAACCTCTCCGCCCAGTTCTCCCAGGATGGCCGCCTGGTAGCCGGAGCCGGTGCCGATCTCCAGCACGCGTTGTCCGGGTTCGAATTTCAGCAGGTCGGTCATGATCGCCACGATGTAGGGCTGGGAGATGGTCTGTCCGTGGCCGATCGGCAGGGGCCGGTTTTCATAAGCCACATCCCGCAATTCATCGGGTACCAGCTCATGGCGCGGTACCGTCGCCATGGCTTCAAGCACCCTCGGGTCCAGCACCTCCCTGTCGAGCGCCTCGCTGGTCAGGCGGACATCCGCCGCAATTTCCTCCAGCATGGCCTGCCGCGCCGCACTGTAGGGATCATCACCGGTTCCCGGCGCACCGAACGCCGCGCTCGTGGCGTAGAGCATGACAATCAGTACTCCGGTGAGCATGGATATCAATGAACCGGGAAATATGTCTTTCATAAGCTTCATGTCTGTCTACAGCATAGTGCATGCCTTCGCGTTCGCTGTTGATGCATATCAGGCAATCAGGTTCTCCGGCACGACACCCCGGCGCCATTAGCGCGATTGTTCTGTCACGGCTATAGTAATGGTTGTCCGGACAACCCCGACCCGCCAGTGCCAGATCATGCAAGAGACGAACAGACCGGTTCTGATCTACGACGGTGATTGCGCCTTTTGCGCCTGGCAGGTGCGCTACTGGCGGCGTCTCACCGGGGACGCCGTCGACTATCAGCCCTACCAGGCGACTGCCGAACGCTATCCCGATGTGCCACCCGGGGAATTCGCCCGCGCCATACAACTGATAACAGCGGATGGTCGGCGCTTCAGCGGCGCCGAGGCGGCATTCCGGGTGCTCGCCGCCGGCGGGCGCACGGCGTCACTGGCTTGCTACCGTTATCTGCCGGGGTGTTCCCGGTTAAGCGAGGCGGTGTACCGTTTCGTGTCGCATCACCGGGCCGCTGCGTACCGGCTGGCGCGCCTCTCCTGGGGGCGGGAGCGTTATCCCGCGCAATACCATCTGGTCAGCTGGCTGTTCCTTCGCGGACTGGCGCTGATCTACCTGTTTGCTTTCGCCTCCTTCGGCCTGCAGGCCGATGGACTGGTCGGCAGTCACGGCATCCTGCCGGTGCAGGCGGACCTCAAGGACATGGTGGCGAACTACGGCAGCAATGCCTACTGGTTGTATCCCAGCGTTTTCTGGCTGGATGCCAGCAATGTGGCCCTGAAGGCGGTTGCGCTGGCAGGCATGGCCGCTTCCCTGCTGCTGTTTGCCAACATCCTGTCACGGTTCATGCTGCCGTTGCTGTTCCTGCTCTACCTCTCCGTCGTGTACGCCGGGCAGGTGTTTTTCAATTTCCAGTGGGATTTCCTGTTGCTCGAGGCGGGGTTCCTGGCGATCTTTCTACCCTATGGTTCGCCGTTCATTCTCTTCCTGCTGCACTGGGTACTGTTCCGGCTGAGGTTTCTCTCCGGTTTGTCCAAGCTGATGAGCGGCGACGAGACCTGGGCCAATTTTACCGCATTGAAGTACTATTTCGAGACCCAGCCACTGCCTCACGTCGGCGCCTGGTATGCCAACCAGCTGCCGGAGTGGCTGCTGCGGGCAGGCGTCGGCTGGACCTTCTTCGTCGAACTGCTGGTGCCTTTCCTGATGTTCCTGCCGCGGCAGCCGCGCCTGTTCGCCGCCTGGACCACCATCGTGATGCAGGTGCTCATCCTGCTGACGAGCAACCACAATTTTTTCAACCTGCTCACCATTACCCTGTGCCTGCTGCTGTTCGATGACCGGGCGTTTCGCTGGCTGCATTACCGTGAATGGTCGATGCCGTCGGCCCGGGGCGTGATGCGAAACTTCCTGCGGGTTGCCACGCCGGTGCCAGGACGTTTCGCCAATGCATTCGCCGGTCTTCTCACCGTGGTGATTTTCTCGAGCACGCTCAGCATGATGTGGGCCACGATCACGGGGCGCCCGCTGCCTGCCTTCAACGAACCGGTGGTGCGCGCGCTGGTGCAGTGGCACATCGTGAACAATTACCATGTCTTCCCCATCATTACCACGGCGCGACCGGAACTGGTGGTCGAGGGATCCTCCGATGGCAAGACGTGGAAGGCCTACGGTTTCAAATACAAGCCGGGAGAGCTCACACGCCGGCCGCCGTTCGTCGTGCCCCATCAACCGCGCCTCGACTGGCAGATGTGGTTCGCCGCCCTGTATCCGCCGAATTCGCCGGTGGCGTACTGGTTTTATGATTTCATGCGGCGACTGCTGGAGGGCTCACCGGACGTGCTCGCGCTGCTCGACCACAATCCCTTTCCGGACCAGCCGCCCAAGTACCTGCGGGCGCGCCTGGAGATGTATCAATTCGCCACGCCGGAAATGAAGCGCGAAACCGGACAGTGGTGGACCCGCAAGCCGCTGGGTGTCTACGTGCCGCCGCTCACGCTGCAGGATCTTCAACGCCCCGGTCTGTCGCAGTAAGTCATCGACGGGGCCGTTGGGCGCATCGGACTGTTCCCCGCTCCCGCCAATCGCCTGCAGGTGCCGGTAGCCGAGTTTCAGGGGTAATCAGGAATACGTGTGGGTCATTCCCCTCGCGTCAATTTTCCGTTATGCTCCAGCGTGCCCACTATTATGGGAACATATTCCCATATATATAATTCTCCTTAATCCCCAAGCGAGCCGGGTGCGACAACCCCGATCGACCAGGAAGTGCATATGACAGCGATGAATGTCCAGCCGGGTTCCGGCAAGTTTGTCTCCAGGGCTTCTCTATGGATCGTTGCGGTTCTTCTGCTGGGTCTTGCCGCCTGTGGCGGTGGTGGTGGTGGCGGAGGAGGCGACGGCGGTGAGGAGAGTGCTGAGGACGGCGGCGCAGGCGGTGTCGGCAACAGTGCGCCGGTCTGCACCATCAACACCCCGCCCGGCGATGTCACCATCAAGGCCGGCGGGAGCATCACTTTCACCGCGACGGTGAGCGATCCGGATGCGGGCGATGCGCTCAGCATCCACTGGACATTCACCGGGGGTGGCCCCGCGAGTTCCGGCGTCGAGGATCCGGGGACGGTGTCCTATCCCTCCGCCGGCACGTTTGTGGCGACGCTGGAGGCAAGCGACAATCAGGGCGCAGCCTGTGCCGTGCAAAGCCGGACCATCACCGTGACCGGCGCCAATCCCTCGGCGCCGGGCATCTCCATCAATTCCACCAGCCTGGACTCCGCGGGCAAGGTTTCCACGGTGGTACCGCAACAGCCGCAGGTTGCGAACACCGGCTACAGCGTGCTGGCGATCAACGATCTGGGCATGCACTGCGGTGATCTGGACACTCGTGTGGCGAGCATTCTGCCGCCATTCCAGGTGTTGCTCGCCCAGGTGATCCAGAAGGGCGCCAGCCCGACGCTCAATCCGCCGAACGTGAGTCTGTTCTACTCGTCGACCTATAACCCGAAGGACCCGATACTGGGTCAGACGGGCGTCCTGAACGGCGTCAGGGGTGACGGCGGCACCTACAAGACCAACTTCTGGGATGTCATCCCGCTGGGCGCCTACGACCCGTTTTATCCGGCCCTGGTCACGCCGCTGTCCACCGGTCTGGCCGGAGCGACGAAACCGGTCACGGGAGACACGGGTCTGCCGGCACCGAACGTGGAGGATCTCTACATTGGTCCCGACGGCCGGGTGAACAGCGGCGACGAGGCGCTCACCGCGGTGCAGCACGCGATGCCCGGGGTCAACAATCCCTACGGGGTGAATTCACCTCAGAAGGTGCAGGAACGCTACGGCGACAAGCCGTTCTTCGTGAACTTCCCGTTCGGCTACGTGGCCAGTGACGTCAACTGGTACGAGGGCGCGGGTATCCCGTTTTCGGCCTTCGACGACCTCGGACGGGAAAATGCCTACCCGCTGGTGCGGGTGCAGGCGAAGAACGGCAACACCACCCTGGCGACGGTGGACACGGTGCTGCCGATTTCCGGAGAAGCAAGCTGCACCAACTGCCACGCCGATCCGGCGGACGTGCAGAACAGCCGCAGTAGCCAGCCCGCCAATGCCCTGCACAATGCCGGACTGCCGGTGGCGACCAGTCTGGATGACCCGGTCGTCGACATGCCGATCAAGGTCAGCGTCGAGTATGCCGCGGATATCAATATCCTGCGCCTGCACGATCTGCGTCACGGCGCCGTTTATGTGGACACGGCCAACACACCGGCGCCCTGCGATATCACCACCAACGGCGGCGACGGTAACACCAGCTGCCTCACCAACAGGGCGCTGGTGCAGAGCCAGCCGGTGGTCTGCCAGGTCTGCCACTACACCCCGGCGCTGGATCTGGCGCAGGTCGGGCCGGTCGCCGGTCCGCCCGGCACTGATGCCAATGGTCGCAACCAGCTGGCGCACCAGAGCAACTCGCGGGTGATGCACAACTTCCACGGCCAGTTCACCAGTCTGTTTCCTTCCATCCCGGCGCCCAAACAGGACGGCAACGGCAACATCACCAACCAGTCGGCGCGTCTGACGGCGCTGGACAACAACTGCTACCAGTGCCACCCGGGCAAGAACACGAAGTGCCTGCGCGGCGCGATGTTCAATGCGGATATCCTGTGCAGCGATTGTCACGGCAGTCTGCTGCAGGTGGGCAACGACTTCTCGAAAAACGTCTCGCCGGGCAACCCGGGCGCCTTCATCCTGGCGAGTGACTTTTATACCAATCCCGGTACCCCGCGGGTGCCGTGGGCCAATGAACCCGGGTGCGGGTCTTGCCACACGGGTGACGTTGGCAGTAACCTCGCGGGCGCATCGGGAACCCTCGTCAACACGGTGGACACCAACGGCAACACCGACGGCATTCGCCTGCGCCAGGCATGGAAGGCCGGTGATGCCAGAGCCACGCCCATCGTGCCTGCCAACAAACGCTTTGCGGAACCCGCGGTGGCGTCGTCCTTCAACGGGTTTGCCAATCCCGGTGCCGGCAATCCCCGCTTATACCGGGTGAGCACGGGACATGGCGGGGTGATGTGCGAGGGCTGTCACGGGGCGACTCATGCGGAATGGCCTAACGCCAATCCGAACGCCAATGACAACGTCACGGCTAACCAGTTGCAGGGTCACACCGGCACCCTCGTTGAGTGCGCCACCTGCCATGGCAGCGCCATGGACAGCCGCAATACGCTGGGCGGACCGCATGGCATGCACCCGGTGGGCGAGAATACCAGCTTCGCCCGGGGTGGCCACGAGAACCTGGCCGGCGGCAGCGCCTGCCCGGTGTGTCACGGTCCGGGTGCCCGTTCCAGCAACCAGGGCACGGTGCTTTCGCTCGCCAAGGCCGACCGCAACCTGCGCGGCACGCTGGTG
>Ga0210144_1001039_pt1 | contig 12294 bp, 11 predicted proteins | sample Muzzi_PWA_D2_FD_185532 | JGI IMG/M metagenome (GOLD analysis project Ga0210144, IMG submission 185532) | Wetland microbial communities from San Francisco Bay, California, USA, that impact long-term carbon sequestration - Muzzi_PWA_D2 (SPAdes) | ecosystem: Environmental > Aquatic > Marine >...
GTCGACCGCGGCCGGCGAGACCGAGGATGCCGAGCCGGAGGCCCCCACTCCCACCGACACCGAGCCGTCGATCGAGCTGGCGCCGGAAGAGGAGACCGGCATCGGGCTGGCAGCCGAGGAGGAAGAGCCGGCAGAGGACTCCCGGATCGGGCTGGTGGCCGAGGAAGAGCTTGCCCAGGAGCCGTCCGCCGACACCGCGACGGTGGCGCCGTCCGCGCTGAGCGAGGGGTCGCGGTGGAGCGAGGAGCCACCCGAAACGGCAGGGCCGGCGGACGAGGCGACGGGGGTGGGCCTCACGGACGAGGACCTCTCCGCGCTCGAGCTCGAGCTGGACGACGACGAGCCGGCCAGCCTGGTCCAGCCGCCCGCCGACATGCTCGAAGACCGGGACCGGCGGGGAGCCGCCTGGGTGGACGAGGCGGAGGCCGCGGTCGATTCGGAGGCCGCGGCGCCGCCGCCCCCGGCCGCGTCCCCGGGCGCCGCGGGAGAGACCGGGACCTTCGAGTTCGAGCTGGACCTCGACGTGGACGGCGACGAGCTGCTCGAGCTCGCGGAAGCGGACGGAGGCCCCGCGGAAGCGGCCGAGAGCGTGGAGCTCGAAGGGGCCGACGAGCTCGGGATGGAGCCGGAGGAGCAGCTCGCGACCGCCGAGGAACTGGACGTCGGCACGGGCATCGACATCGACCACGACCTGCTCGAGCGCACCGCGGCCGAGGTCCTGCCGGAGCAGATCGCCGGCCCGGACGACCTGTTCACCGAAGCGGAGGTGCTGTCCAAGTACGGCATCCAGGAGAAGGCGCTCGAGCGCCTGGCCGACCTGCTCCACCGGGACCCCAAGCACCTCGAGGGCTACGCCCTGATGGTGAGCATCCACATGGACGCCGGGCGGCACGACCGGGCGGCGGCCGTCGCATCGCGCATGGCCGAAGTGGCCGCCGAGACCCGGGACCAGGACGTGTGGCCGGAGATGGCCGGACGGTTGGGGGTCGCCGGGTACCGGATCGAAGGGTTGCAGATCGCGCCTCCCGAGGGCAGCGACGACGAATCGACCCGCCCCTCGGAGGCCGAGGCAGAGGCCCTGGAGGAGCTCGCCGTAGAGCCGGAGGCCCCCTCGCCGGTCGCGGACGCCGAGGACATCGAGCTCGAGCTGGACGAGGACCGCTTCGAGCTGCCCGAGATCCCCGAGCCGGAGATCGCTGCGGAGGAGGTCGGCGCGATTCCGCTGGAGGAAGAGCCGCCCGGTCCCACCGATCCCCAGGCGGAAGCCGCGGCGCCTGCGGCAGCCCGCAAGAAGAAGGGACCCGACGTCGACGCGGCGCTCAGGGCGCTGGCCGACGGCTTCCTCGGCAAGAGAACCAAGCGGCGCCAGGCGGCCGCTCCTCCAGCGGCTGCCACCGAGCCCCCGGCGGCGGCCGCATCCGCCGAGCCGGTCGCTCTTCCCACCGAGCCTGTCGTTCCGGAGATGCCGCCAGCCGCGGACGGTGGTGTGGTCGATCCGCTCCGCGCTCTCGGCGAAAGCTTGCGCGAGGAGATCGACTACAGCGCCTCCGAGGGGTCCGCCGCGGCAGGCGACGGCGCGGCAGCTGGAGAGGGCGGAGACCTGGACGACACCGGCATGAGCTGGCTCGACGAGGTGCCCCAGCCGGAGGAGGAGGCGGACCTGTTCGCCGGCGAGGCGGACTTCTTCGACCTGGGTGCGGAGCTGGAGCAGGAGCTCACCGCCGAAGAGTCCATCACCCCGTCGGACGACATGCTGATCTCCAGCGGCGAGCAGTCGCTCGAGGACATCGTCGAGGGCTTCAAGCGCGGTGTCGCGGAGAACCTTTCCACCGAGGACTACGACACCCACTTCAACCTCGGCATCGCCTATCGGGAGATGGGGCTGCTCGACGAGGCGATCGGCGAGTTCCAGCTCGCCTCCAAGCACGAGGCCTACCTGGTCTCCTGCGCCTCCATGCTCGGCCTGTGCTTCCTGGAGAAGGGGCTTCCAGAGCTGGCGGTCAAGTGGTACCAGCGTGGGCTGGAGGCCCCGGAGATCGCGGAGGAGGACCAGCTCGGGCTGCTGTACGATCTCGGCAACGCCCAGGCCGCCGCCGGCGACGCGGAGACCGCCTACCATACGTTCGTCGACCTCTACGGCATCAACACCAACTACCGCGACGTGGTCGCGCGGCTCGCCGAGCTCGAGCCGCGATGAGCTGACCGGCCGACGGCCCGCTCCGGCCGGCCGGAGCGAGGGGGCGCGGCCCCGTTCGCGGTCCGGCGCGCCGGGCCGTCGCACGCCGCACGAGCCCGGGTAGCCGGCTGCCCGGCACCGGAGGACGGATCATCATGGACACCTCGTCGACGTCTGAGAACACCTCGAAGCGCATCGTCCGCATCGTCATCGTGGCCGCCTTGGCCGTGGTGGCCGTGGTTCTGATCTGGCCCAAGGCCAAGGAATCGCTGGCCCCGAAGCCAGAGCGGGCGATCGTGGCGATCCAGGTGGCCGGCGCGGAGCGCGCGGTGACCGGGCCGGTGGAGATCACCCCGGGCACGGACTTCACCCTCTACGCCGTGCTCGAGGCGAAGAGCCGGAGCGGTGAGCCGGTCTACTACACGGAGGCTCCGGGGCTCGAGATCGACGGCAAGCCGGTGCCGGCCGACGCGTTGCGCCGCTGGGACCGTCCCCAGAGGGTGAAGGTCTTCTGGTTCACCGTCGAGGGGCCGGCGCCGTACCTGAAGCTCAAGGCGCCGGAGAACCTGGACCGGTTCACCTACACCGAGTTCTTCCGTGCCGACTGGCCGACCGCCTGGACGATCCCCGGAAGCGTGACCTCCCGATTCGGCCAGAGCCTGAGCCGGGGCGAGGCCGGATCGGAAGCGAACGTCCTGGGCGGCGAGCGCACCTTCGGCACCCAGCGCTACCAGGTGCGGATCGAGCTGTTCGAGGGCGACAAGCAGATCACCCCCTCCGCGCGCTACATCTCGCCCGGGTCGAAAGCCCTGCCGGACGGGGCGGCCACCTTCTCGACGGTCTACTCCGCGTATCCCGGTGCGGCCGGCCCGGCCTCCCTCGCCTTCGGTCTGACCGAGATCAAGCCGCCGCCGGAGCCGGGCGCGGACCTCCAGGGGCGGCTCACCGACCTCACCGAGAAGCACCTGGCGTTCTCCCGCCTGCCCCTGATCCGCCAGGTCCTCGCCGCCGCCGGAACGACCTCGGATGACCTCGACTGGCACGAGGTCGACCTGGGTGACGGGCCGGCCTGGTCCGGAGGAGAGTCCGGCGGGGCGGGGAGCGACGAGGGTGTCTCCCGGGGCGACCTGCTCCGGGCGGGTGGCCGCGTGGTCGTCCTGTTCGAGGACCGGGGGACCCTCGGGAGGCTGGACCGGCAGGATCTGTGCTTCGACTTCGAGCAGGGCGCCGCCGTCCTGCCGCTGTCGGAGGTGTTCGTCGGCGAGGGTCTCTTGGAGCTTGCCCATCTGTAGAGGAGGAGGGTCCATCATGAGCTCGACCACCATCACGCTGATCCCGGGCGACGGCATCGGCCCCGAAGTCACCGAAGCCACCCGCCGGGTGCTCGACGCGGCCGGCGCTGAGCTGGACTACGACGTCCAGATCGCCGGCACCGACGCCGTCGCCCGCTGCGGCGACCCGCTGCCACCGGAGGTCATCGACTCGATCCAGCGCAACCGCGTCGCCCTCAAGGGGCCGGTCACCACCCCGGTCGGCAAGGGCTTCCAGTCGGTCAACGTGCGCCTGCGCCGGGTGCTCGAGCTGTACGCCAACGTCCGCCCGGTACGGACGCTGCCCGGCGTGCCGGCGCGCTTCGAGGGCGTCGACCTGGTCGTCGTGCGGGAGAACACCGAAGGCCTCTACAGCGGCCTCGAGCACGAGGTGGTCAAGGGCGTGGTGGAGAGCCTCAAGGTGATCACCGAGCGCGCCTCGACCCGGATCGCCCGCTACGCCTTCGAGTACGCCAAGAAGAGGGGGCGCCAGCGGATCACCGCCGTCCACAAGGCCAACATCATGAAGCTCTCGGACGGCCTGTTCCTCGATTGCTTCCGCCGAGTGGCCGAGGACTACCCGGAGATCCAGGCTGACGACCGGATCATCGACAACCTCTGCATGCAGCTCGTCCTGCGGCCCGAGGACTACGACATGCTGCTCTTGGAGAACCTCTACGGCGACATCGTCTCCGACCTGGCGGCAGGTCTGGTCGGCGGCCTCGGCGTGGTCGCCGGCGCCAACATCGGAGAGCGCGGCGCCATGTTCGAGGCGGTCCACGGCAGCGCGCCGGACATCGCCGGCCAGAACGTGGCGAACCCGCTGGCTCTCATGCGCTCGGCGATCATGATGCTCGAATCGATGGACAAGGAGGACGTGGCGAACCGCATCCGGCGGGCACTGCGCTACGTCGTCATCGAGCGGGGCGTGCGCACCGCCGACCTGGGCGGCGAGGCGACCACCTCCGGCTTCGCCGACGCGGTGGTCGAGGCCCTCGAAGCCGGCGTCCCGACCCACCGGCCGGAGACCGACTGAGAGCCACGAGCTCTGAGCCTCACGATGCCCGGACTGTTCGACGACCAGGTTCCTGACGCGCCGGAGGCGCAGTCCTCCGCAACCGGCACGCCGCTCGCCGAACGCATGCGTCCGAAGACGCTAGACGAGGTCGTCGGCCAGGAACGGGTCGCCGGCGAAGGCGCCTTCCTGCGCCAGGCGGTCGCCGCCGGCCGGGTGCCGTCGCTGATCTTCTGGGGGCCGCCCGGCACCGGCAAGACGACCCTCGCCCGGATCATCGCCGCGGAGACCGCGCTCCACTTCGTCCCGTTCAGCGCCGTCACCTCCGGCATCAAGGAGGTCAAGGCGGTGATGGCGGACGCAGCCCGCCTGCGCAAGAGCTCCGGCCGGCGGACGCTCCTCTTCGTCGACGAGATCCACCGCTTCAACCGGGCCCAGCAAGACGCCTTCCTGCCCTACGTCGAGCAGGGGGACATCGTCCTGGTCGGGGCGACCACCGAAAACCCGTCATTCGAGCTCAACGGCGCGCTCCTGTCGCGCTGCCGGGTCGTGGTGCTCGAGCCGCTCGACACCGATGCCCTGGTCACCATCCTGCGCCGGGCGCTCGAAGACCCCGAGCGGGGCCTGGCGGGGGAGGACGGCGCAGGGCTGATCGCGGAGACGGGCGCAGCGCCGACCGCGGGGCCAACCACGGGACCAGACGCTGCGCCGACTCCGGAGGCCGACGACGACGCCCTCGAAGACATCGCCCAGCTCGCCTCCGGCGACGCCCGCCGCGCCCTCAACCTGCTCGAGCTGGCGGTCGCCGACGCCCGCGACCGGCAAAGGCAGGAAGGGGAGGCCGCCGCGCCGCCCCGCATCACCCGCGAGACGGTCCGCCGGATCGAGCACAAGAAGACCCTGCTCTACGACAAGAGCGGCGAAGAGCACTTCAACCTGATCTCGGCGCTCCACAAGTCGCTCCGCGAAAGCGACGCCGACGCCGCCCTCTACTGGCTCGAGCGCATGCTTGTGGCCGGCGAAGACCCCCTCTACATCGCCCGCCGCATGGTCCGCTTCGCCAGCGAAGACGTGGGACTGGCCGACCCTCGGGCCCTCCCCCAGACCCTCGCCGCCTGGGACGCCTACCACCGCCTGGGCAGCCCCGAAGGCCACCTCGCCCTCGCCCAGGCCTGCGTCTACCTGGCGCTGGCGCCCAAATCGAACGCCCTCTACGCCGGCTCGAAAAAAGCCCGCCGCACCATCCAGGAGCGCCCCGCCGACCCCGTCCCCAAGGTCATCCGCAACGCCCCCACCCGCCTGATGGAGCAAGAAGGCTACGGCAAAGGCTACGTCTACGCCCACGACACCGAAGAAGGCGTCGGCGGCATCGACTGCCTCCCCGACGCCCTAAAGGGCGAGCGCTTCTACCAGCCCACCGCCCGCGGCTTCGAAGGCCGCCTGCGGGAGCGCCTGGAAGAGATCCGGCGGCTCAAGGAGAAGGTCCGGGGCTCCTCGAAGCGCTCTTGATCGGACCTCTGATCGGCGGTGGCCTCAGGAGCCGACCGTCTGGACCTTCTTGAACAGGAAGACCAGGTTCGCGACCGTCGCCACCAACGCGACGATCAACACCACCGCCGGAGAGAGTGACGAAGCGGTTCCAGGAAGGAGCTGAGCAACACTTCCTCCGACCAGGATGCCCAACGCCCAGAGGACGATTCCGATCCAGAGAATGGCTTCTCGTTCTTTCATGATGGTGTCCTCCAATCCGGGTCAACGGGTTTACCAGATGCCGGGCAACAGGCGGAACCTCACCCTGCTCGCGTACTCGGCATACCCATCCAAGCCGCCCATCAGCATCAGATCCTCGCGATACGTCCGGTAAACGAACAAGACCGCGATCAAGACGCCCGGGGTCATCCCCCACCAAGAGCCCAGCGCTGACCTGCATCAGCCGGCGATCCCAGGGCTCCGCCTTCTCCGGCGACGCCGAGCGTTCCCGGAGGAGCTCCGGATCCGACTTCGCGAGGCGCCACACCAAGGCGCTCAGGTACAGGGTGAAGGCGAGCAGCAACATCCAGCCCTGCCACCAAGTCACCCGCGATCGCGAACCAGATGGAGGCGAACGCGACGAGGGCCACGATCCCTGTGATGATCCGTCGAGCGTTCATTCCGGTAGACCGTTCGTGGAGCGCTGCCTCTGTCGATCTCGGCGGAGCTTCAGTTCCTCATCCACACTGGCGCGCTTCCCGGCAGTCCTGCGGTTCACCGCGCCCCACCCGGCGCTGCATGTGCGAAAGCGGAAGCGACTCCACCAGCCCCCCCCCTTGTTCGGTCCGAGGTCGAGACGGCTTCTGAGGGAGAACGATACCAGAGCTCGTTCAACTCCTTGACAACCTTCGGTACGAGAGCGAGCTGCCAGATCGACGGTGTGCGCCGAGCCCGAGCGTCGGGTCTCGGCGCTCTCGGACCCGACCTCGCAAGGAGGTGAAGCGATGAGCGGAAGACGCTGGAGCCTCGCCGGAGGCGCCGGTCTCCTGACCGGGACGAGCCAGGCGGGTGGCAACCCATCGCCGCCCGCCTGCGCTCTCCGCCCTTGCCGGCGCCGGGTGGAGTGACCAGAAAAACGGGGTTGCGGATGAAAGGACAGAAGGCTCTCAACGGTCAGCTCGCAGAGAGCCTCCTGATCGTCTGGTTGCTAGCGGCTCGAGTACAGGTCGCTCGACAGGTACTTGAGTCCCGAATTGCACAGGACGGTGACCATGGTCCGGCCGGCTCGACCGCGACGATCCGCGTCCCTTGACAGGCGTCCGACGTGACGATGGTGATCGGCGAGAACTGGTCTAGGCCGTTTCCGGCTCGGTTGTCTGCTGTTGCGACAATGCGTGAGCCGCCAGACGAATTCGCACGACTTGCGCCAACTTGGGCGAGGGCCTCAGAGGGTCAGGTGTCTTGAGCAAGCCTGCGATGTTTCGGATGAGCTGGACGGGAGTCATCACGAGGCCCCATGGGAAGCCCCACCATCCCAGAAACAGCGTGAAGAATGCATCGCCAATTTGAGCCTTCCGTCCACAGGATCTGCAACATACGTGCGGAGTGCTTCGCCAAGAAGTCAGCAAGAGTGCAGACCAAACACGGTGAGACTCGTGTACATCCACTGGACCCGAGCTGCTGCATTGGGGGCACAGGCCATTATGGACCTGCATGAGGTGTTCCTGCACGACGGACTCGGGTATTTCCTGGGCGACTCGGAGAAGGTAGCCATTCTCGTGGCATTTGCGATTGCAGTAGCGGGCATCGCCATCACGCACCCCGCCCATGATGATCGTTCGATTGCAGGCAGCACACTTTGCCATCGTGAACCTCCATTCCTATCGAGCTCGGTGGGATGCTACAACCTTCGTCTCTCAGACCGAGCTCGCCCTGGAGCTGCTCGGCCCTGGCCTTGGCACGGCTAACCCGAGATTCTCGGTCTCCCGCGAGACCTTGATCGCCTCGATCTTCTTGCCTTGCCGAAGCAACGAGGCAACATGCCCCACAGTGCCGTTGGTCATGTTGAAGTCCTCCTCGTGCGAGGCCCCCCTCGAAGCGAACCCACGCGGTACGCCCCGGGAATCCACAAACTCTTCTCACGACGGAGGCCTGGAAGCCATTCTACCCCTTCGGACGGGAAGCCCACCGGCCTGGAAGCAGACGAGATACGTCATCATCCCTCCGCGGCTCGATCCGAGCATGCCGATGCGCGTCGGATCCGCTTTGGGCTCACTCTCGAGCAAGGGGATGAGGTTGAGCACGTCGTCGACGTCGCCGCCGCCGAGCTCGTCTCGACCTTCGCTGCCCGGCCCCCCGCGATACTGACTCGCCGCGATGACCCACCCTTCGCTCGCGAGCTTGGCCAGCGAGCCAAGAACGGTTTCGTCGATCGCGGAGTAGTCCTCGTGGCCGCCGCGGTTGCTGATCAAGCACGGGTACTTACCGGGCGCCAGCGGTGCGGGCACGAAGCCCTGGATCCCTCCAATACAAGATCCGCTCGATCCGAACGTCGTTCAGGAACCGATACTCCGGCCGCAGCTGTCGTTTTCCGCCGACCGCGGTCGTGATCTCCTCGAGGAGGCGCGGTGGTGTCTCCGGTCCTGGAATCTCGATCCGCTCGCGCTGGAGCACGGTGCCGTCGGCTGGCGGCGGCGTTCCTCCCAGCGCCGCAGCCGCCACCAAGACCAGGGAGAACGCTGTCAATGCCACGACCACGCGCACCCTGTTGATCGCGTGACTCGCGCAATCCACTGCCCCCCTGCTGCGGTCCGTCTGTGTGTCGACGACCAAAGGAATCTGGTTCGTTGAGCGAAGGTGCATTCTCTACCCCCGCTGGGAGCAACGACAAGAGAGAGCATGGCAGCTCGGTGCGCAAGTGGGGCGCCGGCGACCAGCCCGGCATCACCAGATGCCAGGCAACAGTCGGAACCTCACCCTGCTCGCGTACTCGGCATACCCATCCAAGCCATCCATCAGCATCAGATCCTCGCGATACGTCCGGTAAACGAACAAGACCGCGATCAAAAAGGCCGGGATCATCCCCCACCAAGAGCCCAGCGCCAGGGGCATGCCCAGGAACGCGACGATGATCGCCAGGTACATGGGATGCCGTATCCACCGGTAGGCTCCCCGTTGGACAACCGTCTGGTGGCGGTCCTGCTGCAGGCGGGCGTAGCTCGACAGGTAGGCGTTGGTCATCATGACATGCCAGACCATGACGCCCGCCAGAACAACCAGCAGCCACCCCGCTACCTGGAATCCCGGGGAGACGGACGACCAGCCGAACCGCCCGCTGTCCAGTGCGACCAAGACCAGGAGGACCAGGAGCACCACGGTGTAGACCTGCATCAGCCGGCGATCCCAGGGCTCTGCCTTCTCTGACGACGCCGCGCGTTCCCGGACGAGCTCCGGATCCGTCTTCGCGAGGCGCCACACCAAGGCGCTCACGTACAGGGTGACGGTGAGGAGGAACGCCCAGCCCTGCCACCAAGTCACCCGCCCCGCGATCGCAAACCAGATCGAGGCGAACACGGCGAGGGTCACGATCCCGGTGATGATCTTTCGAGCGTTCATGCCGGTTGACCGTTCTCAGCGACGACTCGCCGGGCGTCCGGACCTACGCCAGATTAGAAGATCCCCGGGATGAAGCGCTTGGTCCGAGCGCAATAGGAGGCATAGGCGGGGCCGAGAGCGTCGAGCAGGGCGCGCTCCTCCTTGGCGACCCGGTAGACCACGCCCAGCGTGATCGGCACGAGCAGCGCGACGAGGCTGACCCAGTTGCCGAGGAAGACGCCGAATCCCAGGAAGACGATCAGGAAGCCGGTGTACGAGGGATGGCGCATGAAGCGGTAGAGACCGGATTCGACGACGGAGTGATCCGAGTGGACGGCCACATCGACCGTGAAGTACTTGCCGAGCGTGAGGATGGCCGTCCACCGAAGGGCCAGGCCACCGACCATCAAGCCCAGCGCAACCGGTTCGAGGATCGAGCGAGCCACCGGGACCTGGGCTGACCGAATGCTCAGCGCGCCGAGCGCCAGGAAGACTCCGAGGCCGATGACGCACCAGATCAGGACCATGGACCCCCGGTCCTGGCGCCTGGCCCCACTGCCCCGGGAGTGCTTGACGAGTGCCAGCAAGATCTCCGACACGGGGAAGAGAAAGATGACGATGCTGAGGATTTGCCGGATCATGGGTTACTGCATCCTATCGCCCGCGTGAACCATCGCTGGCCGTACGGCAACGAGACGTTCATCGGGCGCCGCCGGGAGGCGCCCGATCTCGTAGCCGTTGGCTCCTCGACGGCTATACTGCCCTCGATGACCGTGGATCAAACGCTCTTGGAGGCCGTCCGCTCAGTGCTCGAGCGCCATCCGGAGGTGCGTCTCGCCCTCCACTTCGGCTCCCGGGCGCGCAATGTCGCAGGACCGAAGGCGGACCTCGATCTGGCGGTCGAGCGGTTCCGCGGCCAAGGGCTCGATCGGCTCGGCCTGATGGTGGAGCTCCGAGAGGCCACGGGCCTCGACGCAGACGTGGTGGACATCACCCCGGGCCGGAGCATCGGCTACCCCCTCCTCAACGCCCTCAACCGGGACGGCATCGCGATCTACGAGGCCGAGCGCCACGCCGAGGCCGAATTCCGCACCCGGGCCCTCCTCCAGCTCTCTCTCGATCGCCCGTGGTACGAACGGATGCGCGACGCGTACCTCGATCACCTGGCGGCCGAGCGACCGGGAGGCGCCGATGGTTGACGCCGACGTGATCGCGGCGAAGTGCCCGGCGAAGGCCCGGGCAATAAAGGTCGGAGATCCGCTGCAACGACTGATTCGGTGGTCCCCGGACGGGGTCATCCGGGAGGGTCGAGTGCTACGCCTTGGGATTCCGCCACGAGTGTCCAGGAGCCCCTGGCGGTGTAGCTGGTGTCGACATAGCCTCCAGAAGCGATGTCGAATGGCGCGCAGCTCCAGTGACCGGTTGCCGTTCCGTCAGGAGCGAGGGTACCTCGGAAGCTTGACAGCTCACGCCAGAAGCGGCCCTCGGCGTCGGCGTTGACCGGTATCTCGATCTGGAGGGAGCTCGGCGCGATGGATCGCGCGACAACGTTGCCATAGACGTCAGGCCAGAGGGAGATTCCATTGCCTTCTGCGTCGAGCACAGTTCTTCGAATGGAGCCACCGTGTACGCCGGTGTACTCCAGAGCTCCTGGAGTCAACCGGGGATTCTCGGCGAGCTCGAAGTGAAGATCGAGGAAGCACGAGACCGAGGTGCCGTCCTCTTCCTCAGAGGTCGCCGAGCCTGTCAGCGCGAACCGGAGTGGAAGAGGGCGCGGAGCTACCTCGGGCTCGGTCGGGCTACCCCCGTCGCAGGAAACCAAGGAGAGCAGGAGGACGCCGGCGATCATCGATAGAGAGCTCTTCTTGGTAGGCACTGGTGCTCCGCATGCCGACGGACAGGTGAGTGACCGAAGGCGTGATCCCCTGCCGTGGCCTGGTTTCGTTCGGACAGTGGGCATGGGCGGTGGCCCGGATGCGCTGCAAGTTGTTGAATATCCGCGCTTGCGAAAATTTATCAAGGTCCTGGGGTGCTGTCAATGCGAGCGGGATTGGGCGCTGAATGGGATTCGAGTCCATTCGCGATGGCGGAGTGGAGGGTTGTTGAGTGGAGGGTGGGTGGCTGGCAGGGGAGGAGAGGGGAGGGTCTGGACCGGTCGTGGTGGCTCGGCCCGGCCTGGCCGGCCATGAACTGTACGATTTGATGGATGATAAGCGGTGGATATCACCTCGGGCCGGAGCATCGGCTATCCGCTGCTCAACGCGCTCAACCGGGACGGCATCGCGATCTACGAGGCCGAGCGCCACGCCGAGGCCGAATTCCGCACCCGCGGACCTCTGCAGCTCTCCCTCGACCGCCCCTGGTACGAACGGATGCGTGACGGGTACCTGGATCACCTGGCGGCCGAACGGGAGACCCCGGTGCTTGACCTCGACGTGATCGAGGCGAAGCTCCGAGCGCTCACTGACCGCATCGGGCGGGTCCGTGACCATCGGCCGGCCTTCGCCGATGCCCTCGCTGCCGACCGGGACGTCCTCGACCTCGTCTCCTTCAACCTGATGCTCGCGGTCCAGGCGTGCACCGACATCGCCAGCCACCTCATCGCGGACGAAGGCTGGCCCCCGGCCAAGGACCTGGCCGACGCCTTCCACCGCCTCCACGAGCACGGTGTGATCGCCGAGGAGACGAGCCAGGCTCTGGTCCGGGCGACCGGCCTCCGCAACATCGTC
>Ga0210144_1001040_pt1 | contig 12292 bp, 8 predicted proteins | sample Muzzi_PWA_D2_FD_185532 | JGI IMG/M metagenome (GOLD analysis project Ga0210144, IMG submission 185532) | Wetland microbial communities from San Francisco Bay, California, USA, that impact long-term carbon sequestration - Muzzi_PWA_D2 (SPAdes) | ecosystem: Environmental > Aquatic > Marine >...
TCGGCGACCAGCTCGTCGCCGACCACCTCGCGATAGCCCTCCAGGGCGCTGCGCTTCAAGCTGACCCGCCGCGGGCTGGCGGTCGAGCTGTCCACTTGCGTAGCGGCGGGCGGGTCCTCCATGCCCACTGCAGTCTGCCGAACCCGCCTCGTCGGAGACCGGCCAAGCTGGACCCCGGCCCGAACGGCGCGGACGGTCCTCAGCCGTCGGGCCCCAGCGCCGCGCGCAGCGCCTCGAGGAACGCCCCGGGGCGGTCGCGAGGCGGGTCGTCCGCGCAGTCGTCGATCACCTGCAGCGGCCAGCCATAGCGGGCGCTCGCCCGCTCGGCGATCCGCAGCCGATTGGCGCGGTCCTGACGGCCCCAGATCAGCGTCGTGGGTACGGCGATCCGCGCCAGGTCCTCGGCCGGGATTCGCGGGATGCCCAGCTCGCGCATCATCCGCCCGGCGACCTTCGCCCCCGGCCCGCGGGCGCTCTCGAGGTTGTAGGCGACGAACGGCTCCCAGCGCTCGCCCATCTGCTCGCGAAGCGCGTCGAGGTCGTAGGAGCACTGCCGCATGAACCGGTCGTAGCTGCGCTCGCTCGGCCTCGCCAGGAAGCCGGCCATCGTCACGGCGAAGCGCGGGGCGGGACGGAACCGGCCGAGGCCAAGGCTGTCGACCAGCACGAGGCGACTGAGCAGCTCGCCCCGCTCGATCGCGAAGCGCGCCGCGATCGCGCCGCCCAGCACGTGCCCGACCAGACTCGGCGGCGAGTCGCAGGCCGCCTCGATCAGCTCTCCCAGCCAGGCCAGCATGCGCTCGGCGTCCAGCGGCCCGTCGGGCAGCTCCGATTCGCCGTGCGCGGGCAGGTCGGGGGCGATCACGCGGTGCGTCGCGACCAGGTCCGGAAGGATCCCCAGCCATTTGACCGCGGACTCGCCCGGGCCGTGCAGGAGGATGAGCGGCGGGCCCTCGCCGCCCTCCAGCACCGCGGTCGAGACGCCGGCCAGGTCCAGCCGCCGTTCGGCGACCGGGATGCCGGCGAGCAGGTGCTCGCGGGGATCGACGGAGGTTCCGGTAGCCATCGAGACGAAGGTAGCCGCGCGCGAGCGCCCCGCGCATCGCCTGGATTCACCAACCTCGCGGCGCCGCGCAGTGGTCATCTCTGACCACGCGGCCAGCTCAGGCCAGATCGTGCTCGAAGGCGAAGGCGCCGGCCGCGGTGCGCGAGGAGACGCCGAGCTTGGCGAAGATGTTCTGCAGGTGGCGAGCGACGGTGTGCTCGCTGATCGTCAGCGTCGCGGCGATCTCGCGGTTGCTCTTCCCGGCGGCGACCAGGCGCAGCACCTCGACCTCGCGCGGGCTCAGCCCGTGACGGTCGGCGGGCGCGCCCTCTTCGAGCAGCGACGCGATCCGGGCGAGATCCGGCGCCGCCCGCAGCTCCGCGAAGGCGGCGCGGGCCGCCTCCAGCTCCAGCCGCGCCGCGTCGAGGTCACCGAGCGCCCAACAGGCGCGTCCGACCAGCTCGCGCGCCCGCGCCGCTTCGTAGGGCGCCTCCTGGTCCTGCCACGCCTGCGCGGCACGACGCAGCGCGGCGAGGGCGGCGCGTGGATCGCCGCCGGCCAGCTCCACCGCGCCCCGAGCCCGGGCCGCCATCGCCCCCAGCGCCGCGCTGTCGAGGTCCCGGGCGAGGCGCTCCAGCTCCGCGCCGGCTTCGCGCGCCGCCTCATGCTCGCCGACCGCGAGCATGATCTCCACGCAGGCGGGCAGCTGCGCGGCGCGGCGACCGGGCTCCGCGCTCTCCTCCACGACTCGGCGGATCGACGCCGCCGCGACGGCGGCGTCGCCCTGCGCGAGGCGCAGCAGAGCCAGGCCCGGCTGCGGCTCGCGCCCGTGGCGGCTCGCCTCCCGGTAGGCCTGCTCGGCCGCCTCCGCGTCCCCCCGCAACCGGTGCAGCTCCCCCTGCCGGTAGCAGGCCTCGCCGGCCGCCCAGCGGTTCTCGCCTTGCAGGCAGCGCTGGGCGGCGCGGCGCGCCTCCTCCAGGGCGTCGCCCCAGGCTCCCTGCAACTGCATGATCTCGGCGCGATGGATCAGGCAGCGCCCCGTGAAGGCGACCATCTCCGGCTGCTCGTCGCACCAGCTCGAGAGGACCGCGGTCCACTCGCGGCCGCGGCGCAGGTCGTGAGCGTCCTCGCAGGCGAGGATCACGCCGCAGTAGACGATCCCGGTGACGATTGGCGACAGCTCGCCGGCGCTGGCAGCCACCATCGCCTCGTCGAGCAGCGCCAGGCCGTCCTTGACCCGCCCCTGGCGGATCAGGACGTGCCCCTGCTCGTGTCCGGCGAGCGCGAACAGGTCCGCGTCGCCGAAGCGCTCGCCGGTCGCGGTCGCCTCGGCGACCGCGGCGCCGGCCGCCTCCAGGTCGCCGCGCGCCTCGTACTCGAAGGCGCGGGGCAGCAGCAGGTAACCGCGCTCCACGCAGTCGCCGTCCGCCCTGTCGAGCAGCCGTTGGGCCCGCGCCAGCCAACCGCCGGCCGGCCCGGTCTCGCCGCGGCGGGCGAGGTTGACGCCGACCCAGAAGGCGCTGCGAAGCGCGGCCCGGTCGTCACCTCCGTCCAGGTGGGCGCGGTAGGCGCGCCCCAGGACCTCCAGGTACTCGTTCTCGCGCCCGGTCATGTAGGCGGCGGTGGCGAGCAGCTCCAGGTCCCCGCCCGCCAGGGCTCGCTCGCGGTCGGCCCGGGAGAGCGCCTCGTAGGCCTCCGCCCACGCCTGCGCCGCGTAGCGCTCGCGACCGCGCTCCAGGGGCTCGACGGGATCCGCCACCGTGGCCCAGTATCGCGAAAGCGAGGGGCGGTCTCCGCCACGGAGCGCGGGGCGATGGACAGAGGTTCGGGAGCGGGCGTGGGCCGGCTAGGGCGAGGGCTGCGACGGTCGGGCGAGCAGCCGGCGGGCGGCGCGGGCGGCGATCAGCTCCTCGCGGGCGCGAATCACCAGCACCCGCACCGCTGAGTCCGCGGGGGCGATCTCGCGGTCGGGCTCGGCGGCGGCGTTGCGGCCCGGGTCCAGCTCGACGCCGAGGAAGGCGAGGCGCTCGCAGATCCGCCCCCGGGTGGGTGCCGAGCCCTCGCCGATCCCGGCGGTGAAGACGATCGCGTCGAGGCCGCCGGCCGAGGCGGCCATCGCGGCCACCGCCGCCGCCACCCGGTGGGCGAAGACCTCGATCGCCAGCGCCGCGTCCCGGTCGCCGTCCGCGGCCGCGCGCTCGACCTCCAGCATGTCGCCGCTGCCGCCGGCCAGCCCGCGCAGGCCGGAGTCGAAGTTGAGTGCGTGCTCGAGGGTCCCAGCGTCGAGGTCGCGCTCGCGCATCAGGTAGATCAGCGCCCCCGGGTCGACCGAGCCCGAGCGGGTCGCCATCGGAACCCCCTCGAGCGGGCTGAAGCCCATCGTGTTGTCGAGCGAGCGCCCGTCGCGCACCGCGCTCACCGAGCAGCCGCCGCCCAGGTGGCAGACGACCAGCCGCAGGCCGGCCGGTGGGCGGCCGAGCAGCTGGGGCGCCCGCTCCGCCGACCAGGCGACCGAGATGCCGTGGAAGCCGTAGCGGTGCACCCCCCACTCCTCGCGCCAGCGGCGCGGCACCGGGTAGGCCGCCGCCTCGGCGGGGATCGTCGCGTGGAAGCCGGTGTCGAAGACGGCGACCTGCGGCAGGCCGGGCAGCGCCCCGCGCGCCCGCTCGATTCCGGCGAGGCAGGACTCGTTGTGCAGCGGCGCCAGCGGCTCGGACTCGAAGATCTGCTCGCGGACGGCGTCGTCGATCAGCACCGGATCGCGGAAGCGCGGGCCACCGTGCACGACCCGGTGGGCGACCGCGGCGAGCCGATCGGGGTCGACCGACTCGATCCCCTCGACCGGCTCGCTCTCCTCCTCCCGGTCGACCAGGTGCAACTTGAGGCCGGTCGAGCCGGCGTTGACGACGAGGATCTCGCCGCGCCTCACCCCGGCCACGTCCAGTCGCGGATCTCCGGGTGGTCCTCGCCGTGCTCTCGAGTCCAGGCGCGACAGGCGAAGCGGCGGTCGGACATCTCCTGGCGCAGCGCAGCCGCCTCGGTGCCGAGGCCGGGGACGCGGTCGATCACGTCCATCACCAGGTGGAAGCGGTCGAGGTCGTTGAGCATCACCATGTCGAACGGCGTGGTCGTCGTGCCCTCCTCCTTGTAGCCGCGCACATGCAGGTTGGCGTGGTTGGCGCGCCGGTAGGTGAGGCGGTGGATCAGCCACGGGTAGCCGTGGTGGGCGAAGATGATCGGTCGGTCGGCGGTGAACAGCGAGTCGAACTCGCGGTCGGGGAGGCCGTGCGGATGCTCGCTGTCGGGCTGCAGGCGCATCAGGTCGACGACGTTCACCACCCGCACCTTCAGCTCCGGCAGGAGCTCGCGCAGCAGCGCGGTCGCGGCGACCGTCTCCAGGGTCGGCACGTCGCCACAGCAGGCGAGCACCACGTCGGGCTCGCCGTCGCCTTCGCTCGATGCCCACTCCCAGATGCCGATCCCCCGGGCGCAGTGGGCCTCGGCCTCCGCCATCGTCAGCCAGGTCAGCTCCGGCTGCTTGCCGGCGACGATCAGGTTGACGTAGTGGCGGCTGCGCAGGCAGTGGTCGGCGACCGAGAGCAGGCAGTTGGCGTCGGGCGGCAGGTAGACGCGGACCACCTCGGCCTTCTTGTTGGCGACGTGGTCGATGAAGCCCGGGTCCTGGTGGGAGAAGCCGTTGTGGTCCTGACGCCAGACGTGCGAGGTGAGCAGGTAGTTGAGCGAGGCGAGGGGCCGGCGCCAGGGAACCTCGCTGCTCACCTTCAGCCACTTGGCGTGCTGGTTGAACATCGAGTCGACGATGTGGATGAAGGCCTCGTAGCAGCTGAACATGCCGTGGCGGCCGCTGAGCAGGTAGCCCTCCAGCCAGCCCTGGCAGAGGTGCTCGGAGAGCACCTCCATCACGCGCCCGTCCGGAGCCAGGTCTTCGTCGGTCGGCAGGCGCTCGGCCTCCCACTCGCGGTGGGTCGCCTCGAAGACCGCCGAGAGCCGGTTGGAGGCGGTCTCGTCCGGTCCGAGAAGCCGGAAGCTGTCCGGGTTGCGGGCGATCGTGTCGCGCAGGAAGCCGCCCAGCGTGCGGGTCGCCGACGCCCGGTCGCGGCCCGGCCTCTCAACCTCGACCCCGTAGGAGCGGTAGTCGGGCAGCAGCAGCTCGCGCAGCAGCAGGCCGCCGTTGGCGTGCGGGTTGGCGCTCATCCGCCGCTCGCCCTGCGGCGTCAGCTCGGCCAGCTGGGCGATCGGGGCGCCGTCCTCCCCGAACAGCTCCTCGGGACGGTAACCGCGCATCCACTCCTCCAGCATGCGCAGGTGCTCGGGATCCTCGCGGACGTCGGGCAGCGGCACCTGGTGGGCGCGCCAGGTGCCCTCGACCGGCAGCCCGTCGACCTGCTTCGGCCCGGTCCAGCCCTTCGGGGTGCGCAGCACGATCATCGGCCAGCGCGGCCGCCCGGAAGCGCCACCGGAGCGCGCCGCGCGCTGGATCTCGCCGATCTCCTCCAGTGCCTCGTCAAGCGCCGCGGCGAGGCGCTCGTGCACCGCGAACGGCTCCTCCCCGTCCTGACCACCGCGGACAAAGAGCGGCCGGTACCCGTAGCCCTCCAGCAGCGAGGCCAGCTCCGGCTCGGGGATGCGGGCGAGCACAGTGGGGTTGGCGATCTTGTAGCCGTTGAGGTGGAGGATCGGCAGCACGGCGCCGTCGGTGCGGGGGCTGAGCAGCTTGTTCGAGTGCCAGCTGGTGGCCAGCGCGCCGGTCTCCGCCTCACCGTCGCCGATCGTGCAGGCGACCAGCAGGTCGGGGTTGTCGAGCGCCGCCCCGTAGGCGTGAGCCAGCGAGTAGCCCAGCTCTCCACCCTCGTTGATCGAGCCCGGCGTCTGCGGCGAGGCGTGGCTGGGGATGCCACCGGGAAAGGAGAACTGGCGGAACAGCTCGCGCATCCCCGCCGCGTCGCGGCCGACCTGCGGGTACAGCTCGCTGTAGGTGCCCTCCAGCCAGGTGTTGGCGACCACCCCCGGCCCGCCGTGCCCGGGGCCGGTCACGAAGATCGCGTCCAGGTCGCACCCGAGTATCGCCCGGTTGAGATGGGCGTAGACGAGGTTGAGCCCGGGCGTCGTGCCGAAGTGGCCGAGCAGGCGCGGCTTGACCTGCTTGGCCGTCAGCGGCTCGCGCAGCAACGGGTTCTCGAGCAGGTAGATCTGCCCGACCGAGAGGTAGTTTGCGGCTCGCCACCAGGTGTCGATCAACTCGAGGCCCGGCGAACCGGCGGGTTGCGACCGTTGCTCCTCCATCGGTGGTGGAGCGGGGATGCTAGCGCCACGGACGACAGCTGCCCGGCGAGCGGCGAATGGTCCGGACGACGGTCAACAAATGTTGGCTCGGGCCTTGATCGGACCGGGCGAATAGTGCTAGCTTCGACCCGACCGGACTCTCCGACCGGAAGGGGCGATCGTGAAGCGCACTTGGAACCTCTGGCTCATCAGCGGGCTCATCGCCCTGATCGTCGGCATGGCCGTCGCACCGGCGGCCGGGGCGGCGACGAAAAAACGCTGCGCCCCGGCGCGGAACATCGAGGCGATCATCGACGACTCGGGATCGATGGCGGGAACCGATCCGAACCGGCTCCGGGTGCAGGGACTTGACCTGTTGATCCAGACCCTGAGCAAGAAAACCTACCTGGGCGCGGTCGAGTTCGGCTCCGGGTTCTTCACTCCGCCCGCCAACACCGTCTTCCCGCCCGAGCCGATCGGGCCCAACGCGGCGGCGATGCAGGCCGCCCTCAACGCGGTGATCCAGGCGGACAACGGCACCACCGACTACAACGGGGCTTTCGCGAAAGCCGACGTCGACAACCCGACCGCCGACGCGCGGATCTTCCTCACCGACGGCGGCCACAACGTCGGCGCATACGCCGAAGCTCATCTCGCCCACAACGTGCCGACCTACGTGATCGGCCTCGGGATCGTCACGGGCGAAGACCAGGCGCGGCTGCAGAAAATCGCCGCCGACACCCGCGGGCGCTACTTCGCGCTGGAAGACTCGAGCCAGCTGCAGCCGGTGATGAACAAAGTCGGCGCGGCGCTGACCTGCCAGACGCCGCCCCGCCAGTTCATCGACCTACTGGAACCGGGGCAGAGCAAAGCCCACAACGTCGGAGTGCCGAAACGCACGAGCAAAGTCCAGATCGCGCTCACCTGGTCGAACCCGCTCGACAAATTCAAGATCTACGGCGTGAGGATCGTCACCGGCCGTCGCACGGTCGCCGTCGCATCGGCCTCGCGGCGCCGCAAGCCCCGCAAGCTGAAGGTCAAGCAGAAAACCAGCTCGACGTTCACCGTGCTGACCGTCTCACGCCTGCAGAAGGGAAGGCTGCGGTTCAAAGTCCGGGCGGCGAAACTCGGCTCCGGCGCGTCCCAGGCGACCCTGACCACGCAGGTCAGCCAGCAGCGCAAGTAGCGCTCCAGCCCGGGTTTCAAGAGCGGGACCGTTGCGGCCGCCGGACGGCGGCGGCCTCAACGGTCCTGAGCGGTCTCGCGTGGCTCGATTAGCCAATCGTTAACGAGGCGGACCGAAACGTCCGCTCCGCCGCCGGGTTCGCAATAATTAGATGAAGACAATCCGACTACGTAGTCGGAACGCTCACATTCACAATTGAGAGGGGAATTGGTGGATTCCGTAGACGCCAGGGTTTTCTGGCACTCGCTTCGGGTGCGGATCCTCGGAGCGCTGATGGTCCGGCCCGCCAGCGCGGTGCAGCTCGCGGGGAGGCTCGCGCAGCCGCTCAGCAAAATCGTCTACCACACGACCATTCTCTGCAACACGGGCCACGCCCGGCTCGCCGAGGGCCAGGACCCCGACGCGGTCGACCCCGTTTACGAAGCGGTCTTCTGATCGCCCACCCCACCGGCTCGCTCCGTTCGGGCCGACGGCCCGCCGGGCGTGTCGGCTCGGGCCCGCCGGAACTCCCGACGTACCCGACACGACACTCGCTCGATCTCGCTGTTACACTCAGCCGAAATTTAATAATCCGGTGCCTACGGGGCACTCCTTGAAAGCGAGCACCAGTACCTCAATCGGTTAGAGGATCGGGTTTGTAATCCGAGGATCCGGGTTCGAGCCCCGGCTGGTGCATGGGTGAGGCGAAAGTCGTCGCGACTATGGACATCAATCTCTTCGACCACTTCGATGACGCCGCCGGCGGGGATGGAAGCCGGGCCAGCTGGGCCCTGCGCGCGCCGTACCGCCCGCACGACCGCTTCGACCTGATGCTGGTGCCGCTGGTGGACACCTGGCGGGAGGACCGCGAATCCCTGCGGGCGCTCGAGCGGATCGAGCGTGAGCCGTGGGTGGAACGGGTCCAGCGCAGCGGCAACCAGATGTGGCTGCGGCTCGTCGACGACTGGGTCGAGCGACGCGGCGCGGCCCTGGAGCGGCGCGAAGGGGCCGCCGACTACGGCGATCTGGCGGGCGGGCGGCGCTTCGCGCTCAACTTCTGGGACGCCAACTCGACCAAGGCGCTGCACATCGGGCACCTGCGCAACCTCTCGCTCGGCAACGCGCTGGGCTCCTCGCTGACCCAGGCCGGCGGCCGGGTCGAGCGGCGCAGCATCATCTGCGACGTCGGCCGCAGCATGGGAGAGGCGATGGCCGGCGTGGTGCGCAGCGGCCGCTACGAGCAGATGGCCGCCGAGGGCAACGGCGTCAAGAGCGACCACTTCGTCGGCTACTGCTACGCGGACTACGTCAAGAGCGGCGGCTCGCCCAACGCCCTTGCCGCCGACCACCCGGCCGATTCGCTGACCCGCGAGGTCGACGTGCACAACGACAGGGCCGACGAGCTGCTGCAGCGCGTGTTCGACGGCGACCAGGCGGCGCTCGAGCTTTGGTCGCAGACTCGCGCCTGGGTGATCTCCGGCCAGCGCAAGACGCTCGCCCGGCTCGGCATCTCCTTCGACCGGGTCTTCTTCGAGTCCGACTTCCTGCCCGAGGTGGTCGAGCTGACCGAGCAGGGCCTGCGCGAGGGGACGCTGCGGCGTCGTGGCGACGGCACCGTCGTCTACATGACCGGCCGCGAGGAGCTGGAGGAGATGCCGCTGGTCCGCTCCGACGGCGTTCCCACCCAGCACATGCGGGCGCTCGCCTACTGGCTGGCTGCACCGGGGCTCGAGGGCACCACCTCGATCCAGATCTGCGGCCAGGAGTGGGTCGCCCACGTCACCTGCCGGCGCCAGCTGATGGCGGCGCTGGTCCACGCCGGGCCGGAGGGCAACAGCTTCCACCCGGCCCACGACGTCTTCCACGGAATGGTCGCCAAAGAGCAGCAGAAGATCGCCTCGAGCAAGAAGGACGCGCTGCTGATCGACGACCTGATCGAGTGGATCGACGAGCAGGTCGACAGCGATCGCGCGGCGGCTGCGGTCCGCGACGCCCACCCGGCGCCGGAGCGGATCGCCTCCCAGGTCGCGCTCGGCTTCTTCCCACTGCACCCGGCGAACAGGAAGGTCGACTTCGAGCCGCAGAAGCTGCTGCTCGACGGCAAGAGCCTCGGCTGGGACATGGCGCAGGCCCGCTCTCGCGCCGGCGCGGCGGCGGCCACCTCCAACGGCGACCGCCTGCGCGACCCCGACTACCGCTTCGCCGTCGTGCAGTCGGAGATGTACCGGCGCAACCTCAGCCTCGCGACCGAGCGGCTTGATCCGATCCCGCTCGCCCGCTACGCCTCGCACCTCTCGCGCTGGCAGCTGGAGCGCCAGCGCGGCGCACATGTCGACCGCGTGGTCGGCGCCGCGCTTGACGACTGCGCCCGCGGGCTCGGGCTGGAGGGACAGCGATGAGGACGCTGCTGGTCGACAACCACGACTCCTACACCTACAACGTCTTCCACCTGCTGGCCGGCGTCAGCGGCGAAGAGCCGATCGTGGTCGACAACGACGCCGTCTCCTGGCGGGCGCTGGAACGCTGGGACTTCGACGCGATCGTCCTCTCCCCCGGCCCCGGCACGCCGCAGCGCTGGCACGACTTCTGCGTCTGCGACGACATCCTCCGCTACAGCGAGATCCCGGTGCTCGGCATCTGCCTCGGCCACCAGGGGCTCGGCCACCTGCTCGAGGGCAAGGTCAGCAGCGCGCCGGAGGCGATGCACGGCCGGCTCAGCCGCATCCGCCACGAGCAGCGCGGCCTGTTCGAGGGGATCCCGCAGGACTTCCCGGTGGTCCGCTACCACTCGCTGCAAATCACCGACATGGGGGCGGATGGCCACATCACCGCGCGGGCCGACGACGGTGTGGTGATGGGAATCGAACACCTGCGGCGGCCGCTGTGGGGCGTCCAGTTCCACCCGGAGTCGATCGCGACCGAGCACGGGGCGCCCCTGATCGAGAACTTCTACGCGCTGGCGCGGCAGCGCAAGAGCGCGCGGCGCGGCGCGCGACGGCCGCGGCAGGCGCCGCAGCGCCGCTCACAGGTGACCCGCTCGCTGGCCAGCGGGATGCAGATGCGCAGCCGCTCGCTGCCCGGCGAGCCCTCGACCGAGGCGCTGTTCGAACGACTCTTCGGCGATTGCGAGCACGCCTTCTGGCTCGACAGCGCCGACGCGCCGACCCGGCTCGCCCAGCGCTCCTACCTCGGCACCAGCGCCGGGGCCGAGCGCTGCGTGGTCGAATACGAGGTCGACTCCGGCCTCGCGCAGGTGCACCGCGCCGACGGCAGCGGCGCCGAGCGCGGCTCGATCTTCGAGCTGCTCGACCGCGAAGTCGCCACCCACGCGATCGAGCCGCCCGCCAACCTGCCGCCCGGTCTGCTCGGCGGCTTCGTCGGCTACCTCGGCTACGAGCTGAAGGCCGACTGCGGTTCGCCGAACGTGCACCGATCCGACCTTCCCGACGCAGTGATGATGCTCGCCAACCGCCTCGTCGCCGTCGACCACGTGCGTCACCGGACGCATCTGGTCGCGCTCTGCCGCGGCGAGGAGGCGGATGCCGAGCGCTGGCTGGACGACGCCGAGGCGGCGGTGGCAGAGGCCCTGGCCTCACCGCCCGTCTCGGCGTCCCAGCCCGCTCCGCCGGACGGCCAGCCGCTCGAGGCCCACGTCAGCTTCCGGGTCGGCCGCAGCCGCGAGCAGTACCTGGCCGACATCGCCCGCAGCCAGGCCGAACTGGCGGCCGGCGAGTCATACGAGGTCTGCCTCACCGACCAGATCTCCACCGACGCCAGCCCCGACCCATTCCACCTCTACAAGATCCTGCGGCGCAGCAACCCGGCGCCATTCGCCGCCTACCTGAAGCTCGGCGAGGCGGCGGTCGTCAGCTCCTCGCCGGAGCGCTTCCTCTCGGTCGACCGCGACCGCCGGGTCGAGGCGCGTCCGATCAAGGGGACCAGCCCGCGCTCCTCCGACCCGGAGCGCGACGCGGCGCTGCGCGACGAGCTGACCGACGACGAAAAGACCTACGCCGAGCACCTGATGATCGTCGACCTGCTGCGCAACGACCTGGGGCGGGTCTGCGAGGTCGGCAGCGTCGGCGTCCCCGAGCTGATGGTCGTCGAGGACTACGCGACCGTGCACCAGCTGATCTCCACGGTCAGCGGGGTGCTGGCCGAGGATCGCACCGCGCCCGAATGCGCCCGCGCCTGCTTTCCGGGCGGCTCGATGACCGGAGCGCCGAAGCTGCGCACGATGGAGATCATCGACGACCTCGAGGCCGAGGCGCGCGGCGTGTACTCGGGAGCGATCGGCTGGTTCGGGGTCGACGGCAGCATGGACCTCAGCATCGTGATCCGGACGATCGTGATGCGTCCCGGCCGCACGACGATCGGCGCCGGCGGGGCGATCGTCATGCAGTCCGACCCGGCGGACGAGTTCGACGAGCTGCTGCTCAAGGCGCGAGCGCCGATGGCGGCGATCGCCCAGGCGGCGACCGGCAGCGCCTCGCCCGACGCGTGGTCGGTGAAGCCCGAGCCGCACGCGGAGGCGCTCGCGGCGCTATGAGCGCGGTAGCGACCGAGCGTGCATGTCTGATTCTTCGCGAGGGAGCGAAGCGCGAGGACTTGCGATGAGCGAGCCGGGCCGGATCGCACCCGACGCGCCGCCCTCGACGGGGGCGGCGCCGATCGCCTCCGTACGCGCCGCGGGGGCCGAAGACGCCGCCGCGGTGGCGAGCGCGATCGAGGCGCTGCTGGTCGAGCTGGGCGGCGAGCGGCCCTCGACGGTTGAGATGGAGGCGGCGGTGCGGAAGCTG
>Ga0210144_1001041_pt1 | contig 12279 bp, 10 predicted proteins | sample Muzzi_PWA_D2_FD_185532 | JGI IMG/M metagenome (GOLD analysis project Ga0210144, IMG submission 185532) | Wetland microbial communities from San Francisco Bay, California, USA, that impact long-term carbon sequestration - Muzzi_PWA_D2 (SPAdes) | ecosystem: Environmental > Aquatic > Marine >...
GACTTCGCATCGTCGCGGTCCATGCCGGGCGGCCGGCGTCGGCGCGGAGGTCGCTTTCCATGCACGTGAGACTAGCGCCACCGGTCGAAAACCACCACGCTTTTGACGCCACCCTGCCTGAACGCCATAACGGACGTATGAACGGCCCCGACCAGATCTTCGACCGCGCGCTCCTCGACCGCCGTCGCCGGCGGGCGCTCGGCGCCGGCGGACCTGCGGCCGACTTCCTGTTGCGGCGCGCCGTCGACGATCTCGTCGACCGGCTGGCGACCGTCAAACGCCGTTTCCCCGTCGCCGCCGACCTCGGGAGTCCGCTTCCGCTCTTGGCCGATCGCCTCGATCAAAGCGGCCAGGTCGGGACCGTCATCCGCCTCGACCGCCTGCCCGAGGCGCTGGCCGATCGATCGCACCTCGTCGTGGCCGGCGACGAGGAGATGCTGCCCTTCGGGCCGGAGAGCCTCGACCTCGCCGTCTCCGCCCTTGCCGCCCACCTCGTCAACGACCTGCCGGGCGCGCTGGTCCAGATCCGACGGGCGTTGCGGCCCGACGGTCTCTTCCTTGCCGTGCTGCCGGGCGGCGAGACCCTGTTCGAGCTTCGCGAAGCGTTTGCGGCCGCCGAAGCCGAGCTGACCGGAGGGGCGGCGCCCCGGATCGCGCCGTTCGGCGAGGTGAGGGTGCTCGGCGCGCTCCTCCAGCGCGCCGGCTTCGCCCTGCCGGTGGTCGACCAGGATCGGCTGACGGTCCGCTATCCGGACATGTTCGCCCTGATGCGCGACCTCCGCGCCATGGGCGCGACCAATATCCTCCACCAGCGGGTGCGCCGGCCGCTCGGCCGCGCGGTGGTGCTGCGCGCCGCCGAAATCTATGGCGAGCGCTTCGCCGATCCCGACGGCCGGGTCCGCGCCACCTTCGATCTGATCTCGCTGTCGGGATGGGCGCCGCACGAGAGCCAGCAGCAGCCGCTCCGGCCGGGATCGGCGAAGGCACGCCTCGCCGACGCGCTGGGCGTTTCCGAGCAACCGGCCGGCGAGAAGGCGGGGCGCTGAGACAGGCCTGTCCCGCCCCTTCCTGACGCCGTCGCTACTTGTTTGCGGGGTGTATCGATCCCGTCTGGATGGCGTCCAGAGCCTGTTTCTTGGCCGTCTGGGTGGTCGGTCCGACGGTGACGCCGCCGACCAGAATGGCGGCAACCCCGAGGATGGCGATGGTCATCGGCAGGTAGGCGGCAAACTTGACCGGTCGGGCGCGCGCCTCCGGATTCTCGTCTTCCAGAGTCACGATAAACGTCCGTCCGAGCTCGAAAGCCATGGTGATTCCGCCTGTTTCACGCCGTCCCACCGCGGCGTGTCCCAAGTGTCGGATCGAGCTATAAAAGTTCGATTAACGGTGCGATCAGTGGCTCGTCGGCCGGCGGCATCGGATATGCGCGAAGCGTCTTCGCCGCCACCCATTTCACCGCCTGCCCCTCCACCGGCCTGACCGTGCCCTTCCAGCGTCGGCAGATATAAAGCGGCATCAAAAGGTGAAAGTTTTCATAGGCATGGCTGGCGAAGGTCAAAGGTGCCAGGCAGGCCGACTGGATGTCGATGTCGAGCTCTTCCTTGAGTTCCCGAAGGAGCGCCTGTTCCGGCGTCTCGCCGGTCTCGACCTTGCCACCGGGGAATTCCCACAGCCCCGCCATCGGCTTGCCCTCCGGCCGTTGCGTGATCAGCACCCTGCCGTCGGCGTCGATCAGCGCGCAGGCTGCCACCAGAACAAGAGGCATCGCTCGGTGGGACTCAGGTCCGGTAGTCGCCATTGATGGCGACGTATTCCTTGGTGAGGTCGCAGGTCCACACCCGGTCGCTCGCCTTGCCGAGGCCGAGATCGACCGTGATGACGATCTGATCGCCCTTCATGTATTCGCTCGCCACCGCTTCCGAATAGTCGGGATCCCGCTCGCCGCGGTAGGCGACACGCGTGTCGCCGAACCAGATGGCGAGACGGTCGCGGTCGGCCGGCTCGCCGGCCTTGCCGACCGCCATGACGATGCGGCCCCAATTGGCGTCCTCGCCGGCGATCGCCGTCTTCACCAGTGGCGAGTTGGCGATGGAGAGGGCGATCCGCCGCGCCGACGGTTTCGAGGTCGCCCGTTCGACCCGCACCTCGACGAATTTCCGCGCGCCTTCGCCATCCCGCACCACCTGGTGGGCGAGGTCGCGAAGGAGATCGTCGAGCGCCTCCCGGAATCCGGCGAGGCGCCGATCGCGCGGCGAGGTGATCGGGTGGGCGCCCACCACCTGCCCAGTGGCGAAGAGGAGCACAGTATCGGACGTCGAGGTGTCGCTGTCGACGGTGATCGCGTTGAAGCTTCTCGCGACGCCACGGGCGAGCAATCCCTGCAGGACCGGGGCGGCGATCGGCGCGTCGGTGACGATGAAAGAGAGCATCGTCGCCATGTCGGGCGCGATCATCCCGGCACCCTTGGCAATCCCGTTGATGACGACCGCCGCATCGCCGATCCAGGCGGTGCGCGTCGCCACCTTGGGATAGGTGTCGGTGGTCATGATGGCCCGGGCGGCATCGATCCAAGGTCCCGAGGTCAGCCGGTGGGCGAGGTGCTCGACCACGTTGTCGAACTTGGCCGGGTCGAGCGGCTCCCCGATCACCCCGGTGGAGGCAAGAAATACCTCCCGTGGCCGGCAGCCAACCGCCTCGGCCACCATCGCCGCGCTGAGCTTGACGGTCTCCCGACCCCGCTTCCCTGTGAAGGCATTGGCGTTGCCCGAATTGACCAGCAGCGCTCGCGCCTTACCCGACTTCAGCGTGGCTCGGCACCAATCGACGGGGGCGGAGGGGCACTTCGACCGGGTGAACACCCCCGCAACGCTCGTGCCCGGGTCAAAGACGGCAAGCAGCACGTCGGTGCGATTGGCGTGCTTGATGCCCGCTTCCGCCGTTGCGAAACCGACGCCCGCAATAGGCGGAAGCGCCGGAAACGTGCTCGGAGCGAGGGGTGAGACCGCGGTCATGCAGCGGCAGGGAGATCCGTTCGATCGATGTGGCTAGTTGGCGGCCGCCGGGGGCGGCGTCATTTCGATCTTCGCACCGGCGCGCAACGCTTCGATTTCGGAGTCGAACGTCTCGCGGATCAACTGCTGCTGGATGCGCTGCTGCTCGCTTTCGAAGGTCGGCGGCGGCTCCTTGCGCTGCCCTTCGACCATGATGACGTGCCAGCCGAAGTCGGACTTGACCGGCTTCTCGGTGTAGGTGCCGGGCTTGAGGCTGAAGGCAGCTTCCTCGAAAGGCTTCACCATCGTGCCCCGCTTGAAGTAGCCGAGATCGCCGCCTGACTTGCCGGTGCCCGGGTCAAGGGATTTTTCCTTGGCGATTTCGGCGAAGTCCGCACCGGCATCGAGCTGGGCGATGATGTCCTTCGCCTCCTGTTCCGTCTTGACGAGAATGTGCCGGGCCTTGACCTCGTCGGCGGGCTTGAAGTCCGCCAATTCCTGTTCGAACCGCTTCTTGACCGCGTCCTCGGTGACCGCAGCGATGAACTTCTTGCGAAGGTACTCGCTGTAGAGGGTGCGGTCACGGGCAAGCTCGAGCCGGCGCACGACCGCCGGATCCGATTCGATGCCATCCGCCATCGCCGCCTTGCTGGCGAGGCGGATGTTGATCACCAGATCGAGCAGCGCCGATTGGCGGCGGTCGGGCGGCACCTGGCCGAGCTGGTCACCAAATTCGGCGGCTGCCAGGGCGAGATCGGCATTGGTGATCGGTTCGCCATTGACCGTCGCAACCACGGCATCGGGCGATGCATCCTGCGCCGTCGCCGGTGCGACGAGGGCAACGAGGGCCACGAAGGCCAGGCTGGCGAGGCCGGCCCGACGAATTCGGGGAAGATAGGGGAGCGTGATCATTGAATAATCCTGTTCGGTCTCTGAGATAGCGCTCCGATGAGCCGCACAGGGTACTCAAGGGGCACTTGTCCGGCGCCGGCAGCGCCGTTGACATCCACTACCCCCCCTCTTATCTGTCTCACGGCTTGGCGTCCAGAACGCTTTGAATCCCCAAGCACGGCGATGGTTCGATCGGCTGGCCGATTCCGTCGCAATTTGCAAAATGGGCCTGGGTAGAATGGGATTCGGGGCCCCGGGGCGCGTCTTTTCGGATTGCCGTTTGCTCAAGGATGATTCATGGTCGGCCTCAACACCCTCGCCCGCAAGATCTTCGGCAGTTCCAACGATCGTCGCATCAAGGGCTATCAGCCACGCGTCGACGCGATCAATGCCCTCGAGCCCGAATTGCGCGCCCTGAGCGACGATCAGCTCAAGGCCAAGACCTCGGAATTCCGTGGCAACATCGCCGACGGCGCCAAACTTGACGACCTTCTCGTTCCCGCTTTCGCGACCGTCCGCGAGGCAGCACGCCGGACGCTCGGACAGCGCCATTTCGACGTGCAGCTGATCGGCGGCATGGTGCTTCACGAGGGCTCCATCGCCGAGATGAAGACGGGCGAGGGCAAGACGCTTGTCGCGACGCTGGCGGTCTATCTTAACGCGTTGAGCGGCAAGGGCGTCCACGTCGTGACGGTGAACGATTACCTGGCCCGCCGCGACGCCGAGTGGATGGGCGCCATCTACAATTTCCTGGGCCTGTCGGTCGGCGTCATCGTGCACGGGCTCGACGACGACGAGCGCCGCGAGGCCTACAAGGCCGACATCACCTACGGCACCAACAACGAGTACGGCTTCGACTACCTTCGCGACAACATGAAGCATGAGCTGACCGCGATGGTGCAGCGCGGTCATAACTACGCGATCGTCGACGAGGTCGACTCGATCCTCATCGACGAGGCGCGCACGCCGCTGATCATCTCGGGCCCGCTCGAGGATCGCTCGGAGCTCTACAACCGAATCGACACCTTCATCCCCAAGCTCGACCAGGACGACTATGAGGTCGACGAGAAGCTCCGTGCGGCCTCCTTCACCGAGGCGGGCAATGAGAAGCTCGAACGGATCCTGCGCGAAGCCGACCTCCTTAGGGGCGATTCGCTCTACGACGTCGAGAACGTCACGGTCGTTCACCACATCAACCAGGCGCTGCGCGCCCACAAGCTCTTCCAGCGCGACAAGGACTACATCGTCCGCAACGACGAGGTGGTTATCATCGACGAGTTCACCGGCCGCATGATGCCGGGCCGCCGCTATTCGGAGGGACTGCATCAGGCGCTCGAGGCCAAGGAGCACGTCAAGATCCAGCCGGAGAACCAGACGCTCGCCTCGATCACCTTCCAGAACTACTTCCGCATGTACGGCAAGCTCGCCGGCATGACCGGCACCGCGGCGACCGAGGCGGAGGAGTTCGGCAACATCTACGGCCTCGAAGTGGTCGAGGTGCCGACCAACAAGCCGATGGTCCGCGCCGACGAGGACGATGAGGTCTATCGGACGGCTGACGAGAAATACAAGGCGATCCTGGCGCTGATCGAGGACTGCAAGAAGCGCGGGCAGCCGGTCCTGGTGGGCACCACGTCGATTGAGAAATCCGAACTTCTGGCTACCTTGCTGCGCAAGGAAGGCTGGCAGCAACGCGACTTCTCCAAGCCCGAGGAGTTGATCGGGCTGTTCAGCGACAAGGCGATCAAGGGTAGGACCTTCACCATCCTCAACGCCCGCTACCATGAGCAGGAGGCGCAGATCGTCGCCCAGGCCGGCGTGCCAGGAGCCGTGACCATCGCCACCAACATGGCCGGCCGCGGCACCGACATTCAGCTCGGTGGCAACGCCGACATGCGGGTCGCCCACGAGCTGAAGGATGTGCCGGACGGCGCGGAGCGTGACGAACGGGAACAGAAAATCCGGGACGAGGTGGAGCGCCTGAAGACGCAGGTTCTCTCGCCCGAGGCAGGCGGCCTGTTCATCATCGGCACCGAACGGCACGAGAGCCGCCGGATCGACAACCAGCTACGCGGCCGCGCCGGTCGCCAGGGCGACCCCGGCCGCTCGCGTTTCTTCCTGTCGCTCCAGGACGATCTGATGCGCATCTTCGGGTCCGAGCGGATGGACGGGATGCTGCAGAAGCTCGGCCTCAAGGAGGACGAGGCGATCGTCCACCCCTGGATCAACCGCGCGCTCGAAAAGGCGCAGCAGAAGGTCGAGGCGCGCAACTTCGACATCCGCAAGAACCTGCTCAAATTCGACGATGTGATGAACGATCAGCGTCGGGTCATTTTCGAGCAGCGCATCGACCTGATGGGCCAGGAGACGGTGACGGAAACGGTGGCCGACATGCGCCACGAGGTCATCGAGGACCTGGTAAGCCGCCACATTCCCGAAAAGGCCTACCCCGAGCAATGGGACGCCAGGGGCCTGCACGAAGCGGTGCAGGAGACGCTTAACCTCGACCTGCCGATCGAGGACTGGGCCAAGGAAGAGGGAATTGCGGACGACGAGGTGCGGGAACGCCTTACCCGCGCTGCGGACGAGCAGGCGGCCCAGCGGGCCGTCCGTTTCACCCCCGAGATCATGCGACAGGTCGAGAAGGCCGTTCTGCTGCAAACGCTGGACCATCTGTGGCGCGAGCACCTGGTCATGCTCGACCACCTTCGTCAGGTGATCGGCTTCCGCGGCTATGCCCAGCGCGATCCGCTGAACGAGTACAAGACCGAGTCTTTCGAGCTGTTCCAGGCGATGCTGTCCCGGCTCCGCGAGGTGGTCACCAGCCAGCTCATGCGCGTCGAGATCGTCCAGCGCCCGCCGCCGCTGGCGCCCGAAGAGGACTTCGCCACTCTGGAAGAGTCCCACGCCGATCCGCTGACCGGCGAAAACGAGATGGCCGCCGCTGCCGCCCCGACGCGGGCGCAGCCACTCCGCAACGGGCGCCTCGCGGCGGCCCAGATCGATCCTTCCGATCCGGCCACCTGGGGCAAGGTCCAGCGCAACGCCCCTTGCCCCTGCGGCTCCGGCAAGAAGTACAAGCACTGCCACGGCCGCTTCGCCTGAACGCCGATGAAGGCACGGAGGCGGCTTCTCGTCGTCGTCAATCCCGGTGCTTCCCGCTGTGGCCAGGCACTTGGGGGTGCAGTTACGGCACTGTTCTCCGCGGGCTTCGCCCTCGACATTCGCCAGACTGACAAGCGCGACACACTCCGCGCCATAGTCCGGGCCGACGCAGATGCCGACGCGATCGTGATCGGTGGCGGTGACGGGACGTTGAACAGCGCCCTGCCCGCCCTTATCGAAGCGGGCAAGCCGGTCGGCGTCCTGCCGCTTGGAACCGCCAATGATCTGGCGAGGACTCTCGGAATCCCGGCCAATGCGTCTGACGCTGCGGGCGTCATCGCCTCCGGCGCCCTCAGGAGGATCGACGTTGGAAAAGTCAACGATGTTCATTTCCTCAACGTCGCCAACATCGGCCTCGCCGTGGACGTCGCCGAGCAGCAGGACCCCGAACTCAAGCGGCACCTCGGCGCGCTGAGCTACGCGGTGACGGTGCTGAGGACATTGGGAAACTCCGCACTGTTTGCCGCGACCATCGAATGCGGAGGCAATCGAGAACGGGTCAACGCCTGCCAGATCACCGTCGGCAACGGCGTCCACTATGGGGGCGGAATGAGGGTCGCCCGCGATGCCGCCATCGATGACGGCCGACTTGACATTCTTGCGATCGAGACCGGGTCGATCCCTGACCTGATTGCCATGGCTCCGGCTTTCCTCGACGGCAGCCTCGGTGAACGGGACGGCGTCCGGTTCTTTCGTAGTGAGACAGCGCGTGTGGAGACCGAGTCGCCCATGCGGGTCAGCACCGACGGCGAGGTGACCACGCAAACCCCGGCCGATTTCTCTATACTGCGGTCGGCGCTGGAGGTTTTTGCACCTTTATAGGCGTCCGGGCGGCCCGGTTTCGACGCGCCGCGGTTGCCAACCGGCGTCAGGCCGCTTCCGCCTCATGAACCGAGTGCCGCAGATGAACACCGACAACATCATCCTGTTTGCGCTGTTCATCGCCGTCTTCGCGCTGATGATCTGGGGCCGCTTCCGCTATGACCTCATCGCCTTTTCCGCTCTGGTCGTTGCGACCATTCTGGGGGTCGTGCCGACCGACCAGGCGTTCTCGGGCTTTGGTCATCCCGCCACGGTGATCGTCGCCATCGTGCTCATCATATCGCGCGGGCTGATCAATTCCGGGGCGGTCAACTGGATCACGCGGGTGGTCGTGGACACCGGGCGGAGCCTCAGCCGGCACATCGCCCTGATGGCGGCGATCGGCGCCGGCCTGTCAGCCTTCATGAACAACGTCGCTGCCCTGGCGCTTCTGATGCCGGTCGAGTTGTCCGCTTCGGCCAAGGCTGGCCGCAATCCGGCGCTCAGCCTGATGCCGCTTGCCTTCGCGACCATCCTCGGCGGCATGGTGACGCTGATCGGCACGCCGCCCAACATCATCATCGCCGCCTATCGCGGACAGGAATTCGGCCAGGGCTTCGGCATGTTCTCCTTCGCGCCGGTCGGTCTGGTCTGCGCCATTGCCGGCGTCGCCTACGTCGCCACTATCGGCTGGCGACTGATCCCGGTGAGCGACGCCAAGAAGGCGCCGACGGCGGATCTGCTCGACATTCACGGCTATGTGGCGGAACTGGTCGTTCCCGCGAGATCGCCAGCGATCGGCCGCAAGGTCGCCGACCTCGACGACCCGGCGGCGGAGGCCGGCGTCGCGGTGCTCGGACTGATCCGCAACGGCCGCCGCCTGCCCGGTGGCGCGCGGCGGGAGGAAATCCAGGAACGGGATGTTCTCGTCGTCGACGGGCCGGTGGAGGCGATCGATTCACTCGTCGGGTCGCTCAAGCTGAATTTCCCGGGCCGCAGCCGCATCGAGGAGGATAGCGGCAGCGATCTCGCCCTGCTCGAAGTCGTCGTTCCTCGCGATTCGCGGCTCGACGGGCGCTCGGCTGGCGCCGTCGGCGTGAACCGGCACACCGGCGTCGCTGTTCTCGGCATCTCCCGTCAGGGGATCAGGTTTCGCGAGCGGGTCCGCCAGCTCCCCGTGCGGGCCGGCGACGTGCTCCTGTTGATCGGGCCGCCTGACCGTCTCGGCGAGGCCACGAACTGGCTCAGAGCGCTGCCGCTCGCCGACCGCGGCCTCGCGGTGACCCAGCATGGCCGCGCCACAATGGCCATCGGCATCTTCGCTGCCGCGGTCGCGCTGGCGAGCTTCGGTCTCGTCTCTCTTCCCATTGCGCTCGCCGCGGTTGTCGGCCTGTATGTGCTCTTCGACATCGTGCCCCTCCGCCAGATCTATGACGAGGTGGAATGGCCGGTGGTCATCCTACTCGGCTCGATGATCCCGCTCGGCATGGCGCTGGAGCAGGCGGGCGGCACGGCGCTGATTGCCGGAGGGATTATCGATATCGCCTTCGGACTGCCGCCCTGGGCAGTCCTGACCGTTCTGATGATCGTCGTGATGACCCTTTCGGACGTCCTCAACAACACCGCGACAGCGGTCATTGGCGCACCGATCGCCGTCGACATTGCATCGCGGCTTGGGACCAGCGCCGATCCGTTCCTGATGGGGGTCGCAGTGGCCTCGTCGTGCGCCTTCCTGACGCCGATCGGGCACAAAAACAACACCTTGATCCTTGGACCCGGCGGGTACGCGTTCGCCGACTATTGGCGAATGGGGCTGCCGCTCGAATTCATCATCGTGGCAGTCGGGGCGCCGGCGATCCTGATCTTCTGGCCGCTGTGACTGTCAGTTGGCGGATTCGAGCGTCGGCGGAAGAACCTCGGCCGCGCCGGCCACGGCAGGCGGATCGTCCGGCCACAGAAACTTGCGATTGACGATCCGGCCGACCTGCGGTGTATCCGCCGCGGTTGCCGTCTCCGGAGCCTTCTCATTGCCGACCGGCGGAGCCGGCGTGGGCGTCGGAGGCTGAGCGGTCGCCGCTGTCTTCTTGGGGGGAAGCGGGGGCTTGGGAGGATTGGCCGGAGCGTCCGCCACGGCGACTGCGGCGGCCCCGCCCTTGGCCCGCGGCGTCGGCTCGGGAACGGGAGCCACCGATGCCGTCGTCTCAGATGCCACCGGGGTTGCCGGAGCGGGCTCCTTGTCGCGGCCGAGAAGGCGATCAATCACCGACGGCTTTGAAGCGTGATCCTCCGCAGCGGCCTGTTGCTCGGCGAGCTTCTCCTTCTGCGCGGCGAGACGCGCGGCATCGGCATCCATCTTCGCTGCGGCGTCGGCCATCTTTTTCTCGTCGGCGGCCTCCTTGGCGGCCACTGCCGTCGCGATCCATTCGGGCACCCTATATGGAGGGCAGGCTCCATTTGCGTTGAAGGTTGCCCCACCGGCGTCGGCGTCGAAGACATAACGTTTCTCGCAAACGTCGACCGTGGGCGGCTGGCGGGTGACCTCGAAGTGGTCGTACCCGACCTTCAGCATTTTCCAGAATTCCATGTTGGCGTCGCCGCGATGCTTGGCAAGATTCTCCGGCGTCATCCGGAACGGGAAAGCCTGGATCTGGAAGGCCCTCTGCCCGCCCTTGAATGCGTCCCGGGCCAGCGCAAAGATCTCGCCGGCCGCCTCGTCGGTCATCGAATAGCACCCGGCTGACGAACAGGCGCCGTGAACCATCAGGTTGGACCCGGTCCGCCCGAGCGCTTTGTCGTAGGCGTTGGGAAACCCCATGTTGAACGACAGGTAGTAGTTGGATTTGGGATTCATCTGCGCCGGCGTCACGGTATAGAAGCCTTCCGGCGCCTGGCGATCGCCCTCCTGGACCTTCGGGCCGAGGATGCCAGACCATTTGCAGATGGAAAAGGTCTTGAGCAGTGCGTACTTGCCGTCGCGGCGCTGCTTCCAGACCTCCAGCTCCGACTCCTCCTTGAAGATGCGGATGAAGATCGGCGACGTCTCCTTCATCCCCCTTTGCTGCATCTCGCCGACGAGCTTGTAGGGAACCGGCCGGATGTCCTTGGGAATCATGGATTCCTGGCAGGCGGCCAGCACGAAGGCAGCACACCCGATGGCGGCTACGCGGTGCACAAACGAATAGTTACGGATCGCCATTCCCGTCCCCAGAACAGCCGGTTTCGGCCTCGCTCCCCGCCCCCTGGACGAGTCCTATGAGCCCAACCTTGACAGGTGGTTACCACCCGGAATCACAAAGGCTCCAACTAGTCTTGGCGTCCTTGTGGGCAAGAGCAAGGCGACGCGGCGCTCTCTGTCAAAGGGAACGGCCGATTGCAAGATATTTGTCGCGGCGCTGGCGGCGGACTTCCTCCGGCGGCAGGTTGTCGAGGGCGCCGAGAGCGTCGCCGATCGCCTCGCCGGTCGCCTTGACCGTCTGAGCCGGCTCGCGATGCGCGCCGCCGACCGGCTCCTCGATGATGCCGTCGATGACGCCGAACCTGGCAAGATCCTGGGCGGTAATCCGCATTTGGGTCGCAGCGTCCTGCGCCCGGCTCGAATCATGCCAGAGGATCGAGGCGGAAGCCTCAGGAGAGGCAACCGTGTAAATCGCATGCTCCAGCATGAGCACCTTGTTCGCCGTCGCGATCGCCACCGCGCCACCGGAACCGCCCTCGCCGATAATGACAGCTATGTTCGGAACTCCTAGCCCGAGGCAGGCCTCGGTCGAGCGGGCGATCGCCTCCGCCTGACCGCGCTCCTCGGCCCCGACGCCGGGATAGGCGCCGGCCGTGTCGACGAGCGCCAGCACCGGCAGCGAGAAGCGATCGGCCATTTCCATGATCCGCACTGCCTTTCGATAGCCTTCCGGGCGCGCCATGCCGAAATTGTGCTTGATACGGCCTTCCGTATCCGAGCCCTTCTCATGGCCGATGACTGCGATGCCGCGTCCGCGAAACCGGCCGAGGCCAGCGACGATCGCCGCGTCTTCGGCATACTTGCGGTCGCCGGCCAGTGGCGTGAAATCCTCGATCAGTTGCTTGGCGTAGTCGAGGAAATGCGGTCGGTCCGGATGGCGGGCAACCTGGGTCTTCTGCCAGGGGGTAAGCTTGGCGTAGATTTCGGCGAGCGCCTGCTCCGCCTTCGCTTCGAGCCGGGAAATATCTTCGTTGATAGCGACGGCGTCGCCCTGATCGCTCAGGGAGCGCAACTCCTGGACCTTGCCCTGGAGATCGGCGACCGGTTTTTCAAAATCGAGATATGTACGCATCCGGGTCCAAGAAACCACCAAAACCGCCGGCTTCCGCACCCGCGGCGAAAGCCGCGGCAAACTGGCCTCAAGGCCTTGTCAAGTCAAGGCAAGGCAAGGCAAGGCAAGGCAAGGCAAGGCAAGGC
>Ga0210144_1001042_pt1 | contig 12272 bp, 13 predicted proteins | sample Muzzi_PWA_D2_FD_185532 | JGI IMG/M metagenome (GOLD analysis project Ga0210144, IMG submission 185532) | Wetland microbial communities from San Francisco Bay, California, USA, that impact long-term carbon sequestration - Muzzi_PWA_D2 (SPAdes) | ecosystem: Environmental > Aquatic > Marine >...
CCGCTCCTTCGTCGCAGAAATGAAGTCGCTCGCGGATGAGGCCGGCCCCACCAGCCCGGTCCACGGGTGGCCATGGCGGCTCAAGGTGGGTGCCTTTGCCCCTGGACCTGATCAGACCCGCAGGGTGTGACTCTGGCCGAGATTCGCGAGTACCCAGCTCCGGTCCCGGACGGCGCGACGAGCGTCGCAGCGCTCGACCGGGGCTTGGAGACAATGGAGCACGACGCCGTTGGGCACCGGGGAGAGGAAGGGTCTAGCCTCGGACAATGAAAGTAAAGCTGCTCCTCGCACCCGTCCTTGCCCTGATGGCGTTTTCCTTTGCCGCCTGCGGGGGTGACGGGAAGTCAGGTGACATCGCCACGCGCGATGAGAGCGCCGGCGCCACGTCCCCGACTTCAGATGGCAACGCCGCGGCTCCCAGCGGCGAGGCGGTGCGCGCGGCCAAGGTGGAGATAGTCGACTTCGCCTATGACCCCGACCCGGTGACGATCCAAGTCGGCGGCAAGGTGATCTGGACGAACCGGGATTCCGTCCCCCACACGGCGACGGCCGAAGATGGGACCTTCGACACCGGGGCCATCGAGCAGGGAAAGCTCAAGTCGGAGACCTTCAAGGAGCCCGGCACCTACGCCTACGTCTGCGAAATCCACCCAACCATGCACGGCACGGTGGAGGTGGTTGAAAAGGTGAGCGATTAGGTGCCGCCCTCCGGGCTACAACCGCGCGCTGACGTGGTGGCCGGTCACGCACCTACCTCGGCGTGCCGCGCGAGACGCGCCTGGCGAAAGCGCCTCGGGATGCTGAAGCAGCCCAGCTTCGCCGCCGCCGTCAACCGCGAGGAGCTGCAGCAGGGCGTCGCGGCGCTCGGCGAGGACTTCGACGAGCACATCGAGGGCAAGAAAGGGTCGGTTGAGTGGCGCAGGGGCGGCCGCTCTCATACAATCGCCCGGTGACCGCGAAGTACCTGCTGGACGAGTCTCAGATCCCGACCAGCTGGCTCAACCTGCTGCCGGACCTCCCCGGGGAGCCCTTGCCGCCGCTCAGCCCCGCCACCGGAGAGCCGGCCGGGCCCGACGACCTTGCCGCGATCTTTCCGATGGGACTGATCGAGCAGGAGGTCTCCGCCGAGCCGGAGATAGAGATTCCGGAGGAGGTGCGCGAGGTCTACCGGCTGTGGCGGCCGACGCCGCTCTACCGCGCCCGCAGGCTGGAGCGCGAGCTCGATACCCCGGCGCACATCTATTACAAATACGAGGGGGTATCGCCGGCCGGCTCGCACAAGCCGAACACCGCGGTTGCGCAGGCCTACTACAACAAGCAGGAGGGGGTGCGCAAGCTGGCCACCGAGACCGGGGCGGGCCAGTGGGGCTCGGCTCTGGCGCTCGCCTGTCGCATGTTCGGGCTGGAGTGCGAGGTATTCATGGTTGGGATCTCCTACGATCAGAAGCCCTACCGTCGCGCGATGATCGAGACCTGGGGCGGGACCGTCCATCGCAGCCCCTCCGAGCTGACCGATGCCGGGCGCTCACAGGCCACGCATCCGACCGGCAGTCTCGGGATCGCGATCTCCGAGGCGGTGGAGGTCGCGGCCGGCAGCGAGGACACCAACTACTCGCTCGGCTCGGTCCTCAACCACGTTTGCCTGCACCAGACGGTGGTCGGACAGGAGTCGATCGCGGCGCTCGAGCTTGTGGGCGAGTATCCCGATGTGGTGGTCGGCTGCGTCGGTGGCGGATCCAACTTCGCCGGACTGGCCTACCCGTTCGTGCGGGCCAACATCCGCGAGGGCAAGCGGACCCGTTTCCTGGCCGCCGAGCCCGCCGCCTGTCCGACCTTGACCCGCGGCGCCTATGCCTACGACTTCGGCGACACGGTGGGCATGACCCCGCTGATGCCGATGTACACGCTGGGCCACGACTTCGTGCCGCCGCCGGTGCATGCAGGGGGGCTGCGCTACCACGGCGACGCACCCAGTCTGTGCGCGCTGGTCAAGGAGGGGATCGTCGAGGCGACCGCGGTCCCGCAGACGGCGGCCTTCGAGGCAGCGGTGCGCTTCGCCTCCTGCGAAGGGATCATCCCCGGTCCCGAGCCCGCCCACGCGATCAAGGCGGCGCTCGACGAGGCCGAGGCGGCCAAGCAGGCGGGGGAGGAGCGGGTGATCCTGCTCGGCCTCTCCGGCCACGGCCACTTCGACATGGCCGCGTACGCCGCCTACCACGGGGGCGAGCTGGAGGACCTGGAGTTCTCCGAGGCCGAGATGCGGGCCGCCCTCGAGCGGCTGCCCGAGGCCCCGGCGATCGCCTAGTCCGATCGGGACGTTTGCGCGGCCTTGGTCAGACGGTGGCGTGGAGCGGCTCGAGCCAGGCTGCCGGCAGCAGCGGCGGGATCCTGCCCGGGTAGTCGGGGACGACCCGGAGGGCCAGCGCGCCCGCCGGGCGGTGCTCGATCGCCGGACGGAGGTCGTCGAGGCTCATCGCCAGCCGCAGGCAGGTGGCGATCTGAAAGTCGGCGGCGTTCGGCTGCTCGCCGCCGAGGACACCCTCGGCGATCCAGTCGTCGATTCGCTGGAGCATCGTCGGCAGGACCGAGATCGCCTCGCGGACGCTGACGTCGTTGGTCCCCACCGAACGGGCGTCGAGGGCGACGAACGGACCCGCGGTCTTCACCGCAAGGCCAATCGGGATGCCGATTCTCGACCCCTCGGCGAAGCTGGCAAACGGCGCCGTGTCCTTGCTCAGCGCCCACAGGAGGATTCGGCGGGTCGCCTGCTGGAGGTCCTCGTCGCCGAAGCGCTCGGCCTCCTCGACCGCGGCCCTGTGGTCCGGGTCGGCCGGGAAGAGCGGGGGCTGCGGCTGGATCCGCTCCAGCTCCCGGGCGATCTCAAGCGAGCCCTGGACCCTGCGGCCGTCGATCTTGATCGCCGGCACCCTGACGCCGGGGAACCGGAGCGCCCTCAGCACGGCCCAGGAGAGGACCGGCAGCAGGTCGGTGCGCCGGTGCTCGATCCCCTTGTGGTCGAGCATCAGCCGCACCGCCGTTCCGGGGTGCGAGCCGGGAATCGTGAAGAGGCGGACGTCGATCGGCGCGGTGTGGGCCGCGGCGGGAGGCGTCTCGGTCTCGAGTGCAGTCATCTCAGTCCTCCGTGTAAGCAGCCCGGATAATCGTCATACAGGCTTGGTGTGCCATTTCTACACGGTTCCCAGCCGCTTGTCAAATTGGACATACAGAGATGTGGAGCGATTATCCTGCGCAGCGCACGATCCCGGCCATCAGCTCCGCGGCCCGCTCGGCGGAGAGGCCGCTCTCGCGGGCAAGCGAGCGCCAGGTGTGGAAGCCGACCGCCAGGTCGACCGCGGCGCGCGTCTTCCGCCCCCGCGCCCAGCCGGCTGCCAGCGCCGCGCTCAGCTCCGCCACCGCGGGGGCTATGTGCTGCGTCACGACCTCCCGAGTGGCCTCGTGGAACTCGGCGTCTCTGAGCACTGACGAGAACATCGCCTCGTTGGCCTCGTAGTAGGCATAGGTCTCGGCGAGCCCATGGCGAATGCGCTGCTCGGGATCCTCGATCTGCCGCCACAGGCCGGCGTCCGGCAGCGGGTTCTGCTCCATGTAGAGCCCCGAGCAGGCCGAGAGCAGGGAGCGCTCGTCCGGGAAGTGGCGGTAGTACGTCTGGCGCTCGACCCCGGCGCGCTCGGCAATCGAGCTGAGGCTGGTCCTCGCAGGGCCGACCTTCTTGTGCAGTTCGACGGCCGCCTCGACGATCCGCCGCCTCGTTTCCTCGACGCGCTTGGCGCGCTTTCGCATCTCGTACTTGCGGGCCACGGCATAATGATTCCACATCCATGTGTCGCCAATTGATTTTCCGCAACGTGACCGCATCACGCGCTGCCGCCGTCGAAGGGCGTGCTCCCCCGTTCGGATACGGGCTCAGCTTCCCGTAGAGCGGATTCGCCGCTCCGCGGAACCGGAATCCGCAATCGCGCCGGCGACCACCCGCGCGTCGTCGCCGACCCCGATGAAGAGGGAGGACTTCCGGGTGCGCAGGAAGTGGACGCCGACGAAGTAGAGGCCGGGCGCGACGGTGCTGGCCCCTTCCTCGTGGACCGGGAACCCGAGCTGGTCGAACGCTCCGGGGATGCGGACCCAGGAGGCGTAGTCGGGGCGGAAGCCGCCGGCGAAGACCACGGCGTCGAAGCCGGATAGGTCGACGTGCTCGGGGGTATCTGCTTCGAGTGGTGCGGGGTCGGGCAGCTCGGGGGCCGCCCCTCCTCGCTCCGCGGCGAACTTCGTGAACAGCTGCTTCAGCTCCCTGAAGCGCTGATCGCCCCACTCGACCGACCGCCCGAGATCCCCCTGGAACCGCGCGTGGCGCCCCTCGGCACCGGCGAAGTGGCCGAGCAGGTTGACGCCCATGGCGCGCGTCCGCAGGAGAGGAAGACCTCACGCCCCGACCCGTGCAGCTCCTCGGCGATCTGGCAACCGGACTGGCCGCTCCCGTCGGCGGTCGGGTCGAGGGCCCTCACCTCGACACCCTCGCGCAGCGGCGTGCCGTCGTCCGCTGCGTAGCGCTCCAGGAAGGCGACGATCTCGTCGCGGGGTTCGAACGCGTCGGGGTCCTCGCCGTCGTACGGCCGACCGGGGAGCTGCATGCTCCAGTTCGGCGTCACCAGGCAGAAGCTCTGCCAGCGCTCCCGCCAGGTCTGCCCGACCCGCCCTCTCTCCAGCACGACGTGCGGCACGCCCCGCTCGGCCAGCTCGTGGCTGGCCGCCAACCCGGCCTGACCGGCGCCGACGATCGCCACCTCCAGCCGCTCGCTCACCCCGTTCACCCCTCGAGCCGGTAGAAGCGCCAGAAGTCGTTCTCGATCGGAAGGACCTCGAACTGCGTGAACCCCGCCGCGTCGGCGTACTCGCGCAGCGTGCCGGCTCGCATCGCCGTGCCGGTGGCGGCCGAGGGCTGCTCCTCGCGACCGACGGCGAGGCAGTGGAACACGCTGAACCCGTACATCAGCCGCTCGACCTCGTCCCCCGGTGCGGTGAACCGATCGGCGACACGCTCGTCCGCGACCAGCAGCACGCCGCCGTCGGCGAGCAGCGAGCGCATGCCCCGCAACGACTCGACCGGGCGCGCCATGTCGTGCACCGCCTCGAAGCAGGTGACCAGGTGGTAGCGGCCGCTCAGCCCCGGATCCGCGGCACCGCGCGCCTCGAAGCGAATCTCCATCCCCTCCCGCGCGGCGTTGGCCCGGGCCAGCTCGATCGATGCCGGGTCGAGGTCGAGGCCCTCCACCTCCGCGTGGGGGTAGGCGCGTGCGAGGGCGATCGTCGACCAGCCGGTGCCACAGGCGACGTCTGCAACCCGTCCCCCCGACTGCAGGAGCCCGTGCACGTCCGGAAGGGCAGGCATCCACTCCGTCGCCAGCGAGTTGACGAACTGAACGCGGTTCATCTCGCCCTGCCCCTCGAGGAAGTCGGCGTCGAACGTCGCGTAGGGAACGCCCTCGCCGCTACGGAACGCCCCCATGACCTGCGGCAGCGGGCGGACCAAACCGACCATCATCCGAGCGAACGCCGCCATATAGCTGAGGCTGTCGCGGTCGAGGAGCACCTCGGCGTGGGCCTCCGGCAGCCTGTAGCGCCGCTCCTCGGCGGGCTTGGAGGTCTCGTCGACCTCGATCAAACCGGCGACGGCCTGCTGCTCGAGCCACTCGCGCACGTACCGTCGGTCGGCGCCGGCGGCGGCGGCGATCTCCCCGTCCGTCGCCCTGCCCTCCGCCAGGGCCCGGTAGAGCCCGAGCCGGTCGCCCATGTAGACCGTGTAGACGTCGGTCATTCCGAGCACCCCCTCGAAGAGGCGCTCGACCAGGGAGTCGCGGGCGGCGGCGGTTGAGGGAGGCCTGGCCATTCGATGCCAGCCTAGACCGAGAATCGATGGCGCGCGCCGATTTCCGGAGCGGCCTCGCCTCAGCCATCTCGGCAGGGCGGCGCTGCGCAGACGGTCGAATCGGGAGCCACGATCGAGGTCGCGCATAAGATCGCCGCGTGGGTGCGAAGCGGGAAGCCGCGGAATGGGCGGAGACGGTGCGGCGCTACGGCGAGCGCCGCGGGGTGACCTACGAGCCGGTGGGGGGGATCAACCCGAAGGACGGGCCGGTGGCGCTCTGCGTGGGCGGGGCGAATCGGCTCACGGGGCAGCTGACCGAGGGCTTCTGGGGGTCCTCGTGCGACGCCGACGAGCGGGAGGCCGGCGGGCTGTTCGGCAAGGCGGTGCTGCCGACCGCGATCCTCGCAAAGGCCCACATGCCCGACCTCGCCAAGGTCGTGCCCGCCTTCAACGTCGAGTCGATCGAGGGCCACGAGGTGGTCACGCAGCGGCTCGCCCGCAAGGTCGAGTTCGAGTCGATCGACTTCAACAGGCGCTTCCTCGTGACCGTGCCGCGCGAGTACGACCCGGTCGCCCTGCGCGAGCTGTTCAGCCCGGGCTTCCTCGCCTGGACGACGACGATGACCGGCGAGATCGATTTCGGCGTCAACGACCGCCAGCTGTGGTTCCTCTGGCGCCTGCGCGAGCGCAGCGAGGCGGAGCTCAAGGAGGCGCTGAAGAACGCCGGGCAGCTTTTCAGGCGACTGCACAAAGAGATGGACGAGGAGAACATCCACACCTACCCGCCGGGCCCCTGGCACGCCGGCCTGGAGCCCTTCCCCGGTTAGGCGGCGCGGGCGGCGATTCAGGCCGGGTAGTCCGGGTCGCCCGGCAGGACGACGCGATGCTCCTCCGGCGTGCCGATCACCTTCGGCAGGATCGGCTCCACGGTCCGGCCGCGGTGAGCGTCGATTGCTTCCGCCGCGGTGCGGAAAGGCAGCAGCTCCTTGAGCTGTTGAACGGTTGGGAACGCGAGCGCCAGCTCGCCCGCGTGCTGCGCCTCCAGCGCCGCCCGCGGCTCGAACCAGCGAGCCTCGACCGTCTCGACTCCGTCCGGCTGCGGCGGCGAGTGGGCCGGCGCCAGCGCCAGGAAGAACCAGGCGTCGAAGCGGCGCGAGACGACCTCGGGGGTGATCCAGCGCGAGAAGAGCACCAGCTCCTCGTCGTCGGCGAGCGCGATGCCGGCCTCCTCCTCCAGCTCCCGCACCGCGCAGGCTCGGTGCCCGGCCTCGCCCTCGCCGTCCTCCGGGTCGACGCCGCCCCCGGGGAACACCCATACCCCGGGCATGAACTTGGCGCTCTCGGTCCGCTTCAGGAGCAGCACCTCGAGAGCCCGTTCGTCGTGCTTCCCGCCCCGCCTCAGCAGCACCACCGACGCGGACGGTCGCGGCACCGCCGGCGCCCCCAGGTTGGGAGCCTCGGCTGGGCCCCTCACTCTCTCATCCATCCAGCCAGCGTATCTCGGGAGGACCCGCCCGCCCTACGCCGCCTGCGCGAGGGGAACTGAGTCTTCGAGCGAAGCCACCGCCGCCCGGATCGAGTCGGCAGTGATCGCGACCAGCCTCCGCAGCTCCGCTTCGGAGATCGCCAGCGGCGGCATCAGCACGACGACGTCGCCGAGCGGGCGGATGATCGCGCCGCGCTGCCGCGCCTCGAGCGTCACCCGGTGGCCGAGCCGCAGCGCCGGGTCGTGCTCGCCGAGGTCGATCCCGACCATCATCCCCCGCCCCCGCACCTCGGCCACCTCGGGCATCGCTTCGACGCCGGCCAGCAGCTCGCTGAGCAGCTGGATCTTCGGCTGCAGGCGCTCGATCGTCCGCTCCCGTTCGAACGCGTCGAGGCTGGCGCGCGCGGCGGCGCAGGCGAGCGGATTGCCGGTGTAGGTGTGGCCGTGGAAGAAGGTGCGCCTCTCCTCGGGGGCGCCGAGGAAGCGCTCGTAGACCCGCTCGGTGGCCAGGGTCGCGGCCAGCGGCAGGTAGCCGCCGGTCAGCCCCTTGCCGAGACAGAGAAGGTCGGGCGCGACGTCCTCCTGCTCGCAGGCGAACATCGTCCCGGTGCGCCCGAACCCGGTCGCGACCTCGTCGCAGATCAGCAGCACGCCGAAGCTGTCGCACAGCTCGCGCACCGCGCGCAGGTAGCCGCGCGGATGGGTCAGCATCCCGGCCGCTCCCTGGACCTGCGGCTCGAGGATCACCGCGGCGACCTCCTCTTCGTGGGCGGCGAGGACGCGCTCCAGGTCCGCGGCGTCGCCGGGCTCGGCCGCGTGCGTGTCGAACAGCAGCGGCCGGTAGGCGGCGTGGAAGGTGTCGATCCCCCCCACCGAGACCGAGCCGAGCGTGTCGCCGTGGTAGGCGTCGCGCAGGTGGACGAAGGAGGTGCGGCGGGCATGCTGGCCGCCCCGCTGCTGCTGGTACTGGAAGGCCATCTTCAGGGCGATCTCGGTCGCCGTCGAGCCCGACTCCGAGTAGAAGACACGCGAGAGCCCCGGCGGCGCCAGCTCGACCAGCCGCGCCGCCAGCTCGGCGCCGCCGGCGTGGGAGAGGCCGAGCATGGTCGAGTGGGCGACCCTGCCGAGCTGCTCGCGGACCGCCGCGTCGATTCCGGGGTGGCGATGCCCGTGGACGTTGCACCAGAGCGAGGAGACCCCGTCGAGGTAGCGGCGCCCCGCGTCGTCGATCAGCTGCGAGCCCTCGGCCCTCTCGATCATCAGGGGCTCTTCCTCGACCCAGCCAAGCTGCTGGGTGAACGGGTGCCAGAGATGGTCGCGATCGAGCTGCGCGGGGTCCACCGACATCGCCACGAGCCGACTGTAGGTCGACCCCCGGCCGGAACCCCCGCCGCCGAACGCCGCAGATTGCGGGGTGCCGTGCGACAACGTGATATGGCTCACAGGAGCAACTAATTGCGGTCGAGAAATAGTTGCGGTTGTGCAAGGATTGTTCGCATGCAAGCGAGCGAGAGCGCAGCGATCGCCGCGAAGACCGAAGCGGGCACCGAGGCCCAGGACACGGCGGCGCGGCTCAGCGCCTGCTGCGCCACCTCTTCCTCTACGACCGCGGCAACATGCTGCAGGTCATCGAGGACAGCGGCCTCTCGATGACCCAGACCAAGGCGCTGCTCGAGCTGGGTGGCCTCGGCGAGGCGGCGGAGCCGTGCCAGGTGAGCGACCTGGCCGAGACCTTCGGGGTCTCCGTGCCCTCGATGAGCCGCGCAGTCGAGTGCCTCGTCAAGCAGGGGCTCGCGACCCGGGTCGAGGATCCCCAGGACCGGCGCGTGCGCCGCGTCGAGATCACTCCGAAGGGCAAGCGGCTGGTCGAGACGCTGCTCGTCGTCCGCCAGGCGGGGATGGAGGCTTTCGCCGCGAGCCTCAGCGCCGAGCAGCGGCGCAATCTGGACGCGGCGATCGACTCGCTGATGGAGCGGGAGGACATCGCCGAGACCTACGAGCACCTGAGAGAGGTTCGGCCCACTTGACCCGCTACCGCCACCTGATCACCGACGACAACCGCAAGTGGTGGACGCTCGGGGCGATGTGCTTCGCGCTGTTCATGATCATGCTCGACAACACGGTCGTCAACGTCGCCCTGCCCTCGATCCAGCGCGACCTCGGCGCCTCGATCTCCGGCCTCGAGTGGACGATCAACGGCTACATACTCTCCTTCGCGGTGTTGCTGGCGACCGGCGGGCGGCTCGGCGACATCTTCGGTCGCCGCCGCATGTTCCTCGTCGGCGTCGTGATCTTCGCCCTTTCCTCCGCTACGGCCGGCCTCGCGGTCACCTCCACCGACCTGGTGCTCAGCCGCGTCGTGCAGGGGGTTGGCGCGGCGCTGATGATGCCCGGCACGCTCTCGATTATCACCGACGCCTTCCCGGCCCACGAGCGTGGCAAGGCGATGGGGACCTGGGCCGGCGTCTCCGCCCTCGCGCTGGCGGTCGGTCCGGTGCTGGGCGGTTTCCTCACCGAGCACGTCAGCTGGCGGGCGATCTTCTACCTCAACCTCCCGGTCGCGGCTGGCGCGGTCGTCGCGACCCTGTTCGCGGTGCGCGAGTCGCGCGACACCACGGTCGGCCGCGAGGTCGACTACCTCGGGGTGGCGGTGCTGACCGGCGCGCTGACCGCGCTGGTCCTCGCCCTGGTCGAGGGCAACAGCTGGGGCTGGGGGTCGCCCGCGGTCGTCGCGCTGCTGGCCGGCTCGGTGCTGGGCGGGATCGCCTTCGTCGCGGTCGAGAACCGCGCCAAGGCCCCGATGGTCGAGTTTCGCTTCTTCGGCGACCGCAACTTCCTCGGCGCGGTGGTCGTCGCCCTGATAATCACCTTCGCGATGATGGGCGTCTTCTTCTTCCTCGCCCTCTACATGCAGGACATCCTCCGCTACTCGCCGCTCGAGGCGGGCGTGCGGTTCCTGCCCTCGACGCTGATGATCGTCGGCGTCGCGCCGGTCGCCGGCCGGCTCGCCGACCGCTTCGGCCCGCGCTGGCTGATCGTAGCCGGCCTGCTGATCCTCACCGTCTCGCTCTACACGTTCACGGGGATCGCGGTCGACTCCAGCTATCCCGAATTGCTGGCCGGCTTCATGCTGCTCGGCATCGGCATCGCGCTGACGATGTCGCCGATGACGAGCGCCGCGATGAACGCCGTCGCGGTCCAGAAAGCCGGCATCGCGTCCGGCGTGCTCTCGATGTTCCGCATGGTCGGCGGCAGCCTTGGCGTCGCGGTGACCGGGGCGATCTTCCAGGCGTCGGTGGGAGGGAAGACCTTCGAAAGCGCGAGCCCGCAGCAGTTCGTCGACGGGCTCAGCAACGCGATGTGGGTCTCGGCGGCGGTGGCGCTCACCGGCGCCGCGATCGCCGCGGTGGCGATCCGCGCCAAGCCGAAAGCCCGCCGGATCAGCCTGGAGGCGGTGGAGGCCGCGGTCAACCCGGGCGGCTCGGAGCTGGCGGCCGAGGAGGCCGAGGCGGCCGCCGAGCCGGTCGGCTGAGCCGTCGCGGGGTGAGCTCCGGCCAGGTCTCGGGCTCGCTCAGGTCGAGGTGCGGCAGCGTCTCGACCTGGACCTCACCCAGCGCGGCGATCGTCTCGCGGTTCGAGCGCTCGATCTCGGTTGGCTCCTCCGGCCAGGGGGTGAGGACGACCGCGGCGACCTCCAGCCCGGCGGACCGCGCCGCTTCCAGCGTCAGCAGTGTGTGATTGATCGTGCCGAGGCCGGGTGAGGCGGCGACGACCAGCGGCAGGCCGAGATCCACGGCGAGGTTCCGCACGGAGTAGCGCGGCGCCAGCGGCACCAGCAGGCCGCCGACCCCCTCGCAGACCAGCGCGTCAGCTGCGTCCGCCGCAGCGCGAGCCGCATCGAGCAGTCGCCGGCGCTCGATCGTCTCGCCGGCCAGCTCGGCGGCGAGGTGCGGCGACACCGGCGGCCCGAACCGATACGGCGCTATCTCCTCGTCCCTTTGGCTGCGGCCCGCGGCTCGGCGCAGCAGCGCATGGTCGGGCTCGCCTTCGTCTTCGAGCCCGGTCACCGCGGGCTTGAAGACGGCGACCTTCCGTCCGGCGGTCGCCAGGGAGCGAGCGATCGCCGCCGCGACCACGGTCTTGCCGACCTCGGTGCCGGTGCCGGTGACGAAGAGCCCGTTCACGACCGCTCAGGCGGCAATCGGATGCCGTTCGGCGCCTGCCGCCCCGCCGACCCCCAGCTCCCGTGCCGCCTCGCCGACCAGCCTCGCTGCCCGCCGCAGCTCGGCCTCCCGGTGGGTCGCCATCACAGTGAGGCGCAGCCGCGAGGAGCCCTCCGGGACCGTCGGCGGTCGGATCCCCTGGGCGAACACGCCACGCTCCAGCAACCGCTCGCTCAGCGCCATCGTCCGCCCCGCGTCGCCGACCTCGACCGGGACGATCTGGCACTCCGATCGGTCGACCCCCAGCCCTTCGGCGGCAAGCGCACTGCGCAGGGTCGCGGCCTTGGAGCGCAGCCGCTCGACCCGTCGCGGCGCAGACTCGAGCAGCTCCAGAGCGGCCTGCGCGGCGGCGAGGACGGGCGGGGGCGGCGCGGTCGAGAAGACGAAGGGGCGGGCGGCGTTGAGAAGGTAGTCGCGCAGCTCGCGGCTGGCGCAGACGTAGGCGCCGTAGGAGCCGAGCGCCTTGCCGAGCGTGCCGACGATCAGGTCGACCTCCCCGCTGAGGCGGGCGGCGGCGACGGTGCCGCGCCCGCCCGGACCGAGCGCCCCGGTGGCATGCGCCTCGTCGACCATCAGCCGGCAGCCGTGGCGGCGAGCCGTCTCACCCAGCGCCTCGAGCGGCGCGACGTCGCCGTCCATCGAGAAGACGCCGTCGGTGACGATCAGCGAGCCTCGCCCCCCG